>OIYT01000034.1_pt1 | contig 178196 bp, 154 predicted proteins | sample 1588201 | NCBI WGS metagenome assembly OIYT01 (sample SAMN03283260) | human gut metagenome | biome: human-associated habitat; material: feces | host: Homo sapiens | place: USA | collected 2013
GACGCTCCACCACTGAGCCACTCGCGCATTATTACTTGCGTCACTCACAACGCAAATAAGACTATACCACATTGTTATTTTTCTGTCAATATATTTATAAATAGTTTTTTTGCATATTTTCATTTTTTTCATTAATCCCGGTATATGTAACTTTTGGCTGTTTGACATGTATATACCTGCGTTTTATAATATGAAATATGAAGAAAAAAGAAAAAATTACCATAATATTTTTAGTAGTTTCTCTTATGACAGCACTTGTGCTGATAGCTTTGCTTGTGCTTAAGAAACCGGACAAATCAGGCAGTGAAAAAAAATCTGATACCGGTCCTACAGTCAAAACTACAGCTGATGCTGCAACTACGTCTGATGCTGAGACCACATCGGATACAGAAAAAACAACAGATAATGAAAAAGAGACTACTACTGAAACTCCAACCACAGCGGAGGAAGAAACCACCGAAAATCCTGATATGCTTCGAGATAACAAGTACAATCAGATTGCCATTAATGCAAAGGAGAATGGACAAAAGATAGTATATCTGACTTTTGATGACGGCTCAGGTACTCTTACTCCTGCCGTACTTGATACACTTGATAAATATGGTGTTAAGGCAACTTTCTTTGTTGTTGCTGAATATTCCCCTAGTAAGGATTTTGCCAAGGAACAATATAATGCCATTCTTGCAAAAGACCATACACTTGGAATACATTCCTATACCCACTCAAGAGCGAATATATATCAGTCCCTTGATGCTTTTAAAGAAGATATTGACAGCGTATATAATTATGTATATGAATTAACAGGCTTTAAGCCTTATGTATCAAGATTTCCGGGAGGCTCATCCACAAGTTTTGCCGATGAAAGGATGAAAACAGAATATATTCCCTATGTAAAATCAAAAGGGCTCATTTATTATGACTGGAATGTATCATCCGGCGATGGGAATGGGTCAATTACAAGTGAACAGGTATATAATAACGTAATAAACGGGGTCAGAAATAAAGACGTAAGTGTTGTACTTATGCACGATGGCAGCGGTCATGAAGCTACCGTTGAAGCGCTTCCCCGCATTCTTGATACGCTGATTAATGAGATGAATTGTGTTATTTTACCGATAACACAAAGTACAACTCCGGTACAGGCAGATTTTTAATAGAATATTTTATATCAAAAACGACTATGAATCATAACAATTCATAGTCGTTTTAATTATTTGTATAATATTCTTAAATATTAAGCTTTTGGACCTGCTGCAACGAGTGCTTTACCTGCATCATTTCCTTCATACTTAGCAAAGTTCTTAACAAATCTTCCTGCAAGATCTTTTGCCTTAACTTCCCATTCAGAAGCATCTGCGTATGTGTCACGTGGATCAAGAATTCCTGTGTCAACTCCCGGAAGTTCTGTAGGAACTTCAAAATTGAAATAAGGAATTGTCTTAGTAGGAACATTGTTAATAGCACCACTTAAGATAGCATTGATAATTCCTCTTGTATCCTTAATAGAAATTCTCTTACCTGTTCCGTTCCAACCTGTATTAACAAGATATGCCTTAGCACCGCTCTGTTTCATCTTCTTAACAAGTTCTTCAGCATACTTAGTTGGATGTAACTCAAGGAATGCCTGTCCGAAACATGCTGAGAATGTAGGTGTTGGTTCTGTAATTCCACGTTCTGTACCTGCAAGCTTAGCAGTAAATCCTGAAAGGAAGTAGTACTGTGTCTGCTCTGGTGTAAGAATAGATACTGGAGGAAGAACTCCGAAAGCATCTGCTGAAAGGAAAATAACGTTCTTAGCTGCTGGAGCTGAAGAAATTGGACGAACGATATTTTCGATATGGTTAATTGGGTAAGATACTCTTGTATTCTCTGTTACACTCTTATCTGTGAAATCAATCTTTCCGTTAGCATCAAGTGATACGTTCTCAAGGAGAGCATTACGCTTGATTGCATTGTAGATATCAGGCTCTGAATCCTTATCAAGGTCGATAACCTTAGCATAGCATCCACCTTCAAAGTTGAATACGCCGTTATCATCCCATCCGTGTTCATCATCACCGATTAAGAGACGGTTAGGGTCTGTTGAAAGTGTTGTCTTACCTGTTCCTGATAAACCGAAGAAGATTGCTGTATTCTTGCCTTCTTTATCTGTGTTAGCTGAGCAGTGCATTGATGCAATACCCTTAAGAGGTAAGTAGTAGTTCATCATAGAGAACATACCCTTCTTCATTTCTCCGCCGTACCATGTATTGATGATAACCTGTTCACGGCTTGTAATGTTAAATGCAACTGCTGTTTCAGAATTTAAGCCAAGTTCTTTATAGTTCTCAACTTTTGCCTTAGAAGCGTTGTATACAATAAAGTCAGGTTCAAAATTTGCTAATTCTTCATCTGTTGGTTTGATGAACATATTTGTAACAAAGTGTGCCTGCCAAGCTACTTCTACGATAAAACGAATTGCCATACGTGTATCTTTATTAGCACCGCAGAATGCGTCTACTACATAAAGTTTCTTGTTAGAAAGTTCCTTCTTAGCAATTTCCTTTAAAATCTTCCAGTTCTCTTCTGAAAGTGGATGATTATCATTCTTGTATTCATCTGAAGTCCACCATACTGTGTTCTTAGAATTCTCATCCATAACAATGTACTTATCTTTAGGAGAACGTCCTGTATAAACACCTGTCATTACGTTTACAGCGCCAAGTTCACTAACCTGTCCCTTATCGTAACCTTCAAGGCCTGCCTTAGTCTCTTCTTCAAATAATAATTCGTAAGAAGGATTGTGTACAATTTCAGTAGCACCTGTGATGCCATATTTAGTTAAATCAATTGTTGCCATCTTGTCTCTGACTCCTTTTCTAAATTAATTGTTCGTATTCATTATACATAAATATCATTTAAAATCAAGACTTTTCACCATATACTTTTATCATAATATTAAATAAAATGAGAAAAAACGGATGCAAATATTACGGTCAGAATTCCTGACACAGCAATGGAAAGACTGCTCATTGCTCCTTCCACTTCTCCCATTTCCATTGCTTTAGCCGTTCCTATCGCATGTGATGAGGTTCCAAGTGCAAGACCTTTTGATATCGGTTCGGTAATGTGGAATATTTTACATATAATTTCTCCGAAAATATTACCCACAACTCCTGTAAGTACAATTATTGCCACTGTTATGGTAACATATCCGCCAAGTTCCTCGGATATGCCCATTCCGATTGCCGTTGTTATTGATTTAGGCAGAAGCGTTATGTATTCGGTATGGTTTAATTTCATTAATTTTGCCAGCACAAAAACCGTAACAAGGCTTGTCAAAACACCTGAAAGAATTCCGGCAAATACAGCTTTGTAATTTTTTTTCAATAAATCAATCTGTTCATAAAGAGGGATTGCAAGGCATACCGTTGCCGGTGTAAGAAGCCAGCTTAAATATTTTGCGCCCTCGTTATATACTTCATAATCGGTTTTTGACACAATGAGGACAATTATTGTAACTACAATAGAAATCATAAGTGGATTAAATATGGCAAGCTTGGTTTTTTTCTTAAGAAACACGCCTATCATATATGCCACAAGACTCAGTGTAACTCCCGCAAATGCCGATATTTGAAAAAACTCATTCATTTTCTTTATTTTTCTTCTTTCCTGATTTAATAATAAACTGTGAAACGTGGCCTGTTATTATTATAACCGTAACAACAGTTACAATAAGAACCACGCAAAACGGAATAATCATAGGCTTTAATACGCCAAAACTAGCCATAAGCCCCACCCCTGCCGGTATAAACATCACAGGCATGATTTCTATCATTAATTTTCCTGCGTCTTTAACGTAATCAAGAGGGATAAATTTTGTCATAAGACCCACAAAAAGAATTGCCATTCCGTAAATACTTGCCGGTACCGGCAACGGAATAAAATAATGCATTACTTCCCCGATAAGTGAAATCATTATTATTATTAAAAACTGTCTTAAGTATTTCATTTTACATCTCTTCCGCAACACTGTTTATATTTACGTCCGGAGCCACATGGACATAAGTCATTGCGTCCTATTTTAGTATTTTTTCTATAGTAAGGCTGTTTTCCGCTATGGATTAATTCCGGCTGCTTGTGGCTGTTCAAAACATACTGATATGCTTTGTCAAGAGCCGTTTTAAGAGCTTCCCTGTCTATATTTTTTGCGGCAAAAGGAGCAAGTTTATCCAATGTTTTTGATATTTTAGCCTGTTTATCAGACTTAATTTCTTCAACATCTTTTTCTATAGTCTCATAGCTGTGAGGATATGCTGACATAATGTATTCGACTTCATCCGTATTGTCGTCATAATAACAGCAAAGATAATATATATTGGTATATATGTCCATTTCCATCTTCTGCCTTTTGTCCGTTTCCTCAACTCCGGCCAAAACATAGGCTCTTTCATAGCCTGATTTAAGGACATTCTTCATTATTATGCTTACTTTATTGTCATCAAAATACACAACCGATTCGGCAGATGCGTATGCTGAGTCAAGGGTTTTTCTGTACTCTTCTTTTGTGAGATAGCCTTTCTTTTCAACAGTTGCGACAAATTCCCTGAAAAGAGGTCTGTACCATTCATTTTCCATTAACTCACAAAACTTAGCCAGTGTTTCTACAACATATTCCTGCATAAGGTCGTTCATTGTAATGCTGTCAAGGAATTTAAAATAATCCTCCACATCCGTCTGGTATCTTTTATTACAGTCATAAATATCGGTTTCAAGAACTTTTGGATATATTCTTGCCAATGTAAGTATAACTTTTTCAACATTCCTGCCTTCTTCTGTTGCAAGAATCTGTACACATATATCTTTTGCCTTATCAAAATATCCGTTATCTTCCTGTTCCATTGCTTTCTCAAGCTCTGTTGCTACTTTTTCAGGCACTCCAAGAAGATCTTCCTCTCTTTTCTTCTTTGCAAAACGTCTGTTACTGTCACTGATAGTGTTTAAAATATCTTTATTTGAATCCATTAAATACGCCTCCTGCCTTTTTATCAAAGGAATATTACCACAGAGGTTGCATAAATTCAAGGGTGGAAAACAGGTTGATTATCGGCATTTTAATATTATGATTTATTTACTGTTTTCGACGTGTAACAAAAAAGGAGATTTTACAGATGAATACTTTAAAAGATAACAGCACAATACTATTTTGCGAATATTATAAGCAGTGGATTTCTGTTTATAAGGAAGGTGCAATAAGGCCTGTAACAATGAGCAAATACAAGATGGCATATCAATGGCTGATAAAACTTGTCCCTGAGTTAAAAATCAGAGACCTTGACAGAATTTCATACCAGAAGCTGCTGAATGAGTATGCCGAAAAACATGAACATCAGACCACACTTGATTTCCACCATCATGTAAAATGTGCAATACTTGATGCCGTTGATGAGGGTCTTATATCAAGAGATCCTACAAGAAAAGCTATTATAAAAGGGAAAAAACCAAGAGAAAAAAAGCCAAAATTTCTTAACCAATTTGAGTTACATAAACTGATTGAAGATTTACACCTTGGTCCTGAAGTATCCTGGGACTGGTTCATCCTATTGGTTTCAAAAACAGGAATGAGATTTTCAGAAGCACTTGCACTTACGCCTAAAGACTTTGATTTCACCCATCAGACTTTATCTATATCCAAAACATGGGATTATAAAGGGAAAGGTGGTTTCCTGCCCACAAAAAATCAATCTTCGGTACGAAAAATACAATTAGACTGGCAGACAGTAATGCAATTTGCTGAATTAACTAAAAGTCTGCCAAATGATGAACCGATTTTTATAAAAAGAAGCATTGTATATAATTCAACACTAAATGGAATATTAGAAAGGCATTGTAAAAATGCAGGCATACCCATAATTTCCATTCACGGACTAAGGCATACACACGCATCGCTACTACTGTTTGCAGGCGTATCAATTGCAAGTGTTGCCAGAAGATTAGGTCATGCCAGTATGACAACCACGCAAAAAACCTATCTTCACATAATTCACGAACTTGAAAGTAAGGACATTGACATAATTATGCGTTCACTAGCTAACCTGAATTAATATACATATACGTCGAAAACAGCACCTTGTGAACCCGGGTGCTGTTTTGTCAGTTATAGTTATAATAGAGAGGAAACCTCTCCCATAAGATTATTTTTAAAATCCTCAACCATTTCTCTCCTAAGTGTAAACTTAGGCACAGGTTTTTCAACCATCTCCTTGTATCTGTCATAGTCTATCTTGCTCTTTAAGCTGTTCTCATTGGCAAGATTCCCGTCTTTAAAGTTATATACTTCATATTTAACATCTTCAAAAGGCAGACACCATTTTTTTGAAAATTCACCAATTTCTTTATCAATAAGTTCATATCGCATTCTATTAAAAAATGCTTCTATATCCTGTCCGATAAATTTTTCTTTGTCACTTTCAATTTCCGCAACAACTTCAGACAGCAGCTTGCTACTGTTCCTTGTGGACATAAAAATAGCCATTACGGAAATTTCCATTTCCATAATGGCTATCATAATTATTATATTTAGTTTTCTGCTTCTTCTGTTTCAATTTCCAAACGCTGAAGTACATCTGATACAATTCCAATATCTTCTATTCTTGTTATTCCAAAACACTTTTTTCCTGCATCTTTCAGAGACGCACCAATGTGATATGCTGTTGTCTCGTCAACTATCAAAAATCTGTCATGAAAGACTCCAGTATACTTTACGGTCAAAGTTGGATACTGACTGTTAAAATTAGCAATGTCCTGACCTGCCAGACGAGTTCGACGAACTGTATAAATTGTTACATCAACACCATCTTTCTTTTTTGCAAGAATATTCAAAGTTCCCACATCAACATAATTATCAATTAATACTATTGATTTTTCTGCTTTTTCCGCAAGGCTTATCAAAAGACTGAAAGCATCATATATCTGACCATCAAAGAATATTTTCTGCCCCACTTCTTCATGCTCAGAAATGTATGAAAAAATCTGATCAAATTTTTCGTTAGACTCCTTCTGATACTCTAATTGCTTTAATTCCAAGCTATTCAGCTTATCAAACATCAAAGCATTTTCAGCCAGAAAGCGTCGCATTTTCACAAAAGTGTTCATAATATTTACACTTACCTGAATAGCTTCGTCACTTCTTAAAACTGCTGACAACATTGCTATTCCCTGTTCCGTAAATGCATATGGTAAATATCGCCGTCCACCTTGGGATGATGTATTCCCTGATTCTTTGTTTGAGGTCGCAATTTGCGACCTCAAATCATCGTATTCATCTTCTGTCAGTTGGAAACAAAAACTTTCTGGGAAACGTTTAGCATTTCTTTTTACACTTTCATTCAACCTTTTTGTTTCGACATTATAAAGCATTGCCAAATCACTATCTATCATAATCTGCTGTCCACGCACATAATGAATTAAATTTTCAATTCTATCATCTGTATTTTCAACTATTACAGGTATATTTGTATTATCAGACAAACCAGCATCTCTCCTACTTTTTTTATTTTGAGGTCGCAATTTGCGACCTCAAAATAAATTGTACCTTCCTTATCTCACATAGTCAATCAGTTTCGACCTCAATCGACAGATATTTTCATCTGATTATCAAAAGGACTTCTATTGAAGAAGCAAAAACGGCAGTTTCTCAGAAACTGGAGGAAATCAATCTCCGCCCATTTAAAAAGAGACTTGGAAACCGACGTTCTGCTTTCGAAGATGAAGAAAGAGAATTTATGCTACCGCTTCCCAAAGCCCCTTATGAACCAGCAGTCTGGTCCACTGCAAAGGTTCAAAACGATTATCTCATAAGTGTTTCGTTGTATATCGGCGTAAGTATTTTTCTCTTTTTATAATTTCTTGACTTCCATAATCTCCTCCTCCCACCTCACAAAAACAGCGCAATATCCACGAATGTGAATATTGCGCCGGATTTCAATAAAGCTTTGTTTTATTCAAGATTAGTATATCCCATGAGGTATTTGTCAACTTCCCTTGCAACGTCGCGTCCCTGTCTGATTGCACGGACTACAAGGGACTGTCCGATGTGCATGTCACCTGCCGTAAATACTTTAGGTACGTTGGTGGCAAAAGAATCAGGTGCGGTCTTAACGTTGGTTCTGCCGTCAACCTCAACGCCAAACGCATCGGTAACGTATTTCTGCGAGCCTAAGAAGCCGGCTGCAATAAGAACCATTTCACAAGGCAGTTCAAATTCGCTGCCTGCAACCTCCGCCATCATCATCCTGCCTGTTTTTTCATCTTTTTTAGATTCAAGTTTTACGCAGATGAGCTTTGAAAGGTTTCCGTTTTTATCCTTAACAAATTCTTTGACCGTGGTCTGGTATATTCTTGGGTCATGGCCGAAAACAGCGATGGCTTCCTCCTGACCGTAGTCTGTCTTGCAGACCTTTGGCCACTGTGGCCATGGATTGTCGGCTGTTCTGAAATCAGGGGCTTTTGGCATCATTTCAAGCTGTGTGATTGATTTGCAGCCAAGTCTTATTGATGTGCCTACACAGTCATTTCCTGTATCACCGCCACCGATTACAACAACATTTTTACCCTTAGGGTCAATGTATTTTTTGTCCTTGAAGTCTGAATCAAGGAGGCTCTTGGTTACGGATTTAAGGTAATCCACCGCAAAATATATGCCCTCTGCATCCCTGCCCTCTGCCTTTATGTCTCTAGGATTGCCGGCACCGCAGGCAAGAATAACCACATCATATTCTTTTAGGAGTTTGTTGGCTTTAATGTCTGTTCCGACATTCACACCTGTTACAAACTCAATGCCCTCTTCCTTCATTAAATTGATACGTCTGTCAATTATGTGTTTTTCAAGCTTCATGTTAGGTATTCCGTACATCAGAAGTCCACCCGGTCTGTCTGATTTTTCGTAAACCGTAACACTATGTCCTCTCATATTAAGAAGGTCCGCTGCTGCAAGTCCCGAAGGACCGGAACCGATTACGGCAACTTTTTTTCCGGTGCGCACAGCAGGGATTTTAGGCTTAACGTAACCATGTTCAAAAGCATATTCAATAATTGTTTTTTCGTTTTCCTTTGTGGTAACGGCATCGCCGTTCAAACCACATGTACAAGCCTTTTCGCAAAGACCCGGACATACTCTTGAAGTGAATTCAGGAAAATTACTTGTTTTGGCAAGACGGTGATATGCTCTTTTGTAATTTCCAAGGTATAAAAGTTCATTCCATTCAGGAATAAGATTGTTCAAAGGGCAACCTGAAATCATTCCTTTGAGCATTTTTCCTGACTGGCAGAAAGGAACTCCGCAATCCATACAGCGTGCAGCCTGTATACGCTGTTTTTCAGGTGAAAGCGGTGTATGAAATTCATTAAAATTTTTAATTCTCTCTTTTGGGTCAAAAGCCTCGCTGTCGACTCTGTCATATTCCATAAATCCTGTTGGTTTTCCCATTTTGATTGCTCCTTCCTGTTTATTTAGTCATCTCATAAAATGCTTCTATCTGTGCCTGTTCGCTTGAAAGACCTTTTTCTTCCATCTGAACAATTGTATTTAACATCTTCTTATAATCATGTGGCATAATTTTCTTGAATTTAGGAAGATATTCACTGAAATTATCCAATATTTTCTTGCCCTTTTCAGAGTTAGTGTATGCAACATGTTTCTGGATAAGTTCTTTAAGTTGTATTACATCATACTTGTCTGTAACAACTTCTGAACTTACAAGCTCTTTGTTAAGGTTAAGATAAAGTTTGTTGTCCTCATCAAGCACATAAGCTGTACCGCCGCTCATACCTGCGGCAAAGTTCTTTCCGGTTCTGCCAAGAACTACAACGCAGCCGCCTGTCATATATTCGCAGCCATGTTCACCGACACCTTCGACAACTGCCGTGGCACCTGAGTTACGAACGCAGAATCTTTCGCCTGCCACGCCGTTTATATAAGCTTCACCACTTGTAGCACCGTATAAAGCAACGTTACCTATAAGAATGTTTTCATCAAATTTGAAGGTAGAAGCTGCAGGTGGATATACCACAAGTTTACCGCCTGAAAGACCTTTACCGAAGTAGTCGTTGGAGTCTCCGATAAGTTCAATGGTAAGTCCTTTTGGAATAAATGCACCAAAGCTTTGTCCGCCGTTTCCGTGGCACTTGATTGTGTATGTGTCTTCGTCAAGTTTATCGTCGTAAAGTCTTGTAATTTCAGAACCGAACATTGTACCAAATGCCCTGCTGGTTGTGTTAGTTACATCTACCTCAACAATTCTCTTCTGTTTTTTCTGAAGTGCCGGCATAAGCTGTTTCTTAAGGACTGTTGTATCAAGTGTTTTTTCAAGTCCGAAATCATACCAGTTCTTATGTTCATAATCCATTTTTTCATTATTGGCAAATGGGTTGTTAAGTATTGATGAAAGGTCGATTTTGCCTATTCTGTCTTTTATCTCGTCTGTCTTCTGGACAAGTAAATCGGAACGTCCGCACATTTCATCAAGTGTTCTTACACCGAGTTTTGCCATATATTCACGAAGTTCTTCTGCAATAAACTTCATAAAATTAACTACATATTCAGGTTTGCCTGCAAATCTCTTTCTGAGTTCAGGGTTCTGTGTCGCAATTCCCACAGGACATGTATCAAGGTTACATACCCTCATCATTACACATCCAAGTGTTACAAGAGGTGCTGTTGCAAAACCGAATTCCTCTGCTCCTAAAAGACAGGCAATGGCTACGTCACGTCCGGTCATAAGTTTACCGTCTGTTTCAACCACAACTTTATTACGGAGGCCATTCATTATGAGTGTCTGGTGTGCTTCCGCAAGTCCAAGTTCCCAAGGAAGTCCTGCATTGTGAATTGAGGTTCTTGGAGCTGCTCCTGTACCTCCGTCATATCCTGAGATAAGGATTACCTGTGCTCCCGCTTTTGCTACACCTGCCGCAATTGTACCTACACCTGCTTCTGATACAAGTTTTACGGAAATTCTTGCTTTATCGTTAGCATTTTTAAGGTCGTAAATAAGTTCTGCAAGGTCCTCGATTGAATAAATATCATGATGAGGTGGTGGTGATATAAGGCTTACGCCCGGTGTTGAAAGTCTTGTTTTTGCAATCCAAGGATATACTTTCTTTCCAGGTAAATGTCCGCCTTCACCCGGTTTAGCGCCCTGTGCCATTTTAATCTGGATTTCATTGGCACTTACAAGATATCTTGAAGTTACGCCAAAACGTCCGGAAGCCACCTGCTTGATTGCCGAACATCTGTTGAGTCCGTCAGTACCCGGTGTAAGTCTGTCAATGCTCTCACCGCCTTCACCGCTGTTTGAACGTCCGTGAAGCATATTCATTGCTATAGCAAGCGTTTCATGGGCTTCTTTTGAAATAGAGCCGTAAGACATGGCACCTGTTTTAAATCTCTTTACGATTGAGTCAACACTTTCAACTTCTTCGATAGGGATTCCTTTTTCAGGGAATTTGAAATCCATAAGTCCTCTTATGGTTACAGGATCCATTTCTTCGTTTATAAGTTTTGAATACTCTTTAAAAGTATTGTAATCGCCTGTTCTTGTTGCAAGCTGTAAAAGATGGATTGTCTGTGGATTGTAGAGATGTTCCTCTTTTCCGCTTCTTAATTTATGGCTGCCCACACTGTCAAAAGTCTCATCCGAAGTGAGTCCAAGTGGGTCAAAAGCTCTTGAATGTCTTGCATTTACGTCATTTTCAATATCTTTAAGGGTAATTCCACCGATTCTGCTTACAGTTCCGGTAAAATATTTATCAATAACTTCAGGTGCAATACCGATTGCTTCAAATATCTTTGAACCCTGGTATGACTGGATTGTTGAAATACCCATTTTAGCCGCAATCTTGGTAATTCCCGATATAACGGCTTTGTTATAGTCGTCCACTGCCGCATAGTAATCTTTGTCAAGGAGTCCGATATTAATTAATTCCTTGATTGTATCCTGTGCAAGATATGGATTAATCGCACAGGCACCATAGCCTAAAAGTGCTGCAAAATGATGAACCGTTCTTGGTTCGCCGCTTTCAAGAATCATGGCAACGCTTGTTCTTTTCTTGGTTACAACAAGGTGCTGCTGCATAGCCGATACTGCAAGAAGTGAAGGAATTGCCACATGGTTTTCATCCACGCCCCTGTCTGTAAGTATAAGTATGTTGGCACCTTCGCTGTGTGCCCTGTCAGCCTCCATGAACATTCTTTCAATAGCTTTTTCAAGGGATGTATTTTTATAATAGGTAATAGGAATTTCAGCTACCTTAAATCCCTCGTTGTTCATATTTTTAATCTTCAACAAGTCCGTATTGGTAAGGATCGGATTGTTAATTCTGAGCATATGGCAGTTTTCTGCTTTTTCCTCAAGAATATTTCCGTCTGTTCCTATATATACTGCCGTTGATGTTACAATTTTCTCCCTGAGTGAGTCGATAGGAGGATTGGTTACCTGTGCAAAAAGCTGTTTGAAATACTCAAATAATGAAGGATTCTGTTTTGAAATAGGTGCAAGCGGTGTATCAACACCCATGGCTGCGATAGGCTCTCCGCCGTTTTTTGCCATTGTCAGGATATTTGAATGAAAATCTTCGTATGTGTATCCGAAGGATTTCTGAAGTCTTGCACGCTCTGTTTTTTCATATTCGATTACCTTTTTATTAGGAATCTTTAAGTCCCTAAGTTCAATAAGGTTATTGTCAAGCCATTCACCGTAAGGCTCTCTGCAAGCGTATTTTTCCTTAAGTTCTTCATCATCGATAACACGGCCTGCAACCGTATCGACAAGAAGCATTTTGCCCGGATGAAGTCTTTCTTTAATCTCAATATTGGCAGGGTCTATGTCAAGCACACCAACCTCTGATGAAAGAATCAGTTCACCGTCTTTTGTAATATAATAACGGGATGGTCTTAATCCGTTTCTGTCAAGGACGGCTCCCATTATGTCCCCGTCTGAGAAAAGAATTGATGCAGGTCCGTCCCATGGTTCCATCATTGTTGCGTAATACTGATAAAAATCTTTCTTTTCCCTGCTGATTAATTTATTATGCGTCCATGGCTCAGGAATTGTAATCATTACGGCAAGCGGTAAATCCATTCCGCTCATTACAAGGAATTCAAGAGTATTATCAAGCATTGCCGAATCGGAGCCTTCTGTATTGACAACAGGTATTACCTTGTGCATTACGCCTTTGAAATACTTGCTTTCCATATTTTCTTCCCTGGCAAGCATCTTGTCGGCATTACCTTTAATTGTATTGATTTCACCATTATGAACTATAAATCTGTTAGGATGCGCCCTTCTCCAGCTTGGATTGGTGTTGGTACTGAATCTTGAGTGGACAAGTGCAATGGCTGATTCATAATCCGGACTGTTAAGGTCCTCAAAAAATGTTCTTAACTGTCCTACAAGGAACATTCCTTTATATACTATTGTCCTGCTTGAAAGGGATACCACATAGGTATCTTCGTTGCTCTGCTCAAACACTTTCCTTAATATATAAAGCTTTCTGTCGAAAGGAAGTCCCTCTTCACAGTCTTCAGGCTTCTTTACGAAACACTGGTAAATTCCCGGCATAACATCAAGTGCCTTTTTACCCAGCACTTCCGGTCTTGTAGGTACTTTTCTCCAGCCGAGGAATTCAAGTCCTTCTTTTTGGGCAATAATCTCAAACATCTTCATTGCCTGTTTTCTCTTAAACTCGTCCTGGGAGAAAAAGAACATTCCTACGCCGTATTCCCTTTCCTTTCCTATATTAATTCCAAGGTTCTTAGCTGCCTTTTCAAAAAATTTATGGGAAATCTGAAGGAGAATACCCACGCCGTCACCGGTTTTTCCTTCTGCATCTTTTCCTGCACGATGCTCAAGATTTTCAACTATGCTGAGTGCATTTTCAACAGTCTTATGCGTCTTAATGCCTTTGATGTTTACAATAGCACCTATACCACAATTATCATGTTCAAAAGACTTATTATATAAGCCTGTATTACGTTCATTCTGTTTATCCATCGTGTACTTCCTTTCATCGTTATGATTAATTTTTCTCACTATACTCCCTGTCGGAAAAATTGTAAACAGGAACATTTTGCTATTTTGTCAGATAATTTGTTTTTTTTATTATATCAATTGTATTTTCAGATATTTATTCAGTTTAGAAAATATTTAAACATTCAATTTATTCATTGTTTCAAATCCATCAAATCGCTTCTTCTTAATTAAATTAAGTCCAAGATACTAATAATATTATGTCATGCCTTTTTATACTTAATATTATTAAGTAAACAGACTGTTTTAATTATTTTTTATTGAAATGTACGATTTTCAGGCTTAAAATACAAGAATAAGGACAACCGGAGGTTCATTATGGCAGAAAATAAAAAGATACAGATTAAGTTCATTAATACACGGATATATATCATAATACTGGCATCGCTCCTTAGCTTCAGCGGATTGCTTAATATTATGTTTTTTTCCAGCGTGATATTTGCAACAAACTTTTATGAAAATATCTCAGTAAAATTAAAGTATCTACTGTCGGCATTCTCTGCTAAATTCAATTTTTCCGTAGCGGATATTGTTGTTTTTATTCTCATCACATTATTATGTTTTTCATGCATAAGACTTGTTATTTACTTTATAAAGTCAAAAAAAGCAGGTAATATCTACCTGTTTACATATCGTCTCAAAAAGACCTTATTAAATTCCTGCTGTTTTCTTGCAACGGCATTTATGATATTCACGCTGACTTTCATGCCCGTGTATAACCGTCTCGGCTTTATGGGTTACAACAATATCCACTCTGCTTCAATAGATGACGGCTACCTTAACAGGCTTGCAGAAAGTGCCAATACCTTAAGTGAAGGTGTTACCGATCCGGATAAAGACGGAATTAATGAAAACACTTTCATTGTTACAATGAACAAACTTGCTTTGCATTATCCCTGCCTTGGAGATTTTTATACAGCTCCTAAAAAATCAATGTTTTTCGCAGGATATGTCCCTTTTACCAATGAAGCATGTTATAAATCCAAAACTTTAAGTCCATCTGAAATTATTGACATTATGGAAGGTTATGCCTGTTCATCCGGTTTTGTATCAGCTTCCGACAGACAATACATAGCCGTAAGTGCCTGTCTTAAGAGTGATAATACCTATCTTAAATACTGTGGCGTACTTGCGTTAATTAATACTATTAATAAAAATTATCCGGACAAAAATATAACTGCTCTTCTTAACCGGAATGTAATCAAGGATATTGAGTCCTTGTCATCCGTCTGCAAGAGCAGTTATCTTCCTGAATTAAATTCTATCCTTTAATAATTTTAATTGCTTTGGGACATACATCAATTTCCACCAGCTGGTGGTCATCCGCATATTCACCGTCAAGAGTCCAGCTTATTGACTTATCGCTTTCAAAAATTACTTTTGACGCTTTAAATCTGTCTACCATGGGACTGTCCTGGTTTTTTGAAAAAAGTCCGGCAACAATCTGCTGCAATTCCAATGGATTCTTAGCTTCTCTGACAAGAATTACTTCAAACAATCCGTCATCTAGCAATATATTTTTACCGGTAATGCCCTTCATGCCACCTACGGACTTTGAATTAGCAACCATTCCGTAGATATAATTTCCCGTAATGGTTATATCATTACAGGTAACTTTCATATTGTATGCTTTTATCTTACTAAGACTCTTCAGGCTTTCAACTATATATGCCTGATGTCCGAGAACATTTTTCATACTCTGTGGTGTCTTATATGACACATCGGTAAAAGCTCCGAATGCAGCAACATAATTAAAAAATCTTCCATTCATTACACCGATATCACACAAGAAAGAATTATCATTTGATATTAGTTTTGCGGCTTTAACCATATCTTTGGGAATACCCAGACTTTTTGCAAAATCATTGGTTGAGCCTGCCGGAATGTACCCTATCTTAGGCTTTGCCATACAGTGTGTCATAACGGCTGAGATAACTTCATTGAGTGTTCCGTCACCGCCGCTGCATACAATAAGATCATATCTGCCATCTGCCTCACATACCTTGTCATATCCATCCATAGCATGCTGCGTAGGGCAAACCGTCATCTCATAACCTGCTTTAGCAAATATATCAAGTATCTCACATAATTTATTTTTAATAAGTCCTTTCCCAGAATGTGGGTTATAAACAAAAAGTAATTTTTTCATGATATCCGTATCATCCTCTCCCGGTTAACTTCTTCGTTCTCCCTTTCCATCTCCAAAATCGAGAATATATGGAAAATGTGTCTTTCTTTTGTTGACGGGAGGTAGCGTCATATAATCTTCTCCATATCCGCTGACAAGAAGCTCATGCGTATGATTTGGGAAATTCATCTCAAATTCTTCAAACTTCATCTTTCTGCAAGGGAATATGTCTTTGACATAATTCTCCTCCATATGAGGCGTTGTATCACATATATATCCAATTTTCTTAGTAGGTCTGTCATTATATTTTATACAGGTCTTTATGCACTTTTTGTAAAGTTTCTTTCTGTCAACACCAAAAAACTTCATTACGCGGTGGACATTCCTGCATACAAAAAGAATTATCTTCTTAAGAAGCCCCTGCTGTGCAAGATATGGCTCCGGTATAGCCCTTAATATCATAAGTTTACTAAGATACCATGCTCTCCACTGTTGGAAAAATCTAGCAATCCTGTTATCTGCCAGATTGTCATAAGGAAAGATATCAAGGAAAATACCAAGCGGACAATTCTTAAGATTCATAAAAGCGTACTCAACAAATTTTGTATTCTTAATGCACCATCTTGTTGACATAAGCGGATATGTGCTGAACTCATCCGCATTAAGCAGATAATATTTGTCGGAATATTTTTCCGCCGCTATTTTAAGGAATCTGTTATAGTCTTTTCGTGGCATTCCTACATCAATATCATCATCCCATGGAATATATCCTCCGTGTCTTACTGCGCCGAGGCATGTACCGCCCATCCCGAAATATCTTAAATTATTCTCTTCACAGAGCTCAATAAAATCCTTCAATATTCCTTTTTCAAGTTCTTTTATCTTAGATAATTCCTCATCATTATAGAATCTGGTCATTCTTTTCACCTGTCCCACTTGTCACACATTGAATTAATCTGGTCAGCAAATTTTGCTAAATCCTTATTGGCACCGCCCTCGTTATGCTTAATAACGGTAAGAAGGCGTCTTCCTGCGGCAAGAAGACGTTCAAATACGTCATTTGCCTTTCTTTGTACAGGTTTCTTGGCTTTAGGGATTCTTTCTCCTTCCTTTACAAACCTGCCGCTTATCATATCAAACTCTGCTCCGGAATAAGGTGCAACAGCATTAAGTCCGTATTCATCACAAAGGCACTTCGCAAATCCTGTGCTTACTTCATCTTCACCATGTACCACAAACACCTGTTTAAGTCTGTTATCAAATGAAGTAATCCATTTTATAAGGCCTGCCTTATCTGCATGACCGCTGACACCTTCCAGTTTAACTATTTCAGCCATAACTTCAATGGTCTCTCCGAAAAGCTTGACTTCACTTGCGCCTTCAAGCAACATTCTTCCCAATGTTCCGTTGGCCTGATAACCTACAAAAACAACGGTACATTCTTTTCTCCAGAGATTGTGCTTAAGATGGTGTCTTATACGTCCGGCTTCACACATTCCCGACGCAGAGATTATTACTTTAGGCTTATTATCAGAGTTAATTGCAATAGAATCATTACTTGTAATGGAAAGTGTAAGTCCCGGAAAACGTAAAGGATTAATTCCATTTCTTACAAGATCCATTGCTTCCTGATCGAAGCACTCTGCCATATTTTCATTAAAAATCTGTGTAGCCTCAACCGCAAGAGGGCTATCTACATATACTTCAAATGAATGTCCTTTTATAAGGCCCTCTTCTTTGATTTTACGGAAGTAATAAAGCATCTCCTGTGTTCTGCCTACCGCAAATGCCGGAATCACAACATTGCCTCCTCTGTCAAAAGTCCTCTGGCATATTCCGGCTAATTCACTTACATAATCTACATCCGCATTATGATATCTGTCTCCATAGGTGGATTCCATAACAACATAATCGGCATCATTAATATACGAAGGATCCTTAATAATCGGTCTGTTAAGATTACCGATATCTCCCGAAAAAACTATCTTGCGTTCTTCTCCGTCTTCATTAATCCATACTTCGATACTTGCTGACCCAAGAAGATGTCCCGCATCGGAAAATTTAACTTTGACTCCTTCACATAGATCCATTACTTTATCATAATCGCAGGATACAAAATGTTCCAGAACGCCTTCTGCATCATTCATATCATAAATAGGCACCACAGGCTCTTTACCTGCTCTTTGTCCTTTTCTGTTCTTCCATTCTGCTTCTGTCATCTGGATATGCGCCGAATCTTTTAACATAATATCGCATAAATCCACAGTAGCCGGAGTCGCTATTACATCTCCTCTGAAGCCTCTGGCATACAATAAAGGCAACATTCCAGAATGGTCAATATGTGCATGTGTAAGCAGTACATAATCTATATCTGCAATATTCATGGGAAGTTCCGCTTTCTCAAAATCGTCCGTTCCCTGTTCCATCCCGCAATCAACAAGAATATACCTGCCACAAACTTCCAATACATGACAGCTTCCTGTAACTTCATGGTCTGCCCCAATAAAAATAAGTCTCATATATTAAGCCACCTTTCCCCGTTTATATTTCTATTATAACAGTATTTTCCTTTTAAGCCAACTTTTATTTATCTGTTGTTTGCAATTATCCCCACTTAATGATATAATTCACGATACTATATCTGGTAGAAAGGACATTTAAAATGAATTGGGAATTATCCGTATTACACTGGTTTGAATCTCTTCATAATCCCGTACTTGACCCGGTTATGAAAGGTCTTACTTTCCTTGGCAACGCAGGCTGCTTCTGGATAGCTCTTGCAGTTGTGCTTTTATTCTTCAAGCGTACAAGAAAGATTGGAATTACAATGGCCGTTTCCCTTGTGTTATCGCTTATATTTACTAATCTTATAATAAAAAATCTTGTAAACCGCACACGGCCATTTGTGGCTGACCCTACACTTTTACAGACGATGCTTGTAAAACTGCCTTCGGATTCGTCATTTCCTTCAGGACATACCTCAGCAAGTGTTGCTGCAGCCGTTGCCATATTCACCCGGAACAAAAAATGGGGCATTCCGGCAGTCGTGCTTGCCGTGCTTATCGGAGTTTCAAGATTATATCTTACCGTACATTTTCCTACCGACGTTATTGCCGGTCTCTTACTCGGTATTATATATGGAATCGGTGCATACTTTATCACATCAAAATTAATTTATAAGAACAAAACATCAGAGTGATATATTTTTTTCAACCGGCAGTTCGCAGTCCTTCAATATGACTGCCCTGCCGTTTGTTATTTCAGTAACCGTATCTATAAGTAATTTTTCCCGTTCTTTTTCAATCACTACCTTCATTGTTACCTTATCCGTATATTCCGTATCGTCTATTATTGCGTCAAGAGAAGCCATCCCATACTGTATTTTGCTGGCCCCGTTATAATCTGTTGTAATAACATACCTTACTCCCTGTACCTGTGTTGCAAGCCGGCTGTTATTAAGTGCTGCTACGGAAGCATCGGTATATGCTCTTACAAGTCCACCCGTTCCAAGCAGAGTTCCTCCGAAATATCTTGTTACAATTATGAGGCAGTTATGTACTCCCATTCTTGTAATTACTTCAAGTATAGGTTTCCCCGCTGTACCTGATGGTTCTCCGTCATCACTGCATCTGGTAATCTCATTATTATTTCCTATTACGTATGCATAACAATTATGCCTTGCATCCCAATATTTTTTTCTTGCTTCTTCTATGTATGAACCGGCTTCGCTTTCGTTATCCGTTTTATATACCTTGGCAATAAATCTTGACTTTTTCTCTTCATAGATGCCCTCTGCACCTTCTTTAACTACGATAAAATCCTTCATACAAACTCCTATGGTTATTAATAGTCTGATTCTACCATATTTTTCTCTGTTAAGAAAGTGTTACAGATTTCTTATATTTACTGTTTTTTCTTTATTTATCTGAAAAGATTTGGTATAATCCATTAAAATACTTTAAATAATAAAGAAACATTATTCCGGGAGAGACTATATGGATTTTTCTAATAATAATATCAAAAAGGCAAGGCAGGATCTTTCTTCCTCCAAGAAAAAGGTTACATCCAAAATCCTTGTAAGCGTTTTCAAGGTATTTATCGTACTTGTTGTATTTGCCGCGGTCACAATGTCATCAATGGTATTCGGGGCAATCAACGGAATTATCAAAACAGCACCTAAGATAACAATTAACGATGTTACACCATCCCAGTACAAAACCATTGTATATGACTGTAACAATGTTGAGACAGAGACTCTTGTTGCGTCCGGTGCCAACAGAATATACGTTACTTACGATGAAATTCCCGATAACCTGAAAAATGCTTTTATCGCAATTGAGGATGAGCGTTTCCTTTCCCACAACGGAATTGATGCAAAAGGAATTATAAGAGCGGCTTATATAGGTATTACCAATAATCTCCGTTTTACCCAGGGTGCCAGCACTATTACGCAGCAGCTCATTAAGAACAGCGTATTTTCCGTTGAGAATGAAAACAGTCTTTCAGACAGACTTAAGCGTAAAATACAGGAACAATACCTTGCATTAAAACTTGAGGAAGTTGCTGATAAGAGCCAGATTCTTGAGAATTACCTTAATACAATTAATCTTGGCAACAATAACCTTGGTGTGCAGTCTGCATCTCTCAATTATTTTAATAAGGATGTATCGGAGCTTACTTTATCTGAGTGTGCCGTAATTGCCGCAATCACACAGAACCCTTCCAAATACAATCCTATACGTCATGCCGAATATAATGCTGAACGACGTAAGCTTGTACTTGATAATATGCTTAAAAACAACATGATATCCCAGGCACAGTATGATGAAGCACTTAATGATGATGTATATTCAAGAATTGCCAATAACAATACTTCAAATTCATCATCAACCGCATATTCGTACTATACAGACGCACTCATACAGCAGATAATGGAAGATTTAATGACAACCAAGGGTTACACCTATACACAGGCATACAACCTTGTATACCGCGGCGGTCTTTCTATATACTCATGTGAAGATTCTGAGCTTCAGAAATATGCGGAGGCTATAATCAACAACCCTGACAGTTGGAACGGATATGAAGAATATACGGTCACATGCCGTTTCAGAGTAAAAGACGAGGACGGTAATGTAGGTAATTACACGGAATCCACATTACTTAAGTATCTTCAGTCAAAGTACGGTTCAAATATAAGCCTTACTTTCCAGACCACGGAAGAAGCAGATAAATATGTTCAGGAATATAAAGAATATATTCTCGGACAGACCCATGGTGAAATAGTTAAAGGAAGTGAATCCACAACCTATACGGTAGGTCCACAGGCTTCATTGGTTGTTATAGAAAACAACACGGGTGAAGTTAAAGTTATCATCGGAGGCCGTGGTAACAAGACAGAAAGCCTTATTCTTAACAGGGCAACCTCTTCTGCACGTCAGGCGGGTTCCTCAATCAAGCCTCTTGTTGCCTATGCACCTGCAATAGATACCGCAGGATATACCCTGGGTAAGATATATGATGATATTCCTTTTTATTACAGCACAGGCCAGGTAGTAAGAAATAATGATGATATTTATAAAGGATATATAACATTAAGGCAGTCCATCTCCGAATCAAGAAATACTCCTGCCCTTAACACCCTTAATGATATAGGTATTACAACAGGAATTAATTACCTTAAAAACTTTGGTATCACAACCCTTACCGATAAAGATTACTATCTCCCTATTGCCCTCGGTTCATGCAGTGTTACCAACATGGAACTTACAACGGCTTATACCGTACTTGCAAACAACGGCGAACTTATTACACCTAAGCTTTATACCAAAATACTTGACCATGACGGAAATGTTATCCTTGATAATACAGAAACAACCAAGACACAGGTATTAAAAGAATCTACCGCATGGCTTATGGGCAATGTCCTTCACAATGTTCTTTTGGACGGTACTCTTCACGGACTTAATGTGGGAGATAACTATATTTCTGCAAAATCAGGTACAACACAGAGTGACCGTGATAAATGGATTGTGGGATATTCCAAATCCGTTACTGTCGGAATATGGGTAGGTAATGATAATAACAGAGAATTTAAGACCGAACAATACGGAACTCCTCACGTCGGTATATGGGCAGAGGTAATCAAAAAAGCCTGTGAAGGCAAGGATAATTCCGCACCCGAACGTCCGGATAATATAATCCCGGTACAGATATGCAAGGATTCGGGCCTTTTAGTAGCCGAAGGACTATGCGACCATGACGAGCGCGGAAACAGAACCACGACCGAATACTTTGTCAAAGGAACAGAACCTACGGACTATTGCAATATTCACCAGAAAGTAACTTATTGTAAAGATACGGGAAAAGTTGCCACGGACGAATGTCCTAATACAACAACCAAGATACAGATTTACAAGGATTTAAGTAAAGTTGACCTTTCAACTTATACAATACAGGATGCCAGATATTCCTTCTCATCAAAGACCATTGATGACCATTGTCTTAAGCATAAAGGAAATGTAATCAATCCTTCCAAATACACGGCAAAGCTTCCTGAAAATGCAGACTTTAACAATGAAAAAGAATCAGAGAGTGAAAGTTCAACAACCGAAACTGAAGAAGATTAAATAAAAGGGCTGTTTTACAGCCCTTTTACTATGTAATTTTTATTGTAATTAGCCGTAACCCCCAATGAGCAAAATTAACACATAAACGAGCATAATTGACATAATTCATCCAAAAATGCAGCAAAAAACTCCGGCTGTGATACAGTCGGAGTCCTAAGTTAAGATTCTTATATTTATATTTATTCGATTACTTTAATCCATCCTTCAGGAGCTTCAATTCTGCCCATCTGGATACCTGTTAAAGTATCATATAACTTCCTTGTTACCGGTCCCATATCAGCCATACCGCTTGGGAGACAGATTTCTTTGCCATGGTCTACAATCTTTCCTACAGGAGAGATAACTGCTGCTGTACCGCAAAGACCACATTCAGCCATATCCTTCATCTCATCAAAGAATACTTCTCTTTCCTCAACTTTAAGTCCGAGATATTCCTTAGCAACATATACTAATGATCTTCTTGTGATTGATGGAAGAATACTGTCAGACTTAGGCGTAACAAGTGTACCATCCTTAGTTACAAATATAAAGTTCGCACCGCCTGTCTCTTCAACCTTGGTTCTTGTCTGAGGGTCAAGGTACATATTCTCGTCAAAGCCTTCCTTATGAGCTGTAACTATTGCATGAAGGCTCATTGCGTAGTTAAGACCTGCCTTGATATTACCTGTTCCATGAGGTGCGGCTCTGTCGAAATCAGAAACCCTGATTGTAATAGGCTTAGCGCCACCCTTAAAATAAGGTCCTACAGGTGTACAGAATACTCTGAACTGGTATTCATCAGCCGGCTTAACACCGATTACAGGATTACTTCCGAACATATATGGACGGATATATAATGTTGCACCTGTTCCGTAAGGTGGTACAAAGCCATCGTTAGCTTTAACTGTCTCAACAATTGCGTCTACAAATCTATCTCTAGGAAATGCCGGCATCTCAAGTCTTAATGCAGACTGTTCAAGTCTCTCAGCATTAAGGTCGGGTCTGAATACAACGATGTTGCCTTTTTCTGTTGTATATGCTTTAAGACCTTCAAATACAGTCTGTGCATACTGCAAAACTCCGGCACATTCGCTGATTACAACCTTATCGTCATCTGTAAGAACACCTTCATCCCATGCTCCGTCTTTAAAATTAGATACGTATCTCTTGTCAGTCTTGATATAACCGAATCCAAGATTTGACCAGTCAATATCTTTCTTTTCCATAGTAAATACTTCCTTTCTCCTTAACTGCCTTATAACTGCATGACAGTACTATTTATATATAATGGTACTATTTTCAATTTGATTTTTCAAGTGCTAATACAGTTATTTTTTAATCTTTGGGTCAAAAAACAGGGATGCAATATATCCGAATATCAATGCCGCACTTATTCCTGCTGCTCCTGCTTTGAGTCCTCCCGTAAAAATACCGAGAAAACCCTCCATGTCAACCGCCTGTTTTACGCCTTGATAAAGCAGATTTCCAAACCCGGTAAGGGGTACGGTTGCTCCTGCTTTTGCCCACTTTGCAAATGGCTCATATACTCCGGCAGCTCCAAGAATTGCTCCGGCAACAACAAGTATAACCATTATCCTTCCCGGCATGAGTTTTGTTTTTTCCATTAAAATCTGTACAAAAGCACAGATTATACCTCCTACGACAAACGCAATAAGGTAATCCATTAATATACACCTCCATCAATTCTTTCAATAACAACACAATGTGCAATTCCGGGAACCGACTGCCCCTCGTTGTAGCTTATCGTTGACATAAGGGCACCTGTGGGTACAAAAAGAACCCTCTTATAAAATCCTTCTTCTATCTTCCTTAATATATGTGCACATAATGTTGCGGCACTGCACCCGCACCCGCTTCCCCCGGAATGGGTATCCTGATATCTGTCATCAAAAATTTCAATACCGCAGTCATGATGAATGGAAGATATATCAAAACCTTTTTCCTGCATAAGGTCAAGTAATATTGTCCTGCCCACTTTTCCCAAATCCCCCGTGTATATTGCATCATAATAATCCGGAGTAACGTCAAAATCCATAAAATTAGTATATATGCTGTCGCAGGCTGCCGGTGCCATTGCCGCACCCATATTCATTGAATCGGTTATTCCGTAATCAACGATTTTTCCTGTTGTTATTCCTGCTATTCTTATACCGCTTTTTATACAACTGCTTATTATGACTCCCCCAGAACCCGTCACCGTCCATGTAGCGCAAAGAGGTCTCTGGGAGCCATATTCCAAAGGATATCGGAACTGTTTTTCCGCACTGGCGAAATGGCTTGATGTAAGGGCTATGACATTATCCGCGTACCCTGCCGCCACATTCATTGCCGCAAGGCTCATGGATTCCCCCATGGTGGAGCAGGCTCCGTACAATCCGAAAAACGGTATTGCAAAATCCATAAGTCCAAAAGACGACGCAATTAACTGTCCTAACAAATCTCCCGCAAATATATACCTTATGTCCTTAGTCGTAAGACCTGATTTTTTTAAAAGAGTCTTCACAACGAGTTTCTGAAGTTCACTTTCTGCCTCTTCCCATGTATTTTTTCCTACGAACGGATCATTAACTATATTATCAAAATACTTTCCTAACGGGCCCTCTCCCTCTTTCTGCCCTACAACCGACGCTTTTTCAACAATATATATATCTTTATCAAATATAATGCTTGCTTTACCTGTTTTTCCCATTTACTGCCTCCGTAAAATCTTCTTTTGATTAGTATTAGCAATAAAAGGCAAAAAAAACCGGATATAAGAAAAAATCTTATACCCGGTAAACATTATTCTAATCTTTCCAACATTCTATGCTTTACATAGTCGGATATCTGGACGGTTGTCCAGTCTTTAAATTTTTCATAAGGCATTGTTTCAATAATTTCAAAATGAACAGGGGTTCTCTTAAACGGAAAATTCTTGTGCATCTCAACTGTGTTATGAAGAACACCGATTACTATAGGAGATTTTGCCCATACTGCGGATTTAAAACATCCGGGCTTAAATTCAATAAGTGTCTCGTCAGTCTTATTTCTTGTACCTTCAGGATATACACCGACACAGCTGTCACCTGATGAAATCATCTGTGAAGCAAGTCTTGTTATCTTCGCTCCGCTTCTTACGTCTTCCCTGTCGATTGCCATATAACGGCATCTTGTCATATATCTGTGGCCCATTGTTATTTTAAAATTCTCAGGCTTGGATATAAAGGCAAAAGGATATTTTCTGAAAGCTCCTACCTGGATAAATGTATCAAATACAGATTTATGATTAGATACAAACAGGAATCGTCCCTCCGATGGTTTAGGAAGCTTTTCCATTCCCGTAACAGTAATATCGGCTGTTGCAACCATTGCACCATATTCCATAATCAGGGCAAATAATTTACAATAAAACCTGCTCTGCTTCTCGTATGTCTTTTTAGTATTAATCGTAAGAGATACAAAAGCACTAAAAATCCAGAACAAAAGAAACAGTACAAGATATGCAAGAAGCCACAATCCTGCCATAACAGGCAAAATAAGGTACAGATGTCTATACAAAAAACAGTTTACCGGTGGAAATACCGCCATCACAACTGCCGTAAATATTGAAGCCAGTACCACATTAATTTTATGCATCATATTGCATTACCTCTTTTTCTTCGTCATACCAACGCAAATTGTATCAAAGTATTGTTTAAAAAACAAGTACCTATATTATAATTTGCACACATCAACGAAGTTTTCTGCTCCCGATATTTCCGTAAGCTCATCAATTGTAAGCTCTATTGCCGAATTGGGCGAACCACAGGCAGGATATACAGTCTCAAAACGTTTAAGACTCTCATCAAGATATACCTTAACACCTTCTTTTAAGGCAAAAGGACAGACACCGCCTACAGGGTGTCCCGTCAAAGCTTCCACATCTTCTGCCGGAACCATTTTGGCTTTCTGTGAAAATACTGTTTTGAATTTTTTGTTGTCAATCTTAGCATCTCCCGCAGTTACAACCACAATACATCCATCTTTTAATATAAAAGACATAGTTTTGGCGATTCTTCCCGGTTCGCAATGTAGTGCTTCCGCCGCAAGTGAAACCGTGGCACTTGATACGTCAAACTCCATTACCTTGTCATCCATATTGTATTTTTTAAGGTATTCCTTTACTTTGTCTATTGCCATTTTCTTACTTTCCTTTAATATGGCTGCTCTGTCTGTTATTTTCTTTAATTCCCTGGGATTAACGGGCTTTTCAAGATATGCAGATGCATACTCTTCCCAGTCCCCGCAAAATACTTCGGGATATCCGGACACAATAACCACTTTTTCCTTTTCAACCTGCCTTGCGGCAGTCTCTCCATCCATATCCGGCAGCTCCATATCAAGAAAAACAACGTCAAGGTCATCTTTCCTTTTAATCATGCTGTCGGCATTGGAGAACTCGGCAAAGCAAATTTCTTTTTCATTAATAGTATTAATGATTTGTTGTTTTAAAATATCACGACATCTTTTGTCGTCATCACATATTCCTATATTAATCATAAATTTCCTGTTTTATTTTCCCCTGCTTGTGTTTCTGTACTGGACAGGTGTCATATCAAATGTCTTTTTAAATAATCTGTTAAAATGCTCCACATTCTGATATCCCACGGCAAAGGCAATATTCTCAACTGTCATATTACCATTTTTAAGGAGCGACTTAGCTTTTTTCATCCTGATATTGGCAACATGCTCGCCAAAGGTCTTTCCGGATTTGTCCTTAATGTATTTTGATATATATGGTTCTGACAAATGGAATTTAACCGCCATTTCTTCAAGAGTTACATATTGGTAATTTGCCTGTATAAAGTTAAGCATTGTAAGAAGTCTGTCATCACCGCTGTTTTCATTGCCCTGTATCTCGGGTAATTTATTAACAGCTACAACAAGAGCGTGGATTGATGCTTTAATAATATCTTCATCCATTCCTGCTCCCCAGTACATCTTACCATTGCATGTTATTCCCACATAAGCCATTGCCTTAGATGACGAACCGTTTGAAAGCGCGTGTTCTTCATAAACGGTAAGTTCATAAGATATGCCGAAGAACTGCTTAATTGTATTACTTACCGCATCAAGACGTCCGTTTCCGTTAGCGTCAACGATTGTTCTCTTGTCTCCGCACTGGATTGTTACCTCAGCCATAATGCCGTCATTCTGTTTAAAATGGCTTTCGACAATCTGGAAGTTAGGACTATAATCAATATATTTTCCTTCAAAAATTTCATATACCCACTGTGGAGAAAGTTCCTTATGTTCTTCATCTGATACCTGTTTTACTGCATATCCCACTTCTTCTCTCATCTGTTCAGGAAGTGAAATACTGAAATTCTGTTTAAGGATGTAGCTTATTCCGCCTTTACCTGACTGGCTGTTAATTCTGATAACATCGGAGTCATATGTACGTCCTACGTCAACAGGGTCAATTGGAAGATATGGTACTGTCCATTTATCGCAGTTCTTTTCTTTTCTCCATGCCATTCCCTTGGCAATAGCATCCTGATGTGAACCTGAAAATGCTGAGAATACAAGATCACCCGCGTATGGCTGACGCTCATACACTCTCATTCTTGTAAGTCTCTCGTATTTTTCCCTTATAGTTGACATATCTGAAAAATCAAGCACAGGGTCAATACCGTGTGAATACATGTTCATGGCAACGGAAATTATATCCACATTACCCGTTCTTTCACCGTTACCGAAAAGTGTACCTTCAATCCTGTCTGCCCCCGCAAGGAGTCCAAGTTCCGCATCACTCACGGCACAGCCTCTGTCGTTATGAGGATGAAGACTTAATATTACGTTATCTCTGTATTTTAAGTGTTTGCTGACATATTCAATCTGTGTGGCAAAAACATGTGACATAGCGGTCTCTACAGTTGCAGGTATGTTAATTATTGCCTTATTTCCTGTTTCCGGCTTCCATACATCAAGAACCGCATTACATACATCCACCGCATAATCAACTTCTGTTCCGTGAAAGCTTTCAGGGCTGTACTCAAATGAAAAATTACCTTCTGTCTCATCGGCAAGTTTTTTCAAAAGCTTTGCTCCGTCAATGGCAAGCTGCTTAATCTGCTCCTTATCCTTACGGAATACCTGTTCACGCTGTGCCACTGACGTTGAATTATAAAGATGTATTACTGCATGAGGTGCTCCCTTTACAGCCTCAAAGGTCTTTCTTATAATATGTTCTCTTGCCTGTGTAAGCACCTGGACAGTTACATCATCCGGAATCATATCCCTTTCAATAAGAGTTCTCATAAAAATATATTCTGTTTCAGATGCTGCAGGGAATCCTACTTCAATTTCTTTAAAACCTATATCTACAAGCATCTGGAAAAACTCTAACTTCTCATCAAGACTCATTGGCTCGATAAGTGCCTGGTTACCATCTCTTAAATCAACTGAACACCAGATTGGAGCCTTATCTATATACTCCTTCTTAACCCAGTCGTACTCACATACAGGTGGCATAAAATATTGTCTTTCATATTTAGATGCATTTTTCATTATATGTCCTTCTTTCGCAATAAAATATTTCAATAGTCTTGATATATATTATCACTTTTTATAATTATATCAATGATTAAATTTAATCATCTTGCTTGATGCATTTTAATGTATAAAACCTCCGGCTGCTCTATACAACCGGAGGTCAAATTATATTCTATTCGATATGTAATTAATTGTTCTTAATAACGAACTGCTTAAGTGTGATTAAAGCTGCGTTGATTATAGCTGTAACTAATAACCATACACGTGCCCATCTGATGATTCTCATTCCGCCGCTTATAAGTGCTTTAGCATCACCCATACCGCCTACACCTGCGATAATTACAACAAGAAGTGCTAATACAACTGCTGCAATACTTGGCATAAATTCATTCTTCTTAACTGCAATGTAGATGATTGCAAGTGAGAAAAGAATGATAAAAATTGCTCTTACGGCACCACCGCTTAAAGCATCCTTACTCATACTAAAATAATTTCCTACTGAAAAACCAAAAACCTTTGTTGGTATCAATACGCCAAGAATTGATATGAACGCAAATACACACATAACGTACTTGAAATAATTAGCTACCCTGTTAAATACCACATCAATAATTTTGTTCATTCCTAAAATTCCTCCAATAAAATTTTATATTATGGTGAACACTATAACAGAATTTTAGACAATATGCAACAACTTTTATATGGTGTTTCCACGGGATGGGGCTTCATTTCTCTACCCAAATGGCGGAAAACTGCCGAAAGGGGTAGAGATTCCAACTTCCGCCGGCCGCGTTTCTCTACCCAAATAGCGAAAAACTGCCGAAAAGGGTAGAGATTCCAACTTCCGCCGGCCGCGTTTCTCTACTCAAACCGCCTATATTTCTCATATAGGTAGAGATTCCCAGGGATGTGGCTGATACTAAACAAAGCCTTCATTTATCAGATATTGTTTCAGTTTTTTTCTGAAACGATATAATTTCATTTTGACTGCACCCTCCGTTTCTCCCATTACATCGGCAATTTCGTGTAGTGACAGTTTTTTTTCATAATCAAGATATATTATCATCTGTACTTCGTTTTTCTGCATTTTTATAAAATCCAATATGTATTTTTCCAACTCGTATGAAGAAATTTCCGAAAAAACATCTGATGACGAAGGATAATCTTCACCTATTACGGTTAATGGCACATATCTTTTTTTTGCAAGTCTTTTTCTTAACTTATTGCATGCAATAAATTTTGCTATTGTAAATATATAATTTTCAAGGTGTCCCGGTTTTTCCTCTGCCACCTTTTCCCATAAAGTAAAATATGTGTCCTGAAGACATTCTTCCGCATCCTCAATATTATTTAAGATATACATAACCCTGCCATGTAGCCTGGAATTATATTTACGAATCGTTTCCGTTATTGCCCTTTCATCCCTTGCTATAAAAAGTTCAATAATGTCTTTATCCTCAAGGTATTCCATTAAAATCCCCCTTAAACGCTTCTTACATAATGTAAGTAGTATTTAAGGGGGAAAAGTAACGTATTATTTTTTAAATATTTCCAGTAATTTTATATTTAACCAGAGCAAAAAATTCTCTGAACATATAATTGACAAGTAATTTATTATCTGACTTTGCAGGTATTCCTTTTATGTCATAACCCATGTTTCTGCATACCAGTTCCGCTCTGAATACATGAAAATTATTGGTTATAAATCCAACTTCCACTGTGGCATTCTGACTGTTTTTTTCTATTATTTTCATAGAATACTCAATATTCTCAACAGTGCTTGTGGACTTATCCTCTAATAAAAGTCTTGATTTATCCACACCTTTCTGTACAAGATAGTCATACATTGCCTGTGCTTCCGAAACATCCTCACCGTTTCCCTGTCCTCCTGAAAGAACAAGAATGGTATTATCATTTTTTTCAATATATTCGAAAGCCTTATCAAGTCTTTTTCGCAATGACTTTGTAACGGTTGTTCCTCTTACTCTTGCTCCGAGAACTATTACATAATCATACTGTTCATTAGTCTTTTCTTTCATTCCCGATATAATCATACCTTCAACAACTGCAAACAATATAATTATTGCGGCAGCCAATACACTTATAACAACCTTTACGGCAGGTGGAAAACTGACATTTCTTTTTCCCAGGATAAAAACCGCCGCACCGCATACGGCAAAAAACAATGCCATGCCTAACCACACAAAAGCAAAGGATGTCCCAATTCCAGCATATCTTACCATTACGATAAAATAAGAAAAGCTAAATATCGCAATAATCTCAAATATTACTGTCAGTACTATCTTTCTTGTGCTCATTATATCCTCCGTTTTTAGATAATCATATTGTGAATATAATAACAATTCATGCAACAGCTACTGATTATATTTTCATTGCATTTTTGAATGGAGTTACAAAACTTCTCGGTATAGCAAATTCTCTTCCATCCGCCATAATAAGTTTTCTGCTTTTAAAGAATTTAACGTAATTTTTATTAATGCAATATTTTCTTCCCGGTTTAATAAAGTAATCCGGAAAATCCTTCACAAATCCAACAAGCCTGCTGCGCACTCTCAAGACTTCGTCTTTCTGCCAAAGGTAAACAGTAGCAAAATTATCTTCTGCCACCACATACATAATGTCAGAATAATTGACTGTATATCTTATTCCTGTATAATCCCTGATTGTAATAGTCCTATCCTGGCTGTGTTCTGCAATAACTTTCTGTACATACTCATAATTTTCCCTGCCATCCTTGGAAGAAAAAAGTTTATCATCATCCTTGGTATGAAAAATATTAGAAATATGAATATGTGTTATCAGAAGTTGTGCCTCATCGTCTTTCTTTACTCTTTCCCATATAAAGGTAACTCTCTGCTTCTCCGACAATATAACTCCGGAATCCTGCTTTGTAAATGCTCTGTATCTTCCCACTACAACACTTATATTGGCTTCACTCCTTAGTCCTTCATATTGCTGGTCGTCAAGATATACAAGGGGTCTCTCTTCGTTATTTTTCATTATTTTGTCGACCATGGCTTTTTTCCCATGAACATACTCATCTTCCAGAGGGCCTATCCAGAGAACATTATCACATACATGTTCTATAAGCGGCTCATAATTCTTTTGCCAATACTGTTCCAGTATATATTGTGTAAGTTTAATTGTTTCAACCTTTTGTTTTAGTAACATAACACACCTCCGTAATTATTTTAATAATATTATATCTGATTTATAGTGTGAAGACCATTCGGGATATTATTTGTTTAAATCCGCTGATGTTCTCAAATCATGATTTATCTTCCATCTTGCTTAACTTCGCAGCCTGGTCGGCAGCTATACATGCATCAATGATTTCCTGTATGTCTCCGTTAAGTATCTTATCAAGTTTGTATAATGTAAGGCCGATTCTATGGTCGGTCACACGACCCTGTGGGAAGTTATAAGTTCTGATTTTTTCTGACCTGTCACCTGTACCAATCTGGCTTCTTCTAGCATCAGCCTCTGCATCATGGGCTTTCTGACATTCCATATCATATAATTTGGCACGCAATAACGCGAAAGCCTTTTCTTTGTTCTGGATCTGTGATTTTTCTGTCTGGCTGTAGATGACAATACCTGTTGGATAATGGGTAAGACGTACTGCCGAGTCCGTTGTATTTACACACTGTCCACCGTTACCGGAAGCACGCATAACGTCGATTCTTATATCCTTTTCATCAATCTGTACTTCTACCTCCTCTGCTTCAGGCATAACCGCTACAGAAGCTGTAGATGTATGGATTCTTCCGCCTGATTCTGTCTCAGGTACACGCTGTACACGATGGACACCGCTTTCGTACTTCAATACGGAATATGCGCCCTGTCCGGTAACCATGAATTCAACTTCCTTCATACCTCCGATTCCCGTTTCATCAGAGTTAACGACTTCGACTTTCCATCTTCTGGCTTCTGCGTAGTGGGTATACATTCTGAAAAGTTCTGCCGCAAAAAGTGCTGCTTCGTCACCACCTGCGCCGGCTCTTATTTCCACAATTACGTTTTTATCATCATTAGGGTCCTTAGGGAGTAAAAGAATCTTAATCTTTTCTTCAAGCTCTGCTACCTTATCCTTGGCAGATGAGAGTTCTTCCTTAAGCATTTCCCTCATCTCTTCATCATTTTCCTCTTCAAGCATTTCAAGACTGTCTTTTATATCCTGATTAGCTTTCTTATAAGCTGTATATGCTTCTACAAGAGGTGTAAGGTCGCTTTGTTCCTTCATAAGATTACGAAATCTGCGCTGGTCCGACGTAACATCGGGACTTGCAAGTTCCATATTGATATCTTCATACTTAATTAAAATTTCTTCAAGATTTTCAAACATTATTTCCTCCAGCCACAGACTACCCTGTCAAGACCTGCAAGGTCCTTGATAACAGAAATATCTGTAAAATTATTTTTTATTAATAAATTTCTGACATCTTCTGCCTGATTATATCCTATTTCCATAAATATCCCACCATTATGTCTGAGATATTTTGCAGACTCTTCTGCCAGTATCCTGTAAAAAAACAGACCGTCATCATGTCCGTCAAGTGCAAGCATAGGCTCCTCGTTCTTAACTTCATGCTCCAACTCAAAAATATCTTTCGTTGGTATATACGGCGGATTAGATACAATCAAATTAAAAGTACCATCTATATTTTCAAACATATTGCTTTTCACAAATGTAACTTTGTCCGCTTTATTTATGACCTTATTATAATCGGCAACCGCAAGTGCCTTTTCTGAAATATCAACTCCGGTTACCTCTGCCCCGCTTAACAATGACAAGCTTATGGCTATGCATCCGGAGCCTGTACACATGTCAAGAATTTTAAAATCATCCTGTATATATTTAAGGACTTCGGACACAAGAACCTCCGTATCAAATCTCGGAATAAGCACATTATTATTAACTTCAAACTCATATCCCATAAAGTACGCTTTCCCGAGAATGTACTGGACAGGAATATGGGCAAGCCTCTTTTCAATACAACTGTCAAAAAAAGGTATATGTCCCGCATTACATTCTGCATTTTTATCTATAAGATAATCCGTTCTTGTCATCCCGAAAGCTTCGGAAAATAGCAGCCATGCATCATTGCCTGCCTCTGCTATTCCCGCTTTGTCAAGGCGTTTTGTTGCGTTCTCAAGAATTTCCCTGTTGGTCATCTTCACTACCTTCGTCATATCCGAAATTCTCTTTCAGATAACTTTTCCAGTCAAATACAGCCTCAACAGATGCGATTCCCACTTCTATCATGGAATCGTCAGGTTCTTTTGTAGTAAGCCTCTGTAAAAGAAGACCGGGCTTGCTTATTATATTAGTAAAAACATTTTCTTTTGTTCCTGCAAGTCTCAAAAGTTCAAAAGATATGCCGGCAATAACAGGTATAAGCACTATTCTCGCAGCAAGTCTCAAAATTCTCGAATCAAATCTTACAAGCATAAGTATAAGAATTGAAATACACATAACAAGAAGCATAAAACTTGTGCCGCATCTTTTATGTTCCTTGGAACTTATCCTTACATTATCAACAGTAAGCGGCATACCGTGTTCAATACAATTAATGCACTTATGTTCTGCTCCGTGATACATATACACTCTCTTAATATCTTTCATAAATGATATAAGTACAATATAAATAATAAAAATCAAAAGCCTTATTACACCCTCCAGAAAAATTACAAGTGTCTTAGAGCTTATAACCTTTTCGAGCAGCTGTGATAAATAAAATGGTACAACCATGAATATCCCTACAGCAAGAATAACTGAAATCATTATTGTAATGACGTTAAAAACCGTATCTGATTTTTTCTTTTCCTGCTCTGTCTTCTTAGTGTCTTCTTCCTCATCATAAAAAGATGCCGAATATGTGAGCGTTGACATTCCAAGTGTCAGCGAATCTATAAAACTAAATATACCTCTTATAAAAGGAACTCTGAAAAGTTTACATTTAGATGATATGCCTTTAAATTCTTCTTTTTTAACTTCTATATTTCCATCAGGCTTACGAACGGCTACGGCATAATGATCTTTATTCTTCATCATAACGCCTTCCATGACCGCCTGACCACCAATTCCTGAATATTTCATATATTACTCCTGTGTGTAAAATACCTCAATAGCAAAATAGGTTGAGATTCTAAAACCTCAACCCTATAATTCTGCTTAATAGTCAAGTATACAATTACTTGCTCTGTACGCCATATTTTTTATTGAACTTATCAATACGTCCACGAGCAGCAGCAGCTTTCTGCTGGCCTGTGTAAAATGGATGGCACTTTGAACAAATTTCAACATGGATATCTTCCTTAGTTGATCCTGTTACAAATTCGTTACCACAGTTGCAAACAACCTTAGCCTGATAATAATCTGGATGTATTCCTTCTCTCATAATTTCACCTCTCTAATATAAAACTCACTATAGCTTACCTCTCGGTCTCTGCTATAATAACAATTTTAACATGACTGTTAATCCAAAACAGCTTTCTTACTATACCATATTATTTTTAATAATGCAATAGTTGTTTTTAAGACTTTGAAAGAATATCTTCAAGGGAATTATCTTCCACGTAGGAATTCACATTGTACATAAACAAAACATCACTGATTCCATACGCCTCAATAAGTGTATATATGTCATCATAAAAATATCTTGGATCAATTACAGTAATTTTGTCATAATACGGTGTCAGTAACGGGATAAAACAATTTGCATACGAATCTTTAATTATCATAAGGTTACGTCCTGTACCTGCTGTTGTTGTAATATCCACTTGTGCAAAGTTTCCGCCAAGAAACACCTGATACTTATCTTTTTCTTTTAGTTTGCTGTCATCAAAAAGTGAAGTTGTCTTTTTACCTTCATTAACATATTCAACTGTATATGTTCCGATAGAATTATCAGGAACCGCAATAGTTACGGTCTCATAAGTTGAATAAACACCTGAATTGGATGACTGTGTTCCCTGAAAGCTTCCTGTAACATCATAAAAATTATAATTCACAGGTGTTAAGCCCTTATATGCGGCATACTGTCTGAATGTATAATAAGCTGCTTTAGTTTTCCAATGGTGGTCTGTTTTATAATACAATCCTTCATTTTTTTTGGCTATAAGGACATCTGTTACATCTATCGTATTAACCTTATCGGAAACTGTCTTGTTAATGTGGCTTATAACTTCTTTTTCATTGGATTTGGCACCATAAGGAAGTTTGTCTTCATATATGAGTGAAGTATTTGGAATAAGCAAAAAATCCACCGATACACCCTTAACATTATCGGCAAATTTATTTATGGATTCCGTAAGTCTGTCAACGCGGTTATAGTCTGCAACGGACTCCTTTGCTATCAGATACCCTTCTTTGCCTATATACACATCATTGATATATCTTCTGCCTGTTCCTCTCAGTACTGCAGTTTTGATTGAAACGCAGAGATTACGGAGTGGAAACTGATCTGTAAGATATGTTTCAAAATCATCCATAAACCTGCCTCCGGTTATTGAGCTCCATGTAAGTTTAGGAACCGATGCCAGATTTCTGTTCTCCTTTTCGGAGAATTTAACATCCTTGCAGGCAAACATCCATACAGGCACAAAACACAAAAAGGCAATTGTCAAATTTCTTACAAAAGTTTTATTCATCATATGCCTCCTTAAAATCTAAAATACAGGAATGGATTGTAGCTCTCGCTTACAAGGAATGCTATTGTTATCAGAAATACCATAATACATAACACCCATTTAAGAGGGCTTTTTTTCTTTCCTTCTTTAAAGTCAAATACTGAAGGAATCCACGCAAGAATAATCATAACCAGATTATTAAGCAGTAAAAATCCTCCCATTCCGTCATGGCTGCACCCGCTTTGTCCAAACATCGCTTTAAGGTATGATACAGCTTCAGTCATATTGTTGCTGAAAAAGAAAACCCATCCGATAATCACAACAATAAATGTAATGACCACATTAAGAAATTTCGGTAATCTTTTCTGCAGATGAATATATACGAATTTTTCAAAAATAAGGAGAATGCCATAATAAAGTCCCCATATAACAAAATTCCATGACGCACCATGCCATAATCCGGTAAGTGCCCATACAATGAGGAGATTAATTATCTGCCTTTTAACACCTTTTCTGTTGCCGCCAAGGGGGATATACACATATTCCCTGAACCACGTTCCCAGTGAAATGTGCCATCTTCTCCAGAATTCCGTAACACTGCCTGATGCGTAAGGTCTGTCAAAATTCTTAGGAAATTCAAATCCCAGCATTCTTCCAAGTCCGATTGCCATATCCGAATAGCCGGAAAAATCATTAAAAATCTGCAATGTATATGCCAACGCACCAAGCCATGCCGTCATTGCGGATATATTGGACATACCCATCGCCAATATCTGGGTATGTAGTGAGCCTATTACATTTGCTAATACAACCTTCTTAAAAAAGCCCTTAACAAACATAGGGATGCCTTCCCTGAAATCGTCTGCATCAGGAGTCCTTCCGTTAAGCTGGTTTTCAATATCCTGATATCTTACAATCGGTCCTGCAATAAGCTGCGGAAACATTGTAATATATACAGCAAAGGTAAGTACGTTCTTTTGTCCTTTACTGTCTCCTCTGTATACATCGATAAGATATGACATTGCCTGAAAAGTATAGAAAGAAATACCTATAGGAAGTGCAAGTCTTTTATTTACAAAGGATGTTCCGAATATACTGTTTACAGTATCCACAAGGAATCCCGAATATTTAAAATATCCAAGTATAAGCAGATTAATTATTACCGCGAATGCCAACGAACTTTTCTTATGTGCAGTTTCAATTTCCCTGCCTGCATAATAATTAAATAGAATACTGAGAATCATTAATATTACATAAACAGGTTCGCCCCATGCGTAGAACAAAAGGCTCGCAATAAGTAAAATCACATTTTTCCATACAATGCTTCTGCAAACATAATACAGCAGAAGAACTACCGGTAAAAAACAAAATAAAAAAGTAATACTACTGAATACCATTATCTTCTATCCTTTTAAACACTTAATAACTGTCTTTTCTATTTTTTCTGCCTTATCAGATACAATATATATTATATAACTGCCTTTTTGTGAAAGAATACAGTTATTCAACATAGTATATTGATCCGGTGCATAAGACTGGAACAGCTTCTTTAATTCATCATTTTTCTTATCAATCATGGAGATTATGCTTTCTCCCGTACTTTCATCATTAAGCCTTATAATAAGAACTTTATCACAATCCATAATAGACTCATATCCATAATAAAACGCTTCTCCATAGTCGTTTATATTAAATCCGTAGTCCTTTTTTATATCCGTAGGTGACATTTTAATCATATCGCCTAACACTTTGCTTTCTTCAACACTTTCCATTACGGTTTCCAGAGCAGGATTTCTGTAAGAATCCTTATTGGATATATACAAAATAAATGCGATAAGTCCCGCTATTACAAGCATCTGTTTTATTCTAAGTGACATTTAATAAACACCCACTTTTCTGATAATATCTTTTACCCACTTCTGGTAAAGTTCTTTACTGAAATGAATGCCATCTTTTGAATAAAGTGAAGCATTGCTTATAAATAATTCTGAATTTTCATAGTAAGCAACACCTATTTCCTGACAGAAAGCCTTAATTCTTGTATTGTATTCGCTTACCATTCCGAATCTGGTATTTTTGGCAACCGCAACATTTCCTACAGGAGATATTCCGAGGACAACTATTTTTGCATCAGGCAGACCGTTCTTTAATTTCTGGATATAGCCTTTATATCTTGATGCAAAAGCATCTGCCTCTGCCGTGGTTGTACCCATTTCATTAATACCATATCTGACAAATACATACTTTGGATATCTTGCAATCACGCTGTCAATAACAGTAGGAAGGTGCTTATCCATAAATGCTCCTACTTCCGCAAATACATTGACATTATTAGGAAGTCCCATATACACATCAAAACCTGTCATTACGGAATCCCCTACAAATGCTGCATTACCAAATACAGTTCTGTAGCTTGCACTGCTTCCGTCAAAGCTGTCTGCAGCGGCATTTGCCTTATCGGCATCCACACTGTAAGGTATATAACATCCTATATTACTGTAACTGAAATCACCGGTGCCTGCCGGTTTTGTCTCCGGTGGATTCGTTGGAGCTGTTGTTGCAGAATCTGTTACCGGTTCTGTCGGAGCTGTTGTCGCTGAATCTGTTACCGGTTCTGTCGGAGCTGTTGTCGCTGAATCTGTTACCGGTTCTGTCGGAGCTGTTGTCACAGGTTCTGTTGATGATCCTGTCTGTCTGTTTTCATTTATCTTATGTTCTATTTTATTAATGTCTGCATCCTTCAATGCCGCCATGTATGACTCGCCGTCCGCTACATTGGCATTATCAGCCTTAACGCCTGCAAGTAAAAATACTATCAACGTAATAATTGGTACAGATATAATCAAAGCAAGAAAAAACGGTAACTTTTTCTTCATAACTGTATTCCTTTCGTTCTAAAGTCCCATTGTCAGAATCAAATCCTTAAGCCAGTAATCTTTATAAAAATCCGGCGTAAGGTGGAGTCCGTCAGCAGAAAATAATTCCTGATGTCCGGAAATATACTGGTTATTTGAATAATATTCTATATCAAGATTGATACACATCTTCAGTAATTCATAATTATACTGGTTAATATAAGCAAATGATAACTTATTATTATAAATAGTATCACTTACCGGGAATACTCCGCTTACAATTATTCTTGTATCCGGTACTTCAGCCTTAAGACGGCTTAAAAGCTCTGTATACTGGCTAATTCTCCTTTCACGTTCTTCTGCCGATGCTGACAAAGAATTAATACCATAATGTACAACAATGGCATCCTTTCCTGTTGCCTTTGCAACGATAAGTCTGAATTTTTCATCCATATAGTCGGCAGATGCCCCTACAAGTGCTTCAACATTGCTCTGTTCAAGAATATTATATGAAATGAGGGCTGCAATCTGTGAATCTCCAGTAAATGCCACATTATCAAGTGCCTCAGCATACGAAAGATTACCTTTTTCAATCTTGTCCACCTTGGCTACTGATTTATCCTTATTGACTGCCTTATATTCGTATGTAGGTGCATACAGTCCGAGATACATCGGATTAACGGCTTCAACTTCTACAGAAGCTGTATTCTCACCGTAGGAAAAAACAATTTCATTATTTCCTTCCTTAAGTCTGTAATCTCCATCAAAAGCAGCACATTTGTAATCATTAATTTCTACTTTTCTGCCGTTGTTTTCGGTAACTTCAACAACGAAGTCCGCCTTTGGAAGTCTTCCGCCCGCAAAAGCCTTATCTCCTTTGTATGTTACTGTTATTTTACTAACATCTTCAAGCTTGATATTGTCTTTTATTCCGGCATCTGCAACGGTCTGATTTTTAAAAATTATATTAGTTCTCAAAAGAATATATATAAATGCAAGACAACCTATAAGTGTAATACTAAGGCTTGTTACAGCTATGACTTTTACTGTTTTTTTCATTTTATCCTCATGTCTCCTAAATCAATCTCGTCTTCTTAATATACTGACAGAATTCCTTGTTATTGCGTGTCTTTGAGAACATGTCTATAATTCTCTCAACAGCTTCGTCAGAACGTATGCCATTAAGTGCTTTTCTCATAATATCAACAGCTTCCTGTTCTTCTTCGGAAAGAAGCAGATCTTCTCTTCTGGTTCCTGACTTAACAATATCTATTGCAGGAAAAATACGCTTCTCTGACAGTTTTCTGTCAAGAACAAGTTCCATATTACCTGTACCTTTAAATTCCTCGTATACAACATCATCCATCTTGCTTCCGGTATCTACAAGTGCTGTTGCAAGAATTGTAAGTGAACCACCCTCCCTCATATTTCTTGCCGCTCCGAAAAATCTCTTTGGCATATAAAGTGATGAAGGATCAAGACCTCCCGACAATGTTCTTCCACTTGGTGCAACCACAATATTATAGGCTCTTGTAAGTCTTGTAATACTGTCTAAAAGTATACATACATCCTGCTTATGCTCAACAAGTCTCTTGGCTCTTTCTATAACCATTTCGGAAACTCTCTTATGATGCTCAGGCAATTCGTCAAATGTTGAATATATTACTTCTACATTGTCACCCTGTATTGATTCCTTAATATCGGTTACTTCCTCAGGTCGTTCATCTATAAGAAGTATAATAAGGTGCATTTCTTTATTATTGGTGGTAATTGATTTGGCTATCTGCTTAAGCAATGTGGTCTTACCTGCCTTAGGCTGGGAAACAATCATTCCTCGCTGTCCCTTTCCTATTGGTGAAATCAGATCAACAATCCTCATAGCCGTACTGCTTGAAGATATTTCCATATGAAGACGTTCATTAGGAAATATAGGTGTAAGCTTTTCAAAAGAAGGTCTTCTCATCACCTCAGCAACGGAATACCCGTTGACTGATTTTATATAAAGAAGAGCACTGAACTTTTCTCCCTGGTTCTTAATCTTCTTATTACCTATAATAACGTCACCTGTCTTAAGTCCGAATCTTTTAATCTGAGCAGGCGACACATATACGTCATTTTCTCCCGGAAGATAATTGGCACATCTTATAAATCCATAACCTTCCGCAAGTACCTCAAGTATTCCGTTAGCTTCCGATGAAGTGTCCACAAGTTCGGGATCATATTCCTGTTTCACAGTATCATCGCTTGTACCGGTCTTAACTGTATGCTTATCGCTTCTGTCATTCCTGTCATTTCCTGACTCATTCTCAGGAAGTGCAAGCAATGCCTCAATAAGTTCTGCCTTCTTCATCGTGCTGGTCCCCTTAATATTCTTATCTTTAGCAATTTCCCTCAATGTTGTAAGTGGTAAAGTCTGAAGCTTTTCTTTCATTATCATCAAATAATCAGTATGTACATATTATCCATAAATATGTATCATGCCATTCCTTTCCATTATTGTCATTACCCTATAATATTCATCTTAATTGTTGGGGGTATTCAGAATAATCAGATCATCCAGATAGAAATGATTATACAACCAGATAAACATCAATGTAAAGTCTTTATTTACTTAAAAAAAATTGCGTGATACAATATGTTATAAATTGATTAAAAAGTAATAAGAAAAGGATGAATAAAATGACAAACAATGAAAAAGCTCTTATGCTTCACGAACAATGGCATGGCAAACTCGAAACAGTAAGCAAGTGTGCAATCCGCACAAGGGAAGATCTTGCCCTTGCATATACTCCGGGTGTTGCAGAACCATGTAAAGTCATAGCAAAAGATAAGGAACAGGCATATAAATACACAATCAAGTCTAACACCGTTGCCGTTGTTTCAGATGGAAGTGCCGTACTGGGGCTCGGTAATATAGGACCATACGCAGCCATGCCTGTTATGGAGGGCAAGGCAGTTCTTTTTAAAGAATTCGGTAATGTAAACGCAGTTCCAATCTGCCTTGCTACCCAGGACACGGAAGAAATTATTAAAACAGTTATCAATATAGCTCCTGCATTCGGCGGCATTAACCTTGAGGATATTTCAGCTCCAAGATGTTTTGAAATTGAGGAAAGACTTAAAGCAATACTTGATATACCTGTTTTCCATGATGACCAGCACGGTACCGCAATTGTTGTTCTGGCAGGTATCATTAATGCCCTTAAAGTTACAGGCAAGAAAAAAGAAGAATGTAAAGTCGTTGTCAATGGTGCAGGTTCCGCAGGCGTTGCAATCACAAAGCTTCTGCTTACATATGGTTTTAAACATATTACCATGTGTGACAAATCAGGTATTCTTTCCTCTGACTCTGAAGGTCTTAACTGGATGCAGAAAAAAATGACAGAGGTTACCAACCTTGAAAAGAAACACGGTTCCCTTGCTGATGCACTTAAAGGTGCAGATATTTTTGTTGGTGTTTCCGCACCTAACATTGTTACAGAAGAAATGGTTGCTTCCATGAATAAGGATTCCATTCTTTTTGCCATGGCTAACCCTGTTCCTGAAATCATGCCTGACAAAGCTAAGGCTGCCGGTGCTAAAATTGTCGGAACAGGCAGAAGTGATTTTCCTAACCAGGTTAATAACGTTGTTGCTTTTCCGGGAATCTTTAAAGGTGCTTTAGAAGGAAGAGCTGCACAGATAACAGAAGATATGAAGTTAGCTGCCGCTAACGCCATCGCAAGTCTTGTTGATGAAAAAGACCTTAATGAGAACAACATTCTCCCTGAGGCATTTGACCCAAGAGTCGCAGACGTTGTAAGCAAAGCAGTAAAAGACAATATCCGCTAAAATGAACGGCTATTATTATTCAGTCAATGATTATTACAAAGAATTATTTGGCCATAAAGTATACAAAATATCCCTCAATGCCGGTATGTCCTGTCCTAACAGGGACGGGCGTATCGGCACCGGAGGATGTATTTTTTGCAGTGAAGGAGGCTCCGGTGATTTCGCCTCCTCTTCTTTGTTGTCTGTTAAAAATCAGATAGATTACGGAATTGAAAAGATTTCAAAAAAATACGCAGGAGACAGTTATATCGCATATTTTCAAGCCTTTACCAATACGTATGCTCCCGTTGACAGACTAAAAAAAATATTTACGGAAGCCATACAGGATAACAGAATATGTGGTTTATCCATTGCAACAAGACCTGACTGTCTTGAAGATGATAAAATTGAACTGTTAGCAGAACTTAACCGCATAAAGCCGGTATGGATTGAGCTTGGTCTTCAGACAATTAACGAAACCACTGCCCGATATATAAGGCGGGGTTACCCGCTTGCTGTTTTTGAGGATGCCGTTGCAAGGCTTAACGCCGTGGATATTCCTGTTGTAGTCCATGTTATAGTGGGGCTGCCGGGTGAAAATGCGAACGATAACCTTGCCTGTGCAAAATATCTTTCTCACCTTAATATTAATGGTGTTAAGATACAGCTTCTACATATATTAAAAAATACTGACCTTGCAGATGATTATTATTCTTCAAAGTTTAAAGAGCTGTCTTTGGCTGAATATGTAAAGACCGTTGTTGATATGATTGAAATACTTCCACCCCATTTTGTTATCCACAGAGTCACAGGTGACGGTCCCAAAAATCTGCTTATTGCTCCGACGTGGAGTGCCGATAAAAAAAATGTTCTTAATAATATATCCCATGAATTCAAGAACAGAAATACATACCAAGGAAAGGAATACAGACATGGCAGTTGAAGCAGCTATATTATACAAATTAATGACTTTATATATGTTGAATAAGGTAGATTTTTCTTTAACAAATGCCACAATAATGGATTTTTTTACCAATAATGGTTATACCGATTATCCTACGGTACTTACTATAATAAGTAATCTTCAGGAGGATGAACTGATTAATGTATCTGTAACAAGCAGTAATACAAGTTATTCCATAACTCCGAAAGGTAAAGAAATGCTAGACTTCTTCGGCAGTAAAATATCAGATGACATAAAAAACGAAATTGACTCTTTTCTCCGTGATAACAGATATGAACTTAAACAGACTGCCAATACAACTGCGGACTATTACAAAACTACAAACGGTGATTATGCCGTACATTGTATTGTTAAAGAAAACAACGCCCCTTTAATAGAACTCACTCTTGCCGTTCCCGACGAGGGTTTAGCCGAATCCATGTGCAACAAATGGAAAACAGAATGTCAGAATATATATGAGTATACATTTAAAAACCTTATGTAATTCGACAATTCACTAAATTCTGATGTTCGTTATTGTCGACAAATAAACATTGAAAAATATTCAGATTAAGATTAAACTCTATTTGTAAAGAGTTGAGATAGTTCTCAACATTTTGTCCCCTCTTATTTAGAGTTTTAACTCTGAGATAACCACATATATCCTTATTGCAAACAGGTGTCTATGACACCTGTTTGTTTTTGTACTATTCTTTTCTTTTTATTCCAACATTAACCTTTTTCCCCCTTCCGCATAATCTGTAATATAATATATTTGAAAGGTTATAATCATGCAAATGTACAATACCGGTCATAACATGTCTGACAAATGTGATTATCTTACAATTGCATTCGTTCACAATCAGCCGTTTAACTGTCCTACCTATGATATCTGTACTGCATTAACAAAGGGAACTATTTACCCTGCGCTTGATAAACCTTACATCGGAAAGTGTGGGTGTAAAAAATGAATAATAAAATTATGGACAGCAAAGAGCTTATGAAAAAAATCATGGAATATGGTTTTGCAATTACAGACCTTGGTCTATATCTGGATACCCACCCAAAAGATACCGATTCCCTTATGACATATTCTTCCCTCAGGGACACTTACAATTCTTTAATAATCGAATATACCCGACGATACGGACCTCTTACCATTACTCAGGTAACCTCTGATAATTACTGGACCTGGATTTCGACTCCATGGCCTTGGGAAGGAGCGTGCTGATATGTGGATTTATGAAAAAAGACTTGAATTTCCGATTAACATCAAAACTCCTGATGCCAATACCGCAGCTTTGATCATAAGCCAGTACGGTGGTCCGGATGGTGAGGCAAGTGCAAGTATGCGATATATGTCACAGCGTTATTCAATAGGTGACAGGCAGGTTGCAGGAGTCCTTACCGATATCGCTACAGAAGAATTGGCGCACCTCGAGATGATTGCCACAATGGTTCACCAGCTTACAAGGAATCTTACGCCTGAGCAGATACAGAACTCAGCTTTTGCCCCATATTATGTTGACCATACCCTTGGTGTATGGCCTCAGGCAGCAGGTGGTATTCCGTTTAATGCCTGTGAATTTCAGGTAAAGGGCGACCCTGTATGTGACCTTGTGGAGGATATGGCTGCCGAACAGAAAGCCAGAGTCGTATATGATAATCTCTTAAGACTTATAAAAGACCCGGATATTGTAGCACCCCTCCGCTTCCTTAGGGAACGTGAAATCGTGCACTTCCAGCGTTTCGGAGAATCGTTGAATATAACAACTGATAAGCTTAATAAGAAAAACATCTATGCTTTCAATCCTTCTGTTAATTTCTGAAAAAAGCATAAAGGGATGCCGCACTAAGAAATTAGTGCGGTGCCCTCAATTATGTATCCATCTTTTCTACAGTTCCTCCCTCAGTCTTTCTAAGGAATTAAGTATATTTACCATCCCATAACCCCATATTTTATTAGGGTATTCCATGTTATTTTTCTGCACGCAGCCTGCTATGGTAATAGTTTTAATTTCCGGTGTCCTAAGATAAGGTATAGCATTATTCACAATACCATACTCCAGAAGCAAGGCGGCAATTCCCCCGTAAAATGCAGCGGCGACACTTGTTCCGCTTCTTATCTCATAGTTATCCGTTCCTATAGGTGACGGGCCTGTCATATTGACTCCCGGTGCCGCAAAATCCGGTTTGGGTAGTCCGTACCAGTTATTACCCCTGCTGTTTTTTAAATATATGGTATCATCCCTGTAGTCATAAGCGGTAACTGTAATTGCTTCCACAAGATTACCGGGATTAACAATCGTGTCTTCCGGATCCGAAACAATAAAATATGTGTTTTCATTGAGAAATCCCCGGTTCATAACCCATATATCTGCCTCAGTATGCCCTTGGATATTCGGATAAAGATTAAATTTCCATATTCCTCCCGCCGGATTTCTCATTCTTATTGTAATAAGATTAGCTCCCGATATGCTTTCTGTTCTTCTGCTGTATACATACACTGTAGAATTTTCAAATACAAAAAATGTACGCTGACTTTCATTTTTAACCGGAAATCTACCTGCAATCTGTCCGCTGGGAGAAATAATTTCCAAAGAATATACAACAGGTGCCTTGGACCATATATTGGCTGTAAGCCCGTTTAAACCCGGTTCTATCCTAAGCTCCGCTCCTATCGGATTAATGCCATCGGTAACTCCCTTAAAATGCAGTCGTTCATTGCCCTCATTTCCGGCTGCTACAGAAATGCACCTTCCTGCTTTTCCTGTTTCATCCCTTATCATATCAGAAAGAGGTGAATATCCGTAATGTGTGCCAAGTGACGTTCCGACTCCTATTATTATTGAGGCCGGTACCCTGTTGGATTCAATATATTCAGACACAAACTGAAGTCCCCTCATTATATCGGCCTCCGAGTAAGCCGGTATATTCTCATCAACAGAATAAAAATTTCTTAAAAATCTTTTTGCAGAACGTAATTTAACAACAATAAGCCCTGCTGCCGGGGCTACCCCGGAGAAAAGATTGTTCACATCTTCACTTCCGCAGGCAATGCCTGCCATAAATGTTCCATGTCCAATTTCATCTCCGGGTATATCATCAGCTCCGGTAGAAAGGGCTTCGTTAATCTTTACACTGTCATATACCATGTTGGTATCCTGATCCCACAATGCTCTTATTTTAGTTGTATTGTTAGCATTCAAAAATGCTTTATGTCTCCAGTTAATTCCGGAATCGATTATTGCAACACAGGTTCCATATCCTTTAAGGCTAAGTACCGGCTGTTCCCGTACTTTAATCACACCGGCTGCACTCACAGCACCCAAATCACTGAGACCATATATCCCCGGCAAAACGGCATAACTGAATCTGCCGTATACCGGATCTCCCACAAGATCATTTCTGACACTGATGATTGACCACTTACTGTTTAAATACGTAACACAGTAGTCAGAGACTTCTTCCAATGTTTTTTTTGAAAAATAATTATTCCTGAAAATAAATTCTGTATAATCTTCTGAATTTAATCTGTTAAAACAATCTGATAACATTTTTATTTTATACTATGAAAGAAGTCTCTTTGTTATGCCTTAAAATACAGGAACTACACCACCGTCATACTGCTTGTTAATATATTCTTTAACTTCATCAGATAAAAGTGCTTCTTTTAATGCTTTTATCTTTTCTGAATTTTCATTTCCTTCTTTTACAACAAGTACATTTGCATAAGTCTTGGCTGCAAGTGATTCTGCTGACTCTGTTGCCAAAGCATCGCTTACCTTGTATCCTGCCTCAGCTGCATAGTTACCATTAATGCATGCAATATCAACGTCTTTTACTGCTCTTGGTATCTGTGCTGCTTCAAGTTCTTTAATATCAAGGTTTAATGGATTTTCAACAACATCGTTCTTAGTTGCTGTAATTCCTGCACCATCTTTTAATTTGATAAGTCCTTCTGCTTCAAGTAAAAGTAATGCTCTTGCTTCGTTAGTTGTATCATTAGGAACTGCTACAGAAGCACCTTCTTTGAGATTCTTAAGATCATCTGTCTTTCCGGCATAAATTCCGAATGGTTCAAAATGTACTGACGCAACAGATACAAGATGTGTACCGTTTTCTTCGTTGAAGTTTTCAAGGTATGGCTGATGCTGGAAGTAGTTAGCATCAAGTTCGCCGTTTTCAGTTGCTTTGTTTGGAAGAATATAATCGTTATATTCTACTATTTCCAATGTATATCCCTTGTCTTTAAGTTTATCTTCAATAACCTTAAGAATTTCTGCGTGAGGTGTTGGAGAAGCTCCTACCTTTATAATATTATCCTTTTTACTTTTTCCGCATCCTGCAAATAATGAAACTACAAGTGTTGCTGCTAATAATACGCTCAAAATTTTCTTTTTCATAATCTTTTTCTCCTTTTTCTTATCTTTTATCTGTTTTTTTAGCTATTCCCTGTCCTGCGAGCTGGAAAATCTGGACAATTACAACTATAAGTGCAACGGTAATCCACATAATATCTTTCTTATATCTGTAATATCCGTAATTTATGGCGATGGCTCCAAGACCGCCTCCTCCAACAAATCCTGCCATTGCGGAATAACCTAAAACAGTTGCCAATGTGATTGTTCCACCCAAAAGAAGCGATGGCTTTGCTTCCGGGAGAAGAACTTTAAAAATTATCTGTATCTTTGACGAACCCATTGCAAGGGCAGCCTCGATAACGCCCTGATTAACCTCGTTTAATGAGGATTCAACCATTCTTGCCACAAACGGTGCTGCTGAGATTACCAGTGGAACAATCGTTGCTCCGGGACCTATCGAAGTTCCCACAACAGCTCTTGTAAATGGAATAATCGCAACCACCAGTATCAAAAACGGAATTGAACGGATGAGATTGGTAATCAGTCCAAGTATAAAATTAACAACTTTGTTTTTACATATTCCGTTTTTATCCGTAATATATAATGCAACTCCAAGGGGAATACCTATTATATAAGCAAACGCCGTTGACATAACCACCATATACAAGGTTTCAAAAATACCATTCTTAAGACTATCAATCATTTGCGGTGTCATTGTTTTCTCCTCCTTCCTCAAAGGTTATCTGTTTTTTGTCAAGATAGTTTTTAATTTTCTGTACAGATTCTTTATTTTCCGGAAGCTCTATGAGCATCTGTCCGTAGGCCCTGCCGCCGATATTCTCCGTATTGGCTCCGAGTATATTTACCATTTCATTACACTCAAGAGTCAGTGATGATATTACCGGTTCAAAAGCCGACTGCCCTTCAAACACAATTCTGAGATACTTTCTGTTATCTTCTGCATTGCACTCAAGGTTGTTGATTACAAGCTTCTTAGTTATATCAGAATGTGGATTCATAAAGATGTCCTTTACTTTTCCCTGCTCAACGATATTTCCATCACTCATTACCGAAACTGTATCACATATCTGTTTTACAACTTTCATTTCATGAGTTATAACAACGATGGTTACACCAAGTTCCTTGTTAATGGATTTCAGTAATTCCAATATTGAAGTTGTTGTGATAGGATCAAGTGCACTTGTTGCCTCATCACATAAAAGCACATCCGGATCTGTAGCAAGTGCTCTCGCAATTGCAACCCTTTGTTTTTGTCCGCCTGAAAGCTTTGACGGATAACTTTTTGCCTTATCAGCAATCCCTACCATTTCTAACAGCTTTTTTGCCTTAACCACAGCTTCTTTCTTACTTACACCTGCTATCTCAAGAGGATAACATATATTTCCGAGAACCGTTCTCTGTGCCAGAAGATTAAAGGACTGAAAAATCATTCCTATTTTCTGACGGCTTTTTCTGAGTTCCTTTCCTTTAAGTGTCATAAGGTCCTTGCCGTTAAAAATTACTTTTCCTGAATCAGGTACCTCTAAAAGATTAAGACATCTTACAAGTGTTGACTTACCTGCTCCCGAAAATCCGATAATTCCGTGTATGCTTCCCTTTTCTATTGTCAGGCTCACGTTATTTACTGCATTTACAATATTTTCTTTATCGTTAAAAGTTTTGCTGACATTCAAAAGTCTGTACATTTGTTTTCTCCTTTCTGACATGCCAAAAGATTATCACAAAATTATTTTTCTGTATAATATCTAAAAACTTTTGTCCGCTATAGGCAAAAGTTATAGCACTTAACGCAATGCTTTGTCCTTATATAGCGACAATTCTTCAATGTATTTCTGCCCCAATGAGCTTATTGCTGCTCCTTTTCTGGACAGATAGCCTATAGTCATTATCTCATCTGATTTAAGTCTTACGGCACAATAATCCGAACCGTTAAGTTCTTCGCATATTATTCCTGAACAAAGAGTATAACCGTTTAATCCTACCATAAGGTTAAGAAGTGTTGCCCTGTCATTGGCTTTTATAAGCTGTTTATAGTTGTAGGTGCTTAACACTTCCTCTGCAAAATAAAAAGAATTATTATTTCCCTGTTCAAAAGACAGACATGGGTAATCTGATAATTCTTCAAGTGTAAGTTCTTTTTTATCCGCAAGAGGATGCCCTTTCCATATATAAACGTAAATACTGCAGTCCAGAATAGGGTGAAAAGTTAATCCATATTCTGAAAATAACTTGAATAATACTTTTTTATTAAATTCATTAATATACAAAATTCCTATTTCGCTCTTAAAGTTCTTAACATCTTCAATTACCTCATAAGTCTTTGTTTCCCTGATTGCAAATTCGTATTCGTTCATTCCGAACTGTTTTACCATCTGCACAAAGGCATTTACCGCAAATGTGTAATGTTGTGTCGATACTGCGAATTTCTTTTTTTCATTGGATTTCTCTATATATTTTGTCTCTATAAGTTTATATTGTTCCACAACCTGTCTTGCATATCCGATAAATTCTTCACCTTCCGGTGTTATTACAACACCTTTATTGCTTCTTCTAAAGATTTCCACACCTGTTTCCGCTTCAAGTTCCTTAATTGCTGAAGACAGACTGGGTTGTGATACAAAAAGCTGTTTTGATGCTTCATTCATTGATTTGGATTCCGCTACCGCAATCACATATCTGAGCTGGGTAAGTGTCATAGTTTCCATCCTTCCTTTTCTTATATAAGTAAAATCTATTATATCATAGTGTTTCTGTATAATATCATATATTTTAGGTTTGGTATAGTTTTTCTTTATAATAAAAATGAAAATTATGCCATTATAAAAGCAGAATGACTGTCAAACATAGTCATTCTGCTTTTAAAAATAATAATTATTCAGTTATTGCGAGAGGTTCTGTGTCTCTCATTCCAATCTGAGGACCGCCTGTGTTCTCAATATATTCCTTGGTAATGGTTACACTTCCGATATTTTTGTCTTTCGGAATTTCGTACATAATATCTAACATAAATTCCTCAATTATTGAACGAAGTGCTCTTGCCCCTGTCTTTTTCTCTATAGCCTTGGCTGCAATTGCCCTGAGTGCTTCGTCACTAAACATAAGTTTTACTTCATCAAGCTCCAAAAGTTTCTCGTACTGTTTGATAATTGCGTTCTTAGGCTCTTTAAGTATTCTTACAAGCATATCTTCATCAAGTTCCTTAAGTGCAAATACTACAGGAAGTCGTCCTAAGAATTCAGGAATCATACCGAAGTTTCTTAAGTCCTCCATAGTAACCTTATCAAGAATATCAGGATCATTATCGTACTTGTCTCTTAAATCTGCAGTAAATCCAATAGCTGCCTGCTTGTTAAGTCTTTCTTTAATTATATCTGCAAGATCAGGGAACGCACCGCCGCATATAAAAAGAATGTTCTTTGTATTAATTGTAGTAAGGGGAACCATGGCATTTTTACTGTTAGCTCCCACAGGAACATCCACATTAGAACCCTCAAGAATTCTAAGTAAGCCCTGCTGAACGGATTCACCACTTACATCCCTGCTTCTTGTCTCTTTTTTCTTGGCTATTTTATCTATCTCATCGATAAAGATTATACCTCTTTCAGCCTTCTCAACATCATTGTCTGCTGCCGCAAGAAGCTTTGAAACAACGCTTTCGATATCATCGCCTATATATCCCGCTTCTGTAAGTGAAGTTGCATCGGTAATTGCAAGAGGTACATCAAGAATCTTTGCAAGTGTCTGCACCAGATAGGTCTTACCCGAACCGGTAGGCCCAATCATTAACATATTGGATTTCTGAATCTCTACCGACTGGTCATTAGATGTGGCAACTCTCTTATAATGATTGTATACAGCTACTGACATAACCTTCTTTGCATGCTCCTGTCCTACCACATACTCATCAAGCTTTGCCTTAATTTCATGTGGTGCGGGGATGGATTTAAGATCTATAGGAGGCACTTCGCTGTCCTCTTTCTTTTTCTTAAGACGCTGTTTCTTAGGCACACCCTGTAAATCCGACATGTTCATAAAATGTATTCCCGGTATTCCCGAAAAATTAAATAAATCATCGGAATTATTGTTAATGGTATTGAGTGCATTCTGCATACACTCCGAACATATATTTATATTAGGCTGTAAAGTAATCATCTTGCCCGCTACGCTTTCACTTCTATGGCAGAGATAGCATACTTTTTCATAGTCATCATTGTTATTATCGCTGTTATTATTGCTGTTATTAATGTTGTTATTTTCTTCCATATAATTTCCTTTCATCAATCAAATGACTTATTGTGTATATTAACATATATTTTTTTATATTTCAATTAATATAAAGTCTTTTGGAATTCCCATAAAATACAAAAATAGCTACGAACCAAATAAAGTCCATAGCTATTTCCGGTATAAAAACCCAAATGTATTTAATCAGGATTTTGCCGTAAGTGTAACTGTCACTGTATTTTCGTCATATTCGCCTTTATCATTTAATCTGCAGTATACAACTTCCACTTCTTCACCTACTTTGTAATATGACAGCATTTCCCTGAGGCTGTCAAATGTCTCAACGCTCTCTCCATCCACTGACTTAATGATATCATTCTTAACAATACCGGCATCATCTGCCCCTGAATTATCTGCAACAGATCTTACAAGAACTCCTTCAGGATATCCGTATTCCTTGCTTATCTGGCTGGAAATCGTAACGCCTGTTATTCCAAGATATCCTCTTTCATCTTCGCTATATTTTTTTCTTGCCGTCATAAGGGAAAGTTCTTCTATAACTTCCTTAACTGATGATACAGAAATTGCATATCCCATTCCTTCAACACTTGTTGTGGATAATTTCACTGAACTTATACCCATTACTTCACCTTCGGCATTAAATAAAGCACCACCGCTGTTACCGGGATTAATTGCCGCATCTGTCTGGATAAGATCCTTATATTCTGTATTGCTGACTGTTATTGTTTTGTTAAGGGCGCTTACTATACCTGTTGTTACAGATATTCCTGTACCCATGGCATTTCCTACTACAATGGCACTTTCGCCGACTTTAATTTTGGTTGAATCTCCGAGAGTTGCTACAGAATATACTGCATCACTTGGAACATCACTTTTCTTGACTGCTATTACAGCAAGGTCATATGCGGTTTTGCTGCCTTTAACGTAAGCACTGAGTTCTGTACCATCATATAACTTAACTTTGATTGTGCCTTCATCAACGCCATCAATAACATGGGCATTGGTTACAAAAATTATTTCATCATCATTAACACCAATGATTATTCCTGAACCACTGACTGCTGACTTCTGCTGCTCGCTTCCGAAAAATCCGTAATTGTAAGATGTTACTTCTCCGCTTATTGCAACAACAGATGTAATAACACTATCTACTAATTCAGATACATCCATAACTGTTGCTTTAATCTCTTTCTTGGTATCTGTGGAACTGACCTGTGTTCCGCTGCTATTGTTACCGGTATTGGCAGTTGAGGAAATTGTTGTCTTATTCTGCTTTACAGGAATTACTTTACTGCCTGCATAATACACTCCGTAAAATGCAGCTCCCGCAAAACCTCCAAGCAATACTGCCGTACATATCCAGGCAATAAATTTTTTAAAAGGTCCTTTTTTATGTGTTTTCTGTTTTTTTACTTTTGCTCCATTTTGAACCGGAGTCTCACTTTCAGCCGATTCTGAATATGGATTATAATTTTCGTTAAGGTACATATATTTATCCTCCTTTAATTGTATGACCATAGTATAAATGGGATTTGTGACGAATTTGTGTTTCAATTAAGAAAAAGTGGTGAAAATAAAATCCACCACTTTTTAATATTCTTATCGTATTATTCCACAATAGCCATCATATCATTCTTAAGCTTCTCTAACTTAGCATCGGCATCATCAAAGCTGTTGCCTTTAACACCCATGTAAAATTTAATCTTAGGCTCTGTTCCCGAAGGTCTCGCACAACACCATGCGTTATCCTCAAGGTCAAAATACAATACGTTAGATTTAGGAAGTCCTGTTTCTGTAACGGTTCCATCAGCCTTAGTTACAGTATTGTTGTTGTAATCCCTTGTCGCAAGAACTTTATATCCGCCGATTTCCTTAGGTGGATTGCTTCTTAATTTATCAAGCATACCCTGAATCTCAGCAAGACCTTCCTTACCCTTCTTGGTAATTGATACAAGAGTCTCTTTGAAGTAGCCGTACTTCTCATATATTCTAAGCATCTGATCCCAGAGTGTAAGTCCATGCTTCTTATAGTATGCGGCAGCTTCGCAAAGCATCATAACCGCAACAATTGCATCCTTATCCCTTGCATGTGTACCTACGAGACAGCCGTAGCTCTCTTCAAAACCAAATACATATTCATACGAATGATTCTGTTCAAATAACTTAATCTGTTCGCCGATATACTTAAATCCTGTTAACACCTCAATAAGCTTAACATTATATTCCTTAGCTACAACATCAGCAAGGTTGGTTGTAACGATTGTCTTAATAAGAGCGCCGTTCTTAGGAAGAATTCCTTTTGCTTTCTTTTCGGAAAGAATATATTCGGCAATAAGCATACCTGACATATTACCTGTAAATGACATATACTTGCCTGTTGCTGAATTCTTGGCATATACACCGAGTCTGTCTGCATCAGGGTCTGTTGCAAGAACAACATCTGCATTAACTTCATCTGCTAACTTAAGTGCAAGTTCAAATGCCTTAGGGTCTTCAGGGTTAGGATATCCGACCGTTGGAAAATCTCCGTCAGGGAGTTCCTGTTCAGGTACAACATATACCTTATTAAGTCCGATTTCTTTAAGGACTCTTCTTGCAGGAATATTACCGGTACCATGAAGAGGAGTGTATACGGCAACAAGCTTGTCACCCATCTCCTTAACAACATCAGGGTTAATTACCTGCTTCTTAAGTTCTGCTATATATGCATCATCAACTTCATCCGCAACCACATTGTAAAGACCTGCTTTAATTGCTTCGTCCTTATCCATTGTCTTAAGTGTTCCAAAATCCGTTATGCTGTTTACTTCATTTATAATCAGTGAATCTTTAGGTGCCGTAATCTGTGCACCGTCTTCCCAATATACTTTATATCCGTTATATTCTGATGGATTATGGCTGGCTGTAATAACAATACCTGCAATACATCCCAGATGTCTTACGGCAAATGATAATTCCGGTGTTGGTCTTAATGATGGAAAAACATATGCTTTAATACCATTGGCATTAAGACAGAGTGCCGCTTCATCACAGAATTCCGGTGACATATGTCTTGAGTCATAAGCAATAGCTACTCCCTTAGACTGTCCATTTTCCTTAATAATAAAATTGGCAAGTCCCTGTGATGCTCTTCTAACAGTATATATATTCATCCTGTTAGTTCCGTTACCTATTACACCTCTTAAACCGGCTGTTCCAAATTCAAGATTCTTATAAAAACGGTCCTCAATCTCCTTTTCATTGCCTTCGATAGACTTAAGCTCTGCTCTTGTCTCCTCTGAAAAATATGGATCTGTACACCACTGTTTGTATACTTCCTGATATGACATAAAACTTTCAATCCTTTCATAAATATGTAAAAGAACTATTCCGCCCTTTTATACCTTTGATATAATACCACTAATTTGTCTGATTGTCATCATTTTTGTTAAAAATTTAACCTGCAATCCTTGTCCATATTTCAAATACGGCAAAAACAACCAGGACGCAGATAGCAATAATTCCTTTATTGCCTAAATCATTTTTTAACGATAATCTGTTATTTCTAAACATCATAAATACCGGGAGCATTGTTACAATAAAGTATCGGCCCTGGACTCCCGCAATATACTGATAACTTATTGGTGTCCAGAAAATCCACATTGATAAAATAACAAGACAGATTGCACCGATTACTGCCACTCCTGTAATAATTCTTTGTTTTTTGCTCATAACAATTGTCTGGTTGCTTTCACTAAGTGCAAGTCCCAGTAAAATAGCAAAACAACAGGATACAATTACCGGCGACGAGCTTATCTGGAGCCATCCAAAGCCACCTGAAATCATATCTCCGAAAAATGTTCCAAAGAATCCCACGAAAGTCCCCAAAAGCATCTTGGCACTGTGTCCCGGATTACAAATAAGGCTCTTAAGCGTATAACTTGGTTCATCACTCCAAATAAGTTCATCCTCTGTTCCCTTTCCGGAACTGACAAGGTCCGTAAATAGACTTGGATTGGAGATCAGGAAAACTATTATTGTAATAAAAACTGCCATTCCAACGACAACAGGATATTTGATTTTTTCCCCAAAGTTTTCTCTGGGAATAAGGAAAAGCAGTAAAAGTAAAGGAACATATGCCCCGCCCTTGCCTGTTACAAGCAATCCCCCTGCAACTATTGTAACAATGACTTCTTTTACTTTCATTTTGTTTCCTGAAAAAGCAAAATAAAAAACATAAGCCATAAATAAGAAAATAACCGCATGTAAAAGTCCGTCCTGGGAAACACAGGCCGCACGGCTTAAACCTGTAGGTAAAAGCATTATTGCTGCAAGAAGTGCTTTTCCCGTTGGAATTTTCCTGATTGCAAAATATCCGATTACGGAATAAACGGCAAGCATAAGGAATCTTGACAGAAAATACATCATTACCGTTCCAAGTCCTGTAAGTTTACTTATTATCATACCGATAATTGCCGGCAGGTAAAAAATAAATGTCGATTTTGCATAATTGAAATGTTCAACTTCATATGACACATAATCTGATTTTGAAGGTCGTTCAAATAACTTCTGTCCCATAAGTATGTAATTGCTAATTGAGATAGAACGGCTGAATCCGCTATTTGCGTCACATTCCCTGTATGTAGCATGATAAGGTGTATCATCATCTTCAATTCCCATAATTGAATTAGAAAACTCTGTAACGGCAAACATATGTTTATCTTCATCTGCCGGTGTGTCAGGTGGCATAAGCAGTATAAACAAAGTTCCCATAAGGATTGAAGCCGCCAAAAAAGCTTTTGACATTTCTGTTTTTCTTATAACAAGAAGATAAAAAAGTATGGTTGCAGCCACCAGAATATACCCAAGTATAAGATTGAAATACTTATACGCATATTCAATAGCCGGTCCATGTCCAGCAAATTCATTATATCTGTACCATTTTACAGCCATGCCGACAGTAAAAATCAGGATTATCATAATAAGATATGCAATCAGATGATATTTTTTTATAAATTCTTTTACCTTCATTCCTTAATTCCACTCCTGACTAATATATTAAATAGAAGTTCCTTCTCAACCTTTTTGTATTCAAGTCTTCTGCTGTCAGAATGTGTTTTTTCCATACATCCCATTTTCTTAAAGGAAGACACAATGCCGCCAAGATATGCCTTAAGCAATTTCTTTTTAGTAAAAAAAACAGCTTTAATCGTAATTCCTGCCAGAACCGGTATAAAATTAACAGCCCACTGCCATGGTGCAAAATTCTTATACATAAGAAGCATGGAATTCCTTGCTGCAAGACTCACCTTGAATTCATTATATCTTGACCCGCTGGAAGCACTTCCCACATGCAGCACTTTTGCATCCGGCACAAAAATATTACGGTAGCCAAAAAGTTTTGCCCGATAGCATATATCCACATCTTCCAGATAAGCAAAAAATTCTTCTTCAAAATATCCGATTTCCTCAAAGATTTTACGTCTGTATATGGCAGCCCCTGCGCATGCTGAAAAAATATCTTTCTTTTTCTTATATAATGATGCTTTTTTATCTTTTCCTGCAGAGAAAGCTACTCCTAATCCGCAAAAATAATCACCGGCACTATCAACTAATTCAGGAGAATTATATTGAAGCATAAGTGCCTGTGCCGCAAAAACATCTTTTTCCATCTCAATTGCTTTTAAAAGATTTTCGACAAAATGTCTGCCTGCATGGGTGTCATTATTAAGCAAAATCACATATTCAGCCTGGGATTGACGGATTCCTTCATTTACAGCTTTTGCAAAACCATAATTACAATTAAGTTTTTTTATCTTCAAATCCAATTTATCCTTATATTGGCAGGCTTTACCAATGCTGTTATCTTCAGAACCATTGTCTGCCAGAATCACATCAAAATCCTTATATGACTGTTTTGTTAATGCACTGAAGCACTCATCAATATACTTTTCTCCGTTGTAATTAGGTATTACTATTGTTACTTTTTTCATATTTTCCTCTATTTTGAAATCACTGATTCCGGTGCATATACCATTTTTACACCTTTAAAACTGCCTTTAAGGTTACAGATATATCTGCCCTTATGATTAATGTATTTATCGTACAGTTTTTTTCTTATAAGAATACCTTTCGCCGGAACAATATTAACATCCATATTAAGTATGCCAAGATTTGACTGTCCCTTGTACCACTCTCTTTTTCCTTTAAGGGATGGTGTGTATCCATTTCCTGTATATGCCCTGCCGTTATACTCGTATCTTCCGTTTCTTATTATCTTAGGAACAACTATATCGGCACCGGTAAAATATGCTCTCTTTAACATCTTATCTATATCAGAACTGCTTATTTTCATATTTTCATCAAGCACAAGATAATAATCGCTGCCGTCATTGGTAATAGTGCCGTCAACCACCATGGATAAAGAAAGTTTTCCTTTTCTTCCACACCTTATCCTGTAATATCCGGGGTCTTCCATCTGTGCAACTTTTACACCTTTTATATTATTTCTTAATATATAATCCTGAAGGGCTCTTTTGCCTGCATCAAAAGCATATTCTTTGTTAAAAGGATTGCCTGATGTCGAACCGCCCACGGTTCTCCAATGATACAACACCTTATTAACGTGACCTATTCTGTCTGTTTTTTCAATACATCTTAAAAACAAATCATAATCCTGTGCACCGTCATATTCACTTCTGAAATTTCCGGCTTCTGAAATTATCTTTTTACTGATAACCGTAAAATGGCACATATAATTATTGGAAAGAAAAAGATTAAGATTGAAATCCGGCTTTCTATATACAGAAAAATACCTGTTTAAATTCTCGTCCGTCTTATCTTCATCGGTATATACAATGTCATATCCTTCGTTTAATTTGGATACAATCATAAAAAGGGCATCTGATGTCAGAATATCATCATGGTCCATTAAACCTATATACCCGCCTGTAGCCAGTTCAAGTGCCTTATTGGAGTTTCCCGAAATTCCGTAATTTACGGGTATGTCAAGATATTTTACCCTGTCATCATTTCCGAAAACCTCTTCGAGAATTTTATTTTTCTTATTGTTACCGGCATCGCCTATACATAACTGCCAGTTTTCGTATGACTGGTTTTTAATTGAATTAAGTGTCTGCCTGAAATACCTGTCATCCGGATTATATACCGGCATGACAATGCTAATGACAGGGCTGTATAAAAATTTATAATTGCGTTGTTTTAAAAGTTCTTCGTCGGTTAAATTTTCACAGACGAATTCCTCTGAAATATCAAATCCTCTGGAAGCTTTTTCCATAACTTTTCTTATTAGGTTCAAAGCACCGTATCTTTTAAGATATGATTTTGTTTTTATGAAAATATTCATCTCAACATGCCCTCCCTGTCAGTGGAAAAATTAGCATTATAATATCTGTCAATAAGTTTATCTTTCCACTTGTTCTTTATATATTCTGCCTCCGCATCAAGGCGTCTGCGGTTACTGTCTTCGCTATCCCTGCCTCTTGTGCCTGATTCATAGTGAATCAGCCTCGCATACGGAGTATAGATTATTCCATATCCTTCATTTCTTATCTTGAGACATATATCCACATCATTATATGCCACAGGAAGTTTTTCGTCAAAACCTCCGATTTTATCAAAAATATCCTTTTTTACCATAAGGCACGCCCCCGTTACGGCGCTTACATCCCTTACAAAACCGATTCTGTCAAGATATCCGTAGTCGCCCTCAAAGAGTCCCAGTCCTGCATGGATTGCCACTTTATGAGGTCCTGCTCCGGTAATCAGATAGCAATGCTGTAATGTCTTATCCGGATATCTGAGCTGTGCTCCGACCGCCCCCACATCATTTCTCTGGCTATACATAAGCATTTCCTGAATCCAGTTATCCGATACGGCTTCAATATCATTGTTAAGAAACAAAAGCTGTGTACCGGTAGCATATCCTGCTGCAATGTTGTTAAACCTGGAATAATTAAATGGCTCATTCAAGGTTATAATTTTAATATTTTCTTTTTGTGAAAGCTCTGCATAGTAGTCTGACAATACCTGATCGTTACTGTTATTTTCAAGAATTATAATTTCGTAATTCTTATAGGTACTGCGATAAATTGATTCCAGACATCTTTTTAAATCTTCATAGTGATTATGATTTAATATTATCACAGACACTTTTTCGTCTGTAATTTTATAATGGATTCTATATATTGTAGGGTATATCTCTGAAGATTCCACTTCCGCATCAATATTTTTTGAAGCAAGGAAATCCCTGACACCATTAATTCCTGCGGTTATTGCATATTCTTTTGCCTCAATGCTGTCCGATACAGAGCCTTTATGCACTCTCCAGAAATATAAAATCTTAGGAATATGACATACTTTTTTCGCTCTATCCGTAAGCCTTAAAAAAAGTTCATGATCCTGGCTTCCGTCATATTTTTTATTAAATTTACCGCAGCTTACAAACAGCTCACGGCTGAAACATACAAAATGACAGATATAATTATTGCACCTTAACATATAAGGCGAATAATCCGGCTTAAAGTCGGAACTTACGACATTGGTTATTTTTCCGGAAAAAGTTACTTCATCCGTATATATGAAATCCGCACCTTTACAGGCTTCCATTGCAACATAACAAAGTGCGTCCCTGTGAAGCACATCATCATGGTCAAGCAGGGCAATATATCCGCCCTCCGATATGTCAAAACATCTGTTGGTATTCTCTGCAATTCCAAAGTTATCACCTTTCAGATATTTAATCTTTGAAAATTTACCTGCGTAATCTTCACAGATTTTAGTAGCATCCCTGCCGTTTTCGTCACTTGCGTCATATATGCAAAGTTCGTAATTATCATAGCTTCCGTTTATTACAGATTCCATAACGCATTTCAGCATATCAACATCCGTATTGTATACAGGCATCAATATGCTTATTTTAAGACTTGTATTAAGTTGTTCAAATTCTTTGTGATCATAGCTTTCTTTTATGATACGTTTTAATTTTTTTGCTGTTGCAGCCTTACCTGAACACAGCTTTGTCTTAACTGCTTTAGCCGTTTTGGCAAAACCGTATTCTTTTATATACTTTACTGCTTTGTTAATCTTTGACATACAGGATTACTCCCTTAGTGAGAAATCTGAATTTGAAAGTGTAAGATTTGGATTATAGCATGGGTCGCCGTCTGCAAGTATCTTTTCCCACTTATTGTAAGTAAAGAATGCTTCCTTTTCAAATCTGTTCCTTTTTTCAGGCGTATCCTCATATCCACGGCTTTTTGACTCATAGTGGTGAAGCACTGCATAAGGATTGTATACGACAAGATATCCTTTTTCCCTTACTTTGAGGCAGAAATCCACATCATTAAATGCAACCTCAAGTTCTTCCTCAAATCCGCCGACTTCGTCATATAAAGATGCCTTTACCATAAGACAGGCTGCGGTAACCGCACTGTAATCCCTTGCCTGGATTACATAAGCACGGTATCCTACATCATCAGGTTCGTTGCCGACAAATGTATGGCCTGCCAGTCCATTGTATCCAATTACAACACCTGCATGTTGTACTGTATTGTCTTCATACAAAAGTCTTGCACCTGTAATGCCCACATCGTCTCTCTCTGTATATGAAAGAAGCTCATTAAGGCAATCATCGTTAATCATTTCCGTATCGTTATTTAATAATAAAAGATACCCGCCTTTAGCTTCTTTTCTTCCGAAATTATTAATCTTTGAATAGTTAAACTTGTCCTTATAATATACTACTTTAACTTTGTTACATTCTTTTTCAAGCTTCTTGTAGTATTCAAAAGTGGCATCCTCTGTGCTGTTATTCTCAATTACTATTATTTCATAATTCTCATACTTCTGTTTAAGGATGGACTTAATACACTTATCAAGGTCATCCGTATGGTCTTTATTAGGTATAAGTATTGATATAAGAGGATTGCCGGTTATCTCATATCTGGATCTGTAAATTCCGAGATACGTTTCATTCATCTCTGCCTCAGCCTTTATTCCCATACGCTTAAAATGTTCGTCAATGGCTCTCTTACCCGCAGTAAAAGCATATCTCTTGCTTTCAGGATTGGCAGATGTTGAACCGGAATATATTCTCCAGCTGTACAACACTTTAGGAATATGCTTTATGCACTTTGCTTTCTCAGAACATCTGAGAATCATATCGTAATCCTGGGCTCCATCAAACTCTTTTCTGAAATATCCAACTTTTTCTGACAGTTCTCTTGAGAATACGAAAAGATGGCATATATAGTTATTGTTTCTTAATAAATCAATATTAAAATCCGGTTTAAAATAAGGCTCGCAATGCTTTTTGCCGTCTTCTGTTATTTTGTCCTCATCCGAATATATCATATCAGGTTTTTCTTTTGAATTAATGGCTCTTGCACATTCAAAAAGTGCATCAGGCTCAAATACATCGTCATGGTCGCCAAGTACAAAATAATCACCTGTTGCCATCTTCATGGCTTCATTGGTATTTCCGGAAATTCCTAAGTTCTCCGAAATTGCAACATACCTGACCTTATCACCCTTAACAAGCCCAAAAAGAGTCTTATCCACGGTATGTCCCTCTCCGCCGCCGTCTGCAATACAGATTTCCCAGTTAGAATACGTCTGATGTTTTATCGACTTTATCATATCAGTAAAATACTGTGGAACAGGTCTGTATACCGGAATAATTATGGAAAACTTTGGCATATAGTCAAATTTAACTTTACGCTGTTCTTTCAATTCCTCCTCTGAGGGTTTGTGAGCCTTATACCATTCATTATAATCAATCATAGGCTTGTGTGTTATCTTTCTATAAGCCTTTTTTAACATACCGGTAAAACCATACTTGCGCGTATATATGACCACTTTGTTTACAACATCCGTAAGCGGTATACTTTTTTTGCCTGATTTGGAAATGTTAAATTTGAAGTCGGACTTGCGATCATCCGTATAATATATAACCCTGACTTTTTTTATATCCTTACTATTATTAATAATATCAAAGGTATATCCCAGAGGAAGCGAAGTCTCTCCATCCTGATAGTAATCTGCTATATCCTGTCTGAATACACGTCTAAAATTCCCTGTAAGCTCTTTGCCGTCACATAAAACCTTGATTTTAACTTCTTTGGCATCAGCGGCCCAGCCTTCAATCTTACAGCCTTCATCTGTCTTTTCGCAGACATCCACGCAGCCCTGTATTCTGTCACAATTCTTGCGAAAACGTTTTCCCGATATTGTAATTGTCTTGACAACACCCTCATTATCACCTGCAAATTTAAGTGTAATCTGCAGTGTTTTAAAATTATTGTTAACATCGGCACAAACCTGATATTCCCTGTTAAATTTGTTATTGATATTTCTGTAACAGAATCTTGAACGTATTGTATTTCTGTATATTACGTCTACAGGCAAAGATTTTCCGTCGATTGTCCCGGTAACCTTTACCCCCGCCATTATTCTTTCATTGCTTCCTATGTTGATTATAATTCTGTTCTTATTATCAAGACGGCATCTATAATCTGAAATATATACAAGTTCCTGCTGTTGTTTCATAATTAATTAGTCCTACTTTCTGAATATCCAGTTTAATGTCTTTGCCAATCCCACAAGATAAGCAATACATAAGATAAATACTATCATTGTTTCCAGACGGAAGCCGATATATTCATATCTCACCACACCATTCTCCTTAAAAAGGACGCCATTGTCCTCCTTACATTCTGCTTTAAATGTAATAGTGTAAGTTCCGTCTTTCTCACATTTCATCTTATTAAATCCAAAGCCTGTATTTCCGTCTGTATTAATTGTTCCAAAACTTATACTGTCATTTACCACAATTTCACCTGAGCTATTCTTAAGCTCGTAATAAAGTGTTCCTTCGTCACTGTTATCCGGTACCATATCTGTAAAAATACCATATAACTTATTACCTTTACACCTGAACTCAAATGAAATACTCTCACCGTTCTTTATGAACTTTTCTTTGCTGATAACGGTTATATCCGAGCTTTGCTTTACATGGGCATAAAAAAAGGCAGCGGTACAGGTAATGACTAAAATTAATACTATTAATATTATCTTTTTAATTTTACGGTTCATGTAATGAACTTCCTTTCAGCTACTTATTTTCTATGACTGTTTATATACGCTGCAGACTTCTTTAGCATCACCCTGCATAAATATCTCGCCGGATTTAATCCACACTGCTTTGTTACAGATTTCCTCCACCTGCTCAATACTATGTGATACAAAAAGAACTGTGGTTCCGTTTGCCATCATTCCCTTAATTCTGTCAATACATTTCTGCTGGAAAAGAAAATCTCCTACAGCCAGAACTTCATCGACGATAAGAATATCGGCAGAGCCTGATGTTGCTATTGCAAAAGCAAGCCTTGACAACATTCCTGATGAATAGTTTTTCATAGGTACATCCATAAATTCGGCAAGTTCCGAGAATTCAATAATATCATCTACTACTTCATTCATCTGTTTTCTTGAACGTCCAAGCAATGCGCCATTCAGATAAATATTTTCTTTACCGGTAAGGTCAAAATCAAATCCTGCCCCAAGTTCAATCAGAGGTGCAACTGTCCCGTTAACCTCAACTTTACCTTTGGTAGGCTTAAGAACCCTTGCTATAACCTTTAGCATGGTACTTTTTCCGCTGCCGTTAAGACCTATAAGTCCTACGGCATCACCTCTTTTTACTTCAAAACTGACATCCTTAAGAGCCCAGAATTCATCATATTGCAATTTACCTTTAAAGGCTTTTATTATATATTCTTTTAAACTATCCACCTTTTCCCTTGCAAGATTAAAACGCATGGAAACGTGGTCTACTTTTATTATTGCATCTTCCATTTTACAGCTCCTAGATATACAGAATAAAGTCATCCTGATTTTTGTAAAATACCCTTATTCCAAGCAAAAGAAATGCTATACTCGGAAAAACAGTCATACATACGGTAAATGCGTCAGGCATCGTTCCGTAAAGCATGAAGCCTCTGAACATTGTTAATATGCTTGTTATTGGATTAGCCTTTACAATTCCGGCTACCCAGTGTGGCAGACTGCTTATCGGATAAATTACAGGTGTAAGATACATAAATGCTGTTATAAATACTGAATAGAGATGAACGATATCCCTGAATTTAACTGCAAGTGCTGCAAGAATCAGTCCAACGCCTATAGAGAGAACAATCAGCGAAAGTACGGGCAGTAATGAAAGTATAACCGTATAATACAATTCTGTTCTCATGGCAAGCATAACGACAATAAGTGCCGCAAAGGATGCGGCTAAATTAATTGAGCTTGAAATTACTCTTGAAAGAACGAAAACGTATTTGGGAATATATACTTTTTTCAGTAATGGTGCATTATTGATGACAGAAGTCATACTCATTGATGTGCTTTCCGAGAAAAAGTTAAAAATCACCTGTCCGCTCAAAAGATAAATCGGATAATTTTCAATGGCAAATCTGCCGAAAAGCTGTGAAAAAACAATGGACAGAACAATCATCATAAGAAGAGGATTGAGTAATGTCCATAAAACACCAAGTACAGAACGTCTGTACTTGGTCTTAATATCTCTCGTCACTAATTCTGACAATAAAGGGATGTACTGTTTTAAATTACTTACCATTGTTGACATACAATCAGATTCCTTTTGTATATTCTTTAATTCCGGACCATTTCTGATCTTTATCTGAAAGTATCAGTTCAACACCTTCTTCAAAAGGCCACTCCACACCGATATCAGGGTCATTGTAAAGCAGACCGCCCTCATCATCAGGATGATAAAAATCGGTACACTTATATGCAAATTCAGCATAATCCGATAAAACAAGAAATCCGTGTGCAAAATTCTTTGGGATAAAGAACTGTTTCTTATTATCCTCTGAAAGAACAACTCCAAACCACTTACCGTATGTCTTAGAATCTTTTCTTAAATCAACGGCAACGTCAAATACTTCTCCTCTTATTACCCGGACTAATTTATCCTGAGGAAAATTCTTCTGAAAATGAAGACCTCTTAAAACACCCCTCTTAGAAGCCGACTGGTTATCCTGAACGAAAACCTGCGGTATCCCTGCCTCCTTAAAATCATTGTAATTGTATGATTCAAAGAAATATCCTCTTTCATCACCGAATACCCTTGGCTCTATTACTTTAAGGCCTTCTATTTCGCATGTCGTAACTTTAATCTGTCCCATTTTCTTACCTCTTCTATAATCCGTTAGCAATATCTATTAAATATCTGCCATAATCTGTTTTTAATAATGGCTGTGCAAGTTCAACCAGCTGTTCTCTCGTTATGAAACCTCTCTTATAAGCGATTTCTTCAATACAGGAAATGTATAATCCCTGTCTTTTCTGAAATGCTGCTACAAAATCAGCCGCATCAAGCAATGCGTCATGGTTACCTGTATCAAGCCATGCAAAACCGCGTCCCAGTGTCTCAACATACAAGTCGCCGCGTCTTAAATATTCATTGTTAATGCTTGTAATTTCTATCTCACCTCTCGCAGAAGGCTTAACATTCTTAGCTATCTCAACTACATCATTATCATAAAAATACAATCCGGGAACCGCATAATTTGACTTAGGTATAGCAGGCTTTTCTTCGATTGAAACTGCCTTATTGTTACTGTCAAATTCCACAACGCCGTATTCTCTCGGATCCTTAACATAATATCCGAAAATTGTAGCGCCCTTTTCTCTTGATGCAGCATTCTGAAGCACTCTTGAGAAACTCTGTCCGTAGAAAATATTATCACCGAGAACCAGTGCCACACTGTCATCTCCTATGAAATCAGCACCTACGATAAAAGCATCCGCAAGTCCCCTTGGAGTCTCCTGAACCGCATAGGAAAAGCTCATTCCAAGCTGTTCTCCGCTTCCAAGCAAATCCTTGAATACAGGGAGGTCTCTTGGTGTAGATATAATAAGCACCTCTCTTATCCCTGCAAGCATAAGTGTTGATAAAGGATAATATATCATTGGCTTGTCATAGACAGGCATAATCTGTTTTGATATTGCTTTAGTAAGAGGATAAAGTCTTGTTCCCGATCCTCCTGCAAGTATAATTCCTTTCATGTTAGGTCTCCTTAATTAATAAAATTTCGTATTCATAAAAAACAGCTTAAGGCAGTATCCTCTATACAGGATACTGCCATAATTATTATTTATACATTTCGCTATAGTATTTCTGATAATCGCCGCTTGTAACATTCTTCATCCATTCTTCATGCTCAAAAAACCATGCTATTGTAAGTCTGATTCCATCCTTGAACATAGTCTCCGGATACCATCCGATTTCGCTCTTGATCTTATCAGGTGCTATCGCATATCTTCTGTCATGTCCCTTTCGGTCCTCAACGTAAGTAATTAAATCTTCGTTAATATGTGCCTTACGTTCATCATCATCCGGAAGCATCTCCCTTAAAGTCTCAAGAATTATCTTAATAATATCAATATTGCGCTTCTCATTATGTCCGCCTATATTGTATCTCTCTCCAAGTCTTCCCTTTTCCTGAACCATATCGATAGCCTTAGCATGGTCATCAACATAAAGCCAGTCTCTGACATTAAGTCCATCACCGTATACAGGAAGCTTCTTGCCGTGAAGTGCATTATTGATAATAAGCGGTATAAGTTTCTCCGGGAACTGGTAAGGTCCGTAATTATTACTGCAGTTAGTAATATTGGCCGGAAAATGATATGTGTCTATATATGCCTTAACAAGCATGTCAGAGGATGCCTTGCTTGCCGAATATGGGCTATGAGGATCGATAGGTGATGTCTCATAGAAAAAGGCATTATCATCATCCGGTAATGAACCATATACTTCATCAGTAGATACATGAAGGAATTTCTTGTCAGCCTTAAATGTTCCATCTGGAAGTTCCCATGCCTTCTTAGCAGCATTAAGCATAACCGCTGTACCCATAACATTAGTCTGCACAAACACCTCAGGATTACGGATACTTCTGTCAACGTGGCTCTCCGCAGCAAAATGAACAACTCTGTCTATGTCATTCTCTGCAAAAATCTTCTCAATGGCTTCCCTGTCGCATATATCAGCCTTGATAAATGTGTAGTTATCCCTGTTTTCTATATCTTTAAGATTCTCCAGATTACCTGCATATGTCAGAACATCCACATTAATTATACGAATCTCATTGTCGTACTTTCTAAACATATAGTGAATATAATTTGAGCCGATAAATCCGGCTCCGCCGGTAACAAGATATGTTCTCATATTATTTCCTCATCTTTCTTTTTTGTATACATAATTACATTTTACCATAATAAAACCGTCAATTCAACACAGACCTACTTTTTTTCCCAGCTAGGTGAGAATTTTTCGCCGCACTGTATAAAAGAGCGCCTCTTATTCCAATTGCAATGTGATGACTGGTAGCATCTTTTACATGGGTCATCCATATTATTTTCATCATTGACATTTTTGCGGTATTCCTGATATTCTTTTGAATTCCACATATCCATAAAATCCCTGTTCATATCGTATTGGAAAAACTTAACCGGTGTTGACATACAAGGTCTTACATATCCATCAGAACCGAGGAAGAAATCCCTCCAGCTTACGAAACAGTCCTTATGTTCCTTATCTCCTGCTACGTCCTCTCCAACGTAATGTGGAAGTTTAATGGCTATCTTAAGTTCTTCCGCCACTTTAATTGCCTCTTCAAAAACAGAATGTACAAGTTCATCCTGTCCCCATAATGTTTCTTCAAGCATGGATGGTTCAAAAACGGTAAGATATACAACCTTTACTTCATTAAGTCCGATATCCGCCGCAAGTCTTACAAGGTCAGGAAGCTCATGAATATTTGATTTCATTGCGCAAAAAACAAAATTTATCCATGGATATGTAAGTCCTCTTTCTTTTTTTATTCTGACTATATCCCTTAAATCATCACAAATCACATCTATTTTAGAGCCTCTTCTGATTCTGCTGTTAGTCTCATCTGTAGCTCCGTCAAGACTTACCGCAAATACATCAACATTGTAATCAAAAAGTGCATTTTTTATTTTTTTAAGATTCATTCCGTTAGTACAGAAATATTTTCTTGCCCCATGCCTGTTAATTATATCAAGCATTTCAATAAAATTAGGGTAAATTGTAGGTTCACCCCATCCCATGAGTGTTACCTCTTCTACATAATCCATAACAGGTTCAAGACTTCTGAATACATCCATGTCAAAAGCCGTAGCTTTAAAGTCCGCTGCATTTCTTCCGCACATTACGCAATTAAGATTGCATGCATTGGTAAGTTCAAGTACCAGTCTTCTCGGATATGATGAAAGAATTGTTTTTCCCTCATCAATTTCTTTAATGTTCAGCTCCGAATTTTTAGTATGGGTTTCACTAAGTGGTCTTCCCTGAAAAAGGAGCTTAGTCTTTGCTCTTAAAATTTCCATAATGTTTTCCTTTCATTTAGCCGCATGAATTAACAATAATCTGGCTGTATGTTTCAAAACTTAAAATAAGTGACATTGCTATCAGTATTACAGGATAAAATTTTTCCTTATTCCAGCTGCATTTAATCTTAGGAGTGGCAAACATTGAAAGTCCCAGGAATAAAAGAGGAATAAAATATCGTCCCTGCACTCCGTTAATGGAGCTCGCAACGCCTACCTCCGTAAATGCCATATAAAGGCTGGTCCAGATAAGTGCCACGATTATAAAAATAATTCCCGCAAACGCCGCTTTCTGTTTTTTCTTAAACCGGAAGCCATCTTCGCCAAGTGTCAGTACAACTGCCGCAAGTATTATATCAAGTACAACAATACATTTTCCTGTTCCGAAAAAATACATTGTATCTATCGCTATAGGTCCCACCGAATACGTAATGAATCTGCTTATGATTGAATACATCATAAGTCCGAAATATCCGAAAAGGTTGCCGGTCATACAGCCCAGCTGGCTTATATGGCTTGTATTGCCGCCTCTGCTGTCGCCGCTGTCTTGTCCTAACATTGTAGGCATCATTGCCGTTGCCATAAGTACAAGGAAACAGATTACAAAACCTGTTTTCATGATTATACCCGTTTTTTTGTCCTTAAAACGGTCCGCAGGTATCATAAGCCCCACAAGGAACAAAGGTGCGTAAATAGCCTTTGCCGTACAGCCTATGCCTAAGAAAAGGCATCCCAGTATAAAATCCTTAACCGTGATTTTTTCTTCGTCCATCACTGCGTTAAGCAGATATGCCATACCGAGTGATATGAATGATAATACAAACGGATCATAAGATATTGTAGATGACAAAAACATTACCGTAGGCAGAAGTCCTATTACCGATAAGAGAATTTTACCTTTTTTGATTTTCCTAATGGCAAATGTCATTGTCGTAACATATACAATAAGATTAACGAGTCTTCCGAGTATATATATATTTCCGAAACTCATCTTACATAATCTTGCAAGGCTCATAAAAAATGCAAGGATTATATAAGAAAAAGTTGCCATTCCGCTTGTATTTCTAGGGGTTACCCTGAAAGTATCAACACCATTGTCGGTATACAAGGCATTCTCGTTAAGATACTTGTAAAAAGCTTTATATTCGTCGTACGAACCGCTTCTGAAAGCCGGATGGTTCTCATCAGCCGCATTTAACATATTCCATAATGTGGTATTTTCAATAGTTGTTTTCTCAAGCGAAAGTACAAAAGAACACCTGAAATGAGCTTCTTCGTCAAACCCGACTCTTACAAGCGGCATTACAAGTACCATGCTAAGGCCTACAGTTGCTGCCACTATTGCAAATCCGACATGTACTTTATCCGCAATAATTTTTCTGAAAACAATAATTAGTCCTATTGAAGATAATCCAAGCACAAAAAATGCAACTCTCAGCCAGTTAAGCTGTGCCGTATTTCTCACTGAAATATACTTAATCGTCACATCATCCGAAAGTTCCGGAATATTTAATGTTATTTTATTAACATACTTGCGGATATTAACAACGGTTTCGTCAAGATAAACCGGATTACTGTCATCAATAACTTTAACCTCGGACATATTATATATATTCCGGTAATCTACCATAAGTGTCTGGGAATAAGTTGTATCCGTATCATATCCGATTACTATTCTGTCCACATAACCATTCACCTCAAAAGTAAAATTACCTTCTGAACCTTTTTTCAGTACATAACCTTCACCTGTCTTTTGAAGATTGGTTGCTGTACATTTATCAAATCCAATCTGCCTTACGCCTTTTTCTTCGCCTTTCAGTCCTAACACTTTCACGTTAAACATCAGTTCCGCAAAAAAAGCAATTATAAAAGACAAAATTATAACCGTGATAACCTGTATATATTTTTTTGAAAAGATTTTTTTCATTATTCGTAAACTCCGGTAAGTCTTATTATTTTTTCACTTATATTCTTTACTGTTGTAGATGGGGTATAATCCGTACTGTCAAACAGTTTTTCGTGAAATTTCACAACGTTGGATTCAAGCGTTACCGGAATAACAGGATCCGCAAATTTCCATCCGTCTTTACTCCTTATCTGGTCATTTCTTGTAAATGGGAAACCGCCGTCAACCATCGTGAGTTTGTATTTGGTAATACTTGTTGCAAGGTCAAGTATCTCATTTATATCGAAACTGGTTGAAAGATTCTTTGTTACTGCTGTAAGAATTGAATTAAGTCTTCCTATATCGAATTTCTTTGCTTTTGCCACAATCTGTTCAATAACTTTTCTCTGTCTTTCTGTTCGTCCGTAATCGGCTTTGCCATCACCATATCTTACTCTGGCAAATGCTGTAGCCTGGATACCATCCATATGGGCCATGCGTCTTGTATTCATCTTATCGCTGTCCATACTTAACTCTTCGTCAGAAAGTTTGGTATCATCGTCATCATAAACATCAAGTTCTTCATAAGAGACGCCCGTTGCTTTAGAAGTGTCTACAAGATATCTGTTAGTCCATCTCTGCTCCATCTGGGTTATCTCTATATCAACACCTCCTACAGAATCAACAATGTCTATAAGTGCTGCCCAGTTAACCATTACATAGTCCTTGATATCCATATCAAGGTTCCTGTTAATCATGGTTATAGTTGATTCAATACCATATTTAAATGCTGCTTCTGTTGCTTTGTCTATCACGGTATTTTTAAAATCTTTATCTGTTTTAACATCATTCATCTCAAGGAGACAGTCCCTGTATACCGAAATAATTCTTACTTCACCACTGTCATTATTAATACTTGCTACAAGCATCGCATCTGTATGATTCTCACCCACTTTATCAAGTCCGTCGGTGGAATTGTCTCTTGAATCGGTACCAAGTAAAAGTATGTTGGTATAACCTTTTAATTTTTCGGTAGTATCGTTGTCTATATCCGGATTAATAACAATAAGGTCCTCATTAAGCGGTGTTCTTTTAATGTTGGATAATTTATCAACCACATACAATACACCTAAAAGCCCCACTATTAATATAAATTCAACAACGAGTACGACTACAAGTATCCATGTTTTTTTCTTTTTTTTCTTACTTCTGACACTTTTTACGGGGTTACTGCTCCCGCTATCAAATATAATCTCATCATCGAAATCTTTATACTTAGCCATAATAATTCAATTTCCTCCATGCCTAGTAGGCATTCTTATTAATAAATCCTTTGAAAACCGTAAAGAATAAAATTTTTATGTCAAACAAAACGGTCCAGTTTTCAATATAATAAAGGTCGCATTCAATTCTCTTGTAAATAGAAGTGTCACCTCTGTATCCGTTAACCTGTGCCCATCCCGTAATACCCGGTCTGACCTGGTGTTTTATCATATAACGGGGAATTTCTTCCTTAAACTTGTCCACATAATAAGGTCTTTCCGGTCTTGGTCCCACAATGCTCATGTCACCTTTTATGACATTAACAAACTGTGGTAATTCATCCAGACTTGTTTTTCTGATGAATTTACCTACTTTGGTTACCCTCGGATCATCCTGCGTGGTCCATTTTTTCTTATCACTGCCATCACAGCTGTCAATCATCGACCTGAATTTATACATCTTAAATGTCTTATTGTGAAGTCCTACTCTTTCCTGTTTATATATAACAGGTCCTTTTGAAGTTGTCTTTACAAGCACAGCTACAATTAACATTATAGGAGAAAAAACAATAAGTGCAAGTACCGCTAATACAATATCCGCAAATCTTTTTATAAATCTGTTGAAAAGTCCGCTTAAAGGTACTCTTCTTATATTGATTACAGGAAGTCCCTGAACATCCTCAATATATGCTCTTGTAGGTATTATGTTGTTGTAATCCGGTATAAACTTGGTGTGAATACCGCATTTTTCACATTTTGCCACTATTTTTTCAAGTTTGCCATACTCTTTGATACTGAGGGTAATTACAATCTCATCAAGGTCATTTGCATCAATAACCCTTTCCAGCTCTTCTATTTTACCAATCACCTCAATGCCACGGTATTTTGTTCCTGCTTCCACGTTGTCATCAAGAATACCTACTACATGATATCCCCATTGAGGATATGCTTTAATTCTGTCAATGTATCCTTCCGCAGCCCTGCTGTATCCAATCATAAGGACATGTTTCTGATTAAAGCCTTTCTTCCTTATGTGGCGTAAAAACATTCTTAAGCCTACTCTTGCAAACAGTTCAAGAAAAATATTTATCCCTAAGAATATAAATATCATTTCTCTTGAAAAATGTTCAAGATGTGCCATGTATAAAATTAATATCCACGATACAACGCCCACCGTATTGGCCTTGAAAATATTAAACATTTCATATTTCTGTCCATGCATCCTCTTAGGCGTATATAACCCGAACATGCTGTACAGAATAAGAAAAGACGGAACTATTACAATCAGTGCAACAACATACACTCCATACATGGAATGGTCGCTGCTGTTAAGAAAGGCCTCACCAAATTTAATAGCCCACGCAGCAAAATAAGCCACAATCATTATTATGGCATCCATTACTACATGTAAAATATTCAGTTGACGCTGATTACTTTTTATCACAATATCACTCTTCCAGACTTTCCCAATATTCTTTATTTGATGTAAGTTTTAAAATTATTTTTTTGCCAAGATGCTTATACATTTTACCCAGTCTGTAACCTGTATACTTGGCCGCACTGTTAATAAACAGATGGGGTATGTCATACCAGTGTCCGTTATCCATCATATATTCTGCCGCAGACACTACCATCTTAATTCCTTCGTTTTCCGACTTTATCCCGGAAAAAACCTCTTCATAATCCTTCTGGGATACGCCCATATCAAAATTACGTCTGAACTGCTCCCTGAAACTGTAATTATGGGAATGATATACTCTTGCCTTAGCACAGTATTCGACTGCATATCCGTTTTTCATTGCTTTTGAGGCATATACCATATCCTCATTAAAGATGATTTTCTCAGGAAAACCACCGTTACTAAAATATGCCGCCCTGTCATACATGGCACATACATCCGAACAGAAGTAAGTCTTAATCCCAAGCTCTTTAATGTCATCAATCGTCTTAATTCTTCCCTGTGGAGGGTAATTATAATTTCTTGTATATTTTTCTTCAAACGAAGCTTTCTTTGAAGCAAGCTGCCTGCCATAAGCCACAGCAACAGGTTCTCCTTTGCTGCCCCTATGTTCAAAGCACTTTACAAGGCTTGAAATAAGGTGTGTGTCAGCTGGTATGGCATCCATTGTAAGGAATAAGACATAATCCGCATCGGATAATTCCATACCCATATGCCTTGTTGCACCATGGTCAAATTCAGGCTTTGTAATATGGTGCACCTCTATTACCGGATCAAAAAGAAGTTCTTCATTAAAATATTCTTTTTCTGTATTAATCAGTATTATTCTGTTAATTTCATAATCCTGTTTTAAAAGACGTCTTAAAAGTATTCCTGTTTTGGCATCCGGTCTGTATAACGGAATAACCACATCAACCATAATTATTCTCCTAAATTTTCCTCTATAAGTGCCGCAAGTTTCTCTGCTTCCTTACTGATAAGTTCAATATCTTTGCCTTCAATCATAACTCTTATAAGAGGTTCTGTTCCCGAAGGCCTTATAAGTACCCTGCCTTCGCCTGAAAATTTATTTTCAAATGCTTTAATGGCATCTGCAATAATTTTATTATCAAGATAATATTCTTTCTTTCTGTTGGCTACCTTTGCATTAACAAGTGCCTGTGGAAGAACGGTCATTACAGAAGCAAGTTCTGAAAGTTTCTTACCGGTATTGACCATTACTTCTAAAAGGTGTAAAGCACTGATAAGTCCGTCCCCGGTTGTGTTTTCATCAAGGAAAATAATATGTCCCGACTGTTCTCCTCCGAGATTATAACCTTCTTTAAGCATACGCTCAAGAACATATCTGTCGCCCACCTTGGTCTGCTCTATGTTAATATTCTCTCGTTCACCCATCTGGAAAAATCCGAGATTGCTCATAACCGTAGCAGTAATTGTATTCTTTTTAAGTGTTCCCTTATTTTTCATATATAATCCGCATATTGCCATTACCTGATCGCCATCTACCGCATTGCCTTTTTCATCAACAGCTAACATTCTGTCGGCATCGCCGTCAAATGCAATACCAATATCGGCGCCATTCTCAATAACGGTTTTCTTAAGTTCCTCAAGATGTGTGGAACCGCAATTTCTGTTAATATTCACACCATCCGGATTGTTGTGGATTACCAAAGGGTCAGCCGATAACTTTCTGAGTGCTTTTTCGGCTGTATAATAAGATGCACCCTCCGCCGTGTCAACAACTATCTTAAGACCGGATAAATCCATATCAAAGAGATCTGTGGCAAACTTAACATAATCGTCTTTAGCTTTATCAAGGTATGTAATGCGTCCCACATCTCCTCCTAAAGGCATAGGGAACTCTGCAAGGTTAACTCTTATGTATTCTTCTATCTCATCTTCCAACTGGTCTGACAACTTATAGCCTGTGCCGCCAAAGAATTTAATTCCGTTATATTCAGCCGGATTATGTGAAGCTGATACAACTACACCTGCATCACAGTTATATTTTCTCGTAAGATATGCAATAGCCGGTGTAGGTATAACTCCTGCATATATGGCATTGGCTCCAACTGAGCATATACCTGCCATTAAGGCATTAGCTAACATATCTCCCGATATTCTTGTATCGCACCCAACAAGTATAGTCGCCTTGTGCGAATTTTCTTTTGTCAGGACATAGGCTCCTGCCTTACCAAGGTTCATTGCAAGTTCAACTGTAAGTTCCTTGTTAGCTACGCCTCTGACTCCGTCTGTTCCAAATAATCTTGCCATTTCTTTACTCCACTTTAAATTTAATTATTATTGTCATTTGAGCTGTCATGTGTGCTTTCCGATATATTACCCGAAGGTGTTGTAGGCTGCTCAGTCTTTTCCGTTACTTCAACGGTTATATCGTAATTTCCTTCGATATTGTAATCGGTACTTTTTTTGATATTAAGTCTTACGGTATATTTACCCGGTTTTCTTCCCGCCATTGATGCTGTTATGCCAAGGCTGCCTGACCTTATCGTATCGACTACATCTTTGTCACCTGTTATGGTAATTTTGAAATTATCGCTGTCGCTTACAATCTTATATTCGTAATTACTGTTCGTATCGGTAAGAGAAATATCACTGTAAAGGTAGTCAATTTCTGCTTTTCTTAAAACTGTAATATCTACCTTAAGTGTACTTTCGGAAGATACAATCCTGCAGCCGCTTGGAAGGTATACCCCAAGAGGCACTGTAAGTGTTGTATTCTCACTGATTCCCTCTGTTGAAAGTGCATCGGCCGGAATATCAATGGATGTAATTCCGTCAAGAACATCTTTGGCAGCCGCAACCTGGACTTTATCCAATGAACCCTTGCTTTCCGATACCACATACCCATCTGCCGGTTCTCCGTTTACAGCATAATTAACGTCAACCCATTTAGTCGGAATTATGTCTATATTGATACGCCCTGTAGTTCTGTTCAGGGTAAGTAAATCGCTCTTAACTTCCATACCGTTCTCATCATAGAATACTATTTTTGCATCTTCAGAAATGCTCTGTTTCAGATTAGAAACATCATAAGTAACCCTGGCAGTCTTAATTCTGTTAACAACGCTTTCTGCCCCGGAAACAGTAACCGTATCAGGTGCTACATAGCACTCTCCCACAACATATCCATCTGCCGGCTCTCCGGTATATGATGATTCAATGGTAATATCTTTAGATAATTTATTGTCTATTGAAAGACTTACATATTCATTTCTTATGGAAACAATATCTATCTGGTTTACAACTTCGCTTTTCTCACACCTGACATATATCTTGGCTTTGTCTGATGCGGGTGAAAGCTCACTGAAATCGGCATAAGCATAAAAATCCGATGCTTCAAGACTCTCTGCTATTGACTGTGGTGCTTTGACCGAAATACTGATTACAGAGCCGCTCTGGACCGAATAAGTATATCCTTTCTGTCCTAATGTATCTTCATTGAGGAATACCACCTGTATTCCCGATATCATAGTGGTTCTGCTGGGATTATCTATATTAACAATAGCCACCCATATTATTACTGCCAGAACAACAGCAAGAATCTTCAGGGCAAAATTATGAAGAATCAGGTCTTTGAATTTGAATTCTTTAACGCTTTTCATTATCCGATGCCCCCTTCTTCCAAAGTTTGTAACGTTTTACATCTATTGATTTTTTCTGGATAAAAGTAAGTTTCTTTTTAAGGTAATCCTGGTCCACTGCTCTTATAAGCTCACCTGCTATTGCAATGGATACATTACCTGTCTCTTCTGAAACCACAAGAGTCATGGTATCCGTAACCTCAGAAATACCCACAGCAGCTCTGTGTCTCGTTCCCAGTTCCTTGCTTATCTGCATATTGTCAGATAACGGAAGATAACATGTAGCCGACACAATTCTGTCGCCACGGACAATAACCGCTCCATCATGGAGGGGTGTATTATGTTCAAAAATATTGATAAGGAGCTGGCTTGTAACAATGCCATCCACAGGAATACCCGTCTTTTCGTAATCTGTAAGCAGGATATCCTGTTCTATTACGATAAGTGCCCCTGTTTTATTTTTTGCAAGTTCAAAGCATGCCCTCACAAGCTCATTGACTGTCTTGTCGCTGAACCGCTCGCCCTTATCCTTTTTCTCGGTAAAAGGAAGAATACTTTTGAAGTATTTTTTCTGCCCCAGTTGTTCCAGTGCTTTTCTGAGTTCCGGCTGGAATATAACCACAACTGCTATAATTGCTATATTAATTACCTTGCCTGCTATCCAGAGTATGGTCGTGAAATCAAAAATATAGGCAATAATCAGAAATACAAGAATTACAATTATGCCTTTTAAAAGAGCAAATGCCCTTGTTGTCTTAACCCATGCCATAAATTCATAAAGAATTATTGCAAGTATAATTATTTCAAAAATATTGGAAACCCTTAATGTTCTGGGAATATATATATTGGATATATATTCTTCAATAAAATTTGATATGGCACTCATTATTTCACTTCCATTCTATTGCTATCTGTCTTCCTGATCCTCTTCAAAACTTTCTGTATGAATGTATCCCTTGTCTCTTGAGTTGATTTTCTTAACGGTAATGTCTCTTTCCGTAACCGATACCTTAGGGACTGCCTTTACATAGTAATAATAGTCATTATCCTCAAACTGCACGTATTCAGTTGCCGTATAATCCACAGAAAATATGAAAAGATGCAGCACAAGTCCGATAACTATGGCTAAAACTGTTCCTATTACAACAAATAATACATTAGTCTTTATCGATAACAGTGAAAATGACACGATGAGAATAACTGCATTCGTAAAACATCCTGCAACAATTCCGATAATCCAGGAATAATTTACGGACAGCCTCTTTATAAGATATATCATAAGTATCGCTATTGAAAATGATACAATTGTAATAATAAGTTCTTTGTTATTAAGTATATTATTAAAAATAAAAGTTATGTTCTGGACGGCGCTGTCGGCATCCATGGAAGATATTGCCGTAGAATACCTTGACGCAAAATTTATCATATAATACATAAATATTCCGCACACAACCGGTACAATTCCCGTTATACCTACGGTAAGTGCAGCAATTACCGGAATAATATATGGTATTTTGATGTAAAATAAAAGCGGTGTAAGAATTAAAAGTATTCCTGTCTTAGGTGCAAACCTGAAATACAGAAGATACACTATAAGCACTACAATCGTTGCTATTGCCGCAAGTTCCATAGACATCCCGAAAAGATGTATAAGTGCAAGCACCGTAGCACATATTACCGTAACACTTACCGGCACAAAAGCACACATAACCGCTATGGCAAAACATATAAGCGGATTAGCCAGTATATCATGGGTTCCTATCGCCTTGCCGATTAACAAAAACGAAAAAAGTGCGAGAAGGAACTTCATCACAAGATTAATATATGTGCTGAACCTGCCGTAAAACGCAAGCAGTTTTTCTTTAATTATAAGTAAATTCTTAACAAAAGCCATACCGTCCTCCTACTTTATCTTCTTCATATCTTCCTTGTTAAGTTTATAAATCCTGGCAAGTCTGTTCTGATATACCTTGATGCCATTCTCGGATTCCGTATATCTGTATGAATAGACAAAATATGCAATAAACATAAAAATAAGCATCATGGCTATATATCCCAGAATAATAACTACAAGCAGAACTGTATAGTTCATTGTTGTAAGTCTGTTAATGAGATTTTCAAAATTACAGCATGCAATAAGTATAAGAAGTAAAAAATATGCTATTGTAACTGCTATAGCCGTAAGCCACATATGAAGTGACACATAATCTTTTCTGTAATATTTGGATTTAGGAATATCTTCGGTGCCTTCATGCTTAAGGTACATTGCCGTACGTGCCATAAGACGCACCTTTCTTTTATTAATCATGCTTTTGCTCCTGATTCAAGTCTTAAAAAGGATTATATCATACCCTTTGTTAAATTACGAATACAAAATTAATACGAAATTATTAATTTTGAATGTCCGCTGTCTGATGCCGGACGTATTCTTATCGTATGGCCATTTGCAATAATTGTTTTATTGTCCTGTGCCTCTGTAAATGCTCTGAAAACATTATTGCTTTCATTGCCGCACACACATTTTATCAGCTCAATCAAGGCATTGTCAAATCCCATAGTTCTTGTCTGCACATATATCTGGACCTGATTGTCATCTATTATGACTTCTCCCAGATAATTTCCGTCTTCTTCATATATATATGCAAAATCCATATCCTGCTTATATCTCTTATATCCAAGTGAAGTAATTGTATTCATAAGTATGTCTTTGTAATTATCTTTGGATTCTGTTTCTTCGGTTCTGTCAGGATTGGTAGGTATCACATCCGGTATATTTGTTCCCGATCCGGTCTCCCTTTCTACTGCAGCAGTTGTCTCCTGTGATGTATTGTCATTATTGTTATTCTCAGGTGCCTTTGTCTCTTTAGGTACCACCCCGCCGTTTCCGTCAGGTATATAAACCGGCAGTGCAGGTTCTGATACAGGTCCATTGCCGGTATCAGTAACCGTCTCTTTGTCTATGCCTGCAATAACAACCGAATCTGTCAGCAATCCCGAGGTTGCCGTTATAATTGCGGTTCCTGTGCCATTCACTCTTACATTTCCTTTTTCATCTACAGATACTATATCTTTATCCGAGCTTTTAAATGCAACGGACTGTAAAACCTTATCATCACTTCCCTCAATGCTTAAAGTAAGTGTGGTTCCTACATAAAGACTGCAGTCATCCGTGGTAATTTTAATATATTCTCCGTCTTTAATATAATTATTACGATTGACAGATGGTTCATTGGTATTCTCTGAATTTTTGCCTTTTTTATTTTTATTTATACATATAAGTGTAACTATTCCTGCAATAATCAGTATAAAAACAAGCGCGGTTATAACCACCCTTTTTACATTCAAATGTCCTTTTCTTTTAACAGTAGCCAAAACAGCACCTCCTGATTTTTTACTATTGTAATACAAATTAAAATAATATTCAACGCAAGAATGGCTCCATGATAATCACAGAGCCACTTTATTAATATTTACCTCAGGCATAAGTTCATCCGAGGTTTTCTTTAAAATTTTTTCGAGCAGCATTAGTTCTTCTTGCGAAAACTCTTCCTTCATCCTGTCCGCAACCCTGGAAACATATCCCGAACTCAGATTATAATAATCAAGATATTTTTTCGTTACTTCAAGATGATATTCCCTCCTGTCAGATTCCGATTGGATTTTTCTCAGATATCCTTTTTTAACAAGGGAATTGATTTTATATGCTGCATTAGGGGATGAAATCTGTATAAACGAGGCAAACTCGCTTACCGTGGGATTACCCATTGCTGCTATTATTTCAATACAGTAAGTCTCAACTGTTGTCAGAGAAGTTTCCCTGTTCTGAATCTTTTCAAAAAAAGATTTGTAAAAATGCAGTTTAAACTTTGTATATACGTTTTCAAGTGCTTCATTTACCACGCTGATACTCCATCAATATTTTTTAATAATAATACTGGCATTATGTCCGCCGAATCCGAGGGAATTGGACATAGCATATTCTATATCGCAGTTTCTTCCTTCATTAGGCACAATATCAAGGTCACAAAGTTCATCCGGTGTTCTGTAATTAATGGTAGCAGGTACATATCCTTCTTTAACTGCAAGTGCTGTTATGATTGCTTCAACAGCTCCGCTTGCACCAAGAAGATGTCCTGTCATTGATTTGGTTGAACTCATCATTACAGTCTTTGCCGCATCACCGAAAGCAGTCTTCACAGCCATTGTCTCAACCTTATCATTCATCGGTGTTGATGTTCCATGTGCGTTAATATATGTAATTTTATCAGCTGTAATGCCTGCATCTTTCATTGCAATCTGCATACATTTTGCAGCGCCTCTTCCGTCTTCAGTAGGTGCAGTAATGTGATGTGCATCACAATTAGCTCCGTATCCTACAACTTCGGCATAAATTTTTGCATTTCTCTTTAATGCGTGATCAAGTTCCTCAAGTACAAGTATACCTGCTCCCTCGCCCATTACAAATCCGCTTCTTTCCTTATCAAAAGGAATAGATGCTCTCATAGGGTCTTCCGACTGGCACAAAGCTTTGGATGTTGTGAAACCGCCTACGGAAATTTCGGTAATTCCGGCTTCAGCTCCGCCGCATACCATAACATCGGCATAACCGTCACGAATCTGTCTAAAGCTGTCGCCTACAGCATTAGTTCCTCCGGCACAGGCAGTTACAACGCACGAGCACATTCCCTGAAGATTGTGCTTTATTGCTATTCTTCCTGCTGCCATATTGGTAATTACGGATGGTATAAAATATGGTGATACTCTGTCAAAGCCTTTTTCAAGACCTTTTGAATATTCCTTCTCTATGGTAGAAATACCACCAATACCGCTTGACACGATTACTCCGCATTTATCTTCTTCGCCTTCAAAAGAAAGTCCGGAATCAGCAATGGCTTCATCTGCTGCTATCATAGCAAAAGTACAGAAAAGATCCATTTTTCTTAAATCATGTTTATCTACAAGTTCTTCAACAGGAAGATTCTTAACCTCAGCGGCTACCTTAACCTTTCTGTTGGAAATATCATATTTTGTTATTTTATCAATGCCGCATTTTCCTTCCCTGACTCCGGCCCACATTTCTTTAGCCGTATTGCCAATAGGAGTTACAGCACCCACACCGGTAATAACTACTCGTCTCATCATCGTTTCCTTTCTGTAATCCTCATCAGATTTCCACAATCATACTTGCCCAGGTAAAACCTGCTCCAAACGTAGCCAGTAGAATTCTATTTCCTTTTTCAAGCATTCCCTGCTCGTACATCTCGTCCAATGTAATAGGAATTGACGCTGCTGATGTATTGCCATATCTGGCAATAACCTTAACAACCTTTTCCTCAGGGATGTCCATTCTCTTAACTACAGCATCTATGATTCTTTCGTTAGCCTGATGGCACACAACATAATCTATATCATCCATTGTATAACCTGACTGTTCAAGCACCTCGGCTGCCGCACTTCCCATACGCTTTACAGCATTTTTGAATGTCTTCTGTCCATCCATGAAAATGTGTGCCTTGCCCATATTCTGTCCTGTACATCCGAGTACATCGGTAAGTCCTTCCGAACCCCATACAGAGTATAATTCAGTGCCTTCCTTAAGCTCTATAACGGTAGCTCCTGCTCCATCGCCAAAAAGCACACATGTATTTCTGTCCTCCATGTCAAGACGGGTGGAAATCTGTTCGCTTCCAATAACAAGAGCATATCTCTCTTTACTGTTCTGAAGAAGTGATGCTGCGACTTTAAGTCCGTATACATATCCTGCACACGCAGCATTAAGGTCAAAAGACGGAATATCCGTTCTAAGTCCCATTTTTTCATGCAATACACAGGCAATTGAAGGTGTAGCATAGTCAGGAGTAAATGTTGCTACTATGAGCATACCTATTTCACTCTTATCTATTCCTGCACGTTCTATTGCAGTATCTGCCGCTTTAAGTGCGAGTTCCCAGTTAGTCTCATTTTCACAGAAATGCCTCTCTTTGATACCTGTCTTTGAATATATCCATTCATCATTGGTATCCACAACTCTGCTAAGATCGTCATTGGTAACAACCTTATCAGGTACCGCATGTCCTGTAGAAACTACCTTTATTCCTACCATAATGCAATCTCCTAAATCTGGCTTTCTACAAATTCTACTATATCCTTAACTGTCTTAAGGTCAGCAATCTTGTCTTCAGGAATTGTTATATCAAAAGCCTCTTCGATTGTCATACATAATTCTACAGCATCTAAAGAATCTGCTCCTAAATCATCTATAAGAACAGCATCCATTGTAATGATGTCTTCTCCGCAGCTTAATGTGTCATTAATAATTTCTTTAACTTTGTCAAATACCATTTTTAAAATTCTCCTAAAAAATAATTTAAAATAATTATCTAAAAATATTTAGATAAAACAAAACAAGGTTATTTTATATGCTATAAATAACCTTGTCAAGTAATTATTGTTTATTATGTTGTTCATAATAATCTTTATTATTTTTGTGAATAAACTCAAGATATTCATTCTGTGATAACGGCTTTGAAAAATAATATCCCTGTATATACTGTATTCCAAGTTCTTCCATGGTATCAAGCTGTTCCGCAGTCTCAACACCCTCTGAAACAATATCAAGCTTCATGCCGTGAATCATGTGCATTGCCGCATCCATTACATATTTGGCTTTTGTACTTTCAAAGTACGCCGTGGTCATTTCTTTATCAAATTTAACAATATCCACAGGCATGTCCACTATGTAATTAAGATTACTCTGACCCGTACCAAAATCATCCAGTGAAAATCCCACACCGTAATTCCTAAGGGCAATCATATTGGCAATAAGTTTCTTCTTTGAAGCAAGTGTGGCCGTTTCCGTAATTTCAAGATTAATCGTCTCGCCTGATATATTATGCTTACGCATAATTTCAATAAATTCTTTGGCCAGATTTTCATGTTCACACTGGACTACGGATAAGTTGACTTCAATATATTCCAGTCCGTATTGAAGCACATCACTTGTCTCAATAAAAGTACAGACATTTTCAAAAATAATCTCACCAAGCTTAAGAATCGTACCGTTACGTTCCGCAATCTCGATAAATGTTGCGGGCGGGATAATTTTTCCTTTGTCATCCCTTATTCTCACAAGTGCTTCGGCAGATGTAAAGATATGCTTCTCGGTGGAATATATTGGCTGGTAATAAACTTCTATCCTGTTATTCTCAATAGCGTCATTAACCATCTTTTCGATTTTCTGTACTTCCATCATTCTGTCCCTGAATGCTTTATCTATAATAACGCAGTGGTGTTCCACCATCTCATTACTTCTGTTCGCCTGTCTGAACATATGAAGCATATCATCAATATTATCAGTTATGGAAGAATATGGCATATAAGATATGTATGGCCGGAATTCTTTATCCCCATAAAGAATAAATCTTCTTCTGAGGAGCTCAAACATCTTTTCCGCTTCTTCGGAATGTTTATATAAGATATATATGTCATTTTCATTCGTCTTAAAGGCAAAAGTATTCGGTATATCCTTAAAAAGATTGATTATCTCTTTCTTACATCTGATAGTCCCGGATACCGGTGCCTTATTATAATCATCAAAAGTTACCATTATGAGTGAAAAACGTTCACCGTTACGGAAACGCTGGCTTACATACGGACCGAAAGTATTCTGGTTAAAAAGTCCGGTTTCCCTGTCAAGTGCCGATTCCGGATTCTCAAGTCTTATGTATACCACAAGCATACCCAGTGCAATCGCAAAGCTTACAATAAGCTGTTTTTTGTAAAATGCCTGTACAACACATACGGCTATCCATAATATAATCCAGAGGCTCATAACCTTAACTCTGTCTTTATTAAGCACCCTGCTGTATTTAGCAAGCAGTGCTGCCGAATGAAGAGTGAATATACACAGGAAAACATATGACACATAAAGACTCAAGCCATTTGAATATACCACCTTCCCATCTGATACGAATTCAATAGGTGCAACACATATACCTATACATACAATTGCAAAGCATCCATAAACTGCTAATCTTGAAATTTTAAGTTTGTCTCCCTTGTCGTGTACATTACTTATAATGTACATGAGACAACATACGGCAACATAAACCACTGTAATAAGATAAAACTTAGCTACTCCGTTTACGATTCCTCTTCCGAAATAATCATACTTACTCATCAAAACTATGGATATAATATCCATAAATACACAAAGAACGGTAGAACACAGCAAGTTAAAAAAAGCGAATTCCGAATTAAGAAATACCTTTTTACAACTCAGATATAAATACATAATCACTATAAGAATCATCAAGCTGCAGCACTGTATTGCTATATTCATATCATGTCTCCTTTCTTTCGCAAATATATGTATAATTTTAACATAATACAGTCAAATTTTCAACATTTTTTAATACAATTTATTTAATTTTATATCGTTTTGAAATACGTTTTTTTCTTCTTTTATGAAGTCCGTTTTCTTCCCTGTATCTGGCTATCGACTCTGCTATTGTTGTATAATCCCTTTCAAACAGTTCATCACATATCTGTTTTTCAAGTATGTCATGCGGAACTTTTTCAAGTATCTTTGAAGCCACAAAAGCCTTGCTCTCCCTCTTGTATTCGTGCATATTGTTAAGTTTCTGGATATGTGCCATTTCCTGACGCCATAAGATGGCAAGTTTGTTGTCTATCCTCCCCTCAGGGTTTTTAGACGGTGCCCTGAGTTCGTAGAAATCAACACCTTTTTCTGTCTCTTCGACGGTTATAATTCCCCAGTATTCAGGCACATGTTCACCTATATGCGTTCCATGGGTGCTGCCTGCAACCACATAGTTGTAGTCACAATAGCGGTCATAATCCTTAACCTGCCCGGACAGTCTTGCATAAGTATCGGCATCGCTTTTTATTTCGATGCCGATAAAATCTTTTTCTGTAATTATTAATATGTCCGCCCTTGAATTACCCATGCGTTTTTCCTCAAACACACGGGTCTTGCCGTATTTCTCTTCAAAATACATAAACAACGGCTCTCTTATGTCTTTATCGTAAAGCATTTTTCTTCTTTCTCATTCTGTTCTGTATAAATTCCACAAAAATTGTTATATATCTGAACATTGATTCAGCCGCAAACCCAAATACAATCGTTAGCAAAATACATATATTGGACATATCGCTCATTGCAAAGAGATTGTCAAGGAACAATCCGCAGAAAATAAGTCCGAAGATATTAAGTGCAAGTATTCCGTATTTGAATTTGTTAAACGGATGGCTTATTTTAATCATAATCATGAAACCAACAACAGCAATAAGCAATGTTGAGGCAGTGGCTATATCCGTAGATGGGATATTAAAAACATGTCCGCATATAACAAGTGCCGATACCGCAAAGAAATCCGTTAATCCGGCGGGCAATGCCTTTAACAGCACATTTCCAAGGAAATGGCCTTTAATTCTTGATTTGTTAGGTTCAAGTGCAAGTAAAAATCCCGGAATACCAATTGTAAACATACTTATTAACGATACCTGCGATGGCATTAACGGATATGAAATCATCAATACCGTAGAAAATATCGTCAGCAATAATGAAAATATATTTTTTACAAGGAAAAGACTTGCGGAACGCTGCACATTATTAACAACCCTTCGTCCTTCAAGAACAATTTCAGGCATTCTTGAAAAATCCGAATCAAGGAGTACAATCTGTGCCGCCTGGGCTGTAGCTTCGCTTCCCGATGCCATTGCAACACTGCAGTCAGCATCTTTCAAGGCAAGGATATCATTTACACCGTCACCGGTCATTGCAACAGTATGTCCCTGCATTTTAAGAGCTTTAACAAACTGCTGTTTCTGTTTAGGCGTAACCCTGCCAAACACCGTATATTTGGCAATTGCCTCTGAAATCATCAGATTATCGGTGAGAGTGGATGCATCAACATACTTTTCCGCGTTTTCTATTCCCGCCTGTCTTGCGACTTCTGATACGGTCGCAGGGTTATCACCTGATATAACTTTGATTGCAACACCCTGTTCCTTGAAATAAGTAAAAGTCTCCACAGCGTTATCTCTTATCTCGTTTGCAAGTACAACAAATCCTAACGGAAGTATCTCACCGTCAATGACACCGTCCCTTGTCAGGCTTTCGGCTTTTGCAAGTACAATTACCCTGTAGCCCTTAGTTGTATATTGGCTGATATCGTCTTTTAAATTATTAAATCCTGTTTTAATTATGAACTCCGGAGCGCCAAGCACATAATAGTCACCGTTAAATGCCATTGCACCGTATTTTACGGTTGAATTAAATGGATACACTTTTGATGCTGTCCTTTTGCCGTTCATAACATTATTGTCATTGAGATATTTCTTTAAAGCCACCGCTGTTGCGTTATTATCGATTGATGACATAACATAATCTGTAAAAACCTCATTCATTGAATCATCACAGGATACAATTTCAGTTACTGTCATCTCCGGCTTGGTTATTGTTCCTGTCTTATCAACGCAAAGTACATCTACCCTGGCAAGAGATTCAATACTCTTCATATCATGTAAAAGCACTTTATCCTTGGCAAGTTTCATCATACTGACTGCAAGTGCCAGCGTCGTGAGGAGATAAAGTCCCTCCGGAATAAGACCGATTATTGAGGCAACCATTGACGTTATGCTCGTTCTGAAAGATGCATTGCGGAATACGAATGCCTGCACAAAAAGGATAACACTCATAGGTATTATAATAATACCTATAACCTTAACAAACATATTGATAGAACGTATCATTTCCGACTCTTCGCCTTTTTTCAAGGCTTTGGCTTCATTAGTGAGCTTGGAAATGTATGAATCGTTGCCAACCCTTGTAAGTCTGGCATAGCCTTCGCCTGATACAACAAAACTTCCTGACAGGAGTTCTTCATTTTCTTTCTTAACTATTCCGTCTGCCTCACCTGTAAGCATTGATTCATTAACGGTTATTTCACCTGAAACTACAACAGAATCGGCACATATGGCATCTCCCGAAGAAAGCCATACAAGATCATCTATAACAAGTTCTTCCGCCGTTACCTTTTGTCTTTTGCCATCTCTTATAACAACAGCGTGTCCGGCGTTAAGTATTTTCATTTTATCCAGAGTCTTTTTTGCACGAAGTTCCTGGACAATTCCTATTAAAATATTACCGATTATGATAGGAAGAAATGTTAAATCCCTGAATGCTCCGGCGATACATAAAAGTACCGTTATCACAAGAAATATAAGGTTAAAATATGTCAAAAGATTATCACGGATTATCTTTCCCGTTGTTCTGTCGGAACTGTCATCCGCAATATTAATTTTGCCTGCTTCAATCCTCGCATTGACTTCCGCAGCAGTAAGTCCGTTAAATTCCGAATTTATGCTATTTTCAACATTGTTGTCCATATATCCTCCAATATGTTACCTATTTAAACAAATCATTAACGTAATTTTTAACATACATATCCTTCATTGCGTAATATCTGGGATGTGTTCTCCAGCCCTGGTCAACAGATCCCTCTCCGTAAAGTACAATCTGTGCATCAGGATATGTTTTTTTCAAAAGTTCATAGTCTGCCTCAGATACATTGGTATGCTCAAGAAAAAGTCTTTCAAGTTTAGGATAATTAAGTAATGGCGTAATGTCACTTACCGGATTGTAACTTATGTTAAGGTCAACCATTTCATTTAAATCAGCAAGTACACTAAGATCTGTCACATCTCCTACAAAAAACTCAAGATACATAAGTTTTTTACAGTATTTTACATATGATAAATCGCTGAGATAATGGTCGGAAGTATCTCCGTCCCAATTGTCCACAAGAATAAGAATTCTTAAATCAGGCATATACTGTAAAAAGGATATGTCCGTAACCTTGTTATGTCCTATATCAAGGGCTACCATATCTGTACAATACTTAAGCACTTTGCAATCATCATTGGTAAGTCTGTATGTAATAGAACCGTCTTTTAAAGTGGAAAAAGCAACCGTATCAGTTCTTATGGTCCAAAGTCCAAGCGTAACCTTCCATACAAATTTTATGTCCGGAAATTTTGCCTGAAGGATCTCCATCTGTTCATTGGTGAGGTTGGAATCGCATAAATCCACATGTTTTAATGAAGGAAGCTTTGATAATGACGCTATAAGTGAATCTGTACCATCAAAAGTTATCCCGCTTAAATCCAGTTCCTCATCCGTGCTCTTTACAACTTTGCTGCCTATCGTAACCTCGTATTCCGTAGTGGTCTCCTCGGATGTCACAGGTATTGTTGTAACGGCCTCGGATGACGCTGTTGTCTTTGCTGTCAAAACCGTATCGTCCTTCTTATCCAATTTATTAAGCCTTAGCAGTACCATTATCGCGAGCGTAACTATTACCAAAAAAAATAATATTATAAATGTTAAGCAGATGTAAAGACCTGTCCTGCTCTTTTTCTTTCTTCTACGATTGTTTCCCATCATATTCTCCTGTAATCATTTTTTACTTAAATATTCAACTGCCGACAACGCAGCTACGTTGCCTTCTCCTGCGGATTTGATATACTGGTAAGGTGTTCCGGTAATATCTCCGGCGGCAAAACAGCCCTGGATATTGGTACGCATCTTTCTGTCTGTGCATACATGGTTATTCTCAATCTTAAGTCCCGGAATAAGCCTGTCCGGAGCAATACAATCTCTCAGTATAAAAACTGCGTCAACCTGCAGCCGGGATTCTTTAAGCCTGATTCCCGTAACTTTCTGCTCTCCTGTAATTTCAATAATCTTATCGTGTATCACCGTAATTTTATCTGTATCACAAAGGTCGCTGTCCGTATATGGCACATAATATACCTTGGAAGCAACTTCCGAAAGGAACTTAGCTTCCGATTCGCTATCCTTGGAAAATCCTGCTACCGCAACCGTCTTATTACGATAAAACATTGCATCGCATGTAGCACAATAACTGACTCCTTTTCCAAGAAATTCTTTTTCACCTTTTATCGGTGTTCCAAAAGAAATACCTGTTGCAAGTATAACCGTTGATGATTCGTACATACCGTCTGATGAAAGTATGGAAAAATAATCGTCCATAGGATATACGGAAATCACATTTTCCTCAGTGATTTCTATACCCATCCTGTCAATATGATTCTTAAATGCTTCTACTACTTCCATGCCTGTCATTCCATACAATCCAAGGTAGTTATTAATTTCATGGGCCGATATTATTTTGTCCGATAAATTCTTTTTGCCGAAAATAATTATATTCCGGTTCCGGTTTTTTGCATTTATGGCTGCCGAAAGTCCCGCCGGACCTGTACCGATAACTGCTATGTCATATCTCATACATCTACTCCGTATTCATCGTGCATATACACTCTGTACACATTTTTAATCTGCTTATAAATCTTGCCTGTAAGCTCTGTTCCAAATGCTTTTACAATATTATTGTTGAGTTCCAGTGTATTCTCACTTTTCATGATTGCACTGTAAATAGTATTGTAATTGCCGATTGTAAAACCGGGAACGATAACCGTACTTCTAATCATATGCTTGTACTTATCAGGGAACTCAATAATCAGTTCTCTCCTGCGTACAGCCTTAACCTGTGAAGCTCCATCCTGCTCTTTGTCCGGCTTTGCAAGCGGACTTTCAACAGGCTGCGGCTGATTCTTATGTACAGTATCCGGGTTCTTTACGACTGCACTCTTATGTGCCTTTCCACATTCAGGTCTGCCTGATATATAGCTTTTTCTGCAAATTGTTACACCTCTTTCTTCCCAGAAGTCAACAATACTGTCAAAGCCTGTATCCCCTGTGATAATTACAACATTACCGGTTCCTCCCTGGGCGATTCTGTAGCCTAAAAATGTGGCAAGCTGGAAATCAAGATAATTCTTGCCAACCTTATGTGTGGCAAAATACTCATATTTTGCTTTGGAATTCATTAATTCCACGTGAATCTGAAATGGCAGATTCTTAATGAATTCACTGTAAAATATAATAACTTCATCTCTCCCGGTCAGCTTTTCTACTCCCTCAAAGCCTTTTTCTCTTACGTTTTCGTAATCAATTAAATATAAACTCATGCCTGTCCTCTTTCTATTTTCGTATCGTTTCTAATTATAGCACATGTTGTTCATATTGACATTATTCATTTTGCTTTGTTATAGTACGATTGTCAAGGAGGCATTTTTATGAATCAGGAATTTATGAAAAAAAAACCAATACTTCCATTAGTTATTTCCATGGCCCTTCCCATGACAATTTCAATGCTTGTAAATGCTTTATATAACATAGTCGACGGGTATTTTGTCGCAAAAATCAGTGAAGATGCAATGACAGCACTTTCACTTGTATTTCCGTTACAGAATGTGCTTACTGCAATTACCGTGGGTTTTGGTATAGGAATCAATGCCGTAGTGGCATTTTACCTGGGTGGCAATGACAAAAAAACTGCAGACACCGCAGCATCCCTCGGAATGTTTTTCAATATAATTCACGGAGTTGTCCTCACGGTACTTTTTCTGACGACAATTCCTGTCTTTTTAAAGTTATTTACCGGTAATAAGGATGTCATATCTTCGGGAATGCAATATTCTTATGTTGTTTTCTCATTCTGCATACCGGTATCAATATCCATGACCTTTGAAAAAACTTTTCAGGCGGTGGGACGCATGAAAGTATCAATGATCTGTATGATGGCAGGATGTGTCACCAATATAATCCTTGATCCCTTATTCATATTCGGTGCCGGCTTTATCCCTGCAATGGGGATTAAAGGTGCAGCAATAGCTACCGTTACAGGCCAGTGCGTCACTCTTCTGACATATTTTTTATTCTACACATTCTCTTCCGTCCCGGTACGTTTTTCTCTCAAGGAACTGCATTTTGACGGAAAAATATGTAAGAAATTGTATTCAATCGGTATTCCTGCCGGTCTTAATATGGCATTGCCATCACTTCAGATATTTGTACTTAATAAGATATTATCGGTATATCAGGGCGGCTATGTCCTTGTCCTCGGCTCTTATTACAAGCTGCAGACCTTCCTATACCTTACGGCAAACGGCGTTGTTCAGGGAATGCGGCCTGTTCTCAGCTTTAATTACGGTGCCGGAGAGCATAAACGCGTGCGTAATATTTTTATCTGTTCCCTCTCTATAATCGGCATTGTCATGACTCTCGGAACCATACTATGCCTTATTGCACCGGACAGGCTGATAGGAATTTTTTCATCCAATCCGGACACAATAGCAATCGGGATACGGGCAATAAGAATAATAAGCATAGGCTTTATCGTTTCCTCAATACCTGTCACCATATCAGGTGCACTTGAAGCCCTCGGAAAAGGTATAAGCTCACTTATTATCTCCATATTAAGGTATATAGGCATAATGCTTCTTCTTGCATGTATCCTTAATAAGGTAATCGGTGCCCAAGGTGTATGGCACAGCTTCTGGATAACAGAATTTATAACAGCTTTCGCCGCGGTAATCATTTATAAAAAAACTTTTAAGAAATCATAATTTACGTTTTTTGATTTCGGAAATATATCTCTCCATCTCCGTTGATGCAGTAGCGCCGTCCCCCACCGCCGTTACAACCTGACGGAGATTTTTTTCGCATACGTCACCTGCAGCATACACACCGTCAATACTTGTCTTTTTAGCACAGTCTGTCACAATATAATCCTTATCGTTTAGCTTAATAATATCCCTTACAAATTCCGTGGCAGGTTCATAGCCTGCAAATATAAATACTCCGAATCTTTCGTTATCCGGTGCAAAAGTAGTCTTTTCCCCTGTCAGGTCATTGCAATAGGTAATACTTTTTATCATCTCCTCATCGCCCCTGACTTCTAACACCTTGGTATTGTAAAGGATTGATATTTTCTCATTCTGTTTTGCCTTTGCGGATACTTTTTCGGGACAGGTAAACTCTTTTTCCCTCATGATAATCGTAACATGACTTGCGTACCTGGTAAGAAAAACACTTTCCTGTGCCGCTGCATATCCTCCTCCAATGACAAATACTTCCTTGTCCTTAAAAAAAATTCCGTCACAGGTGGCACAATACGCAATTCCTTTACCCTTATATTCCTCTTCTCCCGGAAACCCAATCATTCTCGGATGTGCCCCTGTGGCTATAAGTATGGAAAAAGCGTAAAAAACACCCTTATCCGTATTAATAACCTTAATATCCTTATCAGGACAAAGTGACAGAACCTTGGCTTTAAGATACTCCGCTCCGAAACGTGTCCCCTGTTTTTTCATAATTCCCGTAAGTTCTGCACCGCTTGTCTCATATATCCCCGGATAATTAACAACCTTCTCGGTAATGACTATCTGTCCTCCGAAATTATTTTCCTCCATTACAAGCACCCTGTAGCCTGCCCTCGCAAGATATAAAGAGGCGGTAAGCCCTGCAGGTCCGCCTCCTATAATTACAGCATCATATAATCTTTCCATTTCCATAAAACACTACCATCCCTACATTATTTGTAGTTTAGTATGTGCATTCTATGTAAAAAAATTCTTTAAATAACTACAATCGTATCTCCTTCTTCAAGGCTTATGCTTCCGTTAGGAATTACTATGCTGTCATTCCGCATTATCATTACCACAAGAGAGCCCTCTTTTTTAGGAATCTCAGATAATTTTTTACCTAAATACCTGCTGCCCTCGTCTATTACTATTTCGGAAAGTGTAATTCCGTCAACCTGTTCAGGTGAAATAGCACTGAGAATAAGGGTATCTTCGGGAAGAAGAAGGGTATCTCCGTTGGGTATTATATTCTCGCCATTTCTTTTAAGTAGCACTATAAGAGTCTGTGGCGGCAATATGATGTCCTTTATTTTTCTGTTGCACCAGGTATGTTCTTTGGGAATATCCACCTGTATAAATTGTACCGGGACTTCCTCGGCGTAATCGTTAAATGTCTTCATTACATCAGCTTTGGTATCAATCATGCCGAGTTTTCTGGCAACGAAAGGAAGAAGGCTGCCCTGAAAAAGTATTGAGAACAATACAATAAAAAATACAAAATGGAAAATATCATTATCCGTATTAACGGACAGCACCGCAAATATGGCAAAAACAATGGACGACGCTCCCCTAAGACCTGCAAAAGCTACTAAAAGTATCTGTTTAAGTTTACTTTTAAACGGCAGCATTACAAGGAAAACAGCTATAGGTCTTGCAACCACCATAATAAACAATCCCGTCAGAAGTGCAGGCCCGATAACAGCAGGTATTCTCGATGGAAATGACAAAAGCCCCAGCAGGAAAAAAATAAGCACCTGCATAAGTCCCGTTGTTCCATCAAAGAAATTAACAAGATTTCTTTTGTTGTAGATATCCTTCATGTTGCCAATCACAATACCTACTATGTATACGCTCAAATAACCATTTCCGCCAAAAGCCTGTGGTATGGCATATCCGGCAAGGGCTATTCCCACAACAAATATCATATCAAAACCGGCTATGGAGAACCTTGCCTTCTTAAGGATAAAATAAGATACCACAGCAATAATGCCACCGAATAACAGCCCCAGAAAGACCTGCCTGACAATGAGAATGGCAATACCGTTAACGCTTGCACCGCCCTTTGCTATGGCTATCATGGTCGCCGTAAGCATATATGCACAAGGATCATTGCTTCCGCTTTCTATTTCAAGCATTGACGCCGTATTATATTTTAAATTGAGTTTCTTGGAACGAAGTATTGAAAAGACTGATGCTGCATCGGTTGAGCTTATTAAAGCGCCGATTAAAAATGATTCAACCGGATTCATACGGAGAGCAAAATGACAGAAAACACCTGTAACCGCAAAGGTAACAAGAACACCTACAGTTGATAAAAGTACTGCCCTTACCGCAACATTTTTAGCATATCTTACATTGGTACCGAATCCACCATAAAACATAATAAAAATCAATGCTACAGAACATATATTCTCAGCAAAAGAATAGTCGTCAAAATGTATCTTGAATATGCCATCTGAACCAAAAAGCATACCAAGTACGATAAATGAAAGCAGTATTGGTATTCCAAGCTTTCCGGATATTCTGCTCAATAATACGCAGGCAAAAATAATCAATGATACAATAAGCAAATATGTCATAAAACCTCCATAAATGTAATCGTTTTTTCCATTTTAAAGTATTTTATTATTTTTGCCTAGTTAATTTAACTTAATTTATTAAGGAAATCTTCTGTAAGATCTTTATAATGACTTCTGCTGATAGGTATTACCTTATCATTGTATAATTTTATATTGTCCTTTTCTATTTTCATAATCTTATTGCTGTTTACGATATAACTTCTGTGGCACCTTATGAAATTGCCGTTCAGTTTTTCCTGTACGCTTTCGATTGTCATATATGTAGTGTACATTCCGCTGTTAGTATATATGTGCAGCAGCCTTAATTCACTTTCTACATAATATATGTTTTTCAGCTTAATCCTTACATATTTTTCCCGGTTTTTGATAAATAACGACTCGTCATTATCTTCATTAATCATATTAATAAGTTTGTATAAAGAATCTTCTATATACTCCCTGCAATATGGTTCTGTAAGAAAATAAAAAGGATCTGAGCCGAATATTCGTTTTACCTCCTGTATGTCTTCCGACATATAAGCGAATCTGATATACGGATAATCCGATTTGAGACTTGATGTTACTTTTACTCCATCATCTTTTCCGATGCGGGTATTGATATATACTGCATCAACTTCTCCTTTACATTCATCAACTATATATGTCGTAAGTGAAAAATAATTGTCATGAACCGAAACAAATACATTATCTCCCAAAATTGCATAGATATAATTTTTTAGTTCATCTGCATAATACCTGCTTCCATCACAAATTGCTATATTTATCATTCCTACAACGCTCCTCATTCGCATTTTGTAATATCAAAATATCGCAAAACGGCAGCTGTGTCACGGAATTTACCGCACTGGAATTGGTTAGTGCACATAAAAAGTCCGTTTTTCGGTAATCTTTACACTATTAATTCATCCGTGATATAATCATCATATTATGATTATTACAGGACGTGGAATATGGTATTACGAGATTTTTTTACTCAGTTAGGCGACATATATGGCTTTCATTTTGAGAAAAACAGGAATGGTTCTTACCGTGTAAATACAGTTATAAAAGAACTCATATATGATGATTTATATACACCGTCAGACTTTAATGAATCACAGATAGGATATTTTCTTGCCAATGACGATTTATCGTACCAGAATTATCCCAATATCCGTAATTCCTTTTCAGAACTTATGAATCCCAAGGATAACAGCAACCGTTTCCCGGTTCTGGAATTTGCCGATTCCATTGATATAGGCAAAATGTATCTGTACTATAATACCCTTACCAACAATCTTGAGCAGGAAAAACAGGATGCTTTGTGCAATTTTATTGATAAGGTTTTTGAGGATGACGTTATCCTTCATGCCAGACTCCGCGTTATATGTACCTCGGACTACGAGTACATTGTATGGATAATATTAAACGGAATGTTCAACAGCCAGACTTTTGATTCAATGCTTCAGAAATTTGTAGCGGAGAAAAAGCCATCTTTTGAACCTGTTTCTATCTCTGAATCCTCATTTAAGCATAGAATCAGTCTTTTTTTAAGCAAAAAGAATAGTCATATCCGTCTGTATACAGGAATTCTTGTATTTTTGCTTATTGTGGAATTTATTCTGGCTTTAGCGCCCAACTTCATTCCGAAATATAATTCCATTTCAACTACAGAACAAAGCATATATTCCATTATTATACTTATATATTCCTCTCTGACTACTTTATTCTGGTTGTTCCAGACCTCTTATTCATTAAATTATGCAGAGCTTAGAACCATGTATATGTATATTGATGACTATAGTGAAAAAGATTTTGATAATTACTCTGAAAACTCATTCATAAAAAGAATTATGACGCCCATATTCAAAAGTAAGTCCAAGGTCGATAAATCAAGGGATTCCCTGCGCCATGCCGGAATGGTACTGGTAGTCATTTCCTGTGCCCTGGCACTTATTCCTTCTTTTATTTTTCAAAGTTTTCCGGTTCTTATAGGTTTGTGGGTTATGGTATGCCTTATATGTATGGTGACTGACAGAATAACCAATGACAAGAGATACAGGGAATATTACGATATGCTTACGTCTCCAAAGGGTACAAAGCCCTCCGAATTCCGTGGGCTTGCCAAGATTTACCGGTGGGAATATGAGAAAACAGGTCTTAACCTTAATGATAATTATTATAAAGACACCATTCCCCTGCATTGTAATGTATGCTATAAAAACATCTTTTCCATGGCTTATGACCGTAATAAATGGTCATTAATGAACCAGCACCTTATACTGTTCTTCCTCAATCTGTTTCTGGTAATATTCGTAATTTTCAACTATCTTATCGGCAGTAAGGGAAGATTTTTCAGGATACCGGATAACGTAGATGTTAATATTTTTGTACTTATATACATACTTTCTGCAGGAATTTTCAGTATCATAGTTGCAATTACCAACAGTTCAAAAATGCATGGCATTGCACTTTTAGCCCACAGTATAATACATATCGGGACCCATCCACAGGATGCTGAAAAGATATATACTACACTACAATGTGACAACTATATAAAAGAAGTGGATGAAGCCCGGGGAATTTATCTGTATAATATGGCAATTTTTAATAATGGCGGGGTTATTGAGGACATTTTGCCTGAATCCGACAGAATGTTATTTGCCCATAGAAAAAGTACGCTCAATGCTTTTCTTGGAATTACAGTATGTATGCTGTATGTCATTGTAATTATGTTTTTTGTGTGGCATACAAGACAGTACCGGTTGTTTTTCCCTGTAACGGCTGCTTTTATCCTGATATATTTCTTTGCTATATTATATCTTCCAAAAAGAGTCTCAAAGAAAAAAATTATCAAAGAAATCAAGAAACTTTCCGGGGTCTGATAATTATTCCAGTTACCGTGAGGACAGCAGGTATAATCAGAATCACGCTCTTTGCCGCAGATGTACCAATTCTTTTTGCCAGTATGCTGATTAATACCATACCTATAGCATTTCCGACACTGTTATAAACAGTTGCCCATGCAAAATTCCTTCCTATACGTTCTTTTGGCGATGCCTCCATTATCATTAACATTATAATATTTGCGGCAGAAAAATATGCTCCTATCATTATTCCGTATGCTGCTGCCGTAATAATATAATTCTTTGATACAATAAATAATATCAGAGAAACAACGGTGGCAGCCACATCTGCACAGATTGCTTTTCTCCTTGATAAACAGTCTCCCATAATGCCGCTTGCTATATTAATTATGATAGTTATTAGGGGCTGTATAAAAAGAATCATGTTAATTATATAGTCTGTTTTAAACCGCATGGTTATCATAGGTTCATTATAGAATTTTATTCCGGACGTACCTGCACCCCATGCAAAAATAACAATATACAGGTATATAAGTGCAGAATTTCTTTTATTTCCGCATGTGGGTAATTGTGTTATTTTTTCTGTTGTTGTCTGTTTTTTGTCCCATGGAAGAAAAATAAATACAATAACAGCCACAAAAACAGTAATTGCTATTCCTATTCCATACATCCTTGTATAATCGTACGGTCTGCCTGTTATAGCAATTCTACGAATAACAGGTACGGATGCTGCAGATAACGCTACTACCGCCGCAAGTATTCCCCTTACGGTGGCGCGCTTCTTTTCATCGATAAATGAAGCAATATATATATACTGGATATCCACGCTTGTGCTAAGTGATATCAGAGAATTACCAATAAGAAATACTATGTACTTCCTTGTAGTCATGCACAACAACAGACCGGGTATATACAGAAGCAGGTTAAGCAAAAGGACTTTTTTCCTGCCAAAATAATCAACCATTCCCCTGAAAACCGGTGAAATCAGAGATATCGCATAAAACGGAATTGCCACGCTGTTAATCATTACCGTTGCATCCTCTAAAGACATATTCAAGGGATTCATAATCAGATCCCTAAGAAAAAGAGACTGTATTTTATCATAAAGTTCAGAACAATACGAATCACCAATCTGGATGATAATAAGTATGGCAATTAACACTGCTCCTGCAGCCAATCCTGTATTTTTCTTTTCACTCCGCATATTTCATTTATCCTCCAATGTAAAAATGAGGTAACAAATGTTACCTCACCTTAAAAGCATTCTCAATATCGCCAATATATATAATTGTATTGGCAGGGACAATTGCCGGATTCCCATAGCTTAATCTGGTTCCGTCCGAAAGGTATGTACCCTCCTTCGAGAAATCAGTTACTATGTAACTGCCGGCAATACCATTACAGGTAATGATGCAGTGTATGCTGCTGACATTATCACTCCTTATGATGAGATTAGACTCTGTCCTTGAGCTTCCTATTATCAGCTGTTCACCCTGCTCCAATTCTATAATATACCCTGCATAAACACCTCTGATTCCCTCAATGTATCCACGCTTATTTAAGCTTTCAGAATCCATACAGTGTTTCCTTTCTGAACTTTGAGTTCTATTTCCTGACCAAGCGAAAGTTACTTCTCCCAATACGAAACACATCGTTCTCATGTATATATTTTGGTTTTCTTAACAAAACGTTATTAAGGTATGTAAATGAACCTGTTGATGGAACAATTTTATATTTATCCTTTCCTATATCATATACTATTGTGCAATGATTGTCACGCGTAATCTGAATATCATCTGTCAAATGTACATCCATCTGATATCCCGTGCCTATTCGGTTAAGACCTTCGTGTATAGGATATTTTTTCCCCATTCCTGTTCCGAATATACATTCCAGGAATGCAATATTTTTTTTATTCATATCTTCATCACAAACAGGACATTTACTAAATTTGTTTTCATCATAATAGTGTCCTCTCTCACATTTATTCATCTTCTATGCCTCCTCTCCTATATTAAGATATCTGCTTACTGTACCCACTACATCCTTATATCTTGAACGGCTTATGGGAACTATAGTTCCGCCGTATAAAAGAAGTCCGTCATTAACAAGTTTCTTGACTTTGTCAAGATTAACGATAAAACTCTGATGTGTGCGCAGGAAATTTTTCTTAAGTTTCTTCTCAACTTCATCCAGTTTGTAGTAATATGTACTGAAGCCATCATAATAATGTATGTTTATAACTCTTTTCTGGCTTTCTATATAATAAATATCCTTAAGAAGAACAACGGAATCGCCCTTTCTGCTCTCAGGGTTCCCTATTGTCAGCAGTTCCGCACTATCTTCATCCACTATCTGTATAATTTTATAAAGTGAATCTTTTACATAATCTTCTTCATAAGGTCTTGTAAGGAAATATATCGGATTAATCCGGAATATATCTTTAGCCCTCTCGATGTCATCAGAAAGAAATATTATTTTAATATTGGGATATTCTTTTTGCAGGCTTTCCGCTGCAGCGATACCTCCTTTCTGCCCTGCATTAATATCAATATAAACTGCATCCAATTTTCCTTTTCTCTCATCGCATACATATGTAACAAGTGAAAATACATTATCATGCGTTGATACCGATACTTCATTTCCAAGCGTATCTTTAATTAATTTCTCCAACTTTTCAAGTGTTTTATTATTTTCATCGCAAATGGCTACTCGTATCATTTATCCGCTCATCCCAATCTGTTCATTTTGTGTTAGTCTAGCACATTAATCCCATTTGAAACATAAAATGTAATAAAAGGTTAAAAAATTGTAACTTTTGGTTAAAAAAAAGCTACAGGTGATTTACCACCTGCAGCTTTTTTAACTATCTGCTATTCGTAGATGTTTTTCTTCTTATCCTTTGTCTTAGCTTTTTTCTTCAAAGGATGTTTTGGATTCTTATCTGCCATAATCATTCGCCTCTTTCCGACACTATGTCATCTGAAAATTAACCTTCAATGGCAATATATTTATTTCCTTCTACTGCTTTCTTAGCTTCTACCTTAGGTACGAAGAGTTTCAGGATACCATGCTTAAACTCACCCTTAATGTCTTCCTGTTTAACACCTTCACCGACATAAAAGCTTCTCTGGCATGCTCCGGCATAACGTTCCCTACGGATATATCTGCCTGATTCTTTCTCCTGTTCGTCCTTGTCAAGTCCCTTGGCTGCACTGATTGTAAGATATCCGTCGTCCAACGAAGCCTTAATCTCATCTTTAGTAAAGCCAGGTAAATCAATCTCTAATTCATAACCGTTATCAGTTTCCTTAATATCGGTTTTCATAATCCTGTCTGCTTTCTTACCGTAAAGTTTCTTTTCTGTGTTCTTCATATCCCTGTCATAGAATGGGAATTCATCAAACCAGTCATCAAATAAATTTTCTCCAAAAATACTAGGCATCAACATAAGTCATCTCTCCTTTTCTAAATAAATGCTCATTAACCATGTTTTCTTGGAACCGGAAGATTTATTTTTTATCTCTTCCTTTGTTCTAGTTGTAATATAGCACCTATTATTAGCAATGTCAATAGGAGAGTGCTAATTTTTTGTGAACTTTTTGTGAACTCTTATGCTTTTCCCGTTTGCTTCTGCCTGAATAAAGCAATAAGCCTTACCATACGGTACATTTTAAGTTTAATACAGATAAGGGTAATCTTTCTGGTCATTGAAAAATCCTTTAAACGCAGTGATTTCATGGCATTAGCAAAGAAAGGGTCTTTAACCAGCTTTTTAAAAGCTGCTGTCTGTTCTTTCTTTGTATCTTTCCTGGCAGGATTAAAAGAATAATTAACCACAATAAGGAGTAAATGATATAAAACACAGTTGTCATAAGTAACAAGGTGTTTACTAAGACCATTATCCACGAGGAAATCGTACATCACAGAAAGAGATTTTCTATATCTTTCAACATAATCCGTTCTGAAACTTCTTACCGCCGAAACGGTATTGTGAAGATAATTATAGAGGGATTTTGCCACAAAACTCACCCTATCCGCATAAAATGCCGTGCGAAGCATAAATTCAGCATCCTCTGCCGCCGTAAGATTGTCATTAAGCAAAAGATTATTTCTAATAAGAAATTCCCTGTTGAATAATTTTCCCCAGATAAAACCCACACCTGACTGTGGTTTTAATGCATCATCAAGAAATTCCGATACGCCCTCTTTATCAAGGCAGAAATCATCTTCCCTATATACATGTTTTTCCATATGGTCAGAATATATTATAGAGTAATCACACATAACAATATCGCAGTCATTGTTAAGCATTTTGTTTAACATAAGACTTACGGCATTTATATCAAGTGTATCGTCTGCGTCAACAAATGTTATGGCATAGCCGGCAGCCTTATTTATGCCTGTATTTCTTGCAACGGACACTCCTTCGTTATCCTTATGGATTACCTTAATCCTGTTGTCTTTAATTGCCAGTTCATCGCATATTTTACCGCTGTTATCCGTTGAGCCATCGTCAACAAGAATTATTTCCAACAGATTATGGGACTGGCGGACCAAAGAGTCCACACAAGTCCCAATTGTATTCTCCGCATTATATACCGGAACAATTATACTGATTAATTTATCGTACATACTTTTCAACTGCCTCTAATGCCGCAATAATTACCTTGTCCATATCGTAATATTTATAATTACCAAGGCGTCCGCCAAATATCACCTTTTCTTCTTTATCGGCAAGAGCTTTGTACTTTTCAAAAAGATCATTGTTACGTTCGTTATTAACAGGATAATATGGTTCCATTCCAGGCTCCCACTCCGTAGAGTATTCCCTTGAAATAATGGTCTTTTCCTGTTTTCCGAACTCAAAATGCTTATGCTCAATTATTCTTGTATAAGGCACTTCCCTGTCTGTATAATTTACAACCGCATTACCCTGATAATTGTCACAATCAAGAACCTCTGTTTCAAATCTTACGGTTCTGTATTCAAGGTGTCCGTAACAGAAATCATAATATTCATCAATCATTCCCGTAAACAATACTTTATCCGCAATGCCTTCGTTATCTTTGATGAATTCAAAATAATCCGTATCAAGCAAAACATCACTGCCCTCTAACATCTTTTCCACAATCTTTGTATAACCGCCGATTGGTATTCCCTGGTATCTGTCGTTAAAATAATTATTATCGTATGTAAAACGGAGAGGAAGTCTCTTAATAATAAACGCAGGAAGCTCCTTACAGTCCCTTCCCCACTGTTTTTCCGTATAACCTTTGATAAGTTTCTCGTAAACATCTGTTCCTACAAGGGATAATGCCTGTTCTTCAAGGTTCTGAGGCTCGGTTATGTTAAGTTCCTCTATCTGTTTCTTAATAATTGCCTTGGCTTCAGACGGGGTCTTTATATTCCACATCTTAGAGAAAGTATTCATATTGAAAGGAAGATTGTAAAGCTCGTCCTTATATACCGCAACAGGTGAATTAATGTAGTTATTAAAATCCGCAAAGGAATTTACATAATCCCAGATTTTTCTGTCGGAGGTATGGAAAATATGTGCGCCATACTGGTGGACATTGATATTCTCTGTTTCTTTTGTATATATATTACCCGCAATATGGTCACGTTTATCTATTACAAGACACTTTTTTCCTTTTTTAGTGGCTTCATAAGCAAAAACAGCACCGAAAAGTCCTGCCCCAACTATTAAATAATCGTATTTCATTTTTGTGATTCTCCTTTTTTGAATTTATTTTTTATCTGTATAAAAGTTTCATGTACAAGCGGCTCTTTAAAAATTATCATTACCAGAAGATATATGCCAAAGAATAACACTGCTGAAACAAGTATTGCCAGTATATCATTAAATTTAAGCAATTTTACCCATAAAGATGCTGCGGTTGATGCCGTAAGTGCAATAAGTATCAGCCAGTATTTTACGGATTTAAGCATTGTACCTGCCACATCTTTAAGTGAAAAATACTGCCATATAAGTACCACTGTTTCCGCGACCAGCGTTCCTATTGCCGCACCTGCCGCACCATATTCCGGAATAAGTGCAGCATTTATTGCAAGATCCACAAGAGCACCTGCAATTTCCGAAAAAAGAACATGTTTTTCTTTTCCCATAGGCACCATAATCTGAATACCGATAACGTTAGTAATGCCGATAAGAAGCAATGTTGGCATTATAATCTGCATCGGAAGCACGGACCCTGCAAATCCATTACCCGATAGGGCATATATACCTTCTTTTGCAAAAATCATAAAATAAATTACGCAGGGTGATGCAAGTAGGAAAATAAATTTCATCGTCTTTTTGGCAATTCTGTCAAATTCGCTCTTCTCATTATTCTCAATATAATATGTCATTCTCGGTAAAAGCACAGAGCTTGCCGAAGTTACAAAACTTACAAGAATGGTCTTAATTTTAACCGCTGCCGAATAATATCCAACATCCGTATCGGTTTTCATAAAACCGAGCATGGCAGTATCAAGGTTTGTGTACACTGTGGTCGCAACAGACATTGCAAAAAATACAGCAATCATCTTAAAATGCCTTTTCAGGCAATATCCGCCCACCGGTTTTACATATATAAGTTTCCTTACATTTATAAAATTAAGCACATTGGAAGCTCCCGACGCAAAAATCGAAATTGCCCCGTATATAACGTAATCTTCCTTTGTATGCACAAGCAGAAACATTGCAATAAGTGCCACAAGTTTAAAAATAACCGACCTTACCGTTATATAAGTATATTGCTCCATTGCCTTGTAGAGCCATTCAACACCGATTGCATTGAGGAAAATCGTAATACTTACAATCAGCATAAGCGTGCGTTCACTTGCAAACTTAGGCACTGCCTTTAATGATATAAAAAAAGCAATATACACGATTACGCACATAAAAAGGTTGATGCTCAATATCTCATGTGCGGTGCGTGAAAGTTCCTCCTTATTATCCCTGACCCTGGCACACGCCTTAACCCCGTAAGTAGGTATTCCGAGCTGGGCAAACATTGCAAAATACGCAATTATGGATGTAGCAAAATTAACCTTGCCCGTTCCCTCAGCCAAAAGAATACGTGATACATATGGGAATGTAATCAACGGAAAAATAAATGAGGACATTGTAAGTATCGCATTCATAATCATATTAACTTTAACTGATTTATGCTTAACGTCCATTTTCTTTTTCTCCCGGATACTCGATTGAAGGCTTAAACTTCAATCCGCTTAAAGCACTTTTTCGTACAATCTTAATACGTTTTCTCTTGTCAGAACATCCCGACTTCTTAATGTCTTTGATGGTATTTTTAATATTAATCCAGAAATTAAACACTTCTCTCTTGCTTTTTCTTCTGGCAATATAATATCTGTTACGATAAAGACACTTATATCTGTCAATTCTGTCCATATCAGTTTCCCAGATAGCGGTTGCCTTATTGCTGCCCATCTCATGGACAACCTGGCTTCCATATACAAAGTAACATGGATATTTCTCCGATATTCTCAAAGAATATTCAACATCATCCGCCCATATAAAAAATTCTTTTATAGGAAGTCCCACTTCCTTTACAACGGAGGCTTTAATATACATTGATACAAATGAAGCAGAATCAAGCCTTATCATTTTTTCATCCATGAGATTAATATTTTCCCGCCATTTATAACTTATGGCAGGCACATTCATCTCACAAGGTGTTCCGTCAATCCATTTTGCATAGCTTGAAAGAAAGCCGTAATTACCGTCAAGCAGCTTATCCGCCTTAATAAGTTCTGAAAGAGCATCCTCCTTAGGAATGGTATCATCATCCATTATCCAGAGATATTCATAATCAAGGCATACGGCTTTATTAATTCCATAAGAGAAACCACCCGCTCCGCCAAGATTGGCACCCGTGTTATAATACTTTACTTCAGGTACATCCTTATATTCCTCGGTAATGAAGCCTTCGGTTCCGTCCGTACTGGCATTATCTATTACAAGAATATCAGGTGCTCCGGCACTCTGTTTAAGAATATGGTCAATACATTTTTTAAGTAAAGCTTTTCTGTTGTAGGTTACAACAACCGCTGCTATATTTTGTGTCATGGTAAGTCCTTTCTATATAGTCACTTTGTACATAAAATCGCAATCTGCTTATGCACCAGATTGCGATTAAGTATATCTATATCATTTTATCAGCTTATCATAGTATGTCCCTGTCTGATTTTTTTGTTCTTCTTCAAACTTATATGTCAGTTTATGAACACATGTCTGACTCTTTATCGCATTCCATGTCTTTTCATCATATTTATCAAAAAGCCTTAATAATAAAATATGTGGTGTTGAACTGCTGACAGGTATAACAGAATTCCATTCATCCGGATATTTCTCAATCGCAAGTTCAGCAAAATCATGATAAATAAAATAGTCAATAAGCTTATTATATTTTTTCCAGTAATTATACAATAATTCTATTGTCAGTCTCAAAATTCTATTGTTTTTTTCTGCACTGATAAACCAATTTGACATTTTTGTAGGATGTCCGTCCAGTCCCGGTTTAAGGCATTGATAGAAAAACAGATCAGAATCAAGCATATATCCGGGTAAACTTCCGGTAATCATAACTGTTGCATCAATCCACGTTCCACCATATTGAAGCAAAAGTTCCGTCCTTAATAAATCTGACATATGTGTTCTTGAAATCACCCCATTATCTATCTTCTTCTGGATATACTCAGGAAATACAACATAATCTCTGTAGTTATCTTCTGTTAAAACAATTATTTCCCTGTCTGTTATATATTCTTTCATTGACTGGTAACACTTTTTTACAAGCTCAGGTGCATTATCCATTCCCTGCAGCCAGCAGACCCATATTTTTCTGCCTTCAACACTCTTATTAACAGGTTCACTCCTGTCATCTGCGGAATATCCGGATATAAATTTTTTATTTTTTCTTCTGAGCTTTTTAAGAATTTTGTTGTCTACTGCATTTCTTAATATTTCCAATGACTTTTTACTGAATCCTAACCACAGCGAAAGAAATAATGCATATACAAGTACATGTGCTCTTGCATAGCGCTTTAATATCTCTTTTCCTCCAACTTTTTTAAAAAGCTTCGCAAATTTGTTCATTATTATATCTCCAATATTGATCTGTTTTTTAAATCATTTTGTAAAAAGTTCTTCATACATGCCTGAGATTTTTTCCCATGTATATTCTTTTCTTACACGTTCCTTTGCTTTCTTTCCGAGACTGCTAATCTCATCATCACTAAGACTGTCTGCCTTGTTAATGAGCTTAGAAAGTGAGCCTTCCTCTCTTCCCCAGTATAATGCACCATCTTCAGCAACTTCTTTATTAAATCCGACATTTACAAGTAAATTCAGATCCGTACTTCCAAGTGCCTCAATAAGCGAAGGATTGGTTCCTCCTACTGTATGTCCATGGAAATATGCATAAGCATTTTCTCTGATCTTTTTAAGTAATTCCTGGTCATATACCGTTCCGACAAATTTAATTCTCTTATCACTCTTATAGTGAAGTTTCTCTTCAAGCTGTGCCTGAAACTTATCATCAGCCGTCGTAATAATGGCAAAATCTCTTTTTGAGTCAGACTTCATAAATTCCTTAATCATAATTTCAAAACTGTTTTCAGGGACAAAACGTCCTACAACAAGATAATACTCTTTCTTTTTAAGTCCTTTATCTTTATACCAGTTAATAAGCTTGTCATCATCATCTGATAATTTACTAGGTGTGAGATCTGCACCATAAGCAATAAATGTAGTCTTTGGATTGTATTTATCATAGCACTTGTGAATATATTTCTCTATATTTTTGCTGTCACATACTAATAAGTCACAATTTTTAACCATCAACTGTTCAGATTTCTTCCAATACCATCTTATAGGTCTGCTCCATTTTGCTCTCATCCATTCATGTCCATCAGGGTTTACATACATTTTTCCACCAAGTTTCTGGATCTGTTTGTGAAATTTTCTGGCAAAAGGTCCGATACGACATGCAAGAACATACACAATCGGATTAGAAATATTATGTTTTTTGATATATTTAATACAATATTTCAAGGCTGCAACGTCATAATAAATTGCCTGTGCCGGTCCGATATTAGGTACTTTAATCTGAAAGCAATGTGCATTATGATATTCAAATTCCTTATTTTCCGTACCCTTCCAGGCAATATGATATTTAATTCTGTTATTGTTCTCATGATACTCTGTCAGTTTATCCAAAAAAGTCTCATAACCGCCATATGCTCCACAATTTTTTGCCCCTACTATAAATACATTCTGCATAATATATACCATTTCCTAAATTTTATTTCATCAATAAATAACTACCGATGATTATACCATATATGTTTTTTATTATAAAGTTTATATTTGACTTAAGAAAAATTTCTCCATTTCTTCTGCCATCATTTTAATGTCATAGCCTTTTTTCCTGACTATATCCGACATATCTCTTCTTTCAATATCTTTATCCTGTGCTATTGTCTCAGCCCATACCTCAGGAGTAACGTCTATAGGCAGATATTTCACATTGCCGGTTATGTTACAGTCCCTTGTAATATTATCTGCCACATAACACCTTAATCCTGTCGCCTGTGCTTCAACAAGTACGATAGGAAAACCTTCATGTAACGAAGGAAGAATAAATGCGTCCATTACATTCATTAAATCTGCTATGTCGCTTCTTTGTCCCAAAAGTCTTACATTATCCTGAAGGTTAAGCGACTTTACCTTGTTGTCAATACTGCCTTTAAGCTCACCATCACCTATATGGAGAAGCATAACATCCTTATCCCTTTTGGCCCACGCATTTACTATATCAATTATATATTCCGGATTTTTCGCCGGCTGCAAACGCCCTACCGTTCCGATAACATATTTATTTTCAAATCCCAATTCCCGTCTTTTTGCGTTTCTTCTATCCGTATCGTACTTAAAATCGTCACAATTAACACAATTAGGTATTACTTTATAGTCCCTGTTTCCAAACATCCATTTACCTGCGTCATAAGAGCACGCGAAACGATAATTAACATATTTATCAAGCTTCATATCTGCAAGTTTTTCCCTTATACGGTCTTTAACGGACATCTTTGGCTCTGTGGTATTGTGGGAATGGATTATTCTCTTTTTAACACCATATTTCTTGGCATATCTGAATAAATCAAGGCTTAACGGCTTCATGTTAAATTGGAAATACACCGCTTCGTACGGAGCATTCTCAAATATTTTTTTCATCATACCGTAATGCTCTTTTACGGACTGTTTTTTTCTCGGAATATGAAATACTCTTCCGCCAAGGGAAGTAATTTCGTCAGAATATGCCACTTCCTTGTCACAAAAGGTTACAAAATCAAACTGGAGTTTTTCTCTGTCGCAATTCCTGTAGATATTCATTACATAGCTTTCCATTCCACCTTTATTTTCAGTAAAACCAGCTATTAATACTTTCTTAGGTTCACTCATAATATTTACCTTTCCCATACTGACGGATTCGGAAGAATTTTTTCCAATGCCGCATTAATCTTTGTTCTGGTATTATCAAAATCCTCGATATTGCAGTCATTTATACATATCATTTTGTAACCGCTGTCTGTAATGGTGCGGCATACATCCTCCACTGCTCCCTCTATTGTATCGTCAAGCTGTATTGCCCTTCCGAAACGGTTTATGTTATATGGATGAAATTTTCCCGTTACATACTGCTCATTTTTAAATATAAACTGATTCACATCATCCGCATTTCTGAATTTATGGCTACTGGTGGCTTCAAGTATCTCCCTGTTCTCCGTCCAGACCTTCTCAATAGTGCTTTTTAATATGTTGGATGCAAGGTGTGAATAGTGAAGACCGAAAAAATGATTCCTTTTAAGTGGTCTTAAGCACATATTGGTTACAAATGCTTTTTTATCACACATGGAATAAAACTTTTTCTTCTGCTCTTTCAACACCGTTCTTCTGTCATAATGACTGTTAAGCAGCACCATATTATTAATTAAAATATTATTAAAAATGTCCTTATGGTCAGGTGTTATCGGATCTTCCAATGCATAATCGCAAGGTAATCCATCAACGAAAAAATCTTCCGGTGAAGTCTCATTTATAACAAAATAGTCATCATTCAGATATATAAAATGTTCTGACAGCTCCTTAATTCTGTGAAGATTAAGCTCTATAGGGTGTGAACTGAAAGTCGGAAGATACTCTTTGGGAATATAATCGGAATGATTTACAATTACGAGCCTGTCATCCGCCTCCTTATTCATCCAGTCAGGGACCTGCCCACATGTAATAAGGTAAATCTTATGCACCCACGGCATAAATTTATATATTCCACGGAATACATACTTAAAATTGTCCCAATCCCTGAACCTGTTTTCCGAATTATCAACTTTATCATTATTTAAGTCTTCAAGGAATTTATTTTTACTTGCCTGCCATTCCTTATCTGTGGGGTCTACCCAGGGAATTACAACATCTATATCCATAATTATAACCCTTTCAACGTAATTAACACTTTTTTGCCAGAAACCAGTCCTGCAAATCTTTTGCCTGACTGACTATGTCAAATCCCGCAGCTTTTACTTTATCTACGCCGTTTTTCCTATTAATATCATCACTTTTAAGAAGCAGGTCTGCTTCCTTTGCCCAGTCAGCAGCTCCTCTTTCAAGGCTTATCCTGTGAAAGTTCTCATCAGCCACCGCATAATCGGGAATTACATTATCAGATGCAACTGCCGGAAGCCCTGATGACTGTACCTCCATAGCAACCACACTTAATCCCTCAAATAACGACGGAAATACAAAAACATCCATAGCCATCAAAAGATTCTTCACGTCATTTCTGATGCCCATAAACATCACGCTGTCTGTTATCCCAAGCAGCTTTGCTTTTTCATGAAGCATATCCTCATCTTCGCCCTGTCCAATAAGCATAAGCACCGAATTGCTGTGTATTTTCTTAAATTCCGCAAATATTTCCAATAAAAAGGACTGGTTTTTCTGGAAGTGCATACGTCCGATATGGCCAAGCACAATTTTATCTTCTATATTAAGTTCTTTTCTGTAATTATCTCTTATATCCTCATTAAACCTATATGAGGAAGTATCTATCGCATTATATATAAGCCTGTATTGGCCGGAATTAATTATTTTATCAGGATAAAACCACTTTGCTGCCTCATACGAGCATGCCCAATAGTCGGTTGCTATCCTGCCGATTTTCTTTTTATTGATTTTGTGGAGAATACCACGAAGTCTGGAATCCATATTTCTTGAATTGTGGCTGTGTATAATTCTTACAGGTATTCCATATTTTTTAGCCATTTTTAAATAATCAATATTGGCAAGACTGCAAAGATTAACCCATATCACATCATATTCTGCGGCATGCTCCTTAAAAAAAGCTTTCATTTCCTTTTTATATCTGACAGGATTATCTCTTCTTGCGGTAACTTTAATTACCCTGCAGCCCATATCCGTAAGCTCATTTTCATACGCAACAACCTTTGTATTACAAAGAAAATCCATATGAACCTTGGTTTTATCAAAATTTCTTGCGTAATTCATCAGGAAGCTTTCAACCCCTCCGGGATTGTCATTCATTCCGAATATCAAAATATTAAACATTCGATACTACCTCTTGTGTGCTAAAACTGTTCCTATCCTTAACCGCATCAATTAATAAGAAAGGCAATGGGTTAAAGGTAAGATTCCAAAGTCTTGGTTCTGTTATTGAAAAAATAAGTGTAAGAACAACTATCATTGTTATCCATGAATCATTATTTTTCTTTGCGAACAATAATATTTTTGTATAAATACCTAATACAAACATCAAAAATACAATACCATAGGATAAAAGAATCTGGATGTATGAACAGTCCACATAATTATATACGCCTTTCATTTCTTCAAAACTGTATCCTATCCATACAATAGGCTGTCCAAAAACGGTAATTCCATATTTACGGATACCAAGCTGTCCGTAATATAATCTGTTACTTAACAGCTTATTTATAACTTCCCATATACGGTTTCCTTCGTTATAAAAAACAGCAAGCAGTACCGACATAACCGCAAGGATTATCGGAACAGCCGGTGTTATTTTTCTAAATTTTCTATTAATTCTATCTATATTATTTTTTCCGTATCTGTTAATTATTGTAAAGAGAACCGATAACACACCTATCAGAAAGCACATTCTTGTATCGGTAAAAATATATAGCGTTATATGAATACCAAGAATACACAGGATTTCAATAAAAGTTATCTTTTCCCGCCTTAAAATAATATATGAAAAAGACATATAAAGAAAAAGTATAGGCAATGTCGTTACCCATGTAAAACCGAGCATATATCTTCTTCTCATATTGTCCATAAATATCTGGTTCTCAACAACACCGGTAAGACATGTAATAACACCAACCATAATTGTAACTGCCTGAATAATCGCAATTGCTTTTAAATTCCGTCTTGATGTACTGCACCATCCTGCAAAAAAAATTACGGCAATATATATAATAGAATTATCAGAAGCCTTGAAAGCAACAATTCCGGCTAATCCAAGAACAAGTATTATGCCACTTAAAATCTTATTTTTAATTTCACTTGCAATGATTATGCCGGCAAAAATAATATAAGAAATAAGTCTTATATACTTAAATACAGAACCCAGATTACTTTCTTTAACCACAATGGTAAGATTGAATAAATGCGTGTTAAAGAATAAAAGCAAGGCTATATAATAAAAAATTTCTTTTCTGGTAAATGCTAATCTATCCTTCACGATATTATCCTTCCACAGGGTATTTAATCTCGTTCATACAAATCCCTTGTATACACTTTATCTTTAACATCTGACAATTCGACGTTCCATCTGTTTGTTACAATTACATCACACTGTTTTTTGAATTCTTCAAGGCTGTTAATAACCTCATTTCCCAAAAATGTACTATCATCAAGTGTTGGCTCATATATAATAACTCTTACGCCTTCACCTTTAATTCTCTTCATAACGCCCTGAATTGATGACTGTCTGAAATTATCAGAATTAGCTTTCATTGTAAGTCTGTAAATTCCAACTGTATCCGGTCTTCTGTCAAGGATTCTTTCTGCAATAAAATCTTTTCTTGTTCTGTTGGATTCTACTATTGCTTCAATAAGATTTTCAGGTATATCCTTGTAATTTGCCAGAAGCTGTTTGGTATCTTTTGGCAGACAGTATCCGCCATACCCGAATGAAGGATTATTATACTGGTCTCCGATTCTCGGATCAAGACATACGCCTTCAATAATCTGCTTAGTATTAAGATTTCTCATCTCAGCGTATGTATCCAATTCATTAAAATATGCAACCCTTAATGCAAGATAAGTGTTAGCAAATAATTTAACTGCCTCTGCTTCAGTAGGATTAGTTATAAGAACTTTTATATTCTCCTTAATTGCACCATTTTTTAACAATTCTGAAAATACATGTGCCATCTCTACACAATGTGTATCATCCTCAGGTGCACCTACAATAATTCTTGAAGGATAAAGATTGTCATATAATGCTTTTCCTTCCCTTAAAAATTCCGGTGAAAAAATAATATTCTGAGTATTATACTTTTCTCTTACATTCATGGTATATCCCACAGGTACTGTGGACTTAATAACTATCATTGCATCCTTATTTATCTTAAGCACCTGCTCAATTACATTTTCTACAGAAGAAGTATCAAAATAATTTTTCTCCGAATCATAGTTGGTAGGAGTTGAAATTATTACAAAATCTGCATCTTTATAAGCTTCTTCACCATTTATCGTCGCACGAAGATTAAGTTCTTTGTTCTGAAGATATTCTTCTATTTCCTTATCAACAATCGGTGACTTACGATTATTAATCATCTCAACTTTCTTTTCAATTATATCAACTGCCACAACTTCATTGTTCTGTGCAAGAAGTATTGCATTTGAAAGTCCTACATATCCTGTACCTGATACTGCTATTTTCATTGACCTTATCTCCTATCTTATTTATTAAAAACTGCTGTCGTATTTGATTCCTTTGAATTTTGCACTCATAAAAGAACGTATTTTCCTGTTCCAGTTAACTTTCTCAGTCATTAGAACAGGCAGTTCAATGTAATTATATCCTTTATAATCAAGCCATACATCTAAAAGGATTTCACTTATTCTTCCAAATAATCGTGCCTGAAATTTTGAATATCCCGTAATGTCAATCTCATTTTCCATATCAAACAGAATTGGGAAAAGCCAATTACAATATTCATTAAATATCTTTTTTTTCATTATCATCATATTAAACATATGAGCACTTCTTTTTTTCATTATTTTTTCAAATGAATGAAGATATTCCGGATTATTACTTTTTAAAATATCCCTGACAACACTCAGATGTTCTCCATAATGCGTATGTGTATAATGCGACCTGATATTCTCAATATAATAATGTCTTTTTTTTGGCAGCACTATATCACTTTTTTTCAAAATATTTTCAAGGTAATTTCTGTCAAGTATCTTTTTGTATTTATCTCTGCCTAAAACATACTTTTTCTTGAAATATCTTCTGTAATGAACAAGACCATAATAGTCTGCATCAATATTTTTCCAAATCCAGTAAAGACCTGTCAGTTCACAGAAATAAGGATTTTTCTCAGATATACTTATACCTGTGTCATCTTTTACATATCCTGTATTATTATCTATTACCTTGGCTCCTACCTGGATCGGGATATATATATCATCATCGGGAAGTCTATATTTTTTTTGTGTAGCTATACATATCTTAATATTCATACTTATAACCTTAACTCTTTTTATTTGCATTCATACCTACATAATCATTACCGTACCCAAAACATTAATTCCCTGCTGTTCACATAAATCAAGATTATCACACAAATCATTATAATCAGACCTGCCTATTTTCTCAAAGAATATTACAGCCTCACTATTTATAGCATTTTCCAGTGATTTAACATCTGTCAGAATATCTTTACCGGAAACAATCTCCAATCCATTACTCTTTAATGATTCTGCAAGCATATCAAATGCTTTTACATTATCTGACAATGAAGATGTAATGAAAATACTATTTATATCTTTATGTTTGCACAAATAATATATATTCTTTGCAACATACTGAATCTGCTTTTCCAATGGCTCCTTCTTATACACTTTATAACATTTCTTATATATTGCCTTGTCAAGTGCTAACATTTTACGTGTATCCAGATCAGATACCGTTCCTATAAGATTCATATTTCCAAGATTTCTTATATCGTCTGTATTTCTTAATTTTTTACTTAAAATAAATCTTAAAGCAAAGAAAACAACTGCCAAAAACAGACCTATAACTGCACCTATAACTGCATTTCTGGTTTTTATAAAACTCTTAATTGACAATGTTACTTTCTCTGTATTATTGGTGATATTACCATCAGCATTTACATAAACCTTCTGGTCTTCGGTAAGTTTGTTTATCATTGTCTTGTATTTGTCAGTCTCATTACTGAATGTATTCTTTAATGAAATCTGGAAATTACTTATTTCCTGATCAAATCCCACATTGTAAGTCTCATTATTAATTTTAATATCATGTTTTGCAACAGTACCCTGCATTACTTCTGACCGGGCTGCTATTTTTTCCTTAATACATCCGGCTAAAGTATCACACATTTCTTTATCTTTAGCCTTTATTGTAACTGACAAGGTATTACCACCAGAGGAACTGCTTACCAAAACATCAAGATCACTTTCCCTGAATGTATCCCCTGTTTTTTCAATAATTGCTTTTCTTACTTCTTCTCCTGCAACAAATATTTTATAATTTTCCATTAAATCATCAATATTAGATGCTCCGGAGATATTATACTGAATTGTTACCTTTGAAACATTACTTGAATCAATATTGTTAACATAATCATTGTAGTAATTCTTTTCAAACTCATCATACTGCTTCTTAACGCTTAATGCCCTGATTACGGTTTCATCTTTTGCCATTGCTTCATAATCTACTACCGGAGCATCCTTTATTGCTTTTTTTTCTTTAAGATATGCTGTTACACTGCCAAATCCCATTACAACCACTGCCATAATAACAGTTACAGCGATAATTCTTTTCCAAAAAAGTAAAATATACCAGAATACACTGTTAACATATATCTGCCTGTCCGAATCTCTATATCTGCTTTCCATTTTTTTATATACCTTTCTATCTAGCAATTACGTAATAGTTATGATGTCCTATTCTTTCATTTTCAGGAGGTAACTGCATATAATCACCATATACCTGTGTAAGGAATTTATCATATTCCTTAGGACATCTGTATTCTTTATCACCAAATTTAATCATAACATATTCATCAAACCATTTTCTTGGAAAAATATCTTTTCTTCCACCTGAAAGCCACACAACGCATCCGACATATTCTGACTTATCATAGTCTTTAACTCTTTCCAGTTTCTTCAGTCTGTTCTGAAAAAAATTCTTACCCATAACCTTTGAAAAAACAAATACAGGGAATTTAATGATTTTCCTGAATGTTGAAGTTGTTGTTTCTGTTGCACACCTCACACGTGTTGACTGATAACATAATGATGACAGTCTGTCACCTTTAAGTCCAAATTTAAGTGCTTCCTGTTCCGTATCTCCAAGTCCGTCAAAAGGATAAATATCTATAAAAATACCCATACCGTACTCTTTTTCATTGTTCATAATTATTCTGTAACGTTTATCACTTATTCTGGTAATCATATATGGATATTTTTTGTTGACATCATGATTAAATACTTCCAAATCCGGAAACATTTCTTTGTTATCCAGAAGATATTTTACAAGAATATCATGATCCTTTCGTGGCATCATAATATCAAGGTCATCATCCCACGGTATAAAACCATTATGTCTTACTGCACCTATAAGTGTTCCGTAAAACAAATAATACCTGAGTGACAGTTTATCACACAATCCTGCTATAACTTCTAATATATCTGCTGCTACATTCTGTGTTTCTTTTACATCTAATTTATGACTCATATTATTTACCCTTTTCCTAAATAATTAAGATATCCAATCCTTAAATTTATGACTGTATTTTAATCCCGTGATCTCATCTAATTTTGATGAATCAAAGACCGTGCTGCCTGACTCTGTCAATCTGGCTTCCCTTGGCCATTCAATAAGCTCAACATTTACATTATATTTCTTTGCAATGAGTTCCGCCATTTCATATAATGAGTAATCTTCTCCGCCAATATTGTATATTCCATTCAGCGTCTCCTTAGAAGAACCGCCTTTATATAATGCTTCACATAAATCTTCCATATATGTTATGGTTCTTCTCTGTTTTCCATCCCCGTACAAGGTTATATTTTCTCCGGCTGTAGCTTTCTTCATAAAAAATTCTGCCGTACCATATGAACTTGCTTCAGGTACAAGTGTGCCGTAAGGAAGACAAATTCTGAATACTGTATATGGTATTCCGTACATGTTATTATACATCCATAAATAATTTTCACAACTATATTTATTTATGGCATATATAGTCTTAAATTCTTTCTCTGCATCCTCTTTTAATAATCCGTCCCTGCCCTTATATACAAGTCTGGTTGACGGAAATATAAGTCTGCCCGTTCCGTTATTCAGTCTGTACGCTTCAATTATTTTAAGAAGAATCAATTCGTTAATCTCAACAAATGTTTCGTATTGTTCAAATCCCTGCACACTTCCTGTCTTACCGGCGAAAATATAAATCATGTCCGAATTAAAATCAATTTTTCTTATGTTGTCTTTGTCTGAATAATCTACTCTTTCATAACAATCCAATCCGTCTACATGTTTTTCCTGAAAATCATATAACTTCATTTCTGTGTCACTATCTATATTATTTTGAACATACCATATAAAATTTCTTGCTATATAACTATTGGCACCTATTATTGTTATTTTCATTATTTCATCTCACTTTTTTCAATAAATTCATCTATCAAATCTGCCTGTGTCTTTATATCATCAGCAATTTTTTTTCTGATGCTTTCATCATCAATGCTCTTGAGGAAATACTCTATTGATTTTTTGAATGTATCATCGGCACTTAATTCAATTTCACTTGCAACACCATTTTTTCTGATTGTCGCCATTGGTACAAATCCACTTGGTGCAGTGAGTATTCTTCCGGTGAAAATACTGCCTTCGCTTCCCCATATATCAAGGTTGCATCTGTAATCATTATCCATACCAAAAGATATTTGTGCTACGTCACCTTTTTCATTCTTTAATGTTGCACTTCCGTATAAATCCACATTATGTTCTTCTGACATTATAAAATTTGCATCCGTAATATGGACATCTCCACCTAACAGGATTCTTGCCAGTTTAACAGGATACCCTCCACAGTCAAATAAAGCTCCACCGCCAAGTTTCTTATTATAGCGGAAATCATTCTGTGCTCTCTTAGGGAATCCGAAATCAATCCTTATCAGTCTTACATTTCCTATCTCACCGTCAGCTACTATCTTTTTTATATCTTCAATCTGTTTGTGAAATGCAAACATATAATTTTCATGAAAAGCAACATTCTGTTTTGTTGCAGCCTCAATCAAATTATAAGTATCTGCTTTGGAAATCGTAAATGGTTTTTCGCAGAAAAGATGTTTTCCGTTGGAAATAACTTTTTTTGCCCACTTGTAATGTAATGCAGGAGGCAATGGAAGGTATACAACATCTATATCTTCTGACTTAATAAGATTCTCATATCCGTCTATTACCTTTCCGCCATATTGTTCAACAAAACTGTCGGCTTTTTTAAATTCATTCCTGCGCACCTGTTCTATAGTCTCCTTCGGTGTATCTGATAATGAATCTCCAAACCATTCCTCCGGTGTGGCAACAGCAACACCGGCAAATTCTGCATCTTTAATTTCTTTTAATGCCGGTAAAAATCTTCTGAAAGCAATTTCTGAGGGACAAATTATTCCTATTCTCTTCATCTTAATCTACCTCTATAATTTTAATAATGATAACAAATTCCTAAGCTGTATATTAATACAATTATTAACCTGGATAAGCATATTCAGTGTGCTGTAATTAACCCAGAAATACTTATCTGTAATCTCTACATCTTTCTTATTAACTTTGAAAATCGTATTACGGTTCTCTTCGTGATAAAATCTTCCACCTTCTTCGGAAAGCATTACATCTATATCCGCTTTGTGTTTCTTTTCAAGCAATTCATGATAGTATCTTTCCACCGGATCATCATCCTCGTTACGATGTGAAGGCTCTAGCTGCACAGTAGGTCCTATTTCTACCTTATCAAATGTTCCTATTTCCGGAACTGCCTTAACGAGATATTCCCTTACCCCGGAATCATCCGAATACATAAGAGAAAATTCAGCTTTACCTATTGCCTTAAAAAGTGGCTGTACCCAGTTCTGAACCTCTCTGCCTGATATTTCTATATCATAAAATCTCACGTTAAAGTTAGCATTTTTAGTGCAGTCCACACCTTTATCACTTACATTCCAGTCAACCAGTTCAAATAAGGGAATTGTTGTACGCTTGACATCATTAAACATTTTATAATCATTGATGTACTGATACATGTTTCTTAAATCAACAGACTGACTTTCATTAAACATAGATTGAAATAATTCCTTACTGCCAATAATCCGTTCAATTTCTTTTAATTCATCCGCATTAAAATTCTGGGTTGTTACAGGTATACCTGACAAAACAGTTCTTGTATCCATATTAACAAGATTGTCTATTTCCATAAGTTTCTTTATCTGGCCAAGTGTCATCCATCTAAAATTAGAATATATCTCAATATCATCGGTCACTTCCATAATCATATTTCTATTTCTTTTCCTGAAGAAACGCGATGACTGTTCTGACTGTATCTGGTCGTATATAACATTGTATTGTGCAGAATGTTCAAAATACTCAAAATACTTTGGAAGGCTTCCTCCGTGTGCACGCAGAAAATTGCTTTTTGTTGCCTGAATTGTAGGTGAAATCTGGACACAATTTATATTGCCCGGTTCAATTTTCGCCTGCATAAGAAAATGCATAACGCCGTCAATTTTCTTACAGATAATTCCAAGATAGCCTATCTCCGGCTGTATAATAACAGGCTGCTCACTATGGAACTTTCCATTAACAAACTGGCGTATTCCTTTAATTGAAAAAAAACTGCGCTTCCTGTTAAGTATTTCGCCTTCATAATCATCATAAAACCAAAAAGTATCATCCGTAATCCGGGTTTCTTCTATTCTCACATGTGTTGTTTCGTTCAGATTCTGTATCCACTTTATTAGTTCTTCCGTAGAATTAACTGTACTCTCTTCTGTTTTCCATGATTTTAATATATCAATAATCTGTGTTTTCAATTTCTTTTTAATTTTCCTTTCATTCTGCCAATAAAACCTGACATAATTCTCTTAAACTCTTTAAATTCATCCATTTTTCTAAGTGTGATATAGTAAATCAGATTAATATCTATCAACGAAATGAAGAGCTTAATTATAAAGCTCAATATGTTGCTTCCAACTGTGATATATTTAAAAATAAACAGGTTCAAAGCAATGGTTCCTATGAACACAGCCGTATATATACCGGTCCGTAAATAGAACCTGTAGCTTTTTTTATTAAAACAGTCTTTAAAAATAACATATGGTTCCCACCAGAAATTAGTAAGGAAATTACTGATAAGAGTTCCAAGTAAAATTCCGTATATTCCCATATCAAGTGCCAATAATAAAAATAACGATACAACTAAATTTATAGCTGCTTCTGAAATGGATTTTACTCTCATCTGTCTGAAAAGTCCATAAGTTTCAATAAACACAAGATTGGTATTTCTCATAAGCCTGAAATACAAATTGAATGCAATAAGTGCCACCGTACCCCATTCAAGTATATATGAATCTCCAATCCATACTTTAATAAAACTATCAACAAGCAGATAAAACATTGAAACGCAGAATCCTACAATCCAGAAATTAATAAAATACGCATTGCTGTATACTTTGTAAGATTTTTCATGGTCCTCGCAGGTTGCAAGATTTCCAACGCTTCCCGTAAGCCCTTCAAAAGCTTTGGTAATAATTGTCCTTATCATAGAAACAAATAATGTATAATTAGAATATATACCAAGATAAACTGTACTTATATATTTGGAAATAAGTATATTATCAGTTGATGTTACAACTACAGAACTGATTTTGGTTGTCATCATTGCCCTGACATTCCTGAATATATTTTTTGTATCCTCTTTTTCTAATTTTTCATGCTTGTTTTCTTTGAGATAAGGATATTTTTTGTTAACATACCTTGATATCTCAACATTGGATGCAACCGTACATAAAACCTGAACTGCAAGGTATGCATAGAAATTTTTCCAGATTAAAAGTATTACAATCTGTATTACCTGTTGTAAAAGTGAAAATGCAGTCTGGTTTAAGGAATTAATATATCCGTTCTGTGTTGCTATAAGAATATTTCTTTTGTAAGCAAAAAAGTAACTTGCTGCCGTATTGGACAGGTACATCAGGAATATAAGTCTTAAATGTGGTATATTGCTCTTATTATCTACAAAGAAATCAAGAAATGGTGTTATGGCAAGTCCGATTACAATAACTACACATCCGATTATTGTATATACTTTCCCATAAAAGTTCATAAGGGCTGTGACTTTTTTCTCATCATTATTGGCTATAGGTCTGTACATTTCATAAAGAATAGCAGTACCTACACCAAGTTCTGCCAGTGAAAGGAGCTGAAGTATATCGCTAAACAGCCCGCTTACTCCTAAAAATGTCTTTCCTAACGCGTAAATAAAAACGCTTCTGGTTACAAAAGATGCGATTATCGTGACAATCTGTGTTATAAAATTAACTGATGTATTCCTTACCGAATTGCTTGTTCTTGAACTCATTTACAATTATCCTTTTTCATTAATTATATCAATAAAGATTTTATCAAGTTTCTCACAGTATAACCTGCTGTCAAAAAGCTTCGCACGTTCTTTAGCCCTGTTCCCCAAGTCTCTGCAAAGTTCTTTTGATGATACAAGTCTGAGCATTGCTTCTTTCAGGTTGTCTATAAGATTTTCTTCCTTATTTACAACTATTGCTGTATCTGCAACCATTTCAGGCAGTCCGCCCGAGTTAGTAACAATTACAGGAAGTTCTGATGCCATATATTCTATTGCAGCCATTGCGAACGGTTCTTCATAGGTAGAAGGTAACACTGCTATGTCTGCTGCCGAATAGTATAATGGTAATTCATCGTATCCCACATAGCCAAGAAAATCAATCTTATTTAAGGATTTTGCAGCTTCAGATACAAGTTTTTCATAAAATTCATCTCTGACATTTCCATCATAAAGCTTGTTCCCTATAACTTCCAAACGTAAGTTGGTATATTCCGTTATTTTTGAAAAAGCCTTGATAAGTTCCATTATTCCTTTCTCAGGGACAAGTCTGGCAACAAAAATAATGGCAATCTCATCATCTTTTATATTAAGTTTTTCTCTTATGCCATTACGCTGCCCCTTCGTATATTCATTACCGAATCTGCTTATATCGACACCATTATGAAGTGTAACAACTTTTTCCCCATATCCGAGTTTTCTTACTATGTCCGAGTTATATTCACTGACTGTAATTACCCTGTCAACATTCTTCATAATATAATCTATATTCTTAACTGAACTGTTAAGATGATCATTATATATGTGAATTGCAATCTTTCCATCAAACTCTTTACGAACTAATTCAAAATATCCCGTAGAATTATCAAGAACAACCAAGTCCAGTTTTTCCTTGTTCTGTCTGATTACTTTTTTAATTATTTTCTTATAATCAGCATTGATAATCTTATGGGCTAATCCACTTATTTTAGGGATATCTTTGTACATAAGTTTAATAAGGAATCTATGTCTTCCTGTGTATTCAATAACAGTATTTTTTAGTTTTGATGATAAATTCTTTGCATCTTCATTGTAAATACTGGTTACAATCAAATCATTATTTTTTTCTTTTTCGTTCCATTCTATATAAAAATTTATCAAATTCTGGACTGCCCCGCCTTTAACCGGTGGGATTGGCAGCATTCTGCTAGGTATCATTAATATTTTCATATATGTTTCTCCATTAATTCAATCCATTTTTCTGAAATAATTTCTTTAGAAAACTGTCTTGCTTTAATTCTGGCATTACGGCCGCACTCATATCTTAATTCATCATTTTCTGCTATTTCAAGCATTTTTCCCGCATAAGCATTTGTATCGAATTTTTTAACAATAAATCCTTCCATTCCATCCGTTACAAGCGGTTCCATTGCCGTTATATCATAAGCAATTACCGGAACACCCATCTCAAGGGACTCAAGAATTATCATTGGCATTCCTTCCCATCTTGACGGCATCAGAAAGCATCCGGATTTAAGGAATTCCCTCTTTGTGGAATCGGTATTTCCCATCAGGAAAATCCTGTCATCAAGTCTGTATTCTCTAATCATATTCTCAAGCTGGTCCTTATCCGGTCCGACTCCAAATATCTTAAGTTTCCATTCATTATTCTTTTCAGCAAAGATTTTGAATGATTCTATTAACAAATCAAAGCCTTTTCCATTCCATAAATGTCCGGCTGCCATAAATTCCTTACTTTGTAAATCCGAAGTCTCATTACTTTCGTATGTCTTAATATTGGCAATAACAGTAGAATTAATATTGAGTTCATCTTTTATTTTCTTTTTATCATAATCATTTAAAACAACATAATCATCAAGATTTCCCACTAGTCGGCTGTATATCCTGTCCTTATGCCACATATACTTACCGGCAGTATTAAAATATGCATCATATGAGTTAAGCTGCCACCCTATTGTCATAGTCTTTACATATGATTTGATTGCACCTAACATCATGGAATAATATCCGGCTGCCCCGATAATGACATCTATATGTTCTTCGTTAATAATATTAATGAGTTCCCTTAATACTCTTTTAGGGAATGTGGCTTTCTCAACTATCTTTGACATTCTTTTACCACAAAGTAATCTTGTCTTTTTATTGATTCCTTTTATAAACTTCTCAAAAACATTTCCTCCATCAGGATTCCAGTTAATAAACTTGTAATCCGTATCGGGAATATTATTATTTCTTCCAACGATAAGTATTTCATTATCTTCTGAAAAACGTTTTGCAAGGACTTTAACAACTGATGCAACTCCTCCGACTCCGTTTAACTCTGAAACAAGAAAAGCGACTTTCATATACTAAATTATCTCCATCTTATATTTGTTCATTTCTATTAGCATATACATTAAGAGCATATACGAGTGATATTGAAAACAACGTAATAGGGTATGTGTTTGTAAATTGCCCTGTCATTACGGTAACAAGGAACAGATATCCAAGATATGTCAATCCGATAATTATGTTTTTTCTGTTAAAACCGTGGTTCTTGAAGAATTTGACAACCGGTACAATTATCATCAAAACAAATGCTGCAAGCCCTATAATCCCTGTTTTCATGGCAACATTAACATAAGCGTTATCGGTAAACAAGCTTTTACCGTGAAATCTTCCCCACTGATTAATTAAAGGCAATGGAGTTCCAAAGCCTGCACCGGCAGGTTCTTTCACTAACTTTCTGAAATAGTATTTAACCGTATTAAATCTTGTAACGCCGTTATCATTCTTACTGAATATGTCTGTATTAAGAAGTCTCATAAGCAGTTCATTTTTGGTAACAACCATAACTGCTGCAACCATAGCAATTACCGAAACCGTTGCTATTATTTTAACCCTGAACTGTGTACTCTTCCAGTTATCTTTTGAGATACTTAAGACAAGAACAATAATCATCAATAATGCCATTACAAAAATTATTGTCCTGTTATGTGCACAGAACAGATTATAATACATACATACAGCCATACCTACATATTCCGGTATTTTTGACTTATTAACCGGTGAATTAAGGAAACCATAAAATACATATATTATTATCAGTAATGTAATGTTTGCTGAATAAACCACAAAAGCTGTTTCTGTGCTTCGTTTATGCAGATCCTCTATATAGAAGAAATTCATGGAATCCCCGAGAGTATTTACGAATATTGAAAAAAGACATCCGAAACTTACTCCATAAATGGTATATCTTATCCACTTTTCTATATCAAAATCATTTCCGAATATGACAAATATACTAAAAATGTATAACATCATCATAACGTATTTCTGTCCGTCTGAAATAAAATTTTTGTGATGTAACAGTCCAATAACAAGACCTGTAAATATTCCAACACAGAAAACAATATATTTAATGTATGATTTATTCCACGATATGGTTTTTCTTTTCTTGACAAGTTCAATAATTGAATAAATCGTAAGAATACTTATAATAACATGAAATCCGTTTATGGAAACAGATTTAATATTAATAAGATTAACATATTCCATAATAACATTGGTGCTTCCTATCGGTATTCCTATTATAAACAAATAGCTGACCCAGAACATTTTTTTAATGTCTTTCTTCGCCAGGAAAATCAAAAAGATACTAAATAATATCATAATTATTGAAGAAACTGTTTTCATCGCTTACCTTTCCATTTCGTATATCTTAATCATTTTACTTATCATGTTATTTTCGCTGAATAAATCTTTTCCCCTGTTATAAAACGCCTGTTTGTCTTCATCAAGGATGGCTTTATCTTCATATCTCTCAATTATATCACAGGCTTTTTGTGAATCGCCTACCGGAAAGAGATTTTTCTCATTACCGACAACATTAGGTGCCCCACCGGAATTAGTTGCAATGACCACAGTTTTCTTAGACATTGCCTCAACGAGTGTACGTCCGAATGATTCAAATTCTGAAGTAAGGACAAATATATCCATAGCCGCATACATCTGCTGCATTATTTCTTTACCTGCATTCATCCTGCATATAAGTCGTCCTTCTGAAGCCTTTTCTAATTTACTGATATATTCATTCAATTCACTGTTCTCATTGGAACCTACAGGATTACTGATACATACTGCAAAATATATATTTTTACCCTTTAATCTCTCGCATATATCAAGTACCGTATCCCAACGCTTCCAGTCAACATATCTTCCTACAAAACCAATAACTAATGTATCATCATTGATTCCATTTTCATTACGAATTAAATTTCTTTTATCGGTAGAATCTTCAAACCATTCATCTTCTATTACATTCTGAACCACATGAAGTCTTGGTGTCTCATTATCTCCAACAGCCTGTTTCCAGCAATTTTTATTATTTTCCGTTGTGCATATAACGTCATTAAAATAATGTGAATAGCTCCTGTACATATTCTTATATCTGTCATTATAAGCTTCAAAATAATGTCTGTCCGTATATATTATTCTTATCTTTGATTTAACAAGATGGAATTTCTTCAGCAAAAGGAACACATAAGAATACTGTGCAAACTGGATATGAACTATATCAGGTTTAAACTTTCTTATATATTTAAGAGCATTATGCGCTTTCTGTAAAACCTGAATGTATTTATTTGCCGATTTTTTAAATTGATAAAGCCTTATATTATCAAATGCTGTATCCTTATTCAAGGAATTCTCAGCAAGAATTGCAACCTCATAACCATTGGCAGCCATAGCCTTAGCCATGGTTGCTGTCGACTTTTCAGCTCCCCCGATTAAATCCATGGGATAATCACACAAATACAATATTTTCTTACCAGACATTTATTTTCTCCTAATTCATATGTAATATCTATCTAAAGATTATATATAAAATAATGTAAAATATCAATACAACCTTGACCAACTGTTAAAAACCGTATAAAAAGAACATCTCCCGACTTTACATCTCTTTATACGGTTTTCATTAATTTTATTTTATCTTATCAGCAAATTCAACAACTGCATCACTTCTGTCAACACGTTCTGCACATTCATATATCACAATATCAGGGTTATACAACTCAATAACCTTATCCAGATCTTTGGTATAATCGCCCCACACAAGCCATACTTCTGAAAAACTTTCTGCGAAATCTTCAACTATAAAACTATTTATGTAGCTGTCACACATTAACAAAAGTCTGGTATCATTTCCGGCGTCTTTATTAATCCATATACTGTGTCTTTCATCTTCTCCAAATTCACCCATTAACGATTTATCTGCTTTAACAGCTTTAGGATTTCTGATAGTAAAGGTTTCCATCATATCTTTCTCATGAATAAATCCATTAAGGGTAATGCCTTTGTCTTCAACAGTTATGTCATAATCATCTTCACTGAGAATATTATACATATTATGATTATCTTCATTTATCTTTTCCATAATATACTGATAACCAAAATAAGCGCCTCTTTCGGTCCAATGGGTAGGGTCTCCATAATGGCTGTAAACTTCGTATGATTTTTTCTTATCAAGCAGCATTTCTTTAAGGGAAATCTCATTTACAGTGGTATTATTCTTTATATAATTAACAACCTGATCCGTCTTGGAAGTATCTCCAATCTGATTAACCGATGCCATAAACTGTTCAGGATATATAGAGTGTTTGTCCCAGCATTGTACATTGTAAAACTTAATTTCTTTGTCTCCAAGCCAGTCACTTATGGTCTGGTAACTCTGACCTATCTGTGCCACTCTTTCATCACTGCGAAGATTCAGATGGGCATAGTCAGCAATCATGGCATCTGTTGCATATATGAAGTCGCCATGTCTTCCTATGTAATAATTACTTTTGTTAAGCATCCTGCCAAACACTTCGTACTGAAGTCTTGCATTGGTATCAATTAAATACTTTCTAAATCCCATGTTATCCTTAAACCAGCTTTCAACATCGCTTGTAAAATCAGGATTAAATCTGCCATTTTCAATTAATTTAGGGGTATCGGTAAGATATCTGTTCTCATCCTCAGAAACAACCCCACTTTTCCAGTTAGCTTTAATAAGAGGTAACGAAATAATTGCCATAAACAATACAATAAAAATGATATTATATACTTTTTTAAGCATAATTTTCCTCCTTTAAAACTGAAAATATATAAAAGCTGAATATGAATTAGATGCAACCTGCAGTACACATAACAACAATAAAGCAAGTAATAATATGTATTTGACAGGTGTTAATATTTTTTCGTTTACTTTTCTCTTAAGCAGACCATACAGCTTTTTCAGTAATGGTGTGCACATAATCAGACCCAATATCAATATAAGGAATGACCATTTATTAAGGTACAGCCAGACATTATATACCGATATTTCAGGATTATTCAATCCAAATAACGACTTGATATAGTTAAAAGCATGTTTAATTCCTGATGACCTGAACATTACCCAGCCTAACATAACAACAAGCATTGTGTATACATGCTGAAAAACAGATACTATAACTCTTTTGAAATTACGCCCGGTTACTTCCTTAGATTTGGAATGGGATTTAATAAATTTTTCCGTAAGGTTGAATATGCCATGCCATATTCCCCACGCTATGTATGTAAATGCTGCACCATGCCATATTCCCGTAAGCAAAAATACAATTGCAACATTAAGATATACATGTTTTCTGTTTCCGCCAAGCGGAATATATACATAGTCCCTGAAAAATGATGACAATGAAATATGCCATCTTCTCCAGAATTCCGTAATACTCTTTGAAATATAAGGATAGTTAAAATTCTCAAGGAAATGGAATCCAAACATTCTTCCTAATCCTATAGCCATATCACTATATCCTGCAAAATCAAAAAATATCTGTAATGAATATGCTATTATTCCTAACCATGCAAGGGACACCGAATTCAATTTAGGATTACAGTCAAACATTGCATTTGCTATTATCGCCATATTGTCAGCAATAATTATCTTTTTAAACAAACCTAAAATAAATCTCTGTATTCCGTATGCAAAATCTTCCGTTGTAACTTTTCTGTTATCAATTTCTGTGGCAATATCTTTATATCTAACAATAGGTCCCGCAACAAGCTGTGGGAACATACTTATATACATTCCAAGTTTAAACACATTCTTCTGTGCAGGTACATCTCCCCTGTACACGTCCACAACATAAGATAAACCTTGAAATGTAAAAAATGATATTCAAATAGGCAATAAAACATTGGCAAACTGGGTATGAATATCAAATATTTTCTTAAGCGTTCTTATTGTAAAATTAAAATATTTGAAATAGAACAATATCAAAAGATTACAGACAACTGTAAGTACAAGCCAAAGTTTCTTTTTCCCGGTCTGTCCTGCTCTTTCTACAAGCAGTGCGCCAAAATAATTCAGTACAATACTTCCTAATAAAATTATAGTAAACGATGGTTTATTCCACGCATAAAAAAATATACTTACGAGAAGAAGCCAGTAATTTCTCGCTTTACCTCTCAGTATATAATAACCTGCTATAACTACAGGCAAAAAAATAAACAGGAATACCGCATTGCTAAAGACCATATCATTCCTCTTTCCTATCATTAGTCAATTAAAAAGTATATATTTGTCCCCTGTTTTTGTCAATTCTTTACGGCACCATTTTCCTTATAACAGGGATTTTTTGTATTACCCTGACAATAATAACACTTAATCCATATATAATAAATGTTCCAACAATTCTATATAAAGTACTTCTTGGGTCAATGCCAAAATGCCTGATTGAAAAATCTTTAAGGTAATAATGGATTAGATATACCCCAAAACTCGCAGACGAAAGATTTCTTACTAACCTAACAGCTTTTTCATGTTTCTCTATTAAATTCCATTTTCCGTATTTAAAGGACACAAAGACTGCTGTTCCCATAAGCATCGCAGGTATATTCATATATCCTGCATAGGTTTTATCAAATCTTCCTGTTTTAAAAGAGTTTTGGACTGTTAAATAAAAATACATAAAGAAGCCTATAAGTCCAAGAATATATATCAATATTCTGAACTTTTTATTAATGTCTGTATTAGAAAGAAGATATCCAATGAGAAACCAAACCACATATCCGCCGCAGCTTACTGCATTAAGTGCAGAATTCCACTGTATCCCCGTCAATCTGCATACAAATGGCAATAAAACATTCAGCACAATATAAACAAGTATAAGATATGTAAATATACCTTTTTTTCCAATCCTCTTGTCCTCATCTACCAGGGAAAACAATGGAATTGTCAGATATACCGAAAACAGTGCCGGAAAAAACCAGTATATTCCCATTCCTTTACAATTAATAACGGCACTGATAAATTTAGCCGGGGTATTGATATCGGAAATTTTCATTCCTTTTGTATAAAATATTGACCAGCATATTCCTATGATACTCCATATCATAAACGGAACAAATGTCTTGAAAATTCTTTTTTTAAAGAAAGCCCCGGTATCATATCTTTTCCTGTAATTCATAAGTGTGGCACCCGTCAGCATAAAAAACACAGGTACAGCAAAATAAAACAGGGCTTCAATAAACATACATGAAACCCAGTTTCTTGTCTTTGCAAATGTGTGAACTGCTCCGTTTACATGCAATGCCACTACAGCAAAGCATGCAAATATATTGAGCAGGTCAAAATATAAAATATATTTCTTATTATTTTCCATATACTTTTCTATTCTTCTTCTATTTTTACTTCTGCCTTATCCTTCAGTCCTTCGACTTCCTTCATATATTTTTTGGAGTCCTTCATAAAACTTATTACAATCATAATAATAACTATTCCAATTGGGAATGCTGCTACAATACTTACTGACTGAAGATTACTCATGGAGCTTCCTGAAAACAAGAGTGCAATTGGAAGTAATATGAGTAATATGCACCACATTAACTGGATTAATTTATGTGGCTGTTCATCTTTGCCAAGTCTGTGGTAACTATAGCATGATGCAGTTAAAGCTATTGAGTCAAATGAAGTTGCATAAAAAGCTATCATTGTAATAAGAACCACAACCATAATTACAGGTGCGCATGGCAATGTTTTTATAATTGATACAATAAGACTGTATAAGTCCCCGGTCTGATTATATGTTGCAATAAAATCGGCAGCACCTGATGTCTGCATTCCCATTGAGTAATTACCAAGAATTACAAAACTTAATAATGTCGAACCAACACCAAATCCATATCCGCCAAGGATAGTCTGCTTAACAGTTCTTCCTCTTGAAATACTTCCGATAAAGAATGGAGCAGCAACACACCATACCATCCAATATGCCCAATAATAAATTGTCCAATTCTGAGCGAAACTTGTTGTCCTGTTAGGATCCGTATATGTTGATAACCCGATAAAATTCTGAATCATTCTGCCAAAAGATTCAAATCCTGTTTCTATAATATATCTTGTCTTTCCACCAAACAACAGTACAAATACAAGCAATCCGAAGAACAAGAAAATACATGCTTTAGCAAGAATACTTATGCCTTTAAATCCATGTAAAAGTGAATATGTATATACAAAGCATGTAATTACAAGGATAATTATATTAATTACAGTTCTGCTGACTTCAATATGGAATAAATTACTGATTATCTCTGCCATAAGCGGTGTTGCAACACTGAATGTTGTTGCTGTTCCCGCAATAAGAGCAAATACAGCTAACAAGTCAATAAGTCTTCCCGGAAGTTTATCCGTATATTTGCCAAGTAAAGGTCTGCATGCTTCACTGTATTTCTGCTTATCTCTTTTACGGACATGAAGCATAAATCCAAATGCAACGGCAAGCACAAGGTAAAATGCCCATGGAATAAAGCTCCAATGAAACTGTGGAAATACTCCTGCCCATTCCTGAACACTGCCAAGTTCACTTATATGTGGGTCTGTGGCATATAATATCCATTCTGAAAATGAATAGAAAAGAATATCTGCTGCAAGTCCACATGTAAACATCATTGAACCCCAGGCAAAAAACGAATACTTAGGTTTTTCTCCCGGTTTTCCTAATACAATATTTCCAACCTTTGAAAATGCTATTACCATTGAAAGTATGAAAATGCCAAGTCCTATCACAAGATAATATGTACCAAATGTATCTCCAAAGAAAAATCTTACTTTTGTGAGTATCTTATTGGAACTTTCCGGAAATACAAAAAACAGTATACACAATGCTATTATTATACCAAGTGGTATGAGGGTAATTCCCCAGTCAATTTTTCCTTTTTCCTTTTTAATTTCTTCATTCATCTTAGTTATTCTCCTTATATCTGCTATAGCTTTTATCGATTGCTACCAATTCATCAAAACTGTCTATCTCAACAATGTCTCCTTTTTTCATAGGACGTATCCCAAGTTCATATTCCTCAGGGTAACAAAACATTGCTATATCATCCCAGTATATCTGTCTGTTTTTCTTTTGTTCAAATTCAATTTCCAGATGTTTTCTTAGTTTTACTGCATCTTCTTTATTCCACCTTGAAACACTGTATAACTGCCAGCCACCCTTTCCTCCTGTCCGGCTGCAGGAAGTAACTATGCCATTTTCTACGGTCTGTAACCATTCATCTGTCTCTTCATCAGTCCATATACTGTTATATCCGGATCTGTCAAATTCCGGAGCCAGAATATCAGGATTATATATTATCTGGTCTCCATCAAGAATAACCGAATCTTCAATGTAATTTCTAGCCACATATAAAGATGAAATGTTGTTGCATGTATCATAATAAGGATTTTCTATTATATCCACATCCGGAAAATCTTTCAAAAGTTCACTGAATCTGTCTTTGAGGTAACCAACCACAATGTGTATTTCATATATTCCATTTTTATGTAATGCATCTATCACAGTGTCTATCATTCTTATTCCGTTAACTTTAATTAACGGCTTGGGTGTTTCAAGTGTTACCGGCTTCATTCTTGTACCAAGACCGGCAGCCATTATAATTGCACGCTTTACTTTATTCATTTCAGTTCCTCTTTTATTTGTTCTGATTCGTTAATAAATATCCTGTAAAAGTCTTTTGCATACCTGTATTGTCTCAGAGAATACTCACCAAACTCCACTCCAAGCTGTCTCTTATATTCGCACCAGTTGCTCCATAACAATCCACACATTGCAATGTAACAATATATTTTTAATCTTGTTTTTTTATCACAATTTCCGGTAAAATATGCATCTATCAGCCTGTCCGTCTGTTCCCTGTCATACAATGAATATATTGCAAACATGGCTATGTCTACATGAGGATCCTGCATTCCTGCATATTCCCAATCTATAAGACGGATCTCGTCTCCTGCAAATAAAAAGTTATCCGGTACTGCATCTATATGCGTTAATACTTTTTCAGAAACATTATCATCGACATATTTTTTTAACGATAAAACATTGGCTTTGGTAAGTTCATAATCATCATACACAGACTTTTCGTTCCACAGTGATTCGTAAAATTTCATCTGTCCTAAAATATTAAATTCATGATTTACCTTTAACTTAAGATTATGAAATGTTCTCAGCTTATCCATACATCTTTTTACATCATCTTCATTAAAGGGATCACATACCCTTGAGTTTTCTATAAACTCTGTTATTTTATAGCCGTTGTCAGGATTAATATATATAACATTGTCACATATCTTTTCTTTATTAACCACATTATATACTTCTGCTTCTTCCCGTCTGTTAATTAACATGTCTGTTCCTTCGCCGGGTATACGCATTATATATTTTTTTCCTTTACATTCAAACAGAAACGAACGGTTGGTCATACCTTTTTTCAACACTGTAATATTATATATATCATTTTTATTAATTTTGAATGCTTCACATATAACACTTATCGCATCCGTATCTAACTGGTCTGAGTTCTCATCTATTTCCCTTAACTGTTCGTATGTATTAATCTCAATGACATCCTTGGAACTTACAGTCTTTGCAGATACCATCATTTTATCTTTAATATAAAGTGCTTCTTCCCAGAATGAATTATTGTATCTGCTTTCGTTACAAAGTTCTTTTATTCTGTCAGCAATTATCTTTCCGTCTTCTCTTGTAAGATAACTGATACCTATCATGGCATTACCGGCAGATTCATCAGGGACTTTAATCAATTCCATTTTTCTGTTAATTCTTACCGAACTTTCATCATCAACATAATCACTTACCATGTACCATGAATACATCTCATTCTTATTAAATGGATTATTTCTGCACCATATATCACAAGGAATAATATATGTATTCTCTAATTTATTAACAACACACTTCACGGAATGAAGATTATTCTTTATCGCATATTCAGGATTAACCACAAGATTTACATTATATTTATCAATTAAATATTCATATTTCTCTTTCATAAATCCTGTTACAACGTATATTTCGTTAATCTTAACTTCATGAAGCTGTTTAATTATTCTCTCAATAAGACGTTCTCCGTCTATTTCTAACAGTCCCTTTGGGTACTCAGTATTAATGGGTACCATCCTCATTCCAAATCCTGCTGCCAATATAACAGCCCTCTCCGGCTTTGTCTCTCGAATCAGCTTTTTAGCTTTATCTGTTATTTCTGCCTTTTCATCAATATATCCTTCTGTCATTAACGTTTTTAATGACTTGTTGACTGTTCCCAGTGAATATCCTGATACTTCAGCTAATATCCTCTGATTGACAAAGGGCTCTTCAAGCAGTTTGTTTAATATATCTTTTTCTTGTATGTTCATGTACATTCTCCTATATATTATTGTGAACATTAAGGTGATATAAAGTCCCAGTGTCTTCCACTAGGACTTTTTCATAATATACCTTATATTTAGTTTTGTAAAGTACTTTTTATCTCATAACACCATTAGCGTAAAAATAATACCTTCTTCCACTAATTGTCTTCCAACCAGTCTGCATCACGCCATTGCTGTCCATGTAGTACCAGTTCTTTCCTATGTACTTCCAGCCGGTCTGCATTACTCCGTTGTTATCCATATAGTACCAGTTTTTTCCTACCTGTTTCCAACCTGTCTGCATCACTCCATTGTTATCCATATAGTACCAGTTTTTTCCTACCTGTTTCCAACCGGTCTGCATTGAGCCGTCACTATTAAGATAGTACCAATTTTTGCCAAGCTGTTTCCAACCGGTCTGGACAACACCATTACTATTCATATAGTACCATTTATTGCCTACCTGTTTCCAACCTGTCTGTAATGCACCTTCGCTGTCAAAGTAGTATGTTGAACTGCCAACCTTTACAAACTGTCTTGCCATTGAACCATCCGGCTTGCAGTAATAAGTCTTGCCATATCTTGTAAACCAGCCAGTTCTCATATCACCTGATTCATTGAAGAAATACCAGTTGCTGCCTATATATTTCCAGCCGGTCTGCATCACTCCATTGTTATCCATATAGTACCATTTATTATTAATATAATTCCAGCCCGTTAATTTTTTTCCATTAGTTCCTATATAATACCATGATTTTCCTGATAATTTCCAACCTGTATTATCAAGTAATTTATAAGAAATTCCATTTTCCTTTGCATACTTTTCTGCGGTACTGCCGAAATAACAATTTATCGTAACATTATAGTATTCCTCATTGTCTAAATCATAAAAAACTTTACCTTCAATCTCTGTTACGCTATTAGGTATATATATTTCTTTCAAATTTTTACAATTCCAGAAGGCACCACTTCCTATACACTTCACATTCTCAGGAATAATGATTCCTTCAAGACTGCTACAATCAAAAAATGCCATATTACCTATACTCGTTATACTGCCTGGTAATTCTACCTTTTTAATATTCCTACAGTTTACGAATAATTCCTCTTCTATTTCTGTTATCCCATCCGGTAATACTACATTCTTGAGGTTAACGTTATTAGCAAATGCACCACTACCTATAGTTTTCACATTTTCAGGAATAACTATTTGTTCAAGACTGCAGCTAGCGAATGCACTTCCACCTATATCTATAACACTGTCTGGAATTTTTATTTCATCAAGGAATCTGCAATCAAAAAATGCATATTCTCCAATCTTAACAACATTATCCGGAATTGTTATTTCTTTTTTTGCATATGGACAAAATACTAATTCATTACCATCTCTACTATATAAAACACCATCAACTGTTTTATATTTTTTATTGCTCTCATTGACCTCTATATTTTCTAAATAAGGAAAATATTGTGTATTTAATGAACTCCAACTGTCAAAGCAAGCATCATCTGCATTAATTTTTACATTTTTAACATTATGATACTTACAATACATATCAATCTTAAGAACTTTCTTGCCATCTATTTTATCCGGGATAACCAAATCTGTTTCATTATAAGCGTATCCACATACCTCAATTCCAACATTTCCATCTTCATCGGTATAGTCACGATATAACCACCCTTCATCATCAGATGATTCTGCATATGTATTAATATGTGGAATTATACAAAGTGCAATAACTGATAATAATGCAATGCCCAAATACCTCACTATTTTTTTCATACGTAATCCAATGTGACCGTGTCACATTCCGGCTCTGCCGGCTCCTTTCCTATCCTTGTTACTGCTAATAGTTTAACTTTAATGTTTTAAAGAGACTTCCGCACATACGCGGAAATCTCTTCATTTCCAAATTATCTGATTTTACGGCTTACGCCATCAGCTCCTAAATAGCTTCCATCAGGAGCAATGCAGTTTGTCAGCATTCTGCCTTGTTCAAAATAATACCACGAACCGTTATAATATAACCAGCCCTGATGACCCTGACCATCTGAATCCATATAATACCACCGGTCAATGTATGTTTTACCTTCTTTTACAGCAACCTTATGATACCAGCCTGTTACCATTGCACCTGTCTTATCAAACACATATCCTCTTGATTTGTTACGTGCTTCATAGTACTCATCATAATCGATTTCTCCATCGGACTTTCTGTAATGTTCAATATTAACACAGTCATCCCATCCATTATAAAGCATATTTGAATCGTCTATGTAATACCATTTGCCACCGCTTGACACCCATCCTGTATATTTGCTTCCATCAGTATTCATATACATCCAGTATTCATTTGAATATCCTACAACTTTATAATTATAATGGTACCAGCCGGATACAAGTTTTCCGTCAATTCCAAGATAGTAACCTTTTCCTTTACTTGTAACCCATCCTGTCTGCATTTTTCCATCATCAATGTAATACCAGTCTTTTCCGTAATAAAGCCAGCCATCGTATACTGTGCCGTCTGCATTTGAATAATACCATTCATCCGCTTCGGTGCCATACTGATACCAGCCTGTTACCATTGTTCCATCAGGTTTAAGACGGTAATCTTTTCCATAGACTGTAACTTTATCATTGCTTAACATTCTGCCATCATAATCAATATAATACCATTTGCCGCCATACCGGAGCCAGCCGCCATTTATATCATCATTCTTATTGTAATCATATGGTGTTCCGTCTGAATTAGCATAATACCAATTGTAGTAATCCCCATTTACTGTTCCGTCATCATTATAGTAAATTCTTCTGTCAAATGTCCATCCGCTTACCCACTGTCCTGAAGGTGCAAATACCTGCTGTTTGCCATTCACGTATGTAACATAGGTTACCATCCAGCCATCCTCGTCAAAATAATACCACTTTCCACCAATACTCTGCCAGCCCGTTACCATAGCACCATTACTGTCAAAATAATATGTAACGTAATCTATTTCTTTCCAGCCTGTTACCATATAACCACTATGGTCAAAATAGTATGTCTTGCCATTGATTTCTGCAAAACAATCTTTTGGATATGTACCGTCTGCATACTGATACCACCATCCGCCTCCGTGAATCCATTTGCCTGACTGGGCGGCTGTTGCTGTCATTGATGTAACAGCCGCAGAAGATGCATCATTGGTAGCTGCATCAGCCGATTTTGTCATAGCTGTCGGAACAGCTACTGCTACAGTTGCTGCCAGAATTGCCGTTAATAAAAACTTCTTTTTCATAAAGAATATCCTCCTTCATAAATTTATGTTTACTTTACGTACTACTTTGTTGAAATAGCTTCTAATACTAGTTTAATATTTCTTTTATCCATATACAATAACCAGTAATTACACACCAATAATCCAGAGAATTTCCTATGTTTTTCTTATTTTTAAGAGTATGTCCGCAAAAAATGACATTTTTAATAGTAAATTTTAAAAAGCAACTGTATTTACGCAAAAAAAGAGACTTCCGCGCACATACGCGGAAATCTCAATAATTTATGTTATTGTAAAATTAGTAAAAATATTAATCTGTTGAACCTTTCAATAAATTCGGGTTGGTATTTTTTAATGTTTCTTTTGCCCTGTTTTTCAGTAACACCTGCATTTGTGTTCTTGCCATTTCACGCAATTTTTCAAATCGCTCATTTTGTGTCAATCCTGCCTTTATTAATTCTGCATTTTGGCTTTCCATATTAACTAAAATAATCAGTTCCTCTGCCGAAGCATAATCTCTTATATTTTCGCCCTTGCGTACTTCAACAGGATGTTCATTTCTCCATTCCCATGCTTTCTTGCCAAAAAGAGCTACATTTAACATATCAGCCTCATCAGCAAATGTATAGCCTTTTTCAGTAGCTGTTAATTCATCTGTAATCAGGTATTTCTGCACCGCATCTGTATGTATATGATAGTTAATTTTAGATAACGCACGCTTTTCATCCCAGCCAATGGCTTTGCGTTCGGACTCATCTTTTTTCAGGCGCTGATAATCTTTTATGATATATAATTTAAATTCTGGTGAAATCCATGAAGCAAATTCAAATGCTATATCTGAGTGCGCATATGTACCCCCGCCATAACGTCCCGCTTTAGAAGTCATTCCTATTGCATTTGTTTTTTCTATCCACTGTTTTGGTGTAATAATCAAACGTCCCCGTTCATTTCTTACCGATTGGAATTCCATACGGTTAAAACCCGGATTATGTAATTCCTCCCACACAGCAAGAAAATCAATAGTAGAATATGTGCTCATCCAATTAGTTATAACCAGCCTAGGTTCTTCTGCATTTTTATATTTAGCTATATCAGTCAAGCTGATAAAAGCAGACTCATCTGCAATATTTCCCAATACGCTTATTTCTACTCCATTTGCATTAATTGTTGATATTTGTGCCATTTTTATATCCTCCTATTCTATTTTGATTCTTGAGATTTTTAATAACAAGCCTAGATTCTACAATATTGCGACTGCTTTGTAGATTAGATTTAGTGTTTTATGATTATTACAGAATTTCTATGATTGCAGTTGATAACCCAAATATTATTAAGACATTATCTAATAATCAACTCTTTAAGATTCCTTGGATACATTATTATAAAAAATATGATTATCTTCGTCAAGTTTTTTTCTTAACTTATTTACTTATTTACCATTATATTTATAATTACAATTTCTAAATCAACTGTATTTACGCAAAAAGAGACTTCCGCGCACATACGCGGAAATCTCTTCCTCATCTCCAAATTATCTGATTTTACGGCTTATGCCATCAGCTCCTAAATAACTTCCGTCAGGAGCAATGCAGTTTATCCGCATTCTGCCTTTTTCAAAATAATACCACGAACCGTTATAATATAACCATCCCTGATGACCCTGACCATCTGAATCTGTATAGTACCACTGGTCACTATATACCTTACCTTCTTGCATAACAACTCTATGATACCAGCCTGTTACCATTGCACCTGTTTTATCAAACACATATCCTCTTGATTTGCTACAGGCTTCATCGTACTTATCCTCATCAATCTCTCCATCGGGCTTTCTGTAATGCTCAATATTAACACAGTCATTCCATTCATCATAAAGCATTCTTGAATTGTATATATAATACCATTTACCGCCACTTGACACCCAGCCTGTATATCTGCTTCCATCGGCATTCATATACATCCAGTATTCATTTAAATATCCTTCGCGTTTAAAGCTATAATGATACCAGCCGGATAAAAGTCTTCCGTCAATTCCAAGATAGTATTTTTTTCCTTTGCTGGTTATCCATCCCGTCTGCATTCTACCATCATTAATGTAATACCAGTCTTTTCCGTAATAAAGCCATCCATCATATAATGTGCCATCTGCATTTGCATAATACCAGTCAGACGCTCCGGTGCCAGACTGATACCAGCCTGTTATCATTGTACCATCAGGTTTAAGGCGGTAATCTTTTCCATAGACTTTAACTTTCCGATTTCTTAACATTTCTCCATCATAATCAATATAATACCATTTGCCGCCATACTGGAGCCAGCCACCCTGTATATCGTCATTCTTGTTGTAATCATATGGTGTTCCGTCAGAATTAGCATAATACCAATTGTAGTAATCCCAATCTACTGTTCCGTCATCATTATAGTAAATGTTTCTGTCATATGTCCATCCGCTTACCCACTGTCCTGAAGGTGCAAATACCTGCTGTTTGTTATTTACTTCTGTAACATAAGTTGCCATACGACCATCTTCTTTAAAATAATACCACTTGCCGCCAATACTCTGCCAGCCCGTTACCATAGCACCATTACTGTCAAAATAATATGTAACGTAATCTATTTCTTTCCAGCCTGTTACCATATAACCACTATGGTCAAAATAGTATGTCTTGCCATTGATTTCTGCAAAACAATCTTTTGGATATGTACCGTCTGCATACTGATACCACCATCCGCCTCCATGAATCCATTTGCCTGACTGGGTGGCTGTTGCTGTCATTGATGTAGTTGCTGCAGAAGATGCATCAGTCGTAGCTGCATCAGCTGACTTTGTCATAGCTGTCGGAACAGCTACTGCTACTGTTACAGCCAGAATTGCCGTTAATAAAAAATTCTTTTTCATAAAGAATATCCTCCTTCATAAATTTATGCTTACTTTTCGTACTTCTTTGTTGAAATAGCTATTAACATTAGTTTAATACTTATTTTATCCATATGCAAGAGCTAGTAATTACACACCGATAATCCAGAGAATTTCCTATGTTTTTCCTATTTTTAATGGTATGTCCGCAAAAATGACATTTTTAATAGTAAATCCGGAGTATGTAATTATTTGATTCAATAACTTATTGGGTTTTCCATTTGTCTCGGAAATATTTTTAGAAGTATAAGAAATTATAATTAGAAAATTATTTTGAAAGTCTATCCACTAGAATTGTTGATGTATTAGATGGTATATGTAATCGTTCTTTTTTTAACAACGTTCTTGTCCTTTGATTACTCTCATAATTTATATCCATATGTCAGCAGGTACCTATATTCCGTAATTTTCTTCCACATAAGTGCTGATTGCTGTAACATATCCATTCATTCACATCCTTTTTGCATAAAAATAAAGGGTTCCACATAACATAGAACCCTTTCAATGTGTTTTCGTTCAGTTATTTCTAAAGAACCTATCCGGGTTGAGGTAATCACATAACCCAATATCTAGTTCCTCAATCGGCTACCTCATTACTCCATTAGAATCAAAATAATATCTTTTTCCATTAATTGTCTTCCAGCCGGTCTGCATTACTCCATTACCGTCCATATAGTACCAGTTCTTTCCTATGTACTTCCAGCCGGTCTGCATCACTCCGTTGTTGTCCATGTAGTACCAGTACCTGCCTACCTGTTTCCAGCCCGTCTGCATTGAGCCGTCACTATTAAGATAGTACCAATTTTTGCCAAGCTGTTTCCAACCGGTCTGGACAACACCATTACTATTCATATAGTACCATTTATTGCCTACCTGTTTCCAACCTGTCTGTAATGCACCTTCGCTGTCAAAGTAGTATGTTGAACTGCCAACCTTTACAAACTGTCTTGCCATTGAACCATCAGGCTTGCAATAATAAGTCTTACCATATCTTGTAAACCAGCCGGTTCTCATATCGCCTGATTCATTGAAGAAATACCAGTTGCTGCCTATGTATTTCCAGCCGGTCTGCATCACTCCATTGTTATCCATATAGTACCATTTGCTACCTATATACTTCCAGCCGGTCTGCTTAATATTCTGGCTATAGTAATACCATTTACCATTATCATATACCCAGCCGTTTTTTATTTCTTTTATCGTAAAATTAATTACCCTGCTTCCGGTGTAATAGCCTTTTCCGGTTATGGTTACTGTTGCCGTTCCCGGATTAATATGATCACTGTATGAAACTGTATAATCCGTTCCGTTGGTAAGTGTAATTCCGTTATACTTCACGGTAACAGAAGGTGTTATTCTTTTTCCGGTATATGTCTGTGCCGCAATACTGCCTATTGTTGCACGGCTAAGAGGGGTTGTTACTCTTACTTTTGCACGATTTGTTGTTGTATTTTCGGTATATCCGTTCTTAGAGACTGTGACATTGCAATAATAGTATTTTTCTCCGTTTTTGCCTGTTGCAGGTGCATATTTTGCAGATGTGGCATTGGCTATTTTGGTTCCTGAAGCGGTCTTTGAAGATGCTTCGTACCACTGGTATGTGTATGTTGCTGCCGAATCTATATTGGTTACTTTTGCAGCGAGTTCAACTCTGCTGCCGATTTCTATATTTTTGTCACCGATAGACGATAATATTGGCTTATCAGGTTCCTTGCCTATTATCAATGCCGATGACTGGAACGCTGTCAATTCCCTTCCTGTACCCTGCAACGGATTTCTGGCATAAGCTGTTACCCTGACATAATATGTCTTGTTCTCATCATAATCCGGCATATTAAAAGTATTGGTATATGATTTATAATAGCCATCATTTACATCTTTTGATTCCGATATGTACACATGATACATTGTATCTATATATTTATCAGGAAATGTATAAGCATCCCACTTAATTGTATTGGCAACTTTATCATATGTAAGATTAGCAATTGGCTCATACCTTACATACATTGGGTTAAACGCTATTCCCTTTCCCTGTTTATAGACATTATCTTCTATTACATACGGAATTATCTGATATGTCACCTGAGTGTTTTCTGCAATTGATTCCACATCATCAATGTATGAATCTACATCTTTGGCATCTATTGTAACTGTATCCTGATTTGTTATTATACGTTTTACATAATATCCTGATGCATTTTCAACTTTGTCCCATGTAAGTTTAAATTTCTTGTATTCATCATTATTAATGTGTCCGTTTGTTGGATTATTAAGTTTTTTAATGCCAACATAACGCGAACTTTTTGAAGATTCTATATCCTTACTTCCATCATTAAATACCGTAATGATGGAATAATAGTATGCCTTGTTATACTTTGGTACGTTATTATCTGTATATTCATTAGTAACCGCGGATGCTATTTCAGAGTAATTTTCTCCATCTTCCGAGCGTAATACTTTATAGCCCTTTGCACCACTGATTTTTTCCCATTTAACAGAAATTCCTGTTCCTGTGGATTCAACATTAGTTATTCTCGTTCTTGGAATGTCTATTGATATTTTCTTTACCTGCGACGGAGAAATAGTATCCATGCCATGGCTGTTGTTATAGGCTTTCACATAATAGTAATATGTCTTTCCAAAAGCAAGACCGGTATCGGTGAAGGTCACATCCGTTCCATTATATACAAGTGAATAGTCCGCGTCTCCCTCAGCTTTTCTGTAAAGTGCATACCCTGCTGCATCGCTTGTCTTTTTCCATGTAATAACTGCTTTATCAAGTCCCGACTGTTCAATACCCGTTATTTCCGAAGCCTCTATATCTTTTTTAGCTGTAGTAAATGCTTTAATACAAAAGTCCGCATCAGGATAACTGTCATAACTGTTTTTATTAATATCCACCCATCTGTTGTAATAATACAGATAACTGTGTCCCGGTGCTGTGGAATTAACCACATCCCAATATATATGATCATTATCTGCGGTCTGATATTCACTTATTGAATAATTAATTCCTGAGGCATTATCAAAAGTAACTACAACGGAGAAAGTATCTCCGCGATGTAATGTAATACTTTCAGGAAGCTCCGTTGTATAATATCCGGCATAAGTTGTTTTTCCTGTATAGGATGTAAGCAAGGTTCCGCTCTCCGGAGTTATGGTGCCTGCTTTAGTATCTACTTTGTAAATGTCAATCGTGTATGAAAGATTAGCATTGCCAACAGCAAAAGCCACACTTCTAAGAATCTCGTCGGTGCTTCCGTTTACCTTGAATATATTGGCAAATTTCTTCTCGTTCTTATAAGACGAAGCATTATTCTGGATAAAATGATTAAAAATCGTGCTTCCGTCATACTGGTAATTATAATCATAAGTATCTGCCGGAACGATTTCATATATAACCGCATTCATATTCTGGATACTTGATTCGTAGTATGACATCCAGAAATATCCATTATTGCCGGCGCTGCTGCCCCAGCTGTTCTTAATTAACCATGCTCCGTTTCCCGGAGGGGTCTCATAACCATTCGCAGCAAACAGGGATTTATCAATATTATCATCCCAGCCTACAATGGTTACTTCATGTCCCGAACCTGTAGGTACGGAGTAATATACATAATTATCTGAACGTTTCTGATTGGTGGTATATATTGTACTTACGGCACCGTTTTCAATAATTGCCTGCTTGACAAGGTCACGTTCCTTCATATTGATATACTTCTGGCCGGTTAAAATATATGACACATCTTCTGCCTTAAAGGTATATGTTGTTTTATCCTGATCAAGCTGATACGGATTTGATGCTTCAGGAACACTTTTCTGATTCATAACACCCGCCCACTTGCTAAGGGTCTTAAAAGCATACTGGTCATTGCCACCATTAGCAAAAGAATATGTCATGTTATAATTGGTTGACTTATCGCCCGTTGTACCGCCAAGTGGGTCTGTAAATGTGCTGTCATTGAATGTCATATATGCAAGTCCGAATTCTGACAAATCTATATCATCCGGGGATGACACATATCCGTGGGATAATGCGTAGGATTCCATTGCAGCACACGCACCGTATGCCCAGCAGATTCCAAGGCCTCCCTGATCCTTGACACTTGTCACATAGCCTCTGTCCACAGATGAATATGACGACGGAATAGCCGTGCTCCTTGCTAATCCATAAAATATTGCCGAATTTGCTACATATCTGCTTATATTGCCTGAATTACCTACTAAAGGTGCTTCAAAGCTATGCAGTACTGCCCCCGAATTGCCACTCCTCGTATCCGCTTCAATAGTCTCTTTTACATTATTAACACCATCTGCCGCTTTCGTTCCCATCGCGGTGAAATTAACAGATGATGTTACAGTAACTGCGGAAATAAGGACAGCTAATAATCTGTTCATTCTTCCTGCCATAAATTATCCTCCATATTCTGTTTTCTCTTGTCCCGTCCCTTAAACTGATATTATTATACAATAATTCCGGCAGGATGTCACATACTTCTTAACCTTTTTATTAGCTCTTTTGTTGCAAGTGATTGTGGTTTTCTCCCATCATATAAAAGACATATCAGACGTTTTGGCAGCTTATCTTTTAATTTTATAACGGTTACATTCCCACCCATCATACTTTCCGGTACAAAACCTATTCCAAGTCCTGATTTTACCATTGGCATAACCTGGTCCGTAGTTGCCGCAATTACATTAGGTTTAATATCCATTCCTTTTTCTCTGAAAAGTTCCTCATAATACTCCCTTGTTGCTGTCCCTTTTGAAAGAAAAATAACAGGATATTTTTCCAGTTCCTTAAGGCTTATTTCTTTATTATCAGGTATTCCAAACATCTTATGTGCTACGGGATATTCCGTGAAATCACATAGATTTTCACAGGATAAAGAATCATTTTTGTTAATATTTATGGGTGTGGTTACAAGTGCAAGCTCCACCTCATCATTTTTAAGGCTTTTTATCGCAGATGGTGTTGACTCGTTGGTTATCTGAACCATAACATTAGGAAAATCTCTCCTGTAGGCAGCAAGCACCGGCAGAAGGACTTCGTGTAATGCTATCTCACTGACTCCGATTTTGACACTGCCGCCATCCATTCTCTTAGTCTGTTCCAGTTCATGTTCCGCTAAGGATATCTGTTCAAAAGCAATATTCACCCTTTTAAAAAGCATTTCACCCTCCCTTGTAAGCTTAATTCCCTTTCTCGAACGGTAAAATACCTGTACTCCAAGCTGTGATTCCAGATTATTCATAGCCCTTGTTATATTGGGCTGGCTGTTATCCAGAGCCTCTGCCGCCTTTGTAAAACTTCCGAACTTCACAACATAATAAAATATCCTATAATAGTCATAAGTAATATTCATAAATCTCCTATATATCATTTTGATATGTTAAATATTATTTTTATACCTTTTACATATAGATATGTGATTATTATAATCTATTTCTAGAAATAATCAATGGTTCAGTTTTAAGTAGAAGGAGAAAAATTATGAACAAAGATTTAACAGTGGGAAATCCCGAAAAGGTGCTGTGGAAATTCTGTATTCCGTTGTTCGGAAGCATTATTTTCCAACAGTTATACAACATAGCCGATTCATGGGTAGCCGGAAAATTCATCGGTGAAAATGCTCTTGCGGCTGTTGGTAACAGTTATGAAATCACTCTTATTTTTATTGCATTTGCATTCGGCTGTAACATAGGCTGTTCCGTAATTACGGCAAGGTTTTTCGGAAGCAAGGAATACGGCAATGTCAAAACATCTGTTTACACATCAATGGTAACAAGTGCAGCTATATGTCTTATACTTATGTTTATCGGAATATTTGCAGGTGGTGCTTTGCTTCATGCCATAGGTACTCCTGACAAAATTTACGATGATTCAAAATTATATCTTGATATATATGTATATGGTCTTCCTTTTGTATTTTTCTATAACATAGCCACAGGTATTTTCTCTGCTCTCGGTGACAGCAAAACGCCTTTCTATTTTCTTGCTGCATCCTCGCTTTCAAACATCGGCGTAGATATCCTTTTTGTAAAGGTATTCAATATGGGTGTTGCAGGTGTTGCATGGGCAACTTTCCTTTGCCAGAGTATAAGCTGTATACTTTCGATTGTTGTAGTTCTTCGTCGTCTTCACAAAATCGAAACCGATGAGAAACATTACATATTCAGTAAAAGCATTTTCGTACAGTTCATTATTATTGCAATTCCAAGTATTTTACAGCAGAGCTTCATATCAATCGGTAATATCGTTATCCAGAAAGTCATCAATGGATTTGGAACAGGCGTAATTGCCGGATATTCCGCAGGCGTCAAACTTAACAACCTTGTAATTACATCATTTACAACACTTGCAAATGGTGTCTCCAATTTTGCTTCCCAGAATATCGGTGCAGCAAAATTCGACCGTGTCAAAGCCGGTTTTAAGGCAGGTGTAAAATTAGTATGGTGCCTTTCACTTCCGCTTTGTCTATTATATGTCATCTTTCCGAAGGCTTTACTTACCTTCTTTATCGATAATCCATCCGCTGAGGCTATAAGTTCAGGTTCAATATATCTGAGAATCCTTGCCCCATTTTATTTTGTAGTATCGGCTAAACTTGTAGCCGATGGTATCCTCCGAGGTGCAGGCCTTATGAAGCAATTCATGATTGCAACATTTACAGACCTTATATTAAGAGTTGTTCTTGCTATAGTCTTATCAAAGACAGCTCTTTTAAGTACCGGAATCTGGTGTGCTTGGCCAATCGGATGGACGGTTGCCACTGCCATATCTATCTTCTTCTACAGGCAGGGCAAATGGAAAGAATGTTAAAAATTTCTATGGCATTCTTTCCCTGATTACCAAAAAAGAGTTCCGTGCATATAAGCTGCGGAACTCTTTTTTATTTTTTTGCATTTTCTATATCTATCAAACACCCACCGCCAATTGTTTTTTCAGGACAATATATAATCTCTGATTGCTTATCAGATGAATTTATTGGCAATAACGCCGTGCATTTTAACAAGATATTTTTTCTGCTATAGTATTTTCCACTCTTTATTGACAATAATTTACGTCTATCTTACAATTAGTACATCACATAAAATAAGGAAGACAATTACAATGGCTAAATTAAATTGTTTCGTTGCACAGTCAGGCGGTCCTACTGTTGCAATCAACTCCAGTCTTGCGGGAGTAATTAAGGGTGTCGCGGACTCGGAAATGTATGACACAATCTACGGTTCGGTTAACGGTATTCTGGGTATTCTTGATAACAGAATCCTTAATCTTTCAGAAAAAGTTCCTGATGATAAAGAACTTTTGTGCCTTAAGCACACACCTGCCATGTATCTTGGTTCATGCCGTTACAAATTACCGGATTACCACAGGGATGACAGTGATTATAAGAGAATTTTTGAACAATTCAAGCGTTATAATATAGGAGCATTTTTCTACATCGGTGGCAATGATTCCATGGACACTGTGCTTAAGCTTTCGGAATATGCTTCTTTAACAGGCAGCGATGTAAAAATAATCGGTATACCAAAGACTGTTGACAATGACCTTATGGTAACAGACCACACACCGGGATTTGGTTCCGCTGCAAAATATGTTGCAACCTCCCTTCTTGAAATTGCACATGACACATTTATTTATGCGGTAAAAAGTGTAACCATAGTTGAAATAATGGGAAGGGATGCCGGATGGCTTACCGCCGCATCCGCACTTGCAAGAAATGGTTATAATACCGCACCTCACTTTATTTATCTGCCTGAGGTTCCTTTTGACAAAGACAAATTTATTGAAGATGCCAAAGAATTTCTTAAAACCAATAATAACCTTATTGTTGCAATTTCCGAAGGTATACGAGATAAAGCCGGCAACTATATAAGTGCCGGAGACTGTATAGCCGACCATTTCGGTCACAAGATGTTAAGTGGTGCCGGACAGGCTCTTGCTGAAATCGTAAAAGAAGAAATCGGTGTTAAAGTCCGTTCTGTAGAAGTCAATGTATTACAGCGTTGTGCAGCCCACGAAGCTTCAAAGACAGACCTTGACGAAGCTTTTAATTCCGGTCATAAGGCTGTAGAGCTTGCCGAAGCAGGTGTTACCGCTTCAATGGTTACAATGACCCGTTCAAGCAACGCCCCTTATACCATTGAATACGGCTATGCCAGAATTGCGGGAATTGCCAATGAAGCCAAGTCCGTTCCTGTTGAATGGATTAATGAACGCGGTAATGACGTAACCGCTGAGATGATTGACTACTTAAAACCACTTATTGAAGGAGAAGTTACACTCACATATAGAGACGGAATTCCTGTATATATGGATGTAAGTCATCTTAAACCGGGAGTTCTACCTGTAGAAAAAAGATAAATTTACACACTAAAAAGGGCATCATTTGTGATGCCCTTTTCTATATTCTATTTATTAAACAGGCTCTCTGCATAATACACCGACTGCATGGCGTCTTTTCCATAAAAATCTGCTCCAATCATATCTGCATATTCCTGAGTGAGAACAGCACCGCCAACCATTATCTTACAATCGGGACATTTTTCCCTTAAAAGTTTTATGGTTGCTTCCATATTGACTACAGTAGTAGTCATAAGTGCACTAAGTCCTACAAGTTTGGCATCGTTAGCTATTACAGCATCAACAACATCCTCAGGCGGAACGTCCTTTCCAAGGTCTATTACATTATAGCTGTAATTCTCAAGGATAACCTTCACGATATTTTTTCCGATGTCATGGATGTCACCCTTAACGGTTGCAATAACAACTGTTGCTTTCTTTTCTTCAGAGTTTCCGCTCTTTTTCATATATTCCTTAATTGCCTCAAAACCGGCTTTGGCAGCTTCAGCACTCATAAGTAACTGAGGAAGGAACATTGTTCCCTTTTCAAAACCTTTACCCACAATATCAAGTGCAGGCACAAGATCTCCGTTTATTATATCCATTGGTGCTTTAGTTTTAAGGAGTTCAACGGTTTCTGTGTATGCATTTTCTTTAAGTCCCTTGACAATACAATCCGAGAGACTGAAATTTGCCGTTGTCTTAGGTTTTGTTTCTGCTGTTTCAGGTGCCACTGCGTATTTTTCAATATATTTTGTACACTGGCTGTCATTACCTGAAAGAACCATATATGTATCGTAAGACTGCATCATCGCCCTTGCATTAGGATTAATTATACCTGCCGACAATCCTGCCTGAAGTGCCATGGTAAAAAATGTTGAAGTAATGAGTTCTCTTTGTGGCAGTCCAAAAGAAATATTTGATACGCCGAGAACCGTTCTTCCGCCTCTTGCTTTAATTTCACGGACAGTATCAAGGGTTATATTAGCCGATTCATTATCCGTACTCATTGTCATTGTGAGCGCATCTATAACTATATCTTTAGCTTTAATTCCGTAAGTTGCTGCAGTTGCATATATCTTTTCGGCAATTTTAATTCTGCCCTCTGCGGTATCAGGTATTCCATCTTCATCAAGGCAAAGTGCAACAACCGCACCGCCGTATTTTTTTACAAGAGGAAATACCTGTTCCATAACTTCCTTCTTGCCATTAACAGAATTAACCATCGGTTTGCCGTTGTAGATTCTCATAGCAGTTTCCATTGCATTCATATCAGTTGTATCAATCTGAAGAGGAAGATCAAGAATACTTTGCAGTTCAAAAACAGTATCTTTCATCATTGCTGTCTCATCTATTTCCGGAAGTCCGACATTGACATCAAGAATGTGTGCTCCCGAATCAGCCTGTTTAGTTCCCTCTTCAAGGATATATGTCATATTGTGGTCACGTAATGCCTGTTTAAACTTGGATTTACCTGTAGGATTGATTCTTTCTCCGATAATTACGGGCACTTTCCCAATTTCTACCGCATGGGAATATGAAGACACAAGCGTAATATCTTTTTCCACAATAGGAATCGGCTTTAAATCCTTACATCTGTCGTATGTTGCCATGATGTGTTCAGGTGTTGTTCCACAGCATCCGCCGATAATCCATGCTCCGTCCTTTACAAGAAGCTCCATATAACCGGCAAATTCTTCAGGTCCTACATCATAAACCGTCCTGCCATTTTCAGATCGTGGAAGTCCGGCATTAGGATTGATAATAAGCGGTACAGAAGCGTATTCTGCCATTTCTTCAAAAATCGGTTTCATCTGTTCAGGTCCGAGTCCGCAATTCATTCCTATTGCATCAACATTAAGCCCTTCAAGAAGTGCTACAACTGCTGCCGGAGTTGCTCCTGTAAGCATTTTATGGCTTTCATCAAAAATAACGGTCGCAAACACAGGAAGATCTGAATTTTCTTTTGCGGCAAGAACAGCCGCCTTAAGCTCATAGGTATCACTCATTGTTTCAATAAGGATGAGGTCCGCCCCCGCTTTGTCGCCTATTCGTACAATTTCCGCAAATACATCAACCGCATCAGCAAAATCAAGGGTTCCCATAGGTTTTAATAATTTGCCGCAGGAGCCTATATCAAGTGCCACATAAGCCTTTTTACCTGTTTCGGCAACAGCTTTCTTAGCATTGGCAATACCCGCTGTAATTATCTCTTCAAGATTATCAAACTTAAATCTGTTAGCGCCGAAAGTATTGGCATTAATAATATCCGCTCCGGCATTGATATATGCCTTATGAATATCTATCAATACTTCCGGTCTGGTAAGGTTCCAGGTCTCAGGAAGCTCTCCCGGTTCAAGACCTCTTTCCTGTAAAAGGGAACCTAGTCCGCCGTCAAAAAATAATATTCTTTTGCCTAATTCATCAAGGATGTTCATAAATATTCTTCTTTCTTATCTTCTATATTGGCATTCGGCATTACCACAGGCTTCACAGCCCTCCAAATGGCATTTTGTATCTATTTTACTAAGTCCCATAATGGCGGATACCGACTTTTCAGGAATCATTATTCCCCCTTCAGACAAAGTAATCCCTATTAATTTGGTGGCATTTATTGCATTAAGGAATTTTCCCTGATGACTTAATGCAAAATCTCCATATCCCGGACTGAATCTCGGTCTGACGTACAATCCCTCTTTTTTAACCTTTGCGGTTATGTCATTCTGACAGTCATTACAATAATCTTCGATTGCAGCTGCCGCCGCAGCCTGAATTACTGCAGCTTTGGCTATGTCAAGTTTAAGTGCTTTATTAAGAAGGCGGTCAACATCTGTTCCTAACGTTGCCGCAAAAAGAACGGCCTCACTACAGCCTCTTAAATTTTTTGCAAGATTATGGCTTTCAATGGTGAGGCCTGCTACAGATATCACGTCATCTTCTGATATAAAAACATCAAAGCGCCTGTAAACGTTTTTGGGTTTGGCAGCCGCTTCAACTTCCTTTATGCAGTTATTAATTAATTCCATTACCTTGTCATCAGGAATATTCTGTCCGTATCCAAGGTAACGGATTACTTCTTTTCTGGTTATCATTTATTTAATAATCTCCGAAAGATTCTTCTGGATTCCCGCAGCTACTTCCGGCTTATTCATTGAATATACATGAATATGATTTATTCCATTGGCAATTAAATCAATAATCTGGTCTGTGGCATAAGCAATTCCCGCCTGCTGCATTGCCGCTGGATTAGTCCCGAAATGGTCCACAAGATTTCTGAATCTCTCAGGCATATTACTGCCTGAAAGCTTAAGTGCATTGGCAACCTGCGTAGCTCTTGTAATAGGCATTATTCCGGGTACCACAGGTACGACGATACCCTGTTCCCTTATCCTGTAAAGGAAATTATAGTAGATATTATTATCAAAAAACATCTGTGTCGTAAGGAATTCACAACCTGCCTCAATCTTTTTCTTAAGGTTACCGATATCTTCCTTCTTATTAGCGGCATCAACATGTCCCTCAGGGTAGCATGCTCCTCCTATGCAAAAACTATCGCCGGCGTATTCTTTTATTTCTGATATAAGCTCTGACGCATATCTGTAATGTGCAAAAGGATCTCCGTCATAATCTTTAGGTCTGTCGCCTCTTAATGCAAGAATATTCTCAATTCCTTTAGTTTTCATGCCATCAAGAGATTTATGTATATCATCTTTATCCGCACCTGCACAGGTTAAATGTGCAATAGTGCATACATCATATCTTTTCTGGATATCACCGGCAATATCTAAGGTGCTCTTACTTGTGCTTCCTCCGGCTCCGTAGGTAACACTCATATATGCAGGCTTCAATGCGGCAACATTCATTGCAGCATTATAAATTGATTCATAATTGGCTTCTGACTTGGGCGGAAAAACCTCAAACGAAACCGTTACTTTATCTGATTTGAGCAAATCAATAATCTTCATTGGTTCTATATCCTTTCAGGTAATGACGGATTATCTTTTTCTTCCAAGTATTCTGAGCAGATGGAGAAAAAGATTGGTAATATCAAGATAAATTGATATTGCACTGTCTACCGCATTGTCCACTGTCTTGATATATCTTTGTGCAACGTAATAATCGTATCCGATGTAGAGACTGAAAATTACTGCTCCAATCCATGAATAAATGTAAGAATCAATACCAAGGAATGTCATTACTATTCCGGATAAAACAAGCCCAATCAGTCCTGCGAACAATAAACCGCCGATTCTTGAGAAAAAGTTAGGATATATTATGCTTAAAGAAATCATACATCCTGTGATTATCGCGGTAAAAAGAAATGCAAGTCCTACTTCTTCCGCTCCTATTCCGCCGTAATACGAAACAACAGAAGCCACAACAAGCCCTACCGGCACAACTACCATGTTATATCCGATAAAACTGACAACCGGGCTCTTACTCTTATATGAAATTACCTGGCCGCCAAATGCCAATGCAAAATATGCAATAAGGAAAATAAACGGATTAACACTTGCAACAAAATCACCGCAAAAAGCACAAAGAACAACGTTCATTGCCACTCCCCATAACACTGTTGCTCCCAGTGTAAGATTGTATATTCTGTCTGAAACAATTACATCACCACTGTGAAAAACCTGCATCTCGGCTTTTCTTTCACTTGCCATACTCATATCAATATCCTCCTGATTTTTTAAAAGATTATAACATAATTATTTTATCACTGCTACAGAAAATTCTTCCATTATACCGTCAAATTTTTTATCGTATAAAATATTACTCCTGCCGACAAACTCTTCCAAGGTCACTCTGTCACCTTTTCCATGCAGAATAACAGTCACTTTGCCATCACCTTTACCACAACAGTATATAATTATATTATTCTCATCATCTGTCCTGTATTCGGTTATTGTGCCCTGTGCTATATCTTTATATTCCTTACGGATTGCAATAAGCTTTCTGTACAGACTGTATGTATCTTCATCCTGATATTTGGAATCCCACAACATTCCACGTCTGTTGTCAGGGTCATTTCCCCCTCCGATTCCATATTCGTCTCCGTAATATATAAAAGGCATACCAGGTAAAAGCAACGACATTGCCGCAGCAAAACATTGTTTTTTCCTATCATTACCGCACATTGCAAGGAAACGCGGAGTATCATGTGTATCAATTAAATTCCATAACACATTGAATATCTGTGGTGGAAACATTCCTCTTATGTGCCCTATGTCTTCAACCGCTTCGCTTGCGGTTATACTGCTGTCCATAACATAATCTTTTACCAGACGCCAGAAGCTGTAATTCATTATGCTGTCCCATTCATCACCGTCAAGATAATCCCTGCCGTGCTGCCAGTCTTCTCCAACAATGAGGGCATCTTTTTTGACACTGCGGATTGCTTTTCTGAATTTTTTCATAAATGAATGGGAAATCTCATCTCCGACATCAAGTCTCCAGCCGTCTATGTCACATTCCTCAATCCAGTACTTGCCTACGTTGGTAAAATATTCTGCCGTTTCATCATTGGACATATTAAGTTTTGGCATTCCGCCATAATATGCAAACGTAAGATATCCCGGAATTTTAGTTCCCGAACCCATATTGATGGGATATTTTTCTATATAATACCAGTCATAATACCTGGAACTGCTGCCATTCTTCATTACATCCTGAAAAGCAAAAAAATCGGTGGCTGTATGATTAAAAACTCCGTCAAGTATAACCTTCATACCCATTTCATGGCATTTTTCCACAAGCTCTTTCAGGTCTGCCTTAGTTCCCAGATCAGGAGATATCTCATAATAATCTACAGTATTATATTTATGTGTTGACGGAGATTTAAAAATCGGCGTGAGATATAATACATCTATTCCAAGTTCCTTAAGATGGTCCAAAGTATTAATTATTCCTCTTAAATCACCTTTAAGGTCTGTTTTGTCTCCTATCGGTGCTTTATACCAGACATTCTCCGGTACATGCTTTGTTGTAGCATATCTTGCAGGAAAAATCTGATATACAACCTTACCTGCCGCCCAATCAGGGACATCAATTCTTTCTTCTTCCCTTAACTTGCATGTGCAGTTATACATTCTGTCAATGTCTGTTATCTCATTTCCGGAAAAATATTCACTTCCGATGAATACTTTTTCTCCGTCATTTCCTGTTATTTCAAAATAATATCTTATACATCTTATGCTGTAATCAAAGTACACCGTTGTCTCATAATAATCGCAAAGCCTGTCTGTTGCGATTTTTTTCATCATATGTGCCTGCTTCGTATCTTTTACTTCAGGCTTCATATACTTATCCAATGTATGAAGTACAATTTCCGATACATCGCTTTTTTTAGTCTGTATTCTAAATAAAAAACCGTTATTTCCAACTGATAAGCAACATCTTTTATCTGCTATATGTCTTATTGCTGAAAGTTCCATATTTTCTCCTTAAAAAGCATTCTTTAGGACAGCTTATTTCCCGCAAAGATATCTTTTTTCAAAAAATCTTTGATTAACTCCACATATCCAAGGCCCGTTTCTCTACCTATCATATATACCCTGTCTATCTCTTCGGTTCTGGTCTCCATACTTCCTATATTAAGAGCTTCCGGTGGTCTGATTACCAGCACTTTTCCTTCTTTTTCTCTGCTCTCAATGTAGCTGATTGTGTCATTATATCTGAAATGTCTGTCTCCCATCGATTTTACCATATTAGGATACTTGTGTAAAAAGATTTTTGCTATCGGCATAAATTTATTTTTTTGTTTTACATAATGCAGGGGCTGGGTCAGTATTACAACATTCCGGTCAAAGCCCTGCTCTTCCATAAATTTAAGTGGTATTGAATCTCCTATTCCCCCATCTAACAGATTATGTCCATTAATATTCACCACTTTGGACACAAGGGGCATGGATGCAGATGCTCTGAGCCACTCAATATCTTCCCGCTCTCCGTCACTGCATTTATGATATACAGCTTTTCCCGTAACAACATCCGTTGCCACCGCATAAAATATCATTGGATTAGCCTTAAAGGCCTCCTTATCAAAAACGTCCAGTTTTTCCGGTATTTCATGGTAACAGAAATCCACATCATAGGCATTTCCCGTTTTTCTAAATGATTTCATGCTTCCGTATCTGTAATCTTTGCAATACTGCCTCGTATACCTATAGGCTCTCCCAATCTGTTCTGACTTATAATTACATCCAAGCACAGCTCCCGCCGATACGCCAATTGCCCCATCAAAGGTTATCCCTGCCTCCTGCATCACATCTATAACTCCGCAGGTAAACATACCTCTCATTGCTCCGCCTTCCATTATCAATCCTGTCTTCATTGATTCTCACCATCCAATTTATTTTAGTCCTAAAAAGTCTAACAGTCCCTCACATCCTTCTACCACATCTTTATAGGTCTCGTCAAATCTGCCCGTATACCATGGGTCTGCAATGGACCTGCCCGGTTTTCCTGCAAAATCCATCAGGAGCCTAATTTTATTATCTTTGTCGGGTCCCGTTATCATTATTGTATTTCTTATATTATTACCATCGGCGCACAATAAATAATCATAATATCCGTAATCTTCTTTTGTTACCTGCCTTGCCCTTTTCCCGGTAAAATCAGTATATCCCGTCTTTCCTATCCCGTGCTTCAAAAGTTCCTTCTGTGCTGGCGGGTAAACCGGATTTCCTTTGCCGTTCCATATCTCTTCCGTGCTGGTGGCTGCTGACGCTATCTCCAGAATGTCTTTCAAGCCCCGCTTCTCAGCCATGTCTTTTAATATATATTCTGCCATGGGAGAACGACAGATGTTGCCGTGACAGATGAAAAGTACTCGTATCATAAAATTCTCCTATCTTAAAATGCCCTGTAATGCCGAATTTTGCGTTATTTTATCGGCTTTTCTGAGCATCGTATTTCCCCTGTTAATAACTACACTTTTGCAAAATACTTCAAAATGGTGCAATTCAAAGCAATGTGTAGTAGTCAAATCGTAGTCAGTTAAGGGGGTTCAGACTACGGATAGGGGTGTGCATTATTTAACAAAAGGGGTGTACAGAACACAACATCGTATGCGTTCATTATAGTTCTTCTGCCATCACAAACCACTCTGGTTTAATATTGGCATCATCCGAAATCCTTAATATAAGATTCTCATCACAAATAAAACTACTTCCTACCCATTCATCATATAATCTTAATATTGCTTGCTTCAAAAATTCTACTGTCTTTTCATAATCTGTTTCTGGTGGATTTCCCATATCAAAAATCACATCTGACATAGGTATCAAATACTCAATACAATAATACTTACTATTATCATAGTAATCAGTGACCATTCCACGAATACCCAAAAGACTTTCTATATTTCCTATCAATTCTGGACAACTCGACAATGACGAAAAATAACCATTGTTCTCTAAATATGACCGAAACGCAAACCCATTTACACAGTAATCTTGATTCTTATAGTATCCCAGCCTAGACTTTATATAGCAGACATTCCCACCATCATATCTAAATTCATTATCAAGTGATTGTAGTTCATCCTTGTAATACAAGTCAATATGACCTTTGCTCGGTTTAAAGGTTATTTTATACTTTTTGAAAAAGTTTGATAACGGAGAATCTTCTAACAAGAGTTGCTCCAAATTGTTATTCTTCTTCGGATCAGTTCCTTCCAATCTTCGAGAAAGATGAAACATTTGAATATGTTCGAGTACCTCATCTACCATATTATCAGAAAGGAAATCACTAACCCATTCCCATGGCTCCTTTTCTGTATCTTCAAAAATTGACATAAAAATCTGTATCATCTCACTTGCCGAAAGATTCAAGAATTCCATTATTCCTTGTTTTAAGGACTCTTGTGTTCTTGCATCTATATATTTCATTTTATTTGTCACATCCTTATTTTTTAAATTAAATAACAAGTTGATCTCTCAATATGGATTCCACAGTTTCATACTTCTTATTCTTGTATGAAATCTCAATTAACTTTATTTTATGTTCCTTTGCATACTTTCTTTTTTCCTCATCATTTCTTTGTTGGATAATAAATTTATGTTCTCCACCAAATTCTTCAACTGGCATAAAGTGCTGCTCACCTTGACATTCAATTAATGCCCATACCTTTCCTTCTTTATATATAGCAAAATCAAATCGTAGCGGTGTTTCATTATCAATTCCATGCACACCATCAAAAGAGACTTCCACCCTATAATCAATACCATTTTTCATCAAAATATCAGTTACAATCCACTGAAACGAAGAAATCGCATGGCAATCACAGAAAACATCACTCCAATATCCTCCATAGGCTCTATATCCATATTCAGTAGGTGGAAAAATGCCAAATTTATCGCACTTTATCAATTTTTCTTTTCCACACAAATAACATCTGCAACGATACTCTTTATATATTGTAATATCATGATATTTCTTTTCATGTCGTTGCGTATAATATGGGGTAGGTACACTCTCTAATGAATCGTTCACACATTCAAGTACATCAAGCGACTCGTACCTTCTTCCCACATAATCAATATTATAATTCTTTGCCAGTTTTCTCGGAATTGTAGCTATTGTCCTTGCATCCTTTTCTGCTAATTTTATTAATTCCTTGCTTCTTTTTTCATTCCATGCATCACAATAGTCTGTTGCCGGAACAATCTTATCTTTATTATCTACCAAACATACTGCTTCATTGTTCTCATACTTCCTTCTTTTATTGTAATTAGCATTACTAGCTTTTATAGAATAAGTAAACTTCGATGAGCAATACATTGGCTTATAACAGACCTTCGGTTCTATTTTCAATGTTCGTTCAGAATAATATCGTATTTTTCCACACTTTCTGCACTTACATTTATAATGTATGATTTCCTTTTCTTTATGTAAACTGGAAATAACTTTTTCAAAATCAGCAATCGTAACCGAATCACCATAAACTTCAAAATTAACAGGATTATATAAATATGCTGGTGTAGTAATACTTTTTTCTCCATTCCACCCATGCCAATCTCTTCGAGCATATTCACCTTTTTCCACAGCTTGAAGAAAATTTTTCTTTTCTTCTTTTATATTAGATATGCGTTTTTCTATAATTTTTCTATATTCTTCACCATCATCTAAAACTTGCAAACACCCACATTTCATTCCTACCATAACATCTATTCTTTCTACTACGGTTTCCAAAATAAAAATCATCCCTCTCCTACATAGTCAAAATCCCCTTTATGATATTTTACCATATAAACTACATTCTCACCAGTCAAAAAGGCACCCAAGCTATAAGCCTGAGTGCCACAAATCTATATCAATATTCTATTATCAAACCACCTTAAACATATTCTGTTTCAAAGGCTTATCGTCCTTGTCCGAAAGTCCCATCTCTTTTCTAACATTTTCCAACCCCTGCATCTTCTGAAGTTCTTTCTCCGCATCCTCAAGTCCAACGTGGGTGTAAACATTAAGTGTCACGGCAATATCCGAATGCCCCATGAGGTACTGCAATGTCTTAGGATTCATGCCAGATTTTGCCATGTTAGAGCAATATGTATGACGGCATACATGGGGTGTAATATTTGGCATCTGTACCTTATAAATCTCGTTGTACCTGCCCACCATACTGTTAAATCTGTGTTCCCAGTGCATGGCAACCAGCGGCATTCCGTTCTTATCCAGAAAAAGAAATCCAGTGTATCCACCTACCACTTTCTCCACCTTATATTCTAGTCTGTCTTGAATGATTGCTCGAAATATTTCTGTAACTTCTTTTGTCATTGGAATTACCCTTGTTCCGGCATTCGTCTTTGTCGGCTCAATCACATACTCCATCTTCGAAGTTCTCTGCAACTGATGGTCTATATTGATGGTTCTTTTCTCTAAATCAATATCTTTCATCGTCAATCCACAAAACTCCGAAATTCGCATCCCTGTATGAAAAAGAATGTATATTACTTCATAATACTTGCAGTAAACCACATCATCATGTATAAACTTTAAGAACTTTCGCATCTGGTCTTTTGTAATTGCCTCTCTTGTGACAGCATCATTTACTACCACTCCCGCAAGTTCAAATTGAAAAGGATTCTTCATAAGGACATCATCATCTACCGCCATCTGAAATGCCGGACGGAGAACCCCACGCACTGTCTTTATCGTGCTATGCCCTCTTCCGTCTTCCTGCTGCATTTTTATAAGAAACAGTTTTGCATCAGATGTCTTAACTTTTGAAATCTTTTGACTTCCGAAAGACTCCTTTTTCAGAATATTCCTCACAAAATTATAATTGGCTAATGTGTTCGGTCGCATTCCCACCTTAGTTCTGAGGTATCTCTCAACCAATTTATTCACCGTAATATTCTTTCCTAATGGGTCCAATCGGTTATCAAGGTCATATCCTATCTGTTTTTCCAGTTCTCTCAGCGAAAGGCATGGCTTTTTTCCAACTGGGAGAGGATCCGTAGGTTCTAATCTCTAGCTATAAACAAAGTGTGGTTTTCCACCTATATGATACTTGAATTGATATTTTCCGTTTGCTCGTATTGACTCTCCTCTTCGAAGCACTCTATGCTTTGAATCCCTTCGAAATCCTGCTTTTCCTGTCACTAGCGTTTCCTCCTTCTAATCTCTGGATGTTTATCTAAGTATTTTTCAAATTCTGTTCGCAGAATCAATCTTCGTCCGTTATAATAGAATGCAATAAAATCCAAACCATCTTGATGCAACAATTCATAGAATTTTCTCCGGCTCAATTTATAGTGTTCAACCGTTTCCTGTACCGCCATAGTATCTTTTGATATTTGGTTTCATCTCTTCTTCACTCCCTTCTTGCTTAAGATTTCCCTTCTGGGGTATAACATATATCACTCTAAATCACTTATTTATCAACTACTTTTGGCAGATAAATAACTACCTCTAGCAGATTATATTTCTGACGACTCATCAATAAATTTTTCAAATTTAGGGCGAATAATAAGGAACTTATTTCCACAAAAACAGAAAATCTTCCTGTATTTTCTTCTGCCAGTCTACGCATCTTCTTGATTCCAATATTGAAATAGGCGGCTGCTTCTTTTATGGTAAGCGTGTACTTCTCACATACAGGAACAAGTGATTCTTTATTTTTTACATTTATCTCTTCCATTACTGCTCACCTCCAAATCTGTCGAGGATATAGCACTCATGCGAGCAATACTTCCCATGCTTATTCCCATATGCACTGAAAGGCTTTTTGCAGTAAGCACAGACAAAGCTATATTCAGCTTTACGATTGACCTTGTCCAGATTGGCATTCCACCACTTATTCCTGCACTTATCAGAGCAGAACTTCTTCTCTTTTCTTCCGTTATTCTGTACAACGACCATTCCACAACATAAACAGTGATGGATTTCTTCATCAGCCGGAGCAGGATTTACTGCCACTCCTCCGAGTCCGTGCCTTCTGCAATATGTCTTTATCGTGTTTTCACTTAAATCAAGGATCTGTGCAATTCTTCCATAACCATAGCCTTCTTCTCTCAGTTTCTTTATCTGCTGTCTCTGTGAATCATTCATGCTATTCACCTCCATCGAATTTGAAGGGAATAACTTTTATAGGTTCATCGTTAAGTCATATACCCTTCACTATTCGCTGGGCATTTTTTTAGTGATTGACCGAAAATATATCTTTTTCCCTTCACTATCCCTTGGACATGAAATCGTTAAATTGGCGGAAAAATTTTCAAAAAATAAGGCTCAGAAGGATTTCTCCCTCCGAGCCTACAATCAGTATTTCATCATACGTTGTTTATCCTAAAAGTTCATTCACTCTCTTTTGGACAGCCGAATAATCATATTCGGCAGATGTAAGTCTGTTTTTTCTGTCAGACCCATTTCCCCATTCTCCACGAATGACCTCCCTGGCAATCTCGTCTACAGACTTCTTAGATGGAGAGCCAAGTTTCTCATTTACAATATTCTGAATATCAGAATAATTGTATCCGGCGGATTCGAGTTTTTCCTTCCTCTCTGCCACATTTCCCCTTCTTCCTGCAATTACTTCATCTGCAATCACATTACCGGATTTCTTTGCAGGAGCAGTTTCTGCTGTCTGTCCCTTAGCATACCCATTCAGTCCGGCAGCCTTAATCTTTGATGGATATCTACATAACAGTAGTCCTGATTACAAGTCTGTCCGTTAATTTTATTGTTACGGATAAGGTTTGTCTCCCCACCAAACTGCCACATCTGTGTTTCAGCACCACTGTTTGGTGAGGGTTTGCTTTTGCCCCAACGTGCCACCCAATGGCTGTATCTAGTAAGTTCTCCATCATTCGTTTCACTGTTAAAAAATGATTCAGACGAATAAATATCTACCCAATATCCGGCAGATTCCAGTTTCTCACAGAATACCTTAACAATCTCTGTTAGAGTTGTCTGCCACACTCTTTACAGCATCTCCAACTGCTCCGATACAGCTTTTGATACCATTCACAATTCCCATCACGAGATCTTTGCCCCATGTAACTGCCTGTGAAGCAAGTCCTGTGATATGCCCTTTAACCTTCGAGAAACCATCCTTTACTGCTCCAAGGACATTGCCCATTGCGGTTTTGATATCATTAACAATTCCACTGAATACAGATGTTACTGCACTCTTGATTGCTCCAAGCACTGTAGAGATTGTTGACTTAATGGTATTCCAGATAGTCGATATCGTACTCTTTATCGTTGTCATGATAGTAGTGATTGCATTCTTCACACCCTCAAAATCACCGGAAATGAGTGCTTTAATGCCACTTACTACTGCACCAATGATGGTCTTTATCGTATTCCACACCGTAGAAAATATGGTTTTAATTGCATTAAGAACTGTGGTAATCACAGTTTTTATAGTATTCCATACTGTTGTTATTACAGTCTGAATGACCGTCAGTACCGTCTGAATAATGGTCTTGTATATATTAAAATAGGTTGTCACTATGGTCTTTATTACTTCAAAGACTGTAGTAAACACACCTTTGATTGCCACCCATACTGTTGTGATAACTGTCTTTATCACATTGATGACAGTCTCAATAATCGTCTTGTACAGATTGAAGTATGTTGTCACAAGTGTCTTGATTACTTCAAATACTGTAGAGAAAATCGTCTTGATTGCCTCCCACACCTGTGAGAAGAATTCCTTGATTGCATTCCATACTGTAATAGCAACCTGTTTTACATTCTCCCAAAGGTCAATCCAAAACTGACGGAATCCATCACAGTTGTTCCAGAGGTAAATAAAAGCAGCCACAAGTGCTGCTATGGCTGCAATAATAAGAACGATAGGATTTGCAATCATTGTTGTATTAAGTGCTGCAAATGCTACCTTAACGATATTGATGACTCCGGCAATCTTCGGAACAATCGTCATTATTGTACCTACTGCCGATATCACTTTTCCAATGACTATCAGTACGGGGCCAAGAGCCGCCACCAGAAGTGCTATGGTGACAACTGTTTTCTTTGTTCCCTCATCAAGGCTGTTTAGAAAATCAACAAACTTCTAAACACATCCAACAATCTACTTGATGGCGGGCATCAGAAGTTCTCCGAATGAAATAGCAAGTCCCTCTAAGGCAGACTTCAATATGGTAATCTGTCCCTGCAGGTTATCAAGCTGTGTATCAGCCATCTGCTGTGCAGCACCACCACTGTCTGTAATCTTCTGCTGAAGGTCATCCCATGTACTTCCTGTATTGGCAAGTAAAGCATTTACGGAAGAAAGGTCTGTCTTATTAAAAATGTTACTGATAATATTAGATTTCTCCGCAAAAGTCATGCCATCCATTGACTTATTCAAGTCACCGAGGATGTCATTCATGCTAGTATGTATTGTTATCTATTATATCCAATATTTCCTTTGCAATGTCTACTACTCCTTTATACTCCGTTGAAATTCGAATGGCATTCTTATAGTTTTTACTTAAAAAGTCAATAAACTCATCAAGTCTCTCCTCCGCAAGACGTTTATCTCTATGTGGATTTCCATCAGCCTTTATTCGTTTCTGAATAGTGTCCTTATCAGCCTCAAGAATAATGTGAATCATATTTTTTGTTTCAAAATAATCATGTATTCTCACTTTACATTCGGACATTGTTAATGCCATATCACTTATCACAATCGAGTCCTGCGATTTGTTAAAAATAACGTTTTTATATTCTTCCAAAAATCCAATATTGTTCTGTGGCAGTAATCCACCTATAGCAAGAAATCTATTTTCTCTTCTTGTCTCTTCTTTTTTTTTATGCAAATATTGTTGAAAATAATTATCTGATTCTAAAACTTCAAGTTTTCTTTTTCCCACATATTGTTTTTTTATTTCATTAATTACAGATGTCTTTCCTATCCCAAATGTACCATCAATTAAAATAATCATGCTATAATCCTCTACTCCTATATGATATACAACAACATTTTCTAACATTTTTGCACTTAATTATAGCACCAAAAGAGTATATTCTCAATCAGAACCTATCAAAGTCCTCCTGCGTGGCAAGTTCTGCATATTTGCAGTCATCGTTTCTGCTTTCTGCATACATATCATTGATAAGACCTATCGACAGCATTTCAAGATCTGCCATCGATAAGCCTAACTGCACACATCTGAGCAGAAACAACGGGGGTTGTCATTTCACGCTCTGTCAGACGAAGTTTTTTTAGACTCCACATCCGTCTTTACATTCAGTCCCCACAATTCAATAAGCTGTGGCAGTACCTGGTAGATGGAAAATGTATTGAAATTATCAAGCCACTCTTCCGGGGTGTCTGGAATAGAAGGGTCTGCGTGTTTAGCCATAATAAAGGCAATGTTCTCAAACATCTCAAGCGAGAACATATCAAGGTTGGAGGACTCTTCCTTCCCATCACCAATACTCTTTTCAAGCACTGCAAGGTCTTTATAAATATCCCTCTGAAACTTCAAACGGTAGATTCTCGGAATGGCTGCACTCGCTTTGAATGCAACCTCCTGTCCATCAATCTCTATATTCTTTCTGATACCCATCCACTGCATATCGACTGTACTTTCTTGCCTTAGCAACATTGCCTTCCACATCACCGCTATAAGCTGAACAGATATACACCATAGGTCTGTAACGTTTCTGTTCTTTATTCATATTGGAGATTTCCTGATATGGCACTGGATCTGGTTATGTTCAATTGTAAGTGTTCCATCTGCAACCTGCTCTTCAACAGCAACCTTTTCCTTACTATCACAATTTTCGAGTCTTTCAAGTATACATTTACGCATTGATGATTTAGCATTGTAAAGCTCATATGTAATAAATCTATCCACAAAGTCATGGTTATTAGGAAATCGTGCCTTTCCTGATTTCTTCAAAATCTCTCTTTTGAAAGCGTCAAAATATCCTACGTTGTCATCCTCGATATCTCTTTCTATTTCTGCGCCAAGGCTTACAAATACTTTATTTAATTGGTTCGTTTCTAATCCACAGATTTCTCTTCGAACAATATAATTTTCAGTAATTTCGATAGCCTTAGTAACATCTTCTGTGCTTATTCGATCTTCATCTTCAGTATTAATTATATCTAAAATTAGTGGAATACAGGTATTAACTTCCAACTTATTAATCCTAAAAAGTACATCAGCATATGATGTTTTGCTATCTTTTGGAGATACAATTATTCTAAAATATTCTGCATACTTTAAAATATCCGACAAAATCGTTTCCATTGAAAGCCTGCTATTCTCTCGATACAATTTAAATTCAGTATACAGTTTTTTCTCTGCAACATTTCTTCTAAGTTTTACGTCAAAATAATATCGAAAGAATTTTGTAATATCCTTTCTCTCAACCAAGTTTTCTAATGGTTCCCAGTACTTCTTATAAAACTTATCTTGTTCTTTTGCATTCATTCCCATAAGAACATAATTTCTGATTTTATCGGAAGGTTCAAGGTATAATCCAGTAGAGTTCATACTTTCAAAAATCAACTGTGGATCATCTCCTATTGTTGGTTCAAGGGAAATACTAACAATGTCCAACTTTGTAATAGCATTATACAAAGCTCGATTTCATCAGATGTCATATTCTCAATTTGGAATAAAAATATTCATAGTTTGCAGTGATCCAATTATCGGCAACAGGTGTCCTGTTTTGAATCAGTTTATTATAAGCATCATCATCCCCCTGTACTAATTTCATTTTTAATTTCTTTTCATCCTCTGCATATTCATCCGTAAGATAAGACGCTACCTTGTCTGGATTCAAGCCTGAAACCGAATCCGTATTATTGTTGATATAGTTCCTTATCGCAAGAAGTAATAAAGAAACTGTAGTAAGTCTCTGTTGCCCATCAATGATGATATGTTCCTCGCAAATTCCATTATGTTGTGAAACAAAAACTATAGATCCAAAGAAATGTGAGCTATACTCGTACTCACATACATCTTTCAAATCCTTCATGAGCTGTACACAATTGTCTTTTTTCCAACTGTATGTTCTCTGATAAACGGGAATAATAAAACGTTTATCCGCACCATTTAAAAGTCTTAATATCTTATTCTCATTTGCTTTCAAAATGGGTATCCCCTTTACTATAATTCCAACAACCCTATATCTATTTTTCTCTGCGTCAAATAACACTCATAAAGCATTTTTGCCGGAATAAGTCTTATCTGTATGTTTTCCAATCCTAATGCCTCAAGCATAGGCATCTTGGCTGTACCTTTCTTAACAATTTCATTTTCTTCTGTCGGCATAAGAAAACAGTTTTTCACCACAGCTATATTATGCGCCTTGATAAATTCCCGGTATACAAGCTGATACAGATACTGCTTTGTCACATCTCCAACTCCCGGATTTCCACGGAGTGATTTCCCCTTTTCAAGTTGGATGTTATAATACTTTGCATCAAATATAATGAAATAATCAACTCCATCAAACTTTGGAATACTAATCAAATCTGGGATTAAAGTATCTGATGCAGTTTCTGTTGTATCAACTCCCTCCCATATAGGTTTCTCAATAATTTCTATAAGAGTTTTTTTCTTCATTGACTGATACTGTTCCGCCAAAGGCGCTGACATATTAAGCTGTCCCAATGTTGTATGCAGTTTGTTATCAAAAACCTCTGCACAGACCTTTTCCCAAACTGCATGGTAAGCCGTTGTTCCAAACATACTGATGCCATCATTTTCCTCAAGCATTCTTCTGTCCTGTGAAATATAGGCATACAGAGTCTTTAATAAAATCTGTCTTCTTGTATTAAATTGAACATTCAGTTCCTTATAAATACGCTCAAGAATGTAGTCTCTATCTCCAAAATCCTGTAACCCCTCTTCTGAGAGTTCAAATGCATCCATATCGAATAATGTATCCAACTGTGCCTCATGCAATTGATGGGAACATTGTGTCAAAACACACTCATGCAGTCTTTTGAAATAATCCATATCATCATCCACGGTCTTTCCCGTGTACAATTCCATATAATATGGACGATTATCTTCAATTAATGCAAAGCTCTCATCTATGGTCTTTCCCCACAGAATCTCGCCCTCTCCATTCACTTCTACAATATCTTCACTGTTAGTGTAAATTCCGTACTCATAATAATCATTCAGCAAGAAAAGAATTACTGCCAAAATATTAAAACTGCGATTCTCCCCATTGCCATTGAACACATTTATTATCTGTTCTTCAGAACGACTGTACCTTTCCAGAACCTTTACCACCTGTTTCATTTCATCAAGCGGATCTTCCCTTTTAGATAAAAGATATTTTGGAAATACCTTTACAACACGACTTCCACAAGTGATAATTCCCACATAGGTAAATACATAAAGACAATCACCACTCTCGGCTGTTTCTTCTGTAATCTCTATATCTTCATCCATCAAGTCAGACATCTCCAACTGGTCCGTACTATTCTTTACACTTTTCAATACTCCGAAGGCTTTCAAATTCTTTATGAACTTTTCCACGCCGGATTCATCAAAGGAGAATATGATTTTTAAATTATTCTTGGTGTATCTTTTTTGCTCTCTGACGTAGCTTGATACAATTTTCATTACGCATCATTCCTTTGTTTATCATAAAATGTCTCTCTGAAAGTTGGTCCAAATATTGCCGTTCCCTTTTCATCAAATGCCTCACATACTGATGAATATTTACTACTGTCACAGCCTTCAAAGAATCTATGCTTCCCTTGTTTTACGGCATCCTCATAAAGATACATAATAACTTTACTCTTGAATGCATCAATGAATCTATCGGCATCAATAATCATTCCATTTTCGTTAGATGTAATTACCTTCTTTGATAGGAAAAATGGTCCCATCAACTTATCTTCATTAATCTTGAAATCAGAAGATGACATCTTATCATTAATTGCCTTACGAAGAGTATTCCATTCAATTGGCTCATCACTGCCAGGAAGCACAATCTTTCCGATACCCTTTATCTTTTCTTCATTCTCATTAATTCCAAGATATTCAAAATTCCATCTTCTCTTAAAAGCTGTATCCATAGGAAATACACCCTGATCTGCACTATTCATCGTTGCCCATATAAACATATTGTTTGGGACACGGATTTTTTTATAGTTATCAGCATTTCCTCCAAGTTCCTTTGCAAGGTATCTTCTGATGTCTTCCGATGCTTGAATTTCATACTCGCTGACACCATCATCATCCCGGTCAAGCAACTGAAATACATCACCAAAAACTGCTGCCACTTTAGCTCTATTGATTTCTTCAATCAGGAGAAGATGTGGTTGTGGGGTATCTGTTCTTCCACTCTTAAGAGCCTCTACATAAACTCTCATAAACGGACCGGGAACAAAATCATAACGAATGCTGTTACCATCTTCATCCATAACAGGCTTATATGTTCCTACAAACTGCGAATATGTATAATCAGGATGGAATGTTACTCTCTCATAGGTACCTGTAGTATCTTCCATCAATTTTTCACAATCATCCTTTAATCCATAACTCTTACCTGTACCAGGTGCTCCAAACACAATACGATTTTTCTCGTATTTTGTCTTAATATCTGTATTAAATACTAATTCCATATTTTCATCTTCCTCTTCAATTCTGTCATCGTCTTTCTGATATGTACCACGTAGCAAGTCAGATACTGCGGATTTATAATCATTTAACGACCAAATAGACATTGCTGTCTTTAAGGAGTTATGAAGATCGGAAGATAAAACAGTTCTACTGATATTCTTCTTAAGCCATCTAACCTTGCGTGTATTCTTATAATCAGAACTCTGGTCAGGATATTCAGTTTCATCATAGTAGTATTCCGATTCAATCCTACCAATATGGAACACAAAATTTTCTGCGTAAATAATATAATCACCTTCCTTAACATCATTAAGGAATCTCCACACCTGGCCTATATCTTGCCCCCTACCTCTGCTATTCTTCTCAAAATGCTCATCATAGAGATTAGCCAACGCACCTTTATCCGATATACCCGATAAATCCCCCATATCAGACCACCCTATGCAAACATGAGGATTATCGTCTGACAAGGCATTGTTCTTTTCTTTAATATGAATTCCGAACAGACTATGCGTAAACACTTCCTCACAGTCTTCATCAGATACCAAATTTTTCAAATATTCAAGATATTTCTTTAATGCACTTCGCTGTGTATTATTCTTCTTTTCAGAATTATCAAGCACTTCAATTGTATTCTCTACATCACCGATATTTGTGGTATAAAAGACACTTTTATCAGGCATTGAAGGAAGATGCGTGTTAGCTACATTGCTTACATATTGGTCAATGGATGAACTACTATATGGATTTCCGGCATCAGAATCCCCTTCTGGCTTGACTTGTAATCCCATCCAATAACGAAAGAGTCTCTTGTTTCGTTCCTCTGGATCTTCTATTTCTACATCAATATCAATATCTTCCGACAAATACGGTCTATTGTCATAAAGTTTTAAGTACTCATATAAACCATCTTTTCTGATTGCTGAAATATAGATACCAAGTCTATTCTTAATTCGTTCAAACATATCACTTGGGATGTAATCATTAGGAATTATTATCTGGTTTCCCGGACCGTTTCTTGAACCATTTTTTGTTCCTGATATCTTTTCAATTATTGTTTCGTTGCATTCCAAGCTGAATACATAATCATTAAATTTATCAACTTGATTATTTACGCCAAAGCAAAAATACTTCATTCCATGTTTTAACGCATATTTCCAGGTAACACCTCTTTCATATGCGCCGCTATCTCTTGTATCAAAATAATTCTTTGTATTATCCTGCTTATGAACAAGTGGATAAATAAAAATAACTATTTTCTCTCCAGAATCAAGTGTTAATACAAAACCTCTATTTTTGGTATCCTCAATATATTCTTTTCTTTCTTCTGAAATACCTAAATACCCATTTAATGTATCAACAGCTTGCTGAGTAGTATATGCCATACCAACACCTCCGTTACTCATTGTCGAACTGTTGTAGAATGTCGTACACTGCATTTGCACAACATTTTGCAAACTGTGGTGGAACTGCGTTTCCAATCATCTTATACAATTCCATATTACTTCCATCAAAAATATAATCGTCCGGGAATGTCTGCAATCTTGCAGCTTCTCGTACGGTCAAAGTTCTCTGCTGTGAAGAATCCGGATGTATATGCCTCAATCCATCCTTATACAAATGAGCTGGTATCAAATTACTCGGCTCGTCCCATCTTATAACATGGTATTTGTGTACATTAGATGATTTACCTGTCATGTCTGTATAAAGCTGTTTTAAAGCCTTAATAGACGTGTATTCACATCTACCTAATTCAATGTCCTCAGTCAGTAACTTAAAGATACCAATATCCCTATCACTCTGCCACCTTGCAATATGATTGGGAACATTTGGATTCGGTAAAGAATGACGAGTTCTTGTTCCATTTACTTTTATATCTTCTTCAACAGGATACAATTTGGGTAAATCCCCTATTGCCTCTAACACTGTTTTCTTTTTCTTTGATTTATATTTTGGAAGAGCCTCAGCATAAAATTGCTTAACAATAGTTTCTGCCTTTTCTCCAAAATAGTCTTTTTTAACGCCAAAAATAATAATTCTTTTTCTGTTCTGTGGAACACCATATTCTGCGAAATCTATAATCGCTTCACTCAAATTTTCTAATAGGCAATACCCTGCTTCAGCAAAGCTTTCTTGGATTATCTCTATAATGTTCCTATCTCCTGGTTTTGCGCTTAATATTCCCGGAACATTTTCAAAAATAAATGCTTTAGGTTGATACCGCTCCAATACCTTAATATAACTTTCAAAAAGATAATTCCTGTAATCATCCCGCATTCCATTTTCATCTCTAACACGCCCTGCTATTGAATATGCCTGACATGGTGGACCACCGATGATTACATCAATACCATTTGCTTCTTCTATCAATTTATCTAGCCCAACCGATGTTCCATAATCGTTATCATCATTCCATCCAGAAAACAACTCATCTGTCCTTTGAATATCAAATCTCAATACTCGTTGGTCAGCATCATTGTATTTCCACTTTTCCCTTAGCCTTTTTTCAAGATTTCGACATGGAGCCTTTTCCCACTCAACAGCAGCAACTGTATCATAATGACCTGACTGCTCAAAGCCATCCATCAGCCCCCCACAACCTGCGAATAAATCTATCGATTTAATCTTTTTGTTCTTCATTATCACTATTCTCCTGAATTATTGATAACACAGCTTCACCTAATGCCTGCCCTAAAAGGGGCGGTACAGCATTTCCAACCTGTCTGCTTTGCTGTGTTTTTGTTCCTGTAAATATGAAATCATCTGGAAAAGACTGCATTCTTGCACTTTCCCTTACAGTAGGAACTCTGTTGTATTGATAATGAAATAGATTCCTATGTCCAGTATCCACCGTTCTTGCAGGAGCATTTCCGTTCAAACGTGTCCAAGCCATATGAAACTTCCTACTTTCTCCCCATCCTTCTGGAAGATCTTTATAATTCCCACCTTCTGGAACAAGTGCAATTGTGTCCTTAACCATTTGTGTATGATTTGTTCCAATATGATTATAAAGTACTGAACAATTACCTCTCATCAATTTCTGATAATCGGTTAATGGCTCTTTATTATACTCTGCTTCTTCAGTTCCCAAGTCATTCTCCAATGATGGCAAATCACTAACAGCATCACGGCAAGTTATATAATTTTCTGGTGCAAGTTTCTCTTTTGGAAATTTAGGAGTTCCAATATCTTTTCTAATCCCCATAAAAATTAGCCTTTTCCTCATCTGAGGAACACCATAATCTGCAGCGCATAATATTTTACACTCAATGTTATATCCCATTTTCTTGAAACGGTGCAGAATTTCATCTTTTATTTGTCCTTCATATAATGTTGCCATACCAGGAACATTTTCAATAATAAAAGCCTTTGGTTGATACTGTTTTACAATCTCAATAACAGCCAAATATAACTTGTTTCTTTCATCGTCAAAATTACGTGGTCCCGTCAAAGAAAAGCCTTGACACGGTGGTCCCGCAATTACTACATCTATTTCCCTATCTCCTGCAATTCTCTTTATTTCGTCAAAAGTTTCTTGCTTTGACAAATCTGCATTCAATGCCACTGCACCATTATGATTTTTAGCAAACGTATTAAGCGCAGCCTGATCGTTGTCCACTCCTACGATAATATCAAATCCGGCATCCATAAATCCTTTTGAAAGTCCACCACACCCGGCGAATAAATCTATTGCATTCATTATGTAATCATTCTCCTTTAGTTTTCTTTTGTGAATTCACAGATATCCGAAATATCACAATCAAGCTTATTGCATATCTTCATAAGAACTTCCATACTAACTTGCTGATTTTTACTAAGTTTTGCCAATGTATTTGTACCAATGCCTGTAATAGTTCTTAAATCACTTTTATTAGGCATTCCTTTATCAATCATTAATTTCCATAATTTATTATAACTTACTTCCATATTGCACCTCCGTAAAATAACATTCGAATCCACATCATCTATTATAAACTGGGAAACATATTTTATCAACGGAGAAATAATATATTTCTCCCTCTATATATTTTGTGCTAAAAAAACAAGTTCAGAAAAACTTAACTCGTTTTTTATTATGGGCGCATCTTTCTAAAACGTCTTCCAGAAAAATCTGCTTGATACAAGCCGGGACTCACATATCTTAAAAGAACATGATCTCTACCATAGTCATCTAAATCTTTAACAGTTATTACATGAAAAGGAGCTACATTCATCCTTCTTCTTAAGTATGCCCCTAATTCAGCTCCACCTTTTTTAGGTGATGCATCAGCATATGATAATTGTTTCGGATACACCATCAAAGGATTTGATTTTGATGGGTAATGTCTTTGTGACCCTTGAAAAGTCATCGTCATAATAGTACCATCATCCCATATTACAGTAACTGGATCTGACATTCTAGTCTTCTTTCCTCCATTTGTAGTTCTCGTAGCAGGATATGGTTGAAAAAGCAATGGATAATAGTCCAAATGATCAGTGAGAACCGGAATGTAAGCTTCCATAGCTTTACGTTTCTTTCCTGTATGTCCGTTCTGGTTTCCCCAGTTTGGTCCACCACCAATATATGTACATCTTTTTCCTTTTTTGTCAAAATAATATAATGGCATAATAGCAGTAAGCGGATCTGATGTAAGAGGTAAAAAACCTCTTGGTGACTTAATAGTTTTAACTTTCTTATTCTTTGCCACTTTAACTAATGAGTCATTAATATCTATAGAATTTTTCTTAATTTTTTTGTAATAGTCATTTAATTTAACTAAATAATCTCCTTTTTGAAGAACACTTAAATTCAATTCTGCAAGCATTTCAGCATTAGCCATACTGCACAATCCCTGCATTGAACAATTTGCCGAACCAACCATTGCATTAAACATATTATTGCTATCATAAAACAAATAACACTTTGTATGCACTCTTTGTGTGTTCACAAATGATATTTTCAAATTTGAATATTTCGCATTAATATTGCGCAAAGCAGATAATACACTAGGCCTTATCTTATCCACACCATACATACCATAGTAATATTCAAATGGCTTTCCCAATGCTGCAATTTTATCAATTATATCAGGTGAAAAATATCCTGTAATAATAACAATCCTATCACTAGAGTTTGCATTAATTAACACATTCTTTAGTAAATCATCTACTAAAACTGCCATCTAATCATCTCCTTGTGTTTTTTTCTCTTAAATCATCTATGCCATTGTGGTAACACCTTACGGCTTAACTAACATCCTCATATAACATTCATACAATATGATATAAAAGAATTTAACGATTGTCTACTACCATTTAACGATTATCCACATTTCCTGTTTTTCATTTTTCCATTCGTAGTATTACCGTAGTCCCCAAATGCTCTGACTACCAAACTATGCCCTACTTTGCCCTGTTATGCCTTGATATATAAGGCTTTCTACAGTCCTACAGTGGCAGATGAATAAAACTCTAATCATAAATTTCTCCTATCATAAAAAGCCGAGAAAAGCCGTGTTTTGGGGCATTTTGCCGACTTGTTTCTTCTTTAGTTTGCTTGTCAACTAAGCAAATTATAGCATAATTGAGCAAGTTGTGACTACCTGTTAGTAGTAGAAATAGTAGTAAAATGGGAAGTCTTACTACTAAGTATCCGTCTGGCTCTCCTTTATCAGATCAAACAGTACGGAGAACACTTATCAAGTACACTTCTCTTGCTTCTATCGAACAGCATATTACACCTCATATGTTCCGTCATACATTTGCCAGTTCCTTATTAGATGCAGATGATGATATTCGATATATCCTAGAAATGCTAGGACATAGTTCTATCAAAACATCCTAGAAATAAATTCAATTTTTAACTTCTGTCCGTAAATGACTGATTATTTCTTCATATCATCCCGCAAACATCTCAGATATCCTACCAATCTGGCTCTGTATTCTTCCGGACTATAAACAAACGGCTGTCCTTAACCTGCTTATCGTTTTAATTTTCGATATTCGCTCGGAGTAATTCTATAACGTTCCTTAAACGCTCTATTAAATGTTCTCTGGCTATCAAAGCCACTATCCAAACAGATATCAAGAATTGTATCTCCCGAATTCACTAGCCTTGTACATGCATAGCTCAATCTGGCATCATTAAGATACTGATTGAAATTACGATGAAATGTTTTAGAAAATACTCGTGACAAGACATACTTACTTACTCCAAGATTATGCGCCATATCCTCTAGAGAAAATTTTTTTCTAAAATTTCCCGACACATAAGATACTGTTCTGTATATCAAATCATCACTCCCCACGCAACTTTTTTCCACCAATTCCATTTTTCCTATACATCTTGCCAGCACAATTTGAACATAAGCTTGAACAATCATAGGTTCGTTTTCTTCCATTTGGATAATCGCCTGAATTGCATTATAAACATCTGGTTCAATCTGCCCCGCACGAATAACCGGATATTTAGGAGCATATCCTTGTATTTTATCTTCAAATACTCCTGCAAAAGAAGACGGAACCAAGATATAATCCGCCCGGCTCGTTTTTTCTGAAAACACTTGATAATGATGAATAATATCAGAAAAGACAAATCCGATATCACCCTTTTCCATATGATATAATTCCTGCCCCACTCCCATCTCAAGTGTTCCTTCCGTTACGCACACAATCTCCAATGCGTTATGTAAATGTGGAGATACATGTTTTGACACTATTTGCGCCGCATATACCTCTTCCTTTGTTTCCTTAAACGTCAAATGCATTGATACATCTCCCATTTATTACTTAATTGTTGATTTCCTCTGCAACATTTGTCTATATTTTCTTTTAATTTGGCAAGCATTCTTATCCAGCCTGTCCTATAATGAACTTGCAAACAAGGAAAGGAGGAATACAAAATGAGCAAATTCAAAAAATATATAAACAACCTTTTAGCTTTCTATAAAGGATACTTTGAGCATGTATATCATGCATAATCTGGCTAAAAGGACTATTTGTGAAAACTGAATACTGAAAAAGCAGGCCACTTCACAAATGTGAAATGGTCCTTTTTTTATATGCACTCCAAAAATTTTTTGAAGGCAGCTTGTCCTTCCGGTGTTCT
>OIYT01000052.1_pt1 | contig 155809 bp, 110 predicted proteins | sample 1588201 | NCBI WGS metagenome assembly OIYT01 (sample SAMN03283260) | human gut metagenome | biome: human-associated habitat; material: feces | host: Homo sapiens | place: USA | collected 2013
GGTTTTCTTCATAGATTTGTTTTTAAAGTTACTGTTTGAAGTTCTATCAGAACTATTCCGTGTCCATAAAGGGAAAATAGATTGTATTTTATTTTATTTAAGAAGGAATTTTAAAAGGATTTTTCTACTGAATTTCTACTGTTATGCTACTTTGAGGCGGAAAAAGATAAAAGATATCCCTTTTTATATACTTTTATTTAGCTTATTTATCCGTGAATATTGACTGTTTCATACATTTTGTGTTATATATCAAAAAAATAATTTTATAATTAAAGTTGATTTAATAAAAAATATTCTATATTTGCGATGTGATATAAACTTAATTTAAGAATGTAGTTCTGATAGAACTTATCCTATAAAGGAAATCTCTTTATTTTGTTAAATGAATTTTATTTCAGCCTTTGGGGATGAAATAAATTATTTGGTGAAGTATCCTTGTGCAGATAGTGCAGGGAGTGGTTTGTTTATGGGCACATGGGGAAATTTATTCTTTTCATAGTCGATGGTTATACATATATTTATATGGATATGTATGGACTTTGGATGGCAAGTATAACTAAGGTAGCTGAAAATATATCTAATAACGAAGAAACGGAGGTGATATAAACATAGAAGACCATCGTTAAAAAAGGTCAGATGGTCTTCTTGAGTGATGAATCATTAATAAAGCTCTTTATGTACCAATTCCTCAAATAACAGTGCATATTTTGCAACGACTGCTTCGGCGTATTTCTTCCCTTTTCCGGCACTTGCTTTTTTAGGATTGCCTATACCGGTATCTTGCGAAACGTTTTGCCAGTTTCTTGGAATCCATGCCACTTTTTCATTCAGCATTTGCGAAGCGAACTTCTTATAATTTCCATCTCCGGCTTCATCCAGATTTACCAATTCCGGATGATAATGCATCATAACAGAAGTTTCCAATTCATCTGCATGGTCACCCGGTTCATCAAAGTACTCTTTAGCAGGGACAAAGGCAAACCATTCGCTGCTGGCTATCAGGAAGTCGGGATAGTCCAGTGACAAGTCACGTATCATACTTTTGAATGTATTGCCGCCATGTCCGTTGATAATGACCATTTTGCGGTATCCTTGGGCGTATAGAGAGGCAACTATGTCGCTTAAAATCGCTTTCTGCGTTTCATAGCGATAGTGGATGCAGAAATCCAGTTCACGTTGTCCCGGATTCTGTGAACCGGCAGTGACGTAAGGCAGGACCATGCAACGAATACCGTAATGTGTTTTTGCCATTTTAGCAGCATCTAGTGCGATGTCGTGGCTCAGAATACAGTCTGTCAGATAAGGCAGGTGCAGATTATGCGGTTCGGTAGCCCCCCAAGGGAGGAGGACCAAATCATATTTCAATGGTTTTACCTTGCCGTAACAGGTTACGGCAAGGTCTAGTTCTTTATCCATTATTTATAAGACTTTTTAAAGATATGCAGGATTTCTTCGTCTGTAATCGGGCGTGGGTCGAGAGTGAACAGTCCTCCCATCGTATCTCTTGCATTTTGCAGAAATTTGGGGAAATCTTCGGATTGGATGCCAAACTCGCTCAGTTTGATAGAATGTACTTTACATTCTTTTTGCAGTGTAATCAATGCATCAATGAAATCGGACGGACGGTTGCTCTTTTTCTGGGTCATCATTTCAGCCATTTTCATGTAACGTTTTGTACAGTCATGCCGGAAAGTTTCGAAGTATGTCTCAGACAAGGCAATGAGTCCTGCTCCATGAGGAAGTTGTGGATAATAAGCACTCATGGCATGTTCTAATGAATGTTCGGAAGTACAACTGGAAGTGGCCTCCACCATGCCTGCCAAGGTGCTGGCCCAAGCTATTTTGGCACGCGCTTTCAAATTCTTTCCGTCGGCTACGGCTACTGGCAGATATTTGTAGATCAGACGGATGGCTTCTAAGGCGTAAAGATCACTGATGGGTGTTGCACAATTGGCGATAAAACCTTCTGCGGCATGGAAGAATGCATCGAACCCTTGATAGGCGGTGAGGTGCGGGGAAATGGAAACCATCAGTTCCGGGTCTACAATAGATAAGGTAGGGAAGGTCAGCTGGCAACCGAAGCCTATCTTTTCTTGAGCCGTTTCGTGGGTAATCACTGTCCATGGATCCATTTCCGTTCCGGTTCCGGCGGTGGTAGGGATGGCGATAATGGGAAGTGCTTTGGTTACGGGGCGTCCTTTGCCACTACCCCCTGATACATAATCCCAGTAGTCACCGTCGTTGCAGGCCATAACAGCTATACTTTTGGCGGAGTCGATGGAACTTCCGCCTCCCAGGCCTACTACAAAGTCACATTTTTCTTCCCGGCAGATGGCGGCTGCTTCCATGACGTGTTCTTTGATGGGGTTGGGAAGGATTTTATCGTAAACCAGTGTTTCTACATTATTCAGTCTTAATTGGGCGAGTACTCTTTCCAGATACCCATATTTCCGCATGGAAGTTCCGGATGAGATGACGACTAGTGCCTTTTTCCCCGGTAATTTTTCACTGGATAATTTCTTGATTTCTCCGCAACCAAATACTAATTTGGTAGGGATGTACAAACTAAATACAGGATTTGCTTTCATGTTCTTTCGTATTTAAAGTTTCACTGGTAACAAATGTAGGAAAATAATAGTTTGCTTGTTTAAGTAATTTGTTAAATTTTACATACTGCCGGATTGTATTCGTTTTCTTTAATTCAGTTTGAGATAGATATGTTTTTCCGATTATACTCGAAAAAACTATCTTTGTGGGAAAAGATTCGAGTATGGACGATAAATGGAAAGCTTATACCGACAAGATTGGCAATTTTGTGGGGACGTTATGTGGAATTTCATATATTGCCCTATAGTTATGTTGAATATTTACAGTTGATGCAGCAACTTGCCGGCCGGGCTTCTTATTTGACCTATTTACAGAAAGGCGGTTTGTCCGAATTGTACAACTTGCCCACTGTCGAGTCAGAAAAACAATACGTCGCTTCTGTGAAAGATATGATTTTGTTGCGTGATATAAGCCCGTTCGTGATATAAGGTTATTGGATGATATTTTTATTTATTGGTGAATAATGCGGTCCAATCTGTTTTTCCGTTCTATGTGAATAAATAGTTCGGAAAAGAAATGTACCTTTACATTCAATTGAGAAAAGAATGCTACTATGATTAATACATTAACTTCCTTACGGCTCTTTTTTGCGCTGATGGTTTTCGGGGCGCATTGTTATGTCGTTGATTCCACCTTTTCAACTCATTTCTATAAAGAGGGTTTTGTAGGCGTGAGTTTCTTCTTTATATTGAGTGGTTTTATTATCGCTTATAATTATCAGCAGAAGCTGGTGGAGCGGAAAGTGTCGAAACGCCAGTTTTGGGTGGCACGAATCGCCCGTATCTATCCATTGCATATAGCGACCTTATTGGGAGTGGCCGTGATAGGTAATCTATTGAACCCGATGGGTTGGGGGGAAGGATTGAAACATTTTATTCCTGCGCTGTTCCTTTTGCACCCTTTTGTTCCCCGGATGGATTACTTCTTTTATTTCGACAGTCCTTCCTGGAGTTTGGGGTGTGAGCAGTTGTTTTATTTCTTGTTTCCGTTTTTAGCGTTGCTTTTTGCTAAAAAACAGAAATTGATAGGAGCGCTTTTAGTATGCGCTGTGGTAGTTCCTGTTTTGATGTCAATGACGGATGAGGCGAACATCCGCGGTTATTGGTATGTGAATCCGTTGGCACGTTTCCCCGATTTTCTGGTAGGAATGTTGCTTTATCGGGTTTATGAATGGTGCCGTTCCAAAAAGCTGTCTTTCTCTACAGCGTCATTGCTCGAAGTAGGGGCGGTATGTATCTTCCTGCTGTTTTATATGTTTTCGGCGGATTTGGTGCCGAAAGTTTATCGGTACTCCTGTTATTATTGGATGCCGATTTCGTTGGTTCTGTTGATATTCTCTTTGCAGAAAGGATTCCTTTCCCGTATTCTATCCAATAAATATCTGGTCATAGGCGGTGATATCAGTTATAGCTTTTATCTGATTCATTTGTGGATACTGTTTGCTTATGTGCAGTTGGCGCAAACATACGATTGGCATATCAGTCTGTATATCAGTATTCCGCTTATCTTTGCAGTCACTATCGGGCTGAGCCTGCTTTCTTATTATTATTTTGAGAAACCGGCTAACCGCTGGGTAAAACGAATTTTAAACAAACAATAATAACTGGTTCATGGAAAAACAATTATCAGAAAAACTGCCACGCGTTGAGGTGGTGGATGCTTTACGGGGATTTGCAGTCATGGCAATTCTTTTAGTGCATAGTTTGGAACATTTCATCTTTCCGGTTTATCCGGTAGACCAGCCTGCATGGCTGAATATACTGAATGACGGGGTATTCAATGTTACATTTACTTTATTGGCTGGAAAATCGTATGCCATTTTTGCTTTGCTGTTTGGATTTACATTTTATATTCAGTCGGCTAACCAGCAGCGTAAAGGAAAAGATTTTGGTTATCGTTTTCTGTGGCGTTTGCTGTTATTGGTAGCTTTTGCTACGCTGAATGCAGCTTTTTTTCCGGCAGGAGATGTGTTGTTGCTGTTCTCAGTAGTGGGAATCGTATTGTTCGTGGTGCGTAAGTGGAGTGACTGTGCCATACTTGTTACAGCTATTTTGTTTCTATTGCAGCCCGTTGAGTGGTATCATTATATAGTAGGTCTGTTTGATCCTTCTCATACTTTGCCCGATTGGGGAGTGGGCGCGATGTATAAAGAAGTGGCGGAATACACCAAAGAGGGGAACTTGTGGGAGTTTTTGGGTAAGAATATGACCTTTGGTCAGAAAGCCAGTTTATATTGGGCTTTTGGAGCAGGACGTTTCTGGCAGACTGCCGGCTTGTTCTTGATGGGGTTGTATATCGGACGCAAACAATTATTTGTAACTTCCGAAAAACATACTCGTTTTTGGGTGAAGACTCTTATCATTTCCGCTATCGCTTTTGCTCCGCTTTTCCAACTGAAAGAGCTGATTATGGCTAGTGACAGTGAGCTCATTCGCCAAACTGCCGGAACGGCTTTTGATATGTGGCAGAAGTTTGCTTTTACATTTGTGCTGATTGCCTCTTTTGTGTTGCTTTATCAACGGAACAGATTCAAGGATTTTGTATCAAATCTTCGTTATTATGGCAAGATGAGTCTGACTAATTATATCACCCAGTCTATTGCCGGAGCTATTATTTATTTTCCCTTCGGACTTTATCTGGCTCCGTATTGTGGGTATACGTTGAGCTTGTTTATTGGTTTTGTACTCTTTTTGTTGCAAGTACAGTTCTGCAAGTGGTGGTTGAAAGGACACAAGCAGGGACCGTTAGAGAGTATTTGGCATAAATGGACCTGGATGTGTTCCAAAAAATGAGGAACTCTGACAGGAGTTGCATATGCTATAGAGAAGAGAGGAAAAGGCAAATTACTTTTTGCCTTTTCCTCTCTTCTCTATAGGGACTGATTCTTGTTTCCCAAGTTTCCCGAATATCATAAAAAGGATATCAGTTCAGGATTATAATCAATTGTTTTTGCCTTCTATCTGAATTTGAATAGCTTGTCCTGTACGTTGCAGACATTCTATAAAAATAGAAAGATGATTGGTTTTCTGCATCAACTCACATATAATTTCCTTTTCTTCTGTGCACCAAGGTTCATAAGCACGTGGGAAAGTTTCACGTTGTTTACGGATATAAGGTGGAAGGACTGTTTTCTGAATACCTAACTTTTGGACTTTTTGTTTTATACGGCAAATATCTTCTTCGGTACAATCATTAAAAGATTCTTTTGTAAAGAACCCCGGATGTTTTTGGTCAATGTCAAGATAGATTGTAGTCTTAGATAGGGATTGAAAGGTTTTCTCTCTGCTTTCTAGTTCCTTTATTAGATTGTTGATGTATTCATCGGCTTGAAAAGATGATACAATGATGGAACATTCGTGGCGGGAGTATTCTTTGTGGCGATTGGCAGACAACCAGTTGAAAGAGCCTTCGATTAATGTATGGTTATCAATAGCCAACGATTTATTGTGGATACCTTTTACTTCAATGAGGGTTACACCACTTTCTATCAATGCGTTCCGTCCATCCTTGGCATGACTGAGTAAATGTTTATTTTTCATATCATAATCTAGGGACGAATCGGTGTAGATTGTGACATCAACTCCTCGTTGAACCGTATGCCGTATCAACGGAATCAGCTGGTCGTTTTCTATGGCATGGATAGATATGAATGGAGATACAATCAGCAGGCGGCGTCTTGCTTTCTCAAAAGCTTGACGAAGAGTCTGAACATGCTCTTCTGTGGTGGACAGACGAAGGGTGGGGTGGTAGGTGCACAGTGGGATTTCCTGTTGGTAAATAAAGTTGTTGGAAATCTCGTTGGATGGAGCATCGAAAAGCCATTTAGCCATATTCCCTGCCGGAGTATTTTCTTCCGGATGGAAAATATTCATGTTGCCAAAAACAATGAAATGATGCTGGGCGCGTGATATCGCTACATTGAGCATATTGTATTTTCCATCACGCTCCATAAAAAGAGAATGGTCTTCAGGAGAGTTGACTGTTGAAAAAAGAACAATCGGACATTGGGCACCTTGCAGGGAATGTACTGTGCCGATGATCATCTCTTTATATTTCTCATTTCCTGATATGTTTTGTATTTGATGCCGTATTTCGGCCTCTTGGGCTTTGAAAGGAGTTACTACGGCTACAATTTCATGAATAGGCTTTTTATAGGTCTTTTCCAAATTATCTTTCTCCAGCTCCAGCCAACAGACAATGGCTTCCGCTTCAGCCCGGTTGAGGCGGCTTCCTGTTTTTCCGGGGCTGCTGTAACTGTTGATGTGTACATATCCTTTAGAGGGGAGGGACTTGTATTTTACTTCATTACCTTTTTTAGGAAGTAACCTGCCGTGGTAAACATAATCATTGCAATAAGCAATAATGGAATCTACGCATCGTCTGTGTTCGGTCAGAAAAGCTCCTTTTTCACCTTTTACTGTAAAATTACAGCTTTTACGTGCCAGTTTCATTATACTTCCGGAAGAAGAAAGGAAACCGTTGTTCTCCAAGAAACGGTATTTTTCCGAGGACTGGTTGGAAACAATGCCCAGATTCTTTAAATTAATGAATGAATATTCATCAGAAATGGACCATACGGGTTCTATTTGTTGAATATCGCCTACTAAAATCGCTTGTTTGGCCAAACTGAAGGAGGGAACGGCAAGTTCGGGTGAAACTTGTCCGGATTCGTCTACAATCAGCAGGTCTATTCCATTGTATAAGGGAACATCCCATTTTCCATTCTCCGCATAGGTCATATACTTGGGTAGGGAGTGGAAAGTAGAGATGAAAACAGGCATTACACAAGCCAGACGTTTTAATCTTTGGGTATAGGCTTCCTGTGTGCGCTGTTTACCTTCATCGCACTTGCTTAACCGGTGAATAAACTCGGCTTCCCGATAATGTATGGCATACCAGAACATTTGATACCGATAACTGATATCCAGCCTTACTGCCATGTCTTCTGTATAAGGCAAGTTGCCATACTCAGGGTTGGAACTGATCTTTTCGTAACGTTCTTTGAATTCTTCTGTCAAAGCCCACTGTTCTATTACTTTGTCGTAGGAGGGTAATGGCTCATGGAATTTGCGGATAAACTTCTGTAATATATTGTTTTCCTTCCGGTTTCCATATTCTGTTGTTTCGGCAGCTTGGATACAGAAGATAATCTTTTTTTGGAGAGCTTGCATTTCCTTACGGAGGAATTGTTGGCATTTTGTTTCATCTTGATAGGCTTTTCCAAAAAAGTTATTGAAACATTGTAGATAAAAGTTTTTGTATTCCTCTTGACGTTCGGGAGTATCGTATGTTGCTGGAAATCCATCCCCCATGGGGTTGAACATCATTTTGTATTGTTCTTGTAGTTCTTTTTTTCCTGACAGATATAAGCCTAACGTATCTAGTTCGGGTAGCCAGCGGTTGGATAACCGGGGATGTGCCGTGTCATTAGTTGTTTCCGCTTTGAAATCTTTCAGGATATTGGTGATCGCCTGATTATTAGCTGAACTTGCAACTATAATTTCCGGTTCTTCCGGATTGTTTAGGATATTATGGGCAAGTCTGTTTGCTATGACTGTTTGCAGGAAAGTGGTTTTTCCTGTTCCCGGAGGGCCGTTGACGACAAAAATATCAGTACATTCCGGTGTAGTATACATTGCCAGTGTTTCGCGTTGAGATACAGACAAAGGGAAGTCGCCACTCATTTGTGCCCAATGTTCTCGGTTGCAATAAACTTTTCGGGTGGTTGGACTGGGAAGAACGTTGGTTGGTTTGGTCTGTATCAATAAATTCAACAAAGGATGCGGAGTGGTATCGTTATCTTTTAAGAGCTTGTCATATAGTGTGATTATGGGCTGTGCCATATTACGTTCGGAGGCTTTTATGATAATGATTTCTGGATTATCATGGTAATTCATCGTTCTGAAAGTTTTGCCGGTTGCTTTTTTGAAAAGCTGTTCGCATGCTCGCCAATAGGTTTCCCATTCTGTAATTTCTGTATTGAAATCGGATAGTAGTCGGTCTACTTTTGGAAGAGAGGTTATGGTGCGGTCATTGGCTGCATTGGGTTCCAAAAATTTACGAATAAAGATTGGAATTCTGTCTGATTCGTTCTCGCATACGGTTAGTTTACCGTCAGGCAACATGGTGGCAGTAATCAAAAAGGGATATTCCGGTCTTTCTGATTGGGAAGTCCAGCCGTTTTCAAATTCGGGCAAAAGAATACAAGGAGCAATCATTACTTTTTGTTTTTCATTGCTATCTTCTGCTTTCCAATCAGGGAAAATAACAGGAATACTTTTGAGAGGAACGAATTTAAGTATTTTATCACCGATGTTTAAGGTGATTCGTGCTCCTTTGGGAGCAATGGCTTTGCGTTCTGCATCTTGAAGGCAGGTTTTCCAGTATTTTAGCAAGGTTTGGTCCATTTGTCTTTACGTTTGTGTGATGGAATAATGCACAAATATAGAAAAATAGGTGAAAAAAATATGATAATTGGGGTAACATTCCTGAATTTATAAGTTTTATTTGGAAAATGTTAGAGTAGTCCTTGTTGGCGGTAAATGAATTGGAATAAAACGGGATAATTGTAATATTTTGTGGTGATGAGGCTAAGAAACCGGACTTTATGAAGCAAATGAAGCTAAAATAGACGAAAATTTATCTGTTTGGGGAGCGTGGATATACTAATTTTGCCAATAAATGAAACTTAAATCTATGATGAAAAGACTTGTTAATTTATTGGCTGCTTTTATTCTTTCTGTAAATTGTATTAGCGCCCAGAATCTTACTCGTTGGGTTAATCCGTTTATTGGAACCGGTGCTGTTCAATCTAGTCTTTCTGGGAATAATTATCCGGGAGCTACTGTTCCTTTTGGTATGGTGCAGTTGAGTCCCGACACTCGTGAAGCTCCTGATTGGGCGCAAGCTTCAGGATATGATTATAATGATTCTATTATTTATGGTTTCAGTCATACGCGTTTAAGCGGAACCGGTGCTTCTGATTTTATAGATATACTTCTATTCCCTACCATCAGTGATAAAAGGAAATCGACTTTCACTCATCAACACGAACAGGCGCGTCCGGGCTATTATCAGGTATTATTGAAAGATGAGAAGATTCAAGCGGAGTTGACGGCTTCTGTACACGTAGGAGTGCATCGCTATACCTGTTCTGATGGTGACCAGTTGAAATTATGGTTGGATTTGGACCACTCGGCAAATAAGGGGAGTTGGAACCGCCGGATTATTCAATCACAACTCCGCATGGTTTCTCCTACCGTAGTAGAGGGATATCGTATTATTACGGGATGGGCAAAGCTGAGAAAGATTTATTTTCATCTTGAATTTTCCCAACCGATCCTATCCAATCAGTTATATGATGGCAATCGGATGTATGAGAATACTCCTGTCATTAATGGTACGGAACTGCGTGGATTGTTTTGCTTCGATAAGAAGTGGAATAAAGAATTGATATGTAAAGTCGCTTTATCTCCGGTTTCCATTGAAAATGCCCGGTTGAATATGGCAACTGAGGTCCCCGGATGGGACTTTGAATATATTGCTCGTGCTGCCGAAACTAGTTGGGAGAAAGAATTGAAGAAGATTATCATTCAAGGTACCGATTTGCAGAAAAAGATTTTTTATACGGCTTTATATCACACTATGGTACAACCCAATACGATGAGTGATGTTAATGGTGAATATATGGCATCCGATTACGTCACTCGTTCTGTGGCAAAAGGGGAGGTGCATTATTCTACTTTTTCTTTATGGGATACTTTCAGGGCCGCCCATCCACTTTATACTTTGATACACACGCACCGCATTCCCGATTTTGTTAAGAGCATGATGAGGCAATACGATTATTATGGCTATTTGCCTGTATGGCAATTATGGGGACAGGATAATTATTGTATGATTGGCAACCACTCCATTCCTGTCATTGTGGATGCTGTTCTGAAGGGTGTTGCCGGGGTGGATGAAGAGAAAGCCTATGAAGCGGTTTTTAATAGTTCTATCGTGTCTCATCCGAACTCTCCTTTTGAAGTATGGGAGAAATATGGATATATGCCGGAGAATATTCAGACACAATCTGTTTCTATTACTTTGGAGCAGGCTTTTGATGATTGGTGTGTCGCACAGTTGGCTAAGCGATTGGGAAAAGAAAAGGATTATAATCATTTTATGAAACGATCTGCTTTCTATCGGAATTTGTTCAATTCTAAAACCGGGTTCTTCCAGCCTAAGAATGATAAGGGTGAGTGGATTGAGCCATTTGACCCTTATAAGTATGGGGCGAATGGAGGTTATCCTTTTACTGAAGGGAATGCTTGGCAATACTTTTGGTATGTACCCCAGAATATCCCCGATTTGATTTCACTGACAGGGGGGAACAAAGCCTTTGTCGCAAAGTTGGATACATTCTTTACGGTTAGCTACCAAAGTGGTGCATTGAATGACAATGCTTCCGGTTTTGTAGGACAGTATGCGCATGGTAATGAACCGAGTCATCATGTGGCTTATCTGTATGCTTGTGCGGGGGAACCTTGGAAAACACAGAAATACGTGGCGTATATCATGAATGAACTGTATAACGATTCTTCTTCAGGTTATGCCGGAAATGATGATTGTGGAGAGATGTCTGCTTGGTATGTGTTTGGAGCACTTGGCTTTTATCCGGTAAATCCGGTAAGTGGGGAGTACGTTATTGGTACTCCTATGTTGGAAGAAGCTGTCATTCAGTTACCCGGTAGAAAGACTTTTACGGTAAAAGCTCCGCGTAAGGAGGACAATGAGGTTTATATCTGTTCCATGAAACTGAATGGTGAAAAATATACGAAGAATTATATTACTCATCAGGATATCATGAAGGGCGGAATATTGGAGTTTGTTATGACTGCCTCACCGGGAAAATGATAACAAATGGTGAAGTGTTGGAATTTGTGCCGGGAAAGATTTCTAAATGTTGAATAACTCCCTTTTATAGGTTACGATTGAAGCAAAAGAGTCTAAAAATGGCGAGTTTTTCTCTACCTAATGGGAGAGGTATATCTACTTTTGTTTCAGAAGAAACTATTAATCATGAAAAATATGAAACATTTTAAGACTTATTTAGCAGCAATGGCTTTGGCCCTTTCCGGATGCCAGAGTGCAACTGATTCCTGTGAAACTACAGAATTGTGGTATGCCCAACCGGCAAAAGTTTGGATGGAATCTTTACCTATCGGTAATGGGCGTTTGGGAGCTATGACTTATGGTGGAATAGAGGAAGAGAAACTGGCATTGAATGAATCGACAATGTGGTCCGGCCAGTACAATGAGAACCAGAACAAACCTTTCGGACGGGAGAAAATGAACCAGCTCAGAAAGTTGTTTTTTGAGGGAAAACTATCGGAAGGAAACCGTATAGCCGGAGATAATCTTCATGGCAACCAGACTTCTTTCGGAACTCATCTTCCCATTGGAGATTTGAAGATGCAATTCATTTACCCCGAAGGTAAAGTGACCGACTACCGCCGTTCGTTAAGCTTGGATGAGGCTGTCAGCAGCGTTTCTTTCAACTCCGGTGGTGTGAACTATAAACGTGAGTATTTTGCTACAAACCCGGATAATGTTCTCGTACTCCGCTTGACCGCTGATAAGCAAAAGTCCATTACTATGAACATGGGATTGGATTTGATGCGTCAAGCTGATCTTTCTGTAGAAAATAACCAATTGGTGTTTACCGGAAAAGTAGATTTTCCTTTGCATGGTCCGGGCGGAGTCTGTTTTGAAGGAAGAATAGCCGTTTTGGCCGATAACGGAGAGGTAAAGATGGAACAGTCTGGGGTAAGTATCAAAGAAGCTGATGCCGTGACTTTGATTGTCGATGTGCGTACTGATTATAAAAGTCCTGATTACAAGACTCTTTGTGCTGACGGTGTGGAGAAGGCTGCAGCTAAATCTTATGATGAATTGAAGCAGGCGCATATAAAGGATTATAATACGTTGTACAATCGTGTTTCTATCCATTTCGGGCAAGACGCTAACCGGGCGATGCCTACGGATGTCCGTTGGAAACAAGTGAAGGAAGGCAAGACCGATACCGGACTGGATGCCTTGTTCTTCCAGTATGGTCGTTATCTTACCATTGCCAGTTCGCGCGAGAACTCTCCCCTGCCCATAGCTTTGCAAGGTTTCTTTAATGATAACAAGGCTTGTAATATGGGGTGGACGAATGATTATCATTTGGATATCAATACTGAACAGAATTATTGGGCAGCCAATGTCGGTAATCTTGCCGAATGTAATGCCCCCCTCTTTACCTATATAAAGGATTTAGCTCATCACGGTGCGAAGACTGCTGAAGTGGTCTACGGATGTAAAGGCTGGACTGCCCATACCACCGCTAATGTATGGGGATATACTCCCGCATCCAGCACGATTATTTGGGGACTGTTTCCTATGGCAGGCTCATGGATTGCTTCTCATCTTTGGACACAATACGAATTTACACAAGATAAGCAATACCTGGCCGAAACTGCCTATCCGCTTTTGAAAGGTAATGCACAGTTCATTTTGGATTTCTTGGCAAAAGACCCGAAGAGTGGTTATCTGATGACAGGACCGAGCATCTCACCCGAAAACTGGTTCCGTACAGCAGGTGGTGAAGAAATGGTTGCTTCCATGATGCCTGCCTGTGACCGTGAACTGGCCTACGAGATCTTGTCGAATTGTGTCCGGGCTTCAGAAATATTAGATACAGACCGTGAGTTTGCCGATAGCCTGCGTACCGCTATCGCTCAGCTTCCTCCTATCCAGTTACGTGCCAATGGTGCTATCCGTGAGTGGTTTGAAGATTTTGAAGAAGCGCATCCCAATCATCGTCATACTTCCCATCTGCTAGCTTTGTATCCTTTTTCCCAGATCACTTTGGAGAAGACTCCCGAATTGGCGGAAGCTGCCCGTAAGACTATCGAGAATCGTTTGTCTGCCGAAAACTGGGAAGATACAGAATGGAGCCGTGCCAATATGATTTGTATGTATGCTCGGTTGAAAGATGCGCAGGAAGCATATAAGAGTGTCCAATTGTTACAGGGCAAGCTTTCACGTGAAAATTTAATGACTGTATCTCCTGGTGGCATTGCTGGTGCGGAAGGTGATATTTATTCGTTTGATGGGAATCCCGCCGGTACAGCTGGTATGGCAGAAATGCTCATACAGAATCATGAGGGTTATGTAGAATTCTTACCCTGTTTGCCTGTTGAATGGAAAGATGGTAGTTTTAAAGGTCTGTGTTTAAAGGGAGGAGCTGAAGCAACTGCTGAATGGACGAATGCTGTCATCAATAAAGCTTCTTTAAAAGCTACTGCTGATCAGGTTTTAAAAGTGAAAATTCCTCAAGGGAAAAAATATAGAGTGCTTTTAAATGGTAAGGAGGCAATTGCAAATCCTGATGCAAAGGGTTTAATAACGGTGGATATGAAACGTGGAGATTTGCTGGAGTTATTGTAAAAAAACAGGCTACTTTGCATAGCTTGATTGAGGATTACATCTTAGTATATTGAGGTGTAGTCCTCGTTTTATGATAAGACAACCTGCAAAGTGATGAAATAGTAATATTGTCCATGTTCTCAGTAATTTTTTCTATTCTTTAAGTCCTTGAATCCTTGTTACTTTGCATTATAAAACTAACTAATATATGATATTCATGAAAACACAATCTAATTTTTATCTATTTCTTATCGCTTTGATTTCTGCTATGGGAGGTTTCCTGTTTGGATATGACTGGGTGGTAATCGGAGGAGCAAAACCTTTTTATGAACAATACTTTGGTATAGCAAATGATCCTGTCATGCAGGGGTGGGCAATGAGCAGTGCCTTGATTGGCTGTTTGTTTGGGGCACTAAGTGCCGGTAAGCTGAGTGACCGTTTGGGACGTAAGCCGATTTTGATTTTGGCGGCAGGACTGTTTATCTGTACGGCTGTCGGTACAGGGGCTGTTCATTCTTTTACTTTCTTTAATGTATTTCGTTTGGTAGGGGGCTTTGCTATAGGGATTGCTTCTAGTTTGTCACCTATGTATATAGCAGAAATTGCTCCGGCGCATCTGCGTGGACGGTTTGTGTCCATCAATCAGTTGACGGTAGTATTAGGTATCTTGACTTCTCAGATTGTAAATTGGCAGATAGCTGAGCCTGTGGCATTAGGAGCTACTCATGAAATGATCCGTGAATCATGGAACGGACAGATGGGATGGCGCTGGATGTTTTGGGCAATGACTGTCCCGGCCGCCTTGTTCTTTGTTTTTAGTTTTATATTACCGGAAAGTCCTCGTTGGTTAGCCTCTTCGGGAAAACGGGAGGCGGCACTCAAGGTTTTTACTCGTATGGGAGGAAAGGAATATGCTGTTACTGAGTTGGCTGCTATAGAAGCTGCTTCAGCCTGCCAGACGCAAGAAGGAGGCTACCGTCAATTATTAAATCCTGCTATGTATAAAGTGTTGACTATAGGTGTTGTTATGGCTATTTTGCAGCAATGGTGTGGCATTAATGTTATTTTTAACTATGCACAGGAAATATTTATGGCAGCAGGTTATGGCGTGTCTGATGTTTTGATGAATATTGTGGTGACCGGTATTACGAATGTCATATTTACTATTCTAGCTATGTTTGTGGTAGACCGCTGGGGACGTAAGGCATTGACATTGATCGGATCATTTGGCTTGGCAGTAATTTATACCTTTATGGGAGCCGCTTATTATTTTCATATCACAGGAGTTGTTCTATTGATTATTGTCGTGATGGCCATTGCTTGTTATGCCATGACTTTGGCTACAGTGATGTGGGTCATTATCTCAGAGATTTTCCCGAATCGTATTCGTGGAGTTGCTATGTCTGTTTGCACTTTCGCTTTGTGGGCGGCTTGTTTTATACTTACCTATACTTTCCCAATGCTGAATAGTGGTTTGGGAGCTGCCGGAACATTCTGGTTGTATGGATTGATTTGCCTGGCTGGAGGAATATTTGTTGTGTTCCGTTTGCCGGAAACCAAAGGGAAGAGCTTGGAAGAAATTGAAAAAGAATTAGTGAAATAACAATATTTATTATGGAGAAAATAACTCAATATTTAATTCAAAGTACCGTTCATGGCAGTGAGGTGCGTGCATGGGAGGAAGATATCATGCTTCCTACTTATGAGATAGGAAAGGAAGAGAAGAATCCTATTTTTCTTGAAAAAAGGGTTTATCAGGGAAGTTCCGGATCAGTCTATCCTTATCCGGTGGTAGAGAAGATTTCAGATAAAAAAGCAGACAAGAGGTATCATGCATTGTTTATCGAGAATGAATACATCAAGGTGATGATACTTCCCGAGCTGGGTGGTCGTATACACATGGCTTATGATAAGGTGAAAAAACGTCATTTTGTTTATTACAACCAAGTAGTGAAACCGGCATTGGTGGGATTGACAGGACCTTGGATTTCTGGAGGCATCGAATTTAACTGGCCTCAGCATCACCGTCCTTCTACTTTTTTGCCTACTGATTTTTTGATAGAGGAAAATGCGGATGGCAGTAAGACAGTATGGTGCAATGAAGTGGAGAGAATGTTCCGCACCAAAGGTATGCAGGGATTTACGCTTTATCCGGGCAAAGCTTATATAGAAATAAAAGTGAAGATTTATAATCGTACGTCTTTCCCTCAGACTTTTTTGTGGTGGGCCAATCCTGCAGTAGTAGTCAATGACCATTATCATTCGGTATTTCCACCTGATGTGAATGCGGTGTTCGATCATGGCAAGCGCGATGTTTCTTCTTTTCCTATTGCTACAGGAGTTTATTATAAACAGGATTATTCTGCTGGGGTGGATATCTCTAAATATAAAAATATTCCGGTTCCTACATCATATATGGCTATCAAGTCTAAATATGATTTTGTAGGTGGTTATGAAGAAGATGCCCATGGCGGTCTGCTGCATGTGGCCGATCATCATGTTTCTCCGGGAAAGAAACAATGGACATGGGGGAATGGTGATTTCGGTAAGGCGTGGGATCGCAATCTGACCGATGAGGATGGACCTTACATTGAGCTGATGACCGGTATGTATACGGATAACCAACCGGACTTTACTTGGTTACAGCCCTATGAGGAAAAATCATGGGTACAGTATTTTATGCCTTATAGTGAAGTGGGTTATGTAAAGAATGCAACTAAAGATGCTTTGCTGAATTTGGAAATAAAGGAAGGTAAAGCCCGTTTGGTGCTTTATACTACGGGAGTGAATAGTGGAGTACGTATTATAGTAAAAGCTATTAAAGGCACTGTTTTATTGGATAAGACTACACAAATTTCGCCATCAGAACCGTTTATTACGACTTTTGCGGCAGAAGGACTAAAAGAAGAGGAGGTATGTGTAGAGGTTCGTGATAAGGAAGGACAAATTTTGCTTTCTTATCAAGCGGATAAGCCGGAAATCAAGCCGGTTCCTGATCCTGCTAAAGCTGCTAAAGATCCTCAAGATATTGCTTCTGTCGAACAACTGTTTTTGACCGGACTACATTTGGAACAATATCGCCATGCTACTTATAATCCGATGGATTATTATATGGAAGCATTAAGACGTGAACCGGGAGATGTACGTTGTAACAATGCGGTAGGGTTATTGTTGATGCGTAAAGGACAATTTGCAATGGCGGAGAGCTATTTCCGGAAAGCGGTGGAAACCTTGACTGAACGTAATCCGAATCCTTATGACGGTGAACCTTATTATAATTGGGGTTGGAGTTGTATGATGCAACAGAAATGGGATGAGGCTTATGATGCTTTCTTTAAGTCGGCATGGAATGCTGCTTGGCAGGATGCGGCTTATTATGCACTAGCACAACTTGACACTCGTAAAGGAAAGTATGAAAGTGCTTTGGACAAGATAGACCGTTCATTGATTCGTAATTGGCATAATCACAAAGCGCGTCAGTTGAAAATTTCCATTCTACGCAAATTGGGTCGTAAAGAGGAAGCTTTGGCGCTCGTAGCCGAATCATTGCAGATAGATCGTTTTAATATGGGATGCCGTTTTGAACATTATTTGTTGACCCGGGATGTGGAAGTGTTGGAGGAAATGAAAAAGTTGATGCGTGGCTGGGCTCACGGATATATAGAATATGCATTGGATTTTGCTGCTGCCGGACTGTACGAGGAAGCTCTTTCTTTGTTGGAATGCTACGTAACCGGAGTTACAGAAGTATATCCTGTCGTTTATTATACAATGGGGTATTTCCATACCTGTAAGGGAGATGAGAGTAAAGCATTGGAATATTATCAGCGAGCAGAAAAGGAAAATCATTCATATTGTTTCCCGAATCGTATAGAAGAAGTATTGATTCTTCAAGATGCCGTACGTTTGAATATTCATGGAGCAAAAGCGGCATATAGTTTAGGAAACTTTTGGTATGCTAACCGTCAGTATGATAATGCTATTGCTTGTTGGGAACATTCGGCTGCTATAGAGCCAACATTCCCTACCGTATGGCGTAATTTATCTTTAGCTTATTATAATAAGCGTAATGATAAACAAAGGGCTTTGGAAACTCTGGAAAAAGCTTATGCATTGGATGAGCACGATTCTCGTATATTAATGGAGTTGGACCAACTTTATAAACGTTTAGGCCGACCTCATACAGAACGTTTGGCTTTTTTGGAAGCACATCTGTCTGAAGTGGAACAGCGTGATGATCTGTCCATTGAGCGTATCACTTTGTATAATCAACTAGGGCGCTATACTGAAGCAAAAGAATTGATTGCCGCACGTAATTTCCATCCATGGGAAGGAGGAGAAGGAAAAATCACCGGACAATATGTATTGTGCCGTATAGAATTAGCAAAGATTGCTTTAAGTGAAAAACGTTATGCCGATGCTTTAGTCCTTTTGGATGAAACGAATGTTTATCCATTTAATTTGGGTGAGGGAAAATTGGCAAATGCTGAAGAGAATGATATCTGGTATTATAAAGGTGAGGCGCTTCGTGGATTGGGAAATGAGCAACAAGCTATAGATTGCTTCACCAAAGCAACCATTGGCTCGTCAGAACCACAACAGGCTTTCTTTTACAATGACCAACAGCCCGACAAGATTTTCTATCAAGGTTTGGCATGGCGTGCATTGGGCAGGGAAGACAAGGCGTGCGGTTGCTTTAACAAATTGATAAAGCATGGTGAAAAGCATTTATTTGACCACTGCCGGATTGATTATTTTGCTGTTTCTCTGCCTGATTTGGCTATTTGGGAAGATGACTTGGATAAACGTAACCGCATTCATTGCAATTATGTGATGGGACTGGGTTGTTTAGGATTGCGTGAAATGGGAAAAGCCATTGATTTTTTGGATAAGGTGCGAGAATTGGATATTAATCATCAAGGTGGACAAATCCATCGTAACTTGTGTGCCGTATGAAAAAAAAGAATATTTTCCTTTTGTTGGTAACATGGTGTCTGTGCGTTTTTGCACAGGCACAAACACCGTCAGCTTATGAATTATCATCCCCAAACGGGCAATTGGCACTTACTATAGAGAATGGAAGGGTATTACAATATTCTTTAAGTTTGGAAGGTAAGCCTGTCATTCATCCCTCTGCTATTTGTATGACGATGGAAAATGGAAATATATGGGGAAAGAATGGTGAAGTGGTAGGAACTTCTACAAGGAGTACTTCCGAGAAGGTTTATCCGGTAGCTGGTAACTATCGTGAATTAACAGACCATTATAATGAACTTTCTTTGAAATTCAAGGATGGTTATTCAGTTATATTCCGGATGTATAATGAAGGAATGGCATATCGTTTTTGTGGAAATCTTCCGGAGCAGGATTCTTTGATTGTAGCTGATGAAGAAGCTTCTTTTAATCTGGGCGATGATCCGGCAGTTATTTTACCCGAAACAACTAATTTTACAGCTTGGGAGTTGAGCAATGTGCTTTACGAGGGCATTTCTAAAATAGAAGAACATAAATATGGTATTACACCAACTTTATTTACAAACAAGATGCAGAATGTGCGTGTTGTGGTGGCTGAATCAGATTTGAATAACTATCCGGGTATGTATCTTCGTAAGGAAGATGGCAAGATGAAAGGTTATTGGGCGGCCTATCCTAAAAAAATAGAGATGGGCAGTTGGGGAAATTTTATTACGGTAGTTAAAGAGAGGGAGAATTATTTAGCACGTACTGCTGGTAATCATGCTTTCCCTTGGCGTATAGCTATTGTAGCCAAGGATGATAAGGAACTACTGACTAATGAAATGATTTACTTACTGGCCAAGCCCCAACAAATAAAGGATACGGATTGGATTCGTCCTGGTAAAGCAACTTGGGAATGGTGGCATTGTGCTATTTTGGAAAAAGCTCCTTTCCCTTCCGGTCATCAAAACCTTTCGACGCAGATGTACAAGTATTATATTGATTTCGCTTCCGAAAACAAGATACCTTATCTGCTGGTCGATGCCGGTTGGAGCAATGTTTTTAATCATGCTGATTTGAATAAGAATATTGATATAAAAGAGGTGATACGCTATGGAAAAGAAAAAAAAGTAGGTGTATGGCTTTGGACTGTTGCTGCTACTTTATTCCAACATCCGCATTGTTATTTGGATTCTATCAGCAAATGGGGTGCTGTTGGGGTAAAAATAGATTTTTTTGATCGTGATGATGCCCAAATAATCCCTCAATATGAAAATCTGGCAAAGGCTTGTGCTGAGCGGCATCTTATGGTGGATTTTCATGGATGCAGCAAGCCTACCGGACTTCATCGGGCATATCCTAATATCCTTTCTTATGAAGCCATGCGATGTGCGGAATGTTTTAAGTGGGATACCACTTCTAATCCGGATTATCAGCTTCAATGTATCTTTGCCCGTATGCTGGGAGGTGGAATTGATTATACTCCGGGTTCGATGCGTAACAGCACATTGGAGAAATTTAAGCCGATCGATCCGGGGTTGCCTAGTTCATTGGGGACTCGTTCACATGAATTGGCCTTGTTTGTTGTACTTTCCGCACCATTTGCCAGTTTATGTGATTCTCCGGATGAGTATCGTAAGTATCCTGATATTTTAAAGTATTTAGCGGAAGTACCGACTTCATGGGATCAGACGATTCCCTTAGCTGCCCGTGTGGGCGAATATGCCGTGTTGGCCAAGCAGAAAGGAAATACTTGGTATATAGGCGGATTGAATGCTTGGGGAGAGAGAACAATTCAGGTGGATTGCTCTTTCCTGCCTCAGGATAAGAAATATACCATTGAAATTTTTCAGGATAAAAAAAGAAGTAACAAGAATGCTAATTTATACGAACATAAAATAATGGATATAGATAATAAGAATATTATTGAAATGTTTATGGCTTCTGGTGGGGGATTTGTAATAGTCATTCGTGAAAAGAAATAGAGGGGCAACCCTCTATTTCTTTTATATTGGCATTATTTATCCTTTTTTTCTTTTATCTTTGACTCAAATTTTGAACAAGCTATGAAAAAGACTTTGCTCATTTTATGTTGTTTGTATGTTGTATTTACATTACAGGCAGTTGATAGGGGATTGTCCAATTTTTATTTTTCTCATATAACGGGTGAGAATGGACTATCACAAAGTAATGTGAAGGCTATCATTCAGGATAGTTACGGGTTTATGTGGTTTGGTACAAAAAATGGTTTGAACCGTTTTGATGGAACTTCTATTGTACAGATGAACTGTGATGACTATGTAGCCGGTACGGGAAACCATAATATTTCTGCTTTGTTTGAAGATAAGGAACGTCAGTTATGGGTAGGAACGGATAGAGGAGTCTATCGTTATAATCCTGCCTTGGATATATTCACGGCAATGAATATGGAAACAGAAGAAGGGGTGAATATGAATAATTGGGTATCTAATATTGTGGCGGATTCTATTGGGAATATTTGGATTGTAATTCCTGATCAGGGAGTTTTTCGCTATAAGGATGAGAAGCTTTATTTTTATGAAGTAACCAACAAAGAGCATTTTAAAACAGAAGCTCCGGATTGTATTTTGGTACGCCCTGATGGTGATGTTTGGGTTGGTACATGGGGAGTCGGACTTTTTCGATATGATAGAAATACGGATAAATTTGAACAATATTGTGTTGATAAAACCGGGCGTTCGTTAAAGGGAAAGAATATTAATTTTATTTGTAATTATGGTGATTGGATTGCAATGGCTATTCATGAAGGGGAACTAATGAAATATAATCCCGGTACGAATCAGCTGGTAAAAATAGATATACCGGAGGCTAACCATACATTTGTACGTAATGTAGCCTGTTTTGACAATGAACTATGGGTGGGAACTCACGAAGGTTTGTTTGTTGTAAATGAGAGGAAGAATAAAATAGTTCATTTGAAGCAAGATCTGATGCGTCCGTTCAGTTTGTCAGATAAGATTATTTATACTATTTACCGAGATCGGGAAGGGGGAATTTGGCTGGGAACCATGTTTGGCGGGGTGGATTATCTGCCTCATCATGATTTATTGTTTGATAAATATGTACCTGGGAGTGATGGGAACTCATTAACAACGAAACGGGTAAGAGAGATAGCTTCTGATAATAAGGGTAACATATGGATTGGCACTGAAGATGATGGGGTGAACATATTAAATATTGCTTCCGGAAAGGTAAGGCGGTTGAGATTGAACGATTATGATAAAGGGAACTATATGGTTACTTTGGGAATGTTTGTCAAAGGAAGCCAATTGTTCTGTGGCTTGTTTAAGCAAGGATTGGATGTGATTCAATTACCCGAGAATAAAGTTTGTCATTATACTCCTGAGGAGTTAAATATAGGAGAAGGAAGTGTTTATACTTTTTTTATAGATAATGAAGGATATAAGTGGATTGGTACAGGCTGGGGACTTTATAAAGCTGCTCCTACAAGTTTTCATTTTGACAAAGTGGAAGAAGTGGGATTTGATTGGATTTTTGATGTATTTCAAGATAAAGATGGAATGATGTGGTTCGCCTCCATGGGAAGTGGGTTATGGAAGTATGATCCCCATAAGAATCTTTTTAAAAAGTATACTCATGAGGAAGGTAAGGAAAATACATTGAGCTCTAATTCTGTGAGTTCTGTCATGCAGGATTGTAAAGGCCGTATTTGGATTTCTACGGATCGTGGTGGTATTTGTTGTTATAATTCTCAAACGGATGATTTTACTACTTTTTCTATCAAAGACGGTTTACCAGATGATGTGGCTTATAAGATCTTGGAAGATGAACAATCAAATTTATGGTTTGGAACAAATCGTGGACTGGTTAGATTTAATCCGGAATCAAAAGATATACGGGTGTATACCACTAAAGATGGTCTATTAGGGAATCAGTTTAATTATAAGTCAGCTTTGAAGGGTGAGGACGGTAAGTTTTATTTTGGTGGTATAGACGGATTGATTGCATTTGATCCTAACTCTTCAGAGAAAATAAATTTCTTACCACCTGTTTATATTTCAAAGTTCAGCATTTATAATCAGGAAATAACAGTTCACACTCCTAATTCTCCTTTGAAAAAGTGTATAGAACATACAGATGAAATTATATTACCTTATGATCAGGCAAATATTAGTTTCGATGTTGCTTTATTAAGTTATTCTACTACGGAGTCCAATCAGTATTATTATAAATTAGTTCCGTTGGACAAAGACTGGATACGGGCAGCGAGTAATCAGAATATTTCTTACGCTAAACTGCCTCCGGGAGATTATATCTTGCAAGTGCGGGCTACCAATAGTGCCAAAGAAGGCCCTTATGCTACCCGGTCTTTATCCATTGTTATTCTGCCTCCTTGGTGGCAGTCCGTCTGGGCTTATTTTCTGTATATTATATGGGGAATCTGTGTCGTACTTTGCTGGTTCTTTTGGTATAGAAGACGCAAAGAGAAACAGATGGAAGAAAAGCAGAAGTTATTTGAAATTGAGAAGGAGAAAGAACTCTATGAATCAAAAGTCAGTTTCTTTACTGAAATAGCTCATGAGGTGCGCACGCCCTTGACATTGATAAATGGTCCGTTGGAAGCAATTGAGGAAATGGATATCAAGGATCAGAAATTGAATAAGAATTTGAAAGTAATCGGGCAGAATACCAAGAGATTATTAGATTTGACTGGACAGTTGCTTGATTTTCAGAAAATAGGGGCGAGCAAATTTGAACTGAAATTTGAAACGGTTGATGTAACGGCATTGCTGAATGAAACGATTGCTCGTTTTGAGCCTACTATTCTGCAAAAGCAGAAAGAGTTATTGCAGCATATTCCCCAAGAAAGAATTATGGCTGCCATAGATAAGGAGGCTATCACAAAAGTATTGAGTAATTTGTTGAATAATGCTTTGAAATATGCCCGTCATACCATTACGATAGATTTATTCCAAGATGAAGCTGATTTTACAGTTCGTATTGTCAGTGACGGAGAAAAGATACCTGAAGCGTCCAGCCAACAGATTTTTGAACCCTTTTATCAGATGGAGAAGAAGGATACAGTTCGGATGGGAGTAGGCATAGGATTACCTTTAGCTCGTTCGCTAGCCACTTTACATAAAGGCAGGCTTTATTTGGATATAGAACAACCGGAGAATACATTTGTTTTGATCATTCCTTTGAATAAAGAGGAAGTAAGGCAGCAAATAGAGAAGGTAGTGGAGCAAAATATAGAAGTATTGGATGAGGAAACATCAACAGAAACAGACCAGATGAAAGGTTATACTTTATTGTTAGTAGAGGACAATGAAAGTATGAGATCTTTTATCTTTGAACGATTGGAAGTTTTGTTTACGGTGGAAACTGCTGTGAATGGACAGGAAGCGTTGGATGTTTTACGTAGTAATCACATAGATTTGGTAATCAGTGATATAATGATGCCGGTGATGAATGGCTATGAATTATGTAAGGAAATAAAGGGGGATATTGATTTGTGTCATATTCCGGTTATTTTCCTTACCGCCAAGAATGATTTGGAGAGTAAAATTAACGGATTGAAGATAGGAGCGGAAGCTTATGTGGAGAAACCTTTTTCTTTCAATTATTTGAAGAGTCAGATTTTGTCTTTACTCAGCAATCGTAGAAAAGAACGTGAGGCATTCTCTAAACGTCCTTTTTTTCCTGTGCATAATATGCAGATGAACAAGGCGGATGAAGAATTTATGAATAAAGTAATTAATGTAATTCAAGAGAATATTTCAGATGAAAATTTCAATGTGGAACGTATGGCTGATATCTTATGTATGAGCCGTTCCAGCTTATTGAGGAAAATAAAGATTCTGTTTAATCTTTCACCCATAGATTTCATTCGGTTGATCCGTTTGAAAAAAGCGGCCGAATTGATTCAGGAAGGTAAATACCGTATTGGGGATATCTGTTATATGGTAGGAATAAACTCTTCATCTTATTTCAGTAAATTATTCCTGAAACAATTCGGAATGACTCCGAAAGAGTTTGAGAAACAGTATCAAACATCCAAGGAAAAAGCTAAAATAGATTTGACGGAGAATCTCTGATTGAAAGAAATGCAGCAAAAAATGACACATTTGCGGATTCTTCGGACGCAGATGAGTCATTGCTGCAAAAATCCTATTTATTGCTGCGTTTGTATATTAACAGGTTGTCAAGATATGCCTACTTTTGACCATGCTTGAAAGGAAAAGAATTCCGAACAGTAAAGCAAACCTTAAGTAGATTTATCTCTTTGACAAACTAATAATATTATGAAGAATAATTGGTTAACTTTAAAATCATTGTTTCTCTGTGTTTCTGCATTGAGTGCTTCCGGTCTTATTTTGTCCGGGTGTACTGAAAATGCAAATCTAAATGTCGGTGAATGGTCTTTGGAGTACGATGCTCACGCTAATGGTATTGATATCAGCAAAGGCTCTAAGCTTATTTATGATAATGTATATGCAGCTTATAAATTGGCCGACAGTGTTGTTTCGACTCGTGATTATGCAAAGCATCATGTTTCTACAAAAAAAATCAATGATCATTTTGGAGAAGGGTATCATTATGAGGTGACTTATACTGGGAATAATTTGCCTGTACTGGTTCAATCTTTTTATGTATATCCGACAAAGGATTATGTGTTGACAGATTTTACTTTGGAAAGTACGTCTGAAATGGCTTCGAATTATATGGCGCCGGTCAATGTGGACCGAATGCCTGAAGTCCTGAACCAGGGTGAAAATAATCGTGCGCTTTTCATTCCTTTCGATAATGACTGTTGGATCAGATACCAATCTCATCCGCTCACATTTACAGAATTGACTAGTTATGAAGTTACTGCCATATTTAATAATGATGATCGTGAAGCTATGGTGATAGGTTCTGTGGAACACGATTCTTGGAAAACAGGTATAACAATAGGTAAAGGTAATATATATAATGTAGGTTCATTGGTATGTTATGGGGGTGTTGCTGATAAGACAACGCGTGATTCGAAACCTCACGGTGCATTGAAAGGTACGACAATCAAGTCGCCTAAGATTTTAGTAGGATTTTTTGAAGACTGGCGTGAAGGCATGGAAGAATACGCTCAGGCTAATGCTGTGATTGCTCCGCCCAAAGCTTGGGATAAAGCTGTTCCTTTTGGCTGGAACAGCTGGGGAGCGTTGCAATTTAATCTGACCTATCCGAAAGCATTGGAAGTTTCTGATTTTTATAAAGAGAATTTGCAGTCCCATCATTTTGTGAATTCGGATAATCTGGTTTATACAGGTTTGGATTCTGGTTGGAATAGTTTTTCAGAAGAGGAGTTGAAAGCTTTTGTGGATAGATGTAAGGCAAACGGTCAGATAGCCGGCGTTTATTGGACTCCGTTTACTGATTGGGCTAAAAATCCTGAACGTGAAATAAAAGAAATTCCGGGGTATAAATATAAAGATGTGTATCTCTATGCAAATGGAAAACCGCAGGAATTAGACGGAGCGTATGCTGTTGATCCTACCCATCCAGCTATTGAAGCTATGATGAAGCGTACATCGGAACTCTTTCATCGGGCAGGTTTTGAATATGTGAAAATGGATTTTATGACACATGGGGCGATGGAGGCTGACAAATGGTATAATCCGGAAATACAAACAGGTATTCAGGGATATAACTATGGAATGCAATTGCTTGACAAATATTTTGGCGATATGTATATCAATCTTTCTATTTCTCCTGTTTTTCCTGCTCATTATGCTCAGTCTAGAAGAATTGCTTGTGATGCGTGGAATAAGATGAAGGATACTGAATATACCTTGAATGCACTTTCATACGGTTGGTGGCAGGATAAGGTTTATCAGTTTAATGATCCTGACCATATTGTATTGCGTGATGCTACAGATGGTGAGAACAGAGCGCGTGTTACTTCGGGGGTCATTACAGGAATTTTCATTGCTGGAGATGATTTCAGCAAAGGCGGTTCTAAAGAAGTGAAGGAGAAGGCGATGAAATATCTGACTAATGCTGAGATCAATGCTATAGCCAATGGGGAATCTTTCCATCCTGTAGATGGGAATGGTGAAAAGTCAGAAAATCAGTTTGTACGCATGGATAAGGATGGTAAGGCTTATTATGCTGTGTTCAACTATATGGATCAAGAGTTGAAGATGACTACAGCTTTAGAGCGTCTGGGGTTGGATTCGTCAAAGGAATATAGGCTGAAAGAATTATGGAGTGGCATTGAAAGTACTGCTAAAACCAATCTGGAAGTAACGGTTCCTGCATGTGATGTTGTAATTTTCAAAGTGGAAGAATAAACCAATATAAACTTTAAATCGTACTTAAATTTACAAATTATGAAAAGAATTAGGCTTATTAATTTAATCCTTATCATGTTTTGTTGCTGCAATATGCTAGCACAGAACATAACGGTTACAGGACAGGTGGTGGATGTTACATCCGAACCTATCATTGGTGCAAGTGTAGTGGTAAAAGGTACAGCCAATGGGACTATTACCAATTTTGATGGTAAATTTACATTATCAGTTCAGAAAGGGGAAACATTGCATATTTCTTATATAGGATATGTTGCACAAGATGTTAAAATAATGGGTAACCAACCAGTCAAAGTTGTGATGTCGGAGGATACTGAAACATTAGATGAAGTGGTTGTTGTAGGCACTGCGATGAAGAAGAGTGATTTGACGGGAGCTGTTGCCAGTGTTAGTTCTAAAGTATTGGAAGAAAAACCAGTAACAAATGTAAATCAAGCTCTTCAAGGTCGTGTCGCAGGTGTGTTCATTTCTCAACCTACGCGTCCTACGGATGATGCATCTATTAAAATTCGTGGTATTAATACAATTAATGGATCTACAGACCCTATTTATGTCGTAGATGGTATGGTTATGGATAATTCATTCTCTGGATTTAATGCAGTCAATTTGAATGATGTGGCTTCTATTGAGGTCTTGAAAGATGCATCAGCTACAGCTCTGTATGGTTCACGTGGTTCCAACGGTGTTGTTGTTATTACAACTAAGAAGGGTAAAAAAGGCGAAGGTAAAGTTTCTTATGATGGCTGGATTGGCTTTCAGACCTATGCTAATACTCCAAAAACTATGAATACTCGTCAATTATTTGAACTTAGAAAGGAGGCCTATACGAATGGTTATATGCAAACAAATCCTGATGGAGATGTCAATGCTTATATCAATGATGTGATAATGGGATCGAATACTGTTTTTGCTGATTATGAATTCGATGCCTACAACAATAATAAAAATTATGATTGGCTGGATGCTGTGAGCCGTACTGGAGTACAACACAATCATGTAGTAAGTCTTTCGAATGGCAATGATAAAGGTTCTTATTATATTAGTTTTGGTTATACAGACAATAAAGGTGTAATTGAGAAGTCTGAACAAGAAAAATACACAGGACGTATTAATGCGGATCAACAGATTAAATCCTGGCTGAAAGTAGGTACTAATACAACTTTTACACGTACCGAGAACACGTTGGTTGATGATGGAGTAATGAATCGTGCACGTTGTGCTAATCCGATGTTGGAAATTTCTGATGAGATTGAAACTTTAAATTGGCAAGGTATTTTTGACCAAAATAATTTTAATCCATTACGTTCTTTGAAAGTCGATAATGATTTGGTGTATAATCGCTTGTTGAGCTCTAATTATATTAATATCAATCCTATTGAAGGATTAAACTTGCGTTCTACTTTCTCTATTGATTATGCTCAAAAGCAGCAAAATAAATATACCCCGAATGATATTTATGAGTCGGAACGTTATGGAACACAAGGTGAAGCCAAAGATGATAGAGATACACGTACTGTATGGCAATGGGATAATTCATTGTCTTATGAAGCCTCTTTCGGTAAACATAAGTTGAATGCGATGGTTGGTACCAGTGCTACACGGACTATGTATAATTATATTAATGCTACGGCAACAGGGTTTGGCACTAATTTATTTGGATATCATAGTTTGGGATCTGGTTATAAAAAAGATCAGCGCGGCTTAAGTACAGCTTGGTCCGAGCAAACATTATTATCTTATATCGCTCGTGTTAACTATAACTATGCGGGTAAATATTTATTGACGGCGACAGCGCGTTACGACGGTTCTTCTAAATTTGCTAAAGGAAATCAGTGGGGTATTTTTCCGTCTGTGTCTGCAGCTTGGAATATTACAGAAGAAAAGTTCATGAAAAATCAGACGATTTTTGATCAGTTAAAGTTACGTGCTGGTTTTGGTATCGTTGGTAATCAGAATATTGATGATTTTGCCTATTTATCTTTATATAATGTCAGCTATACGGGTACTTCCGATACAGGTTATACGAATTCTTTTGTTTCCAATGGGCGACGTGGTACTCCAGATATTAGTTGGGAGAAACAAAAACAATGGAATTTAGGAGTAGATATGGCTTTCTTACAGAATAGAGTGCGTTTGTCTGTTGATGCTTTCTTGATAAAAAATAAGGATTTGTTAATGAGCCATTCGTTGCCTACGACTACTGGTTTCAGCAGTACTATTGAAAATATAGGTGCGATTGAAAACAAAGGTTTGGAATTTGCTTTGAATGCCAATTTGGTAAGAGCTAAAGATTTTGAATGGAATTTTGCAGCTACATTGTCTATGGATAAAAATAAGGTAACTCAATTATATGGTGATAATGATGTTGTATATAATGTAGATAGTGATCGTAATATTCAAAAAGAAGGTAATTTATTCCTTGGTGAGTCTCGTAACACAATTTATATTTGGAAAACAGGTGGAATCGCCCAAGAAATTGATATGGATCGTTTGAATAAAATAAATTGGAATGGATATAATGTGAATCCTGGTGATTTGTATCCGTTGGATTATGATAATAATGGACAGATAGATCAAAATGACCGTGTTGTAATTGGTTCCACTGATCCTAAGTTTTATGGCGGTTTTTCTACAGATTTTTCTTGGAAGGGATTGTCTTTAAATGCAGTATTCAGTTATTCTTATGGGGCTAAAAAATTGAGTCCTTGGTATGAAACTTTGATTGGAAGTACTGGATCTGGAGTCGCATCAACGGATTTGTTGGATCGTTGGACTCCTGAAAATACAGATGCTGAATTTCCACGTGTGTTGGCTGGCTTTGATTATAATCATTATGGTGCAAGTTCTATGGATTTTAGTGTACAGAAAGCTTCTTTCTTGCGTTTGTCTGCTCTGACATTGGCCTATACTTTCCCAACTAAAGTGATAAATGCTCTGAAACTGACTAACCTGCGTGTTTATGCCACTGGTTCTAATCTTTTTTGCTTAACTAATTATAATGGTTATGATCCGGAAACTGGTGATTGGTATCCTCCTACACGTATGTATACTTTTGGTCTTAATTTGACTTTTTAATGGAAGGATAGAATAAATAGTCTAACTTTAAAAGAAAACACAACAATGAAAAAGATATATAGATATAGTGCGATATATGCTTTGGCTTTGACCTTTGCACTGAAAACCTCCTCTTGCTCGGATTTTTTGCAGGTAGAACCTACGGGATCTTTGACTGAAGAACAAGTATTTGAAAAAATAGATAATGTAGAACCTTTAGTTCTTGGATTGTATAAGAGTTATAGGGGCTGTAAAGAAGGACGTAATGGATTGATGCCTTATTTGGGGACAGATGAAACACAGCAGGGTAATTATCAATTGATTTCTTCAGGCGATCAAGCCGGTATGGATAAATATAATGGACAGTTGAATCCTACATCTACTCAGGTTAGTTCTATTTGGAACAACCGTTGGCCGGCTGTCGTTTCAGCTGCTAAAGCTATATATGCATTGGGTATGACCACTGAAGAACCGGAACGTGCTAAACAGTTGATGGGAGAGGCATGCTTTATTCGTGGTTTATTAATGTTTGAATTAAGTATGTATTGGGGTGAAATCCCTGTGATAGATATGAACCGTACTGATGAATTGGGCTTGGGACGTCAACCTTTAAAGACTGTATGGGAATATATTATTAATGATTTTATTACTGCTACCAATAATTTGCCTGAGTCTTATAATAGTGAACCGCAGCGTGCTACTGTTGGGGCTGCATGGGCCATGTTAGGAAAGGCTTATATGGCAGCTCCGGAAGAGACAGGATTACGGGATTTTGCCAAGGCTGATGAATGTTTTAAGACTATTATTAATATGGGGCGATATGAATTGCTGAATAATTATGCTGACTTGTATCGTTATGATAATCCTAATACAAAAGAGTCATTGTTTGAGTTGCAATTTAATAATGTATATCCTGATTGTAATTATTGGGAGTTTGATTGTGGTTCTCGTGCATGTGACTCTTGGTTTGGTCAGGGATGCTCTTTCTCTGGTTACGACTTTCTAGTTCCGACTCCTTTTGCTTATAAGACGGTAGAAGAAGGTGGCATTTGGGAAGATGGAGATTTGCGTAAAGAAGAAGCATTGCGTTATGATTTTACGTATTATACTAATAAATATTCAGAAGATGGAACATTCGAATATGTAACTCCTGATTTGTCAAAGACTCAATGGACGGGAACTACAGATGAATTGGAACCGCATATAAAGAAATATGAAGACTATCGTACAGATATTCTTTCAGGGCTTGGCATTAATAACATGTGGAATTCTGGTAAGAACTTTTCAATGATTCGTTATGCTGATATATTATTATTGCATGCTGAATGTCTGAATGAATTAGGACAGACTTCGGAAGCAGTACAGATCGTGAATAATCAAATTCGTACTCGTGCATGGGGAGGAAACTTGCCAGAAGATAAGAAATGGAATTCGGGAATGAGCAAAGATGAATTCCGTGATAAAGTAATGGATGAACGTTTGCGTGAACTTTGTTTCGAAGGTTGGAGACGTATTGATTTGCTTCGTACTAATAAATTTGTAGAATTGATAAAAGAACGTAACCGTTGGGCAAAAGAATCAGGAACAATTCAAGATTTCCATAAGCGCTATCCTATTCCTGATACTGAAATTAAAACAAATGATGCATTCGGACCTGAAGATCAGAATCCGGGATATAGCAAATAAATTGTTTCTATCCATATAAATTAGAAGCATCAGGAGGAAACATCTGCTTCCTACCTGATGCTTTTTCTTTTTCTGAAATTTGGAATAATATGAAAATAATACATAAAATAGAAACTTATACCTCTGACGGAAAACCTGTATTACGATTTACCGTAATGAACTCCTCGGGAGCTTATATGGAATTCACTAATTGGGGGGCACGTTGGATTACAGCTTCAGTACCCGATGTTCAGGGAGCATTAGCCAATATTTTGATCGGTTATGATACCTTGTCCGATTATTTGAAAGATTCTTATTATATGGGAGCAACTGTTGGCAGATTTGCCAATCGTATTGCTGATGCTTCTTTTACAATAGATAGGAAAACCTTCCATTTGGAAGTTAATGATGGGAATAATACCAATCATGGAGGTTTTTCCGGCTTTCATAACAAGGTGTGGCAATGGGAAGAATTACCGGATGGCATCCGTTTTAGTCTGTATTCGCCAGACGGAGAAGGAGGTTTCCCGGGAAATATCCATGTGATAACAGACTATCGTTTCAATGAGGACAATGAACTTTCTGTACGGCATTATGCGGAAACAGACTGTGCTACTTACATCAATATGACTAATCACGCATATTTCAATTTGTGCGGAAATGGAAAAAAGATAACAGAGCATCGGTTGCATATTTCGTCTGACCGGATATTGGATACTACCTCGGCGTTCATTCCTACGGGAAGAAAGATGAAGGTGAAAAATACTCCGTTTGACTTTACTTCCCTAAAACCGGTAGGTGCAGACTTATATGCTGATCATGAGCAATTACTTTGGAATAAAGGATATAATCATTGCTATATATTGAAAGATAAAATGTCTGAGGAGATGTTAGAGGCTGCTTCTTTATATGAACCTGTTACAGGAAGAAAAATGACAGTGATGACTGATTTGCCTGCTGTTCTTTTGTATACAGCGGGATATTATGACCGACCGGATACAGCCATCTGTTTGGAAACACAATTTTATCCGGATACTCCTTCTCATTCGGATTTTCCTTCTTGCCTGGTGTTACCGGAGAAAGCTTATGAGCATTGCACCTTGTTTAGTTTTCAGGTGCAAAAAGAGAAATAGATGATTGATAAATATGAAAAGACTATAATATGAAAAACGTAAAAAAAACATGGGTTGTATTAGCCCTACTGGGATGTATGCAAGTACTGCATGCTCAAACTGTGTATTTACATAGCGATAACCCACAAATGAAATGGAAGTTAAAGCCTCAGGCTGAAGTCGGAACGGATGTGAAGTCACTTTGTGGAAACGGATACAATGTTTCTGCTTGGGTAGATGCTGTTGTGCCTGGAACAGCTTTTAATTCGTATGTAATAGCAGGGCTGGAGAAAGATCCTAACTTTGGTGACAATATTCATCAGGTAAATCGAGACAAATACGACTGTAGCTTTTGGTATCGTACTACATTCCGTGTTCCTGCTGATTTTACAAAAGAATTGATATGGTTGAATTTTAATGGGGTAAACCGTCGTGCGGAAGTCTATCTGAATGGAACATTATTAGGTAAACTGGATGGGTTTATGCATCGTGGACATTTTAATGTTACTTCAATAGTAAATCGTGATAAAGAAAATGTATTGGCTGTACTTGTTCATATGCCTGATACTCCATTGGCTAATCAGGGCAGTCCAACCTATTTGTCTAGTGGCGGATGGGATTGGATGCCTTATGTGCCGGGGTTGAATAGTGGTATAACCGATAAGGTATTTCTTACTAATACGGGAACAGCTACTTTAATTGATCCTTGGATACGTACTAATTTACCTACCCGTGCCAGAGCGGATGTGAGTGTGGCGCTTGATGTCAAGAATAATTCGGTAGAAAAGACGAAGGTATTGGTGCGCGGAACAATTACCCCAGGAAACATTGTTTTTCAAAAAGAATTAGACGTGAATGCCCATACTACTGAACAGGTGAAGTTTGACAAACGCTATTTTCCACAACTGTGTATAGACCAGCCGCGTCTGTGGTGGCCAAATGGGTATGGAGAACCCAATCTTTATCATTGTAAGTTTGAGGTGATGGTGGATGGAAGAGTTTCGGAAACGAAAGATGTTTCTTTTGGTATAAAGAAATATTCTTATGATAAAGAGGGCAATACATTCCATATTTATATTAATGATATTCCGGTATTTGTTAAGGGAGCGAATTGGGGGATGTCTGAATATATGCTTCGTTGCCGTGGCGAGGAATATGATACCAAAGTCCGCCTGCATAAGGAAATGAATTTTAATATGATACGTAATTGGCTCGGCTCTGTTACAGATGATGAATTCTACGAGGCATGTGACAAATATGGCATTATGGTATGGGATGATTTTTGGATAAACTCTAATCCGAATTTGCCTTATGACCTCAATGTGTTCAATAATAATATGATGGAGAAAATAAAACGTGTGCGTAATCACCCTAGTATAGCCGTGTGGTGTGGCGATAATGAATCTAATCCTCAGCCTCCTTTAGAAGGATGGATGGCGGAAAATATCAGGACTTTTGATGGAGGTGATCGTTATTTTCAAGCAAACTCCCATGCTCAGGGCTTGACCGGTAGTGGTCCGTGGGGAGCATTTGAGCCTCGCTTTTATTTTACTAAATATCCTGATGGCTTGGAAGGAGATCCGGCGCGTGGCTGGGGATTTCGTACAGAAATTGGCACAGCTGTAGTTCCTACCTTTGAAAGCTTCAAGAAATTTATGCCCAAGGAGAACTGGTGGCCTCGTGATGAAATGTGGAACAAGCACTATTTTGGCCAAAATGCTTTTAATGCAGCTCCCGATCGTTATGATGCTTCTATAACCAAAGGTTTTGGCAAGCCCGAAGGGATTGAAGATTATTGCCGTAAGGCTCAGCTTGTCAATATTGAATCTAATAAGGCTATGTATGAGGGTTGGCTGGATCGTATGTGGGAGGATGCATCAGGTATCATGACTTGGATGGGACAGTCGGCATATCCGTCTATGGTTTGGCAAACTTATGACTATTATTATGATTTGACAGGAGCCTTTTGGGGAGCAAAATCAGCCTGTGAACCGGTGCATATTCTTTGGAATCCTGTGACGGACGGTGTGAAGATTGCTAATACCACAGCATGTGATATGGAAGGTTTGACTGCTGAAGTAAAAGTTTACAATCTGGATGGAAAGTCTGTGGAGGCTTATACAAAATCAGCTATTGTGAACTCTCCTAGCAATTCTACTGTGCAATGTTTTACGATAGATTTCAATAAAGAGCGTAAAAATTTGTCATTAAATAAACCGACCTTTGCTTCAAGTACCACTTATGGACAGCCTTCAGATGCTACGGATGGGAAAAAAGATACCCGTTGGGCAGCGGCAAAAGCGGAAAATGAATGGCTTTATGTGGATCTGGGCAGTGTGCAACCCGTAGGTGGGGTTCGCTTGAATTGGGAGGCATCTTTTGGTAAAGGATATAAGATTCAAGTGTCAGATGACGCCGAGACTTGGAAAGAAGTATATAAAACTGATGAAGGACGTGGAGGAATAGATGAAATTACTTTCCCCGAAGTTGATGCCCGTTATGTACGTATGTTTGGGACGGAACTAGGTTGGTGGTTTGGTTATTCATTATGGAGTTTTGATGTATTGGGTGGAACACAGCCTAGTGAGGGTTTGAGCGATGTACATTTTATCCGCCTGACGTTGAAAGATAAATCAGGAAAGGTTGTTTCTGAAAACAATTATTGGCGTGGCAACGACCGTTTGGACTTTACGGCTTTGAATACTTTGCCGGCAGCCGAATTGAAAGTTTCTTCTAAATTGTTGCGTAAAAATGGTCAGGCAGAGATTCGGGCAGCTATAGCTCACCTAAAGTCTGCAAAAGGTGTGGCGTTTGCAGTATATGTTCAGGCTGTTCGGACCTCGGATGGAGAGCGTATTCTTCCTGCTATTATGAATGACAATTATTTCACATTGATGCCGGGTGAAACCAAAGATATATGTATTACTTTTGATGAGGCTTTATTGCAAGGTGGTTCCTATAAATTGTTGGTAACACCTTATAATAATAAATAAGATGCGAGTTGGTGGAGCTTGGAGAATTTGAAATTCAGATTGATGTAGCTTCCGATGATGTATGATTAAAGAAGAATATAATAGTGGAACAAATGAATTTGGTAAATATGGGAAATAAAATATTGTTTTTATGTGTTTCTCTCTTGGCGTATGTAAATTCTTACGCCAAGGTGGTCTTACCCGCTTACTTTACGGACAATATGGTTCTTCAGCAAAATACGGAGGTTACTTTTCATGGTAAAGCGGTATTGGGTAAAATCTTAAAGGTAACTACAGGCTGGAATAATGAAGTGTATGTGACTCAGGTGAATAAGGACGGTTATTGGAGTTTGTCTGTGCCTACTCCTGCTGCAGGAGGGCCTTATACGTTGACATTTACGGATGGTAAGAAATTGCAATTAAAAAATGTAATGGTGGGAGAGGTATGGTTTTGTTCTGGTCAGTCTAATATGGAGATGCCTGTTGCGGGTTGGGGGAAAGTCATGAATTATGAGCAGGAGATAACGGAGGCGAATTATCCTTCTATCCGTTTGTTTCAAGTGAAGAAGAATACTTCAGTAATTCCGTTGAGTGATATGGAGTCTACTATGGGAGGTTGGCAGGAATGTTCTTCCGCCACAATTCCTGAATTCTCTTCACTCGCTTATTTTTATGCCCGTTCATTATGGAAAGAATTAAATGTCCCTGTGGGTGTGATTGACTGTACGTGGGGAGGAACGCCTGCTGAAGCGTGGACCAGCTATGAAACATTGAAACAGGTGCTGGGCTTTCGTGAAGAGTTGGCTAAGATGGAACAATTGGACTTTGACCCTATTCGTATGGAAAAGGCCTATAATCAAGAGCGCTCTGAGTGGCAATCTCTTTTTTCTAAGGAAGATAAGGGAATGGAGGAAGATAAGCCTTGCTGGATTGCACCGGACTTGTCAGAAGGACAATGGTGGGATATGTGCCTTCCTGATTACTGGGAAAAGAATGGATTGAAAAATTTTGATGGAGTAGTATGGTTCCGTCGTAGTTTTGAAATTCCAGCAGAATGGATTGGTAAACCGTTAAAACTAAATTTAGGAATGATTGATGATGAAGATATCACTTATTTTAATGGGGTGGAGATTGCCCGAGGGGCAGGCTATATGACACCGCGTACTTATACCATTCCTGCAAAACTAGTGAAGGCTGGTAAGGCGGTTCTTGCTGTTCGTGTTTCTGATTTTGGTGGAGAAGGCGGTATTCATGGCAAGGCGGAGGACCTTTATGTAGAAGCTGATGGAAAGCGGATCAGTTTGGCTGGAGATTGGAAATATCGTATCGGACTTTCTTTAACAGGATTTCCACCTGCACCGATTTCTCCTGTTCAAAGCTCCAGTTATCCTACGGTGCTGTTCAATGCGATGGTCAAACCATGGACTGCTTTTCCCATTAAAGGAGTAATATGGTATCAAGGTGAAGCTAATGTAGGTCGTTCAGAACAATATGGAGATTTGTTTCCTGCTCTCATTACGGATTGGCGCCGACAATGGCGGAGTGATTTCCCCTTTTATTTTGTACAATTGGCTAATTTTATGGAATCCAAGAAAATACAGCCGGATTCCGAATGGGCGGCTTTGCGTGAAGCGCAAACTAAAGCATTAAAACTTGACCAAGTTGGTATGGCCGTGACCATTGATATTGGTTTGGCTGATGATATTCATCCTAAGAATAAGCAAGAGGTGGGACGCCGTTTAGCTTTGGTTGCCCTGGCCGGTAGTTATGGAAAAAATGTTTCAAGTTCGGCTCCTGTATTCCAAAATTATATAATTAAGGGGAACAAGATGGAATTGGATTTCGGACAAAAGCAAGATGGATTTCAGATTAAAGGTACAACTTTAAAAGGCTTTACTATTGCAGGGCCGGACCGTGTATTTTATCCGGCAGAGGCTATGGTCCATGATGGAAAAATTATACTTTCTTCTACTGAAGTTCCTGCCCCTCTTGCTGCACGTTATGGCTGGGCAGATAATCCGGATTGTAATTTGTACGGAGAGAACGGGCTCCCGGTTGCCCCTTTCCGGACCGACTGTTGGTAGATGGTGTAAGTCTTAACCTTTTTTCTTTTCTTTATAAGCTGATGGAGGCATCCCCATCGTCTTAGTAAATAACCGGGAGAAATAAAGAGAATCCTCATAGCCTACCAAGGGACTTATTTGGTTAATTTTTAGGTTAGTAAAATCCAGGTAGTGACAGGCTTCCTGTATTCTGAGATAGGTAAGATATCGAAGAGGAGAGGAGCCTGTCTTTTCTTCAAACAGATTGGAGAAATAGGAAACTGAGAGGTTTACTTCCGCAGCGATATCTGCTAGGCGAATGGTTTTGCTCAAATTTTCTTGCATGAAATGAATCGCTATTTGCACCACATCCTTGCTTCTGCAACCATTGCGCATAGAACCGCAATCCCGATATTCACCAATAAACTTCATGGAACCTAAAAAATGGAAAAGACTGGTAGTGGCATAAAGCATATAGTTTTTGCTATATCCGGAGCTGATGGACGAGTAGATTTCCTCGAAGAGTACTAATCTTTCTTTGATTCGTGAATCCTCTTGTGGAGTGATGTCTTTCGGACGGTCAAAACCGGCACTGAAAAATGCAGCTTTTGTTCCATTGAAATGGATCCAGTAAATAGTCCAGGGATTTCTCTCATTACTGCCATAAGCGTGTGCCTGGTGTTTAGGTAGAATGAAAAATTGGTTGGCGGTAACTACATATCGATGTTTGTCTAACTCAAACCACCCTTCTCCCTCCATACAATAAATAAGGATAAACTCGGTTGCTTCCTCGGTGTTGCGTTTCCGGTAATGAAAACAGGCATGAGGATAATATCCTATATCTGTAATGTAAAGTTCGCTGCCTAACGGATCTTGCTTTAATTCTTCAATCAGAAAAGCAGGAAGTACGATGGCGCGTTCTCCTTTAAATCCCTCTTTAATTCGTGGCATATATCCATGTATTAGAATTGGATAACAAAGATAGCAGACTTCCTTGATTTTACCTACAATACAGGCTTGATTTCGATGATTTTGAGGGTATAAGCGTCAAAATTCTTATTTTATGGCGCATTTGAGTAGGGATTTTTGAGCTTCTCTCCCTATTTTTGCACTATAATTTTAATCGATAAATAATACCATGAAAGAAAGATTATTCTTCTTGATATGTTTTTTATGCATATCATTTATGTTAAAAGCGGCAGATAAGCCAGTAATTAAAATTAGTACAGAAAATGTAGACCTTATTTACCGGGTTGGTAATAACGGACGTCTATATCAAAGTTATTTGGGAAAGAAGTTGAATTATGCTACAGATATTGCCCATTTGCCACAGGGTAGCGAAGCATACCTTACTCATGGCATGGAAGATTATTTTGAACCGGCTATTCATATAGTACATAATGATGGCAATCCTTCTACTTTATTAAAATATGTTTCTCATACTCGGAATCAAGTGTCGCCGGGGGTAGATGAAGTGGTGATTACTATGCAGGATGATAAATATCCTGTAACTGTAAAACTTCATTATGTGGCTTATCAGAAAGAAAATTTGATAAAGACTTTCACTGAAATCAGCCACCAGGAAAAGAAACCTGTGCAGCTTCATAAGTACGCGTCTTCCATGTTGCACTTGAATCGTGACAACTATTTCCTGACTGAATTCTCGGGAGACTGGGCTAGTGAGGCGCATGTGAAGGAACAACCTTTGGAATTTGGTAAAAAAACGATTGATACTAAATTGGGAGCACGTGCCAATATGTTCTGCTCTCCTTTCTTCCAACTTTCATTGGATGGAAAATCAGAAGAGAACCAAGGTGAAGTGTTGGTCGGAACATTAGGATGGACGGGTAATTTCAGTTTTGTATTCGAGGTGGATAATAAGAATGAACTCCGTGTTATATCAGGAATTAATCCGTATGCTTCGGAATATAGTCTGAAACCGAATGAAATCTTTCGTACTCCCGATTTCTATTTTACTTACAGTTTTACAGGTAAAGGACAGGCTAGCCGTAATTTCCATGATTGGGCCCGTAAGTATCAGGTGAAGGATGGGAACCAGACTCGTATGACTTTGTTGAATAACTGGGAAGCCACCTATTTTGATTTTGATGAAGCGAAATTGGTGAAGCTGATGGATGATGCAGTAGAACTGGGTGTGGATATGTTTTTGTTGGATGATGGTTGGTTTGCCAACAAGTATCCGCGCAGTGGTGACCATCAAGGATTAGGTGACTGGGATGAAACGGCTGATAAACTTCCTCACGGCGTAGGTTATCTGACGGAAGCGGCTAAGAAAAAAGGTATAAAGTTTGGTATTTGGATTGAACCGGAAATGGTGAATCCTAAAAGTGAATTATATGAAAAGCATAAAGATTGGGTGATTCATCTTCCGAATCGTGACGAGTATTATTTCCGTAACCAATTGGTTCTGGATTTGAGCAATCCGAAAGTACAGGATTATGTATTCGGAGTTGTGGACAATTTGATGACTAAATATCCTGATATCGCTTTCTTCAAATGGGATTGCAATAGTCCTATTACGAATATTTACTCTGTTTATTTGAAAAATAAACAGTCACATTTATATATTGATTATGTGCGTGGCCTGTATAATGTATTGGAGCGTGTGAAAGCAAAATATCCTAACCTGCCGATGATGCTTTGTTCCGGTGGTGGTGGACGCTCAGACTATGAGGCTTTGAAATATTTTACAGAATTCTGGCCTAGTGATAATACTGACCCTATTGAACGTTTATTTATTCAGTGGGGATTCTCACAGGTGTTCCCAGCCAAGACAATGTGCGCTCATGTTACTACATGGAATAAGAATAGCAGTGTGAAATTCCGTACGGATGTGGCTATGATGTGCAAACTTGGTTTTGATATCAAATTAGCGGATATGAGTAAGGATGATGAAACTTATTGCCGTACTGCTGTGCAGAATTATAACCGTTTGAAGCCGGTAGTTCTGGAAGGTGATATGTATCGTTTAGTTTCTCCTTATGGCAGTAATCATACCTCTACTATGTATGTGGGCAAAGATAAGGATAAAGCAGCGGTATTTGCTTTCGATATTCATCCTCGTTATGCGGAAAAAATATTGCCGGTGCGTTTGCAGGGGCTTGATGCAGACAAAATGTATCGTGTGAAAGAAATTAACTTAATGCCCGGAGCCAACTCTTCTTTATCAGGTAATGGTGAGGTTTTCTCAGGAGAATTTTTGATGAATGTAGGATTGAATTTGTTTACTGCACAGCAACTTAACAGTCGCGTAATTGAAGTTGTAGCTGAATGATTTGGGATTGATTGTATATAATTTAGTGTATTGCCTTTATCATTTATCTTTAGGAATGATGAAGGCAATTTTCTTTTTTAATGATGAATGATACTATGAGATTTTTCTTTTTGGCTTTTCTGTTTGTTTTGCTGTTTTTGTCGGAAAAGGTACAAGGACAAGCTGTTTCTTGGGGTGACCAAGGTAATGGAACTTATATAAATCCTATTTTAAATGCAGATTATTCTGATCCTGATGTGATTAGAGTGGGAGATAAATATTATATGGTTTGCTCTGATTTTCATTATATCGGGATGCCGGTGTTAGAATCAGATGATATGGTGAACTGGAGAATCATCAGTCAAGTGTATAATCGGTTTGATTTTCCCGGATGGGATAATAATGAAAATTATGGAGGAGGATCTTGGGCGCCTGCTATCCGTTTTCATGATGGTAAATTTTGGATTTATTTTTGTACACCTAGAGAAGGACTGATGATGAGTACTGCTACTGATCCTCATGGCCCGTGGACGCCGTTGCATTGTGTGAAGAATATAGGCGGCTGGGAGGACCCCTGTCCTTTTTGGGATGAGGATGGACAGGCCTACATGGGGCGTAGCCAGTTAGGGGCAGGTCCTATTTATCTACATCGTATGACTCCGGATGGTAAAACTTTGTTGGATGATGGGAAAATTATTTATACAGGTCCTGTAGCTGAGGGAACTAAATTTTATAAACGGCATGGTTATTATTATCTAAGCATTCCTGAAGGGGGAGTAGGCGAAGGATGGCAGACTATTTTACGTTCAAAAAATATCTATGGACCATACGAAAAGAAAGTAGTCTTGGAACAGGGAAACACTACTGTAAATGGTCCTCATCAAGGGGCTTTAGTAGATACGCCTGAAGGAGAATGGTGGTTTTTTCATTTCCAATTGACAGAACCTTTGGGACGTGTCGTGCATTTGCAGCCTGTTTGTTGGATGGAGAATTGGCCCGTGATAGGGGTGGATATGGATATGAATGGGATAGGTGAGCCGGTAAAGGTTTGGACAAAGCCTGGTGTAAGCAAAAGTGTTCTTGTTTCTCACCCTCAAACGACTGATGATTTCAATTCTTACACTTTAGGGCTGCAATGGCAGTTTAATCATAATCCAGTGAATACTCATTGGAGTTTAAATGAGCGTAGGGGCTGGCTTGCTTTGAAAGCCTTGAAGGCTGCAACATTAAGAGAATCTCGCAATATGTTAACTCAAAAATGTATGGGGTATCTAAGCACAGCCACTGTGTTGCTTGATTTTTCAGCGCTGGCTGATGGACAAAGAGGTGGATTGTTCTGCACAGGCAGTCTTTATAACGGAATTGGCATTAGTCGTGAGGAAGGTAAAAATTATCTGTATTTAGAAAAAAATGGTGACGTTCAGCAAGTAAAGATGGTTTCCGGTAAAAAAATCTATTTACGTGTTATGTTGGATGCAAAGAAGAATTGCTGCCAGTTGTTCTATAGTTTTGATAACTGTAATTTTATTTTATGTGGAGATGCTTATTCGTTAAAGTTCGGCGATTGGAAAGGTGCGCGTGTGGGCTTGTATTCATATAATACGTTGGGAATAGGCGGTAAATGTTATTTTGATTGGTTTAATTATGATTTTAATTGATAGAAGATGCCGTGACACATTATAAATCTTCAGGTGTTATCATTATATATGTTGCACTTGTAAGATGTATAATCTTTCGGGTCCAAGTTTTATATCAGAGATAACTGTTATTTATAAGAAGGGATATTCGTAACTTTCGGAGTCTGGAGTTGGGGAGTAAATTGTGTAAAGAATTCTAGAACTAAAAAACGAAATGATGTATATTTTTTGAGTATTCTGAGACAAGATAGGTTCAATTATACTATCTTTGCGTTAAGTCGGCCTTTTAATAAAACTAGGAAAAGCATTTATTATGAATCAATATCCGGATTTTGATCAGAAACTATATGACGATCTTCGCCGTGGGAAAGAATATGCCTTTGCCGCTGTTTTTGAACGCTATAACCGGTTATTATATACCATAGCCTATCGTTTTTTGAAGTCAGAAGAAGAGGCGGAAGATGCGATTCAGTATCTTTTTATGAAATTGTGGGAGCAGCGGACAAATTTTAGCTTTGAGTCGGGTATCCGTAGTTTGCTATTTACTATTTTAAAGAATTATATACTGAATGAATTGAGGCATCGTAGTTTGGTTTTCGAGAAACTATACGAAATGGCCCAACAAGTGAATGATGAAGATGAAGACGACTTTTTGACACAATTTGAAAATGGTGAACTCGGAAAATTCCTGCGGGTTGCTATAGATAAGCTTCCTCCTCAGAAACAAAAAATCTGCTTGTTGAAAATAGAATATGGATTATCCAATCAGGAAATAGCCGACAGGATGGGGATAACTGTTCCTACTGTGAAATCCCATTACACACAGGCTATAAAAGCCCTCCGTAACGAGATAGAGTCTTTAATTATATGGTTTCCTGTGATATGGATTAATTTAATAGTCTGAAATGTACTCATACTTTTGTTGTGATGAGGTGTTATTATAAATATACAAAAAAATAGATTATGAAGATAGATGAGTCGGTGATAGCTAAAGTGCTTGACAACAAAGCCTCTCCTGAAGAAGCTCGGAAAGTAGCTGGTTGGTTTGCTACGGAAGAAGGTAATAAGTATTTGTCGGAACGCTTTGACTGGGAAATCGGGATGTTGTCGGAAGAGATGCCGGAAAGTATTGACCCGCATTCCATACCTGAAGTAAAGATGAAAGTGCGTTTTATGAATGAGATAAAATGTGAGCGCGGACAACGCCCGGTTGGTCGCAGATGGATGTGGGTGGCGGCTGTGCTGTTACCGTTTGTTTTTTTAAGTGTTTCCTTGTTTTTTTTGGCAAACCGGACGGGCATTTTCTCTGAACCGGAATATGCTGACATAAATGTTCCTTATGGTGAACAGATCCGGGTGATTTTACAGGATGGCAGTATTGTACATTTGAACTCGGATTCTCGCTTGAGGTATCCCAAGCAGTTTGGATTGTTCAATCGTACGGTGGAGCTTTGGGGAGAAGGGTATTTCAATGTTGCCAAAGATGAGAACCGCCCTTTTAAGGTGGATTTGCAAGGGGTGGAAGTGAGAGTAACTGGAACAAAATTCAATGTAAAGGCATATTCCGCCGAACCCAATATTTGGATAACCTTGGATGAAGGAGGAATTCTTTTCAGAGATCATAATGCGAAGGAGTACAGACTTGTTCCGGGGGAGAGTGCGGAATATAACCGTCAGTCGGGGAAATGCCTGATCTCCCGTCCGGATAATATGGAACAGATTTCGGCATGGCGTGTCAACAGCCTTAATTTTTATCTGACTCCACTCGGTGAAATTATAAAGGTAATGGAAAGACATTATGATGTTCATTTCATAGTGAAAGATTCTGCGGTATTGAAGAACAGGTTTACTCTGTCAACAGGAAAAGTCAATGCATCAGATGTGCTCTATGATTTGGAAGCCGTTTCGAATATTGTTTTTACGGAAATAGAAGAAGGTGTATTTGAAGTAACTTCTAAATAACGAGGGTTATAGAAGAAAAGTGGAATAGATGTGAGTGAATACACTTGCATCTATTTTTTTTCTAAAAAATGAAAAATGGACTCATACCTTCTTTGGAGTGATGTGTTAGCCTATATAAGAAATTCTTTTGTTTCAAACTAATACTATTGATGAAAATGAAAGCAAGAACCAAAATGAAGACATTACTGCTGTTGGGAGTCCTTTTATTTGGCTTTACTGTTTCAGCACAGTCGCAAAAAGTCTCTTTAGACTTTAAGAATGAGAGGGTGGAAAAAGTACTGGCATCTATTAAAAGCCAGACTGGTATGAGCTTGGTTTTCAGTGACCAGTTGGTCGATGTGAATCGTAAGGTAACCATGCAACTCAAAGATGTTACACTGAAGGAGGCATTGACAAGACTCCTTTCAGGCACTGATCTTACTTTTGAGATCAGAAACAATAAAATCTATTTCATCGAGAAGAAAGCTGTTTCGCGGCCTGGTTCTAAAAAGAAAAGAGTGACGGGAGTGGTGAAAGATGTAATGGGAGAACCTCTGATTGGTGCCAATGTGGTGGAAAAAGGTAGAGGCACCAATGGGGTTATCACCGACTTTAATGGAAAGTTTACGTTGGAAGTGGACGAATCCGCTTCGTTGGTTGTGAGCTATATAGGATATCTGGCACAGGATATTCCGACAAAAGGGAAGGGAGACTTTCATATTGTATTGAAAGAAGATGCCAATACGTTGGACGAAGTGGTCGTTACCGGATATGGAGATTTCAAGAAGGCAACTTATACGGGATCTGCTTCTGTTCTGACTACAGAAAAACTGGAGGCATTACCTGTTGTATCCGTAGGGCAGATGATTGAATCGAATATACCGGGCATCAGTGTAGTTGCCGGTACTTCTTCGCAACCCGGTGCGAAAACAACTTTACGGGTACGGGGAATCGCTTCTATGAATGCTTCCACCGAGCCTCTGTATGTATTAGATGGAGTGCCTATTCCATCTTATGACTTGAGTAACTTTACCAGTATGTCCGAAGCGGGAGGAATGGGAGTTATTGAAACGTTGAATCCGGCAGATATTGAAAGTATCACTGTTTTGAAGGATGCAGCCTCGGCTTCATTGTATGGTGCGAAAGGTGCTAATGGAGTAGTGCTTATCACTACTAAAAAAGGAAAAGAAGGTAAACTTCGTGTCAATATGGCGGCAAAATATGGAATCACTGATTTCGCTTATACATATCGTCCGCTGATGGGAGGTGAGGAAAGGAGGGAATTGATTCATGAAGGACTGGTTAATTTTCAACTGGATAAAGGAGTAAGTGAACAAGAGGCACAGCAGTATGCTGATGCGAATATCGACCAGTATGCCAAACGCCTGTCTCAGGGGTATTCGGATTGGGAAAGCGCTCTGTTCAAGAAAGGTTATCAACAGGATTATAACCTGTCTGCTAGTGCCGGCAACCAAAATTCCAGTTTTATCGGTTCTTTGGGATATACCAAGCAGACGGGTGTTTCCCTGAATTCAGAAATGGAGCGCTTTACGGGGCGTGTGGATGCAAGTAACAAGTATAAAAAGGTGGAATTTGGAATGAACGCTTCTTTTTCGTGGACAAAGAACGTTCATTTACCTGAGGGTAAATTTTATGGAAGTGCCATTTATGCATCAAAAGTGAATCTGACGCCTTCTACTCCCATTTATAATGAGGATGGAACGTATGCCAGCGGGTATCGTGAAAACAATGGATATAATCCGGTATTGGAGGCCGAGGTGAATGATTATTATGCTCGGACGGTACGTGCGATGGGTACGGCTAAAATAGCTTATAATGTGTGGGACAATTTGAAGATATCCAGTGTGTTTACGGTAGATTATTCGTTGACAAAGGACTTTTTCTTTCAGTCTCCTGAAGGACGTGATGGAGCTACTTATCAGGGACGGGGACGTATGCAGATGACTGACCGTATGCGGTATACTTCACAGAATAATCTGACTTATTCTAAAACTTTCGGTAAACATTCTGTTAGTGCGGTCGCTGCCTTCGAGGTGATGAAGTATGATTATGAGGATTTGTATGCTGCAAAGAAAACTTACGGGCAGGATATCAACACTTCATTGGGAAATGCAGCCGATCCGATAGATGCTGACCAGAAATTGCAGGAAGATGCATTAATGTCCTATGTGGCTAGTGTGAACTATTCTTATGGTGATAAATATTATGCCAGTTTCAGTTTTCGCAGGGATGGATCATCCCGCTTGTCTCCCGATACTCGTTGGGGGAATTTCTGGTCCTTGTCCGCTTCATGGAGACTTTCTCAGGAAAAGTTCATGCAGTCGTTGAAATCAGTATTAAGTGATTTAAAACTTCGTGCTTCCTATGGGGTGAATGGGAATCTTCCCTCTTCATATTATGGTTATCAGAGTACTTATACCACAGGGGCGTTTTATAATGGAAAACCTTCTCCGTGGGAAAGTACATTGGGGAATGAGGAACTGACTTGGGAGAAGAATTATGCACTGAATTTGGGGCTGGATATCGGCTTGTTCAGTCGTGTGAATGTTTCTTTGGATTGGTACACGCGTACAACGAAAGATTTATTGATGAGCAAGCAATTGAATTCCATCAGCGGTTTTTCTTCTCTGCTGACCAATGTGGGACAGATGCGGAATACCGGTGTGGAACTTGAAGTTCGTTCCAATAACATCAAGACGAAAGATTTTAGCTGGACTACCGCCTTCAATTTGAGCCATAATAAAAATAAGATTCTGAAACTGGCAGATCTGCCTTGGTTTGTGGATGGCAGGTATGTACGTAAGGAAGGTTATCCATTTAATACTATTTATCTGCGTGAGTATGCGGGGGTGGATCCTGAGACTGGAAGTGCCTTGTATTATGATAACCAACAGGATGAGAATGGCAATTATACAAAAAATAAAGTGACCGATCCGGGGCAGGCAAGTCCTATTCCGTTGAAAGATATTACGCCTACTATCTCGGGAGGCTTTATGAATACCTTTAATTATAAATTCATTGACTTGTCATTCAATTTATCTTATAGTTTCGGTGGTTATTCGTATGATAATGCATCCTATATTCTGCAAGATGATGGTTATTCAGTGATAAGCAATAAAAGTACCGAGCAACGCCGCCGTTGGCAGAAACCGGGTGATATAACGGATGTCCCCCGTTTTGTATATGGGAATAAAAAAGGGGGTAACTATAATTCTTCGCGTGCCATCCATTCTACGGATCATATTCGTCTGAAAAGTCTGATATTGGGATTGAATGCTCCTAAAGCATGGTTGCAGAAATTAGGAATAGGGAATGCCCGTATTTATTTCTCGGGTACGAATTTGTTGACATGGGCAGCTTACGGCCAATATGATCCTGAGATGAGTGGCGTGGTAGGATTTTACACCCCTCCATTGAAAACTTATGCTTTCGGGTTGGAACTTAAATTTTAATCATCAATTGCACTAAAAACAGAACCATTATGAAAAAAATACTTTTTATTTTAGGATTAGCTTCACTACTTGTTACCGGTTGTGGTGATTTCTTCGATACAGCTCCTAGCAATAAGATTCCTACTGCTATAGCTTTCCGTACAGTAACCGATGTGGATAATGCGGTGAATGGATTGTATGATCTGATGTCGGGTTCCGGATATTATGGGGCTGCTATGTTTGCCTATGGAGATATGAAGGGGGATGATATGCAGAGTTCTGAGGAAAGTGGAGTATGCAATACATGCTATATGTTCAATCATCGTCCTAATAGTTTGAATGCCGGTTCATTGTGGGGACGACCTTTTTATATTCTTCGTGAGGCGTGGAATATTCTGAATGCTATTGCCGAAGGAAAAATTGAAAGTGGGGATGAAAAGAAACTGAATGCTTTGAAAGGTGAAACGATGGCGGTGATTGCGCTTTGCCAGTTTGATTTGACCCGTTGCTTTGGATATCCTTATACGAAAGATAATGGTGCGTCACTGGGTGCTCCGTTGATAGATCATTTGGTGGGAACATACGAAAATCCTTCTCGTTCTACTGTTGCTCAAGCGTACGATTTTATTATAGAAACGCTGGAAGAGGCGGTTACATTGATGTCCGAAGAGAAAAATAACGGACGTATGAACAAGTATGCGGCCCGTGCATTGCTGGCTCGTGTTTATCTGTATCATAATGATAACCGGAAAGCGTTTGATATGGCGGAGCAACTGATAAAGGATGTGGATGCATCGGGAAGCTATGCACTTTATCCGCATGAGAAATATGTGGCTGCCTGGTCGGTGGAAACCAAGTTTGGCTCAGAATCGTTTTTTGAGATAGCCAATAGTGTGGATGATACTCCGGGACGGGATTCATGGGGGTATTTATTGAACTGGTATGGCTATCAGAAGGGATTTGTCACTCAGAAATATGCGGAGCAGATGCTGGCTGATCCGGGAGATGTGCGTGGGCAGTTGCTGGAGGAGAATAAATATGCGGGAAAAACGGTATGGTGGTTGTACAAACTGAGAGGGACGGACATGAAGACTGCACCGCTGGAATGTAATAATGTGGTCCTTCGCTTGTCCGAAGTGTACCTGATTGCTGCTGAGGCTGGTTGTAAGTTGGGTGGTGATGCTGCGGTTCAGGGACTTGGCTATTTGAACGATATTGTGAAACGGGGTAATCCTGAAAACGAAGTGACAATGGCTGACTATACTTTGGATCGTGTTTTGGACGAGCGAAGTAAGGAACTGGTAGGTGAAGGACATCGTTTCTTTGATTTGCTGCGGAATGGTAAGACTATTATTCGGAAGGGAGGATATCATTTGCCCAGTGTGGACGAAGAAGTGGATTGGGATTTTTATAAATGTGTGTTGCCGATTCCTGAGGACCAGTTTATCTTTAGTCCTGAAATGGAACAAAATCCGGGATACCCCAAGAGTTGATATTCTATATAATTATTATTTAAATATATGCTTATGAAAAACAGAATAGTAAAATTTGTGGTATTGGTGTGCTGCCTATGTAGTATGCCCGGAATAGTACGGGCACAGTTGTCCGTTCATCAGTTTGACCAGTTAATGAAAAAAATTGATGATGTCCTGTGGTACGAGAAAGTGGGTGATATCGCCCATGTAGATAAGGTAATATTATGTGGACCACCGCGTTGGAAGGAGTTCAACCCTACTTCGATGAGTGCCGGTAACGAACTTAAATTCAGAGCATACATTTTTATTCCCAAAAGCGTGGATGAAAACAAGAAATATCCGTTAATCGTATTTCCTCATAGTGGGGTACATGCCGATATGGACACCTATTATGCTCATATCATCCGCGAGTTGATAGCGCAGGAATATATTGTGGTAGCAGCGGATTACCGGGGAAGTACAGGATATGGTTCGGGTACATACAATAATATTGATTATGGTGGATTGGAGAATGAGGATGTATATATCAGCCGTAACTATATGGTGGACAATTTTGATATTGTGGATGGTAACCGTGTGGGTATCATGGGATGGAGTCATGGTGGTATGATTACGCTGATGAATCTTTTCAATTATCCGGGACAATATAAATGTGGTTTCGCCGGTGTACCGGTTTCGGATGTAATCATGCGTATGGGATATGCCAGCGACAGTTATCGCAAAATCTTTTCGGCCAAGAATCATATCGGGCAGACTGCCAAGGATAATATTGCGGAATACAAACGGCGCTCTCCTGTGTGGCATGCGGAGAAGTTGAAAGACCCGTTACTTATCTACACCAATACCAGTGATGATGATGTAAATGTGATCGAAGTGGAATCAATGATTCGAGCTTTGAAAGCAGAAGGCAAAAAGTTTGAATATAAGATATTTGAGCGTGCTCCCGGTGCGCATAGTTTTGATCGGTTAGACACTTATGAGTCAAGCAAGATTCGTCTGGACATTTATAAGTTCATGGGTCGTTACCTGAAGCCCAATAAACCATTCGGTTCAGTGAAAGAGTTACGTAAAGCAGCTTATAAGTTTTGATAATTAACTAGGTAACAGGATAATGGATGGCTGGTTACTTCATGTAATGGGGTAACCGGCCTTTTATTAACCGCAGAGGTTTTATGCTTTAGGACATTGGTTTGCCGTTCCCTCCCGATTGGCGGTTGTGGCAGAACTGGAGCGCTATCTATATTTTTCTTTATTATTTCTAAAAGTAAATATTTAGTCTTTTCACTGGAAGAGTGAGGTCGTGAGGCAGAACTTGGCACAAGATTTCACAGAACTTGGTGCAGGATCCGGCAGAACTTGTATCAGGATTCCAACTACTATGGTAGGGAAAAATGTAACTTTTTGAAATCGGGCAAGAATTCTCGAATAATCTTTTCTCATAATTCTTGGATAAGTCTTCATTTCAGTTAACTGGTTACTATAGGGCATGATGAAAAAAGGAGTGCATCGTTCATTACGATACACCCTCTTATCCTTTACAGTGTCGGAATGAGGCGACTTGCAACCTACTTTATTGTAATTTCTTTTATTTTGCTTTAATATATGTAAAATCATTGTTTATCAGTATGTTATAACGGTAGTCTCAACAAAGAACGATAAAGATAAAACAAATAAAACAAAGATTTAGCGGAACAAAAACGGAACAATGATAGGAATTGTTCCGCTGATCATGTATCTTTGCTCTTGGATTTAAAAGCAAAGAATATGGCAAGTATAAAATTCATTATTCGTGATATGGATGCAGATAATGAGCAGACCATATACATAACTTCCAGGTTTGGCAGGAATGAGAAACTCATGTATGCTACCCCCTTGAAAATAGAGCCTCTGTTTTGGGATGAAAAAAAGGAGTGCGTGAAAAACTCTAAATACTGTGCAAACAAGGATGAAGTTAACGCAGCTCTTAAAAGTATAGATGCAAAAGTAAATACTTTCATTGCGGAATCAGCAACAAAAGGTGAGCCGGTTACAAAAGATAGTCTTAAAAATCTTCTTGATACTCATTTCGGGAAGCGCATTGCTGCTGCATACGACTTTCATTCTTTCTTTGAGGAGTTCATTCGGTTATGTGATACAAGGGTAAGCCCACGAAGAGGCGGTCAGACTATTGATTATAAAACAAAGCGTGAGTATGCTCGTACTTACTACTATATCCAAGAATACGAGAAAAAGAGAAAAGTACGATTAGAGTTCCGAAATATAAATCAGTCTTTCTTTAATGACTTTGTTGCTTTCCTACAAGAGCTTGGTTTGAGTACTAATACTATCTGGCACAAAACGGTAAGTCTTAAAGCCGTGATGAAATCTGCCAATGAACAGGAACTAACCGATAATACTAAATACCAGCTATTCAAAAATGTGTCAGAGGAAAGTCAAGCTATTGCTCTAAGTGAGGATGAACTTGATATGCTTGCACGTTTTGACTTTTCACATTCTGCCCGATTGGAGCGAACACGAGATTTATTTCTTGTTGGTTGCTGGACCGGGTTGCGGTTCTCTGACTTCACCCGTATAAGAGAGGAAAATATCAAAGATGGAATGATAACCATTCAACAACAGAAAACGAATGAGTTTGTTACTATCCCTTTGCATCCGGTATTCCTTCGCATTTGGGAAAAGTATAACGGTAATCTTCCGGGTAATATTAGCAATCAGAAATTCAACGATAATTTGAAAGATGTGTGCAGGGAAGCCGGGTTAATGGAGCATGTGATGAAATCAATAACCAAAGGAGGGAAGAAGCAAACGACTGTTTATGAAAAGTGGCAACTCGTTTCATCTCATACAGCCCGGAGAAGTTTTGCGACCAATCTGTATAAATCTGGATTCCCTTCAATTTCAATCATGCAGATAACCGGACATAAGACAGAAAGTAGCTTTCTGAAATATATCAAAGTGACTAAAGAAGAACATGCCAAGATGCTGATGGCGCACTGGCAGAAGAATGGTAATTTATTAAAAGTGATGTAAATATGAAAGAGATATTTGATTTTATAGAAGATGCTTGTAGCGCACTTGATTTGTTGTCAAGATATTATAGAATTTCCTACGATAAATCAAAAGAGGTTTATTCAGAAGATGGATTAATGATTGGCGATGGTATGACGGAGGAACTGGGGTGGGTGGATAGAGATATTTATGGTATGGTCGCAAAAGAGGATGGAAGCAGATATACTTTTAATGATGCTTGCGAGTTTTTGACTGATAAATATGAAGAATCTCCCGATATATTTAGTGAAGAAAATGGGCATGATGGAGAATATTTTGTCTCACTGTTAGAATCACAGTTTTTAAATATTGATGAAATACAACGAATAGCCTTAATCAAAAAAATTATTCGTTCTTCTTTTAACTTTCTTATGCCCAACAGTTATCCCTTGTACGAAGCTATTCAATCTGATAATACGTACGGTATATTTGCCTACCGTAATTTTATGTCTGATGAAGAAATAGAAGATTACGAACAAAAGGACGAAATGGGAATGCATAAGGCTTTCCCTATTGTCGCATGGCTAATTGATGAATGTTGTAAATTCCTATATGGTGTAGGTACACTTTGTTCTGATTATAACATAGATTTGCAAAGTGTTGTAGAGGCCGTATTTCATTCCACCTCTACCGCTATGCCATTACGGCTCGATATCTTTGGAGATAGTATAAAATCTGAAAAGAATAATGTGTACTTGCACAAGAAAGAAGAGAAAATAATCTTGAAATGGGAGGGGCAAAGCAATGTATTGACCGACATGTTTAGGCAGGCTAAGAATAGGGGATATTTAGTAAACTCCATTCCAGATATAGCAATATTCCTGAAAGAAAACTTCAGTTGTTTTGCTAAAACAAAGTTATCTACAATCGAAACACAGCTTAAAAATAATAATTCAAGTGCGAACGCTTTCCCAAAAGAAGAAAAACGCATAAAAATAGACAACTAAATTATATACCATTTTATATACGGTATAGATAAAGAGCACAAGAACAGCCAATTTTGCATCCATAAGAACTAAAAATAAGTAACTTATGGATGCAATTTCTTTATCTCCCAATGCAATGCTTATTCAAGGTGCAACGATGAATGATCTTGAAAGCATGATGAGCCGCTTACTTGACAAGAAGCTGGCTGACATAATAGAATCTACTCCCAAAGTAGAAGAAAGTCCTAAAGATGGACTTCATAAACGTAAAGATGCGGCTAAAAGGCTGCAAGTTTCACTTCCTACTTTAGATGCATGGACGAAAGCGGGTATAATCAATGCCCGGCGGATTGGTACACGTGTCTATTATACAGAGAAAGATATTAATGATGCTTTAAAAAAGGTATCTAAATAAGAAAGGAGTTGCCCTTATGACTAAGCAAAAGAACAACTCTAAATATCTTGGGCACGATTATACAGACAAAAGTACTGATTCCGCACGACTTATCCAATCAGTACGCAAACTATTTTCATCCGGTGGCAAGTTTACCGCTAAAGAACTCAATTCTTTGGCAGGGACGAATGATGCCCGGAAGCTTATCTCCGTCCTTCGGAACAAAGAGGGTTGGCAAATAGAGGATTGTCGTTTATCCAATGGCTGCAAACTCTATTGGCTGGCAGAGAAAGGAGGTTCTAATGAGTGAAGAAATAAAAAAGATTCTTTCTGAGTTCGACCAAAAAACAGAACCTGATATCTCCCCTGACGTAATGAATGCCATTAAAAGCAGTCGGCTTGATTTGTCACTCAATATCCCCGACCCTCAGATGTTGGTATCAAAGGGAGATTTACCAGTATGTACACGGGGCAACTTCTCATTCGTCATTGGGCAACCCGGTTCAAGAAAGAGCTTTCTATGTTCTGGAATATCCGGTGCATTTATGAGTGAATCCGGATGTATGGGTTTGGATAATCCCAACGGGACCGGTAGGTTACTTTGGATTGACACGGAACAAGCGGCCGGACACGTTGCAAAGATCGGGCGAAGGCTTCACCGTATCGCAGGTTTACCTACAAATGTAAATTCGGAAAATATCATCATTCACATGCTCCGGGAATACCAGCCACCAATGAGGCATAAGATTTTTAAAGCATGTATGAACCTGTATCATCCTGATTTCGTAGTTCTTGACGGTGTGAGTGATCTTATTGCCGACCCGAATAGCTCCGAACAATCTACTGCTATTATAAATGACTTGATGGCTTTTACCAAAGAATATGATTGCCATATTCTAACAGTCATTCACGCCAACATAGGTAGCGAGAAAGCCCGTGGTCATCTTGGGGCAGAAGCTTTACGAAAGTGTGAGACTGCAATCTTTGCAGAAGCAGATGGAGATATAACCGTATGCAAATGGGCCAAGACGAGAGATATGCGACCGGATGAGTTTGCTTTCACCATTGTAGAAGGTTTACCTATAGCGAGTAACTATGCCGGCAAGCAGTCGAAAGTAGACAAGCTGAAACAGATCATCACAGATTCGATGCCAAAGCTTCCGAATACGGTTTCTTACTCTGACCTGTGTACTAAGATTATGGAGATAGCAAATATCAAAATTGATGCTGCAAAGAAAAAAGTGTCTGCTGCCACTGAGAAGAAATTAATTATCAAAAATGAGGTAGGTATGTACCACCTTCCAACCATTGATGATAAGCCCTCTGATTTACCTTTTTAGGTGGTGGAATGTACGCAGGTGTACAGGGCTATCTATATATATAGCCCTATACACTTACACCAAATACACCGTATATACACTGGATTTACACCAAATATACACCTGTTTTATAGTGTATTTTACACATGCCAAAAAAACAGGTGAAATACACCTACTTTTTGATGTATGAATGAATCAAAATATCACCTCCAAAAATACGCCGGAATGAGTACCCGGCACACGTGCCCTCAATGTGGACACAAGAAAGAATTCACTCTTTATGTTGATGAAAGAAATGTTCCTATTGATGAATCGTGCGGACGTTGCAACCGTGAACGTTGTGGCTATCACCTGGCACCTTCGGAATATTTCAAGACGCACCCGGAGAATGACCGGGCCGACTTCGCAACCTGGAAACAACCAGAACCTATAAAAGTGATTCCTGTATCTTACTTGCCATCCTCATTATTGGCAACTGATACTCACCGGGCCAAGAACAATCTATTCCGGTTCATGGCTAAAGAGTTCGGTAATGCTGAGGCAAACCGTGTCTTTGATGCTTATCGTGTAGGAACATCCCGGCACTGGAAAAATAACGATGGGTTAGCAACTACCTTTCCCCAGATTGATGATAAAGGCCGGCTGTGTCAATTGAAAGTAATGGCGTATAATCCTTTCACCGGAAAACGAATGAAGAAACAGGATCAAGCGGAGTTATGGAGCGACAAAGCTCAAAAGTATATGCCCGACACTCGACCGATGGATAAGATTTGGTTTGCCGGAAAAACATTACTTGGAAACTATGAAGCCAACCTGCAGCAAACTTTCTTTGGTTGCCACTTGGTTAAAGAGGCTTCTCGTGTGGGAATTGTCGAAAGTGAGAAATCAGCCCTTATATGCTTTGTTTTGATGCCAGAAATAACTTGGATAGCAACAGGCGGATGTAATGGGTGTAAATGGACAGAAACAAGCGTTTTCAAACCATTATCCGGTAAAAGAGTAGTCTTGTACCCTGATGCCGGAATGTTGACAAAATGGGAAGAAAAAGCAGCAATCTTGCGAAGCAATGGAATAGATGTAACCGTAAGTCGGACGTGTGAAGGGCTACCAGACAACTGGGATGTTGCCGATATGCTTCTCAGAGAACGCCACGCCAAAAAGGGAATGACGGTAGGCGAAGTTCTGGCTTATGCTACCGAGATCGGAGTTATTAATCAAATTCACGTAAACGTATGAAACTAAGAGAATATCAAAACAACATAGCCATACAAGCGGCATATAAACTCGTTGCTTTTGGCTGCTGTTACCTGTCAATGGAATGCCGGACGGGCAAAACTATCACCGCACTATCTGCCGCTGATAACTTTGAAGCAGAAAATGTATTGTTCATCACCAAGCTGAAAGCTATCCCATCCATCAAAGCGGATTATGAGGCGTTGAAACCTGTAAACTTCCAACTGGACGTTATCAATTACGAGAGTGCGCACAAGGCAAAAGGAAAGTACGACCTTGTGATTATTGACGAAGCCCACTCACTGGGCGCATATCCCAAGCCAAGCAAGCGCACGCAGGAGATAAAGACCATTTGCGAAGGGTTGCCCGTCCTGTATTTGTCCGGCACACCATCACCGGAAAGTTACAGCCAATTATATCATCAGTTTTGGGTATGTTCTTCTTCTCCGTGGAAGGAATACAAGACTTTCTACAAGTGGGCAAAGGTCTATGTAAACGTAAAGCAGAAGAAGGTGAACGGTTATTTCATCAACGACTACAGCCATGCGGACAAAGCGAAGATAGACAGGGACACAAAAGACTTGTCCATCAGTTACTCACAGGAACAAGCCGGATTTGAGGTGAACATAAACGAGCATATACTATCAGTACCAATGAATGACCGGACCGGGCGATACATAAAATCCATGCGTGATAACCTGATGGTAGAAATAGATGGCAATGCCATTTTAGGCGATACTCCGGCTAAGTTACTCACCAAGCTGCATCAGTTATCATCCGGTACGGTAATTGCTGAAAACGGGCTTCATTTGACGTTTGATAAAAGCAAAGCTGAATTTGTCCGTAAGCAGTTCGCAGGGAAGAAGGTCGCACTTTTCTATGTGTACCAATCGGAAGCGGAGTTATTGCAGTCTGTTTTCCAGAACTGGACGGATAGCCCGGAAGTGTTTCAATTATCAACGGATAAGGTTTTTATCTCACAGGTTCGCCGGGCACGTGAAGGAGTTCGACTTGATACGGCTGATGCTTTGATATTCTTCAATCTGGAGTTCAGTTTCCTGTCATACGAACAGGGACGAAATAGGCTTGTATCGAAAGAACGTACTGCACCGGCAGATGTTTATTTCCTCTGCTCTGATTGTGGTATTGAAAGCAAGATATTGGATGCGGTACACGGAAAGCAGGACTTTACCCTTTCATGGTTCAATAAGAAAGCGAGATAGCCATGGCAGAACTGGAAAGTAAAATACAGGCTCGTATCATAAAGCGGCTGGAGGCGCAAGGCTATTACGTAGTGAAGCTGATTCTCACGAATAAAAACGGGATTCCCGATTTATTGGTACTGAAGGATGGTAAAGCCTTTTTTGTAGAAGTGAAGCGGCCAGGTGAAAAACCTCGACCATTACAAGAATACCGAATGAATGAGTTAAGAGAGTTAGGTTTTATATGTGAAGTGTGGAAAGAATAGATTTAAGCCACCTTTTCTTGTGAGGTGATAAAGATGTTCGTCTTTGCGGAGAAAGTGGCTAATTTTTAAAACGTGATAAGAATATGAAAGAATTAAAGTGCATTAAGCCTTCACCATTGAAGGGCAAATTTAAAAAGTACGGTGACAACTTTGAACTGGTAGTCAAAAATGAAAGTAACCGGATGTATTGTTACCGAAGAACCACACCGGAAGGTATTGTGTATTTTGAAGTGTTCCGGTCTAATTTATACAAAGATGAAAATGGGCAGACTTATGAATACTATCCCAGAGATTCACAGTTTGGTATCTCTGCATGGTGCATTCGTGATGGCGAATATGCACAGAAGAAAGTCCAGAAGTATATGCAAAAGAAGTACGAATGATAACAGTCCGGGTAGGTCTGTTTCGGATGATCTACCCGGCAATATGAAAACATATGAGACCAACAAAAGTAATACAAAACGGAATCCGGATTACTCAAGAACATCCGGACAATGTTGTTATTGAGATGAACGGTTCTTCCACCATTTTGACGGAAGAGAATACAGAACTGCTCCGGGTGATGCTCTATGAGGCTTACCGGTCCAAACGGTGGAAACGCAGCCGTGCGGAGAAATCAGCAAGGAATAAGGCTCTTTGGGCACTCGCTAAAGCACAAGGTAAGAAAAAACCGGATGTCCAGACAGAGAAAGCCTATAAACGGATGAAAGAGCAAGCAGCAGCAGAAATTTCTAATATTGAGATTATTATACCTGATTTTCAGGAGATGGGAATATCCGACCTTCTGAAATAATGAGTATCTTTGATGTGTAATTTTAAAAACTTAGCTGAGTCAGAAAAAGAAATCAAACAACCCAGAGGGCACAGGTCAAAAGACCGACCTTTGAACAAGCGAGAAACAATTCATTCGGTCAAATGCTGAAAGGCATGGAAAAAGGTGGAATGATGCCTCGTGGAAGTGCTAACCGGTATGCACGTAACATCTCCGGTGACAAATCTAAAGGTCTTGCTTCGGGATGATGAAAAATACCCTACTTCGTAATATATCCACGGAGTAGGGTGTAATTCTTATTTTACATCTGGGTTGAAAAGGTATTCTTCACAACCTGCCTCTTTGATTAAATCAATCCATTTTTGGTCTTTAGTCCAATATTTATCTCCCCTTCTCACATAAGCTAATATAAACAAGTCATTTAGGTCATTTTCTTTCCAAACTGTTGAACCTGTTTCTAACTTCTTATAAAACAAATCCATGACACAAATTAGTAGCTCATAGTTCCGGAAAGGTAGTTTCTTTAAATTATATTTGCCATTTGTTGCCTGTTTCGCAAGAAAATTAAGATAGTCTATAATAATTGGTAAAGAATATGTTTTCCTATGTTTTCCTTTATTCTTAATTTTAGATTTGCATCTCAAAGCAAGTTCATCCATTGATTCTTTAATATCTTTTAATCCTTGTTTCTCATCTAAGATATATTTGTGAAAGTCGTTTTTTTTATCATTTGCAATTGTTGCTCCTTTTGCAATACGTGAGGAAGCCTTTAATAAACTACAAATTTCTTGTATAGTATTAGGCTTGAACTTCTTTTTATTACATGACTTTATTAAGTAGCGTAAAGGTTGTTCAAAAATCATATTCTTTTGTGCTTCAAGCATTTTTCTACAAGCATTACGCACTTTTAAAGGATTGCTTATTAATCGACCTGTATGGCAAAGTTCCCATAATGTTACATAAGTTGGGGCTAATTGCTTTTTCAGTTCCCCAAATAAATATTCGTTATCTCCTAAATAATACCAAATATTAGTATCTGCAACTATTCTTGGTACAAAAGATGCTTTGCGTTTCTTTTTTCTTCTTTGATGCAACTCCTTTTTATGGCGTGCCCATTCTTTATGGTTTTCTCTGATTCTTTTCATAAGAGCTCATTATTATTTACGAGATGTTAATGATTTTAGATTATCATTTACAGATAACAAAGTTTTAGACAATTCTTTAACTTGTTTGCTAATCTCCTTAAGTCCCTTTTCTGTTTGAGAGTAAACGATGATAGAACCAACAAAATCATCTATCGAAAAGCATTCATTAATTTTTTCATGTTCATTATAACTACCCTTTATAATGATAGGCTCTTTAAATATAATATTTAGATTGTCATTGACTTCACTATGCGAATAGGAGCCATTCTGTGTGGTGTGTGTGTTAGCTTTATCACTTTGAATAGGTGAAATAGCATAATATAAAATTCTACCAGGCCGTAACACCATTTTCTTTTCAGATAACCCTTTTAGCTGATTGGCAAAGTCCGCTATTAACATTTTATCTATAAATTCATCATCAATATTAATATGTACATCGTATGCTGTTCTATTTCCTGCGTTCTCTATTTTTAGCATGAACAATCCACTCTCAGATATAATACTAAATGCTAAACGTGCTTTATTATTTTCCTCCCACTGCCTTTGTATTTCCTTCATTTGTTTGCGACTGTAGATAATTGTAATAAATGTAGCAATTGTCATAAGTAAGGTTGCTATTGCGCTAACTGCGGTCCAATCAATAGAGCCACCGAAATCAAAACAAATCATATTGCTCTTTCTTTTAATTATTATAATACTATTTCTCCTCTCTATCTTATCCAGCAATCGAACCAAGTCCGACACTCCATTGATATTACTTTAACTGCGCTTTGATTATTCCGGTTCGTAACCTTCGTAATAGTAAGATTGTGTAATCCCCTTGAATATTACCTCCCTGTCATTTATCTGGCTGGTAAGTGCCTGATTCAACAAAGTACGCAGTTCTAAATCATTGATAGGGCTTCGCTCCATCGCTTGCAAATACAGGTGTTTATCTACATTGCGCCAATCAACAACCTTTGCCAGATTCTTCTTTAATATCATATCCAACCAAATACGCATGGTTCTTCCGTTACCCTCCATAAAAGGATGTGCTATGTTCATTTCGACGTACTTCGCTACTATTTCATCGAATGTTGTTTCGGGCATCTTTTCTATTACTGGCAGCATAACATCAAGATACATACAATTAGCAAACCGGAAGTTACCTTTTGATATATTCAATGTGCGTACCTTCCCAGCAAAGTTATACAGCCCGTCAAACAAGTAGCGGTGTATATCACATAGTCCCTTTATTGTTCCTACCTCGATGCGGTCTATATCTCCAGTCTCAAACAAAGTATGAGCTTTTACAAGGCTTAGTTTATCTATTTCGTTTGTATTCATACTCACTCAGCTTTTAATGTTATTGACTTACCACAATGAGGACAAGTGAGATAAAGAGCGTCTTTTTTAGGTTGCTCGAACAACTCGGTTACAGGAACACCAAGCGCATCGGCTATTTTATTCAACGTTTCAAAAGTCGGATTGCCATTAACCATATTAGATAAGTTTACCCGATTGATTCCCATAACATCAGCAAGCTCTGTTATAGTCATGCCCTTTTCCTTTATAACTTCTTTTATTCTTAAATCCATATCGTAATGTTTTAGTTTACGATGCAAATATAGGCATATTTATTAAATGTAATGCTATTACGGTACATTTATTAGTTAAAGTAATGTTAAATACTTCTTTTTATTTGGTTTGTTGTACCGTTATATGTTACATTTGTGCCAGAAAAGAAAATTAAAACATTACAGCCATGACAAAAGAAGAATTAAACCAGATGTGCAGAGAATACCAACAGGTATTGGTAATGAATGAAGCAGAAGTATTCGCCATGTACGAAGAAAGCAAAGCTGAGTGTATCGCTTCTTTTGAAGCTGAGATTGACTTTTGGGAAAATTATTTCGGGTATAAATACTAATAAAATATACGATTATGGCAACGAATTTCAAAAATCAAATGAGAGAGTTAATGAAGCAAGCTTGGATGCTGGTTAAAGTGTACGGCTTTTCAATGTCTGATGCAATGAAACAAGCTTGGCAAGTCCTAAAGTTGAAAGCAGCTTTGAAGAAAGGTGTAGTTAAGTTTTTCTATCAAAAGCTGAACGGTGAAATCCGTTGCGCTTGGGGCACTTTGAAAGAGGGATTAATACCCGAAACAAAGGGGACAGAGCGCAAAAAGAACGAGAGCCTTATAACTTACTACGATAACGAGAAGCAAGCTTTCAGAAGCTTTAAAATAGCGAATTTAATCGGATAATTAATCCGGTGGGGTAATTTCAAATTACCCCACCACAAAGATATAACAACATGGAATTTTTAGAAATCGGAGAAAAGTTAGGCGGTCTGACAGCAGACCAAGTTTACACCCTTGCAATGTATGGGAAAGATATTTTAAATATAGCTGGTATTCATTTGCTGGCTTCAAACTTAGTGAACCTTGCTACGGCAGTATTAATATCGGATGATATAGATACACCTTCTTACAAAGATGAAATAGTCTTTCTATTACAGATAGCCAAAAGAACAGAAGAGCTAACAGATGAATGTTGGTATCAGCGCAAAACTCCGTTAGGGCTAACCGGGATTGATTTTGATAATTGCAGATTCCAGTTAGGCGCAGTGAGTGAACTTTCAGAAGTAGAAACTAAATAAGATATAAACTATGTATTTTCCATTAGCGATTAACGAACAACTTGCAGACATGCTAAGAACTGCAACCGAATTTAGTGTACAAATCAACGCCTACATTAAAAATGATGAAGAGTTCCCATCAAATGTAATATCAGATGCAAGCGAAAGCATTACTAAAATAATTACTGACTTAGGGGATGTTATCGGGCGTGATATAGTTAATCAAGCCATCGATGAAGAAGAGAAAGAAATTAAGAACCGCCTAAATACCGAAAGCCATGTTTCTAAGTGAAGATGCCCAACGTCTTATAAATGAATTGAGAGATAATAGCGTAGATTCCTATAAAGCCTCTATCTGTGATGCAATGTCTATTATCATGTTCATGTATCAAATGCACGCCTCGGAAAAAGAGCAAAAGATGCTTGCTGATGCTATTGATACACTATCAAACTACAACGAGTTGATAACCGCATTATCAAAAGAGAAATGAAACTCTATATCATCATGCTGGTAGTAGGTATTATCCTGTTACTGGCAACTAACAGCGAACATTGTTTGAGTAATATAACCGGGCTGGCAATGATGTATGTTGCCGGTCATAAACTGAATATGTTTTATGAATAAAGTAGTAGTAAATGAAGCCGTACAAGAATGGGTAAGCCGTTTCGGCTCTAATGATGAAGATAGATTGATAGAACAAGCGACCATAGGTAAGGCTATGGCATTTATTGTACTCCAGTCTGCATGCGGATATTTGGATAAAGAAGAGGCTTTCGGACTTCTTACCAGTCTAAGTACTTACATGGAATTATTATCAAAAGTAGAACCAAAGTAATAAATGATATGAATAAAGTTCAAATAGAAGTATCTGAAAATGCAAAGGGATGGATAGACCGTTTTCGATGTGAAGAAGATGCAGAAGCCGAAATAAACGCTATACACAGTATTATGTCTTATCTCATTGATGACTGGTTAGGCGGATTTATTTCTGATCCAGAAGCAAAGAGCATGTTTGCCACATTGAATAATGCAGAAAGTATCATAAAATCATTAGGAGAATAACCGGTGCCCGGTACAAATGTTACCGGGTTAATTCATATATTTACGGACTAATACAATTATGAACAAAGAAGAAACTCTTTATCTGCCTATCAAGCAGGTTTATTTTGATGAGATTATTGCCAGTACGAAGAAAGCCGAATATAGAGAAATCAAAGAAGGTATCACCGCCAACCGGTACTTGCTGAAAGATGCAAGCGGCAAATATATGCTCAATCCCGAAGTTACAGAACCGGGCAAAGAATATTTCATCGACGACTACAATAACGGAAACTTCCCGTTCATGCCGAAGAAGTACAAGCACCTGGCATTGGCAGTCGGTTATGCAAAAGAACGTGATACTGCGATAGTCGAAGTTACCGGATATTCTTTTGAACCTCACTTGATTCGCTGCAATCTTTATGCGTTCTGGACGATAGTGTATCATTTGGGAAAAGTCATAGAGGTGCATCGAAAGTGATTTCTCTGCGCTTCTTCTGCGTTAAAGCAATTAAATCAAGTGTCATACGTGCGTGTGCATAGGCGCAATTAAGTGAATTATCTGATGTGTTCATATGCGCATGTACACGCATGTGCGCAAATGGTCGAGAATGTTACATTTTACACAGTCCATACACGCACGTGCGCAAAGAGAACTAAAGAATCTGAACCATTAAAAACGTGCGTGCGTGGAACTGGAAAAACGAGCGAAAAACGAGCGAAACAATTGATTTTTACCAATGTGCTTCTTTGCACTTTGGCTTTCGTCTGCTGGAACTCCTTCCGGCAGAAATCGGATAGTATAATGTACTATTGGCAGAAATCACATTTACGCACGTATGATAGTGGAAAAACCTTCTAAGTATATTGTAGATGGGGTGATGGAAAAGGAGTGAGGATTTCTCCAGCACTCCTAATCGGATTTAAAAGCCATTCCGGACACTTCCAGCGGCATTTGATGCAAAGATACGAATAAAGATGCAGACAGCGAAAACGACACCTTTGTTTTTATTATTTTCGTGATTTAGCGGAACAAAAACGGAACAAAAAAGGCTTAACTTATTGAAAGTCAAGCCTTATTTGTCGGAATGAGGCGACTCGAACGCCCGACCCCTACGTCCCGAACGTAGTGCGCTACCAACTGCGCTACATTCCGTTTCTGTTTTGCGAGTGCAAAGGTAAGGCATTTTTTTGAAATCAAAAAGAATTTCACAGAAAATTTGTAGAAAATTTGTAGAATCAAAAAATATGTCTACCTTTGCAACCACAAACGAGAAGCTAAGGTTTTTTATTGAATGTGCTGAGAAGTAAGTTCCTATGTGCTTAACCACTGACTTGGTGCCATAGCTCAGTTGGTAGAGCAAAGGACTGAAAATCCTTGTGTCCCCGGTTCGATTCCTGGTGGCACCACCAAAGAAAGTACATAACTTTACTTAAAAGCGCATTAGGCAGGTAATTACATATGTAATTACCTGCTTTCTTTTATATCTTTCCTATCAGTATTTTTAGATATTTGTCAGTTTGGCTTATATTTAAAGTTCAACTAATTCCCGGATTATGATGGCCGCTATCCTGCCTGCCGAAAAATTCCGGGATAGTATATGGTGGGGTAAGAGTTTTTCGTTATCTTTGCTCTCTACATGATAAAACTGATTTTATTTTCCTGTTAACCATTAGGATCATAAGATATACCTTCTTGATGATTTCTTTAAGTAAAAAATGAGAATTAATGAATATGAGAAATTTGTTTTTGACTTTAGCTTTTGGTCTATGTTCCGGCATATTCGCCCAAAATACGACAGTTTTTGAATCTCCTATTATGGGGTGGAGCTCATGGAATACCTATCGGGTTCATATCAATGACACCTTAATAATAAGACAAGCGGATGCTATGGTGCAGAAAGGGTTGAAAGAAGTGGGCTATTCCTATGTGAATGTAGATGACGGTTTTTTTGGATGGCGGGATGAAAGAGGAGTGATGCAAACACATCCCGAACGTTTTCCGAACGGATTGAAGGGGGTGGCTGATCATATTCATTCTTTAGGATTAAAAGCCGGCATTTATTCGGATGCGGGAAGCAATACTTGTGGTTCTATCTGGGATAAAGATATGAACGGAATAGGTTCCGGTTTGTATGGACATGAATTTCAGGATGCCACGTTGTATTTTAAAGAGTGGGGATTTGATTTTATCAAAATTGATTATTGCGGAGCCGGTCAGGAATTGAATTTGGAAGAGGAAAAGCGATATACAGAGATTCGTCAGGCTATAGATAATCTGGGTTGCGGACATGTTTCTATTAATATCTGTCGATGGGCTTTCCCGGGTACTTGGGCTAGAAACATTGCTCGTTCATGGCGAATCAGTGCGGATATCCGTCCGGAGTGGGGATCAGTAAAGTATATTATCAATAAAAATCTTTATCTGTCTGCCTATGCGGGAGAAGGTCATTATAATGATATGGATATGTTGGAAATAGGCCGGGGGCTAAAGCCTGAAGAGGAAGAGGTGCATTTTGGAATGTGGTGCATCATGAGTTCACCTTTGTTGATAGGATGTGATCTGACAACCATTCCGGAGGCGTCATTAAAACTGTTGAAAAATAAAGAATTGATAGCTTTGAACCAAGACCCTTTAGGATTACAGGCATACGTAGTTCAGCATGAAAATGAAGGGTATGTGTTGGTGAAAGATATAGAACGGAAGCGTGGTAATGTACGTGCGGTTGCTTTATACAATCCTTCGGACACGATTTGTAACTTTACAGTTCCGATGAATATTTTGGAATTAGGAGGAAAAGTTAAGGTACGAGACCTGATGAAACAGCAGGATTTACCGGAGATAAAAGGGGGTGTTCTGAATCGGGAATTGCCTCCCCATAGTGTGCTGATTTTACGTATGGAGTCCGAAAAGAGGTTGGAACCGACTGTTTATGAAGCGGAATGGGCTTATCTGCCTTGTTTCAATGATTTGGGAAAGACTCCGAAAAGCATCGTATATGTTCCGTTACATGAAGCATCCGGAGGCATGAAGGTAAGCTATCTGGGAGGGCGAAAAGAGAATTTTGCAGAATGGAAAGAGGTGTACAGTGAGCAAGGCGGTAAATACGAAATGACTATCCGCTATGTGCCTAAAGCAGACCGTAAGCTGGAAGTCTGTGTGAATAATGAAAAAAGGATTCTTCTTGATTCGCTGTCGGCGGATGAAACTCAAAAAATAGCTTCGATTACTGTTCCGGTGCATTTGAAAGCAGGGTATAATAAGGTACGTATGGGAAGTTCATTTTGCTGGGCTCCGGATATTGACTGTTTTACTTTGAAAAAAGTAAGTGAGTAAGCTGAGAAGATCTATCCTCTTGAAGTACTACTTTGATAAAGAGTAAGAATATGAGTGTAACAGATGTCACCCGTGAGGAATTGTGGGCAAAGCAACATTTGTCTTGCAAAAACATAGATTATGCAGTATGGGAACGGGATAAATCCATGCTCCGGAAGTTATCTAGAATCAATGGCGGCTGTTCTTTCGTGGTGGATGTATATAAAGGATGTTATGCGTATGCTTCTACGGGTTTTGTCGATTGGTTGGGATATGACAGGCACAAGATAGAAACATTGGAAAAACAGGGTGATTATCTGGAGTCGCGTATTCATCCGCATGATCGTTCTCTATTGGAAGACTTGCAAGTCAGGTTGGGGAAGTTCATTTATAACCAGCCTTTGGAACATCGGAATGACTATTGTAATGTATATAGTTTTCGTATACTCAATGCTCGTGGTAACTATGTGCGTGTAACAAGCAGGCATCAAGTTTTGGAACAGAGCCATGACGGAAAAGCATGGCTCATTATAGGGAATATGAGTATGGCCCCCGGTCAGAAAGAATCAGAACAGGTGGAATGTACTGTTCTGAATCTGAGAAATGGAGAAATGTTTTCACCCGGTGTGGTGATAATGAATCCGGTTGTCAGTCTTACCGGACGTGAAATGGAGATATTACGCCTCATCCAACGAGGATTCTTAAGCAAAGAAATTGCCGATAAATTATGTATCAGTATTTATACCGTCCATATTTACCGGCAAAATCTGTTGCGTAAGCTGGGAGTACACAACTCTTTGGAGGCGATACGCCTGGGACAGGAGTCGGGGCTGTTAAGCTGATTGCCCGATTTCATCGGGTTAAGGCATCCATTCCACTACTCCCGTAATAGGATGCTGCTTTCTCCATTCCTTAAATCCGCTATAATCCCGTACCCCATCTCGGAGGACTGCCTGATAATATTCCACTCCGATAATCTTCTCGGTTTCCGGTGTCTCATATTTTAACCTTAGAATAGTTTCCCGTATTTCATCGGTCATAATTTCCGAAATGCGTTGGGCTACCTTTTCAAAATAACCGTCATAACGTGAACCTTCCCGGATGTGAATCATATCCATCTGCCAAAGTTCGTTTTCTTCATTCTGATACCATGCATGCCATTCAATACAGGCTTCAGAGGTATGCAGTAGATTGGCACATTCTATTCTTTTGATAGACGGATTCTCTGCTAGTCTGGCCATTGCCAGAAAACTGTCCGCTAGGTTCAAGGGTGATGAATAAATATGGAAATCAATGTCCCTATGTTTCATCAGTAACCCTGTTCTGAGTGAACCTACCAGATTAATTTTTGCACCGGCATCTTCCCATATCTGGATGATGTTCGTGTTTTTGATAACTTGCCAGGCTTTCTCCTGATTCTGTTTGGCAATGTCGAAAATATTCATACGCTATCTTTTATGGTGAGTTTGCAAAAGTAGAGAAAAGCTTTCAAACTGAAGATAGTTATAAATAACTATTTATTGCCGGAATGAATCGGGAGAAAGGGTGTGGCAAGGAACTTAGTAATGCTTCCTTTTCAAGTAAATGACAGATTGTATTCCTAACATGATGACAAACAGATATTCTGTTGTCATATATACCGCTAGAGGTGCATATATACAGTGGCTCAGCCAGTAAAGATAAAGAAGATATACCATAATGGTAACCATTTGAAAGATAAAGGCAATTTTTGTCTTTCCGGTTCCAGTGACAGCACTGATGTAAACATATCCGGGCACTGCGAATACATAATTAAACAGCATAACGATGAAAGGGGGGACAGTGTGTTGCACCAGTGTTTCATTGTTGGTGTAAAATCTGATAATCCAATAATTACAAAGCAATGCGATTCCTACCAGTGGAAGACCGATGGCATATCCCATTTTGATGATTTTGTGGCAGATAGGAAAAACACCTTTTCGTTGTCCAGCTCCTACAAGATTGCTTACCAAGGAACTGTTGGTGGTTCCTAAAGAACTGACAATCACAAAAAAGAGGGTGGAAACGCTGCGGGTAATGTTGGATACGGCCAGTTCCATCTTTCCTAAATGTTCGATGGCGACGAAGAACAGGAACCATGGCGCCATGCTGATAAAAGAATGCAGCATGCTCCATACGGACAGGTAAAACAGTCTTTTCAATAGTTTTCCATCAACTACCGGTTGTAGTCCATATTTGTTTTTATCAATCTTTCTCCACATATAGATAAGGAGAATGATTAAAGATACCATTTCTGCCAGCGTTGAGGCTATTGCCGATCCTGCTATCCCAAACTTTAAGGTAAATATCAATAGATAATTGAAAGGAATGTTGATAAGTACGGCTGCTATTGCAGACCAAGATAAGGTCCTGGTCTTTGTTATTCCCACAAAAAAAGCTCGGAGTGCCAGAAAGGGAAATGAAAATAAAAGTCCGAAACTGCGCCAGTCCAGATAGTCCGTTATGGCCTGATAGATTTCCGGTGAGGTAATTAATTGTTTCAAAAGGAAGGGAGAAAGGCCCTGTATCAACAAATATAAAGAGAGCGCTAGTCCGGAAAGGAAAAAGAGTCCTTGAAAGAAGGTACGTCCTGTCTCGGCATAGTTCTGTTCTCCATTCCTGCAGGCAATCATGACTTGCAGCCCTATGCTGAAACCGAAGCCTAGCATATAAGTTACCAGATAATATATTCCTGCTAAAGCAGATGCGCCAAGTTCCACTTCACCGACATGGCCCAGAAAGACGGCATCGGTAATATTGATTAATTGCTCCATTAAAACGCTCATCATTATGGGAAAGTTGATGAGCCATATTTGTCTATATGTATAATTCATTGTTTAACTTAATGTATACACCATGCTTATGCACTTATCGGTTTGGGGATGGTGCATAATCTGTATGAATTGATAATAGGGGTATAAAACTCTGTAACGAATCTTGTTTAAGATCCGTCAGAATAGCTGAATAGCTTGGGGAGGTAGTGCTATTTGTTGAATGTAGCTATATACAGAGTTGATGTTTCATTAGTTAAACAATTGTGTTTTGCAGGTTAAATCAAATCTCCTGGTTCGGCATAAATTTTGTATTCGCTCTCTAGTCCCTTGAAATCTTTTCTGAGGAGTACAATTTTAGCTTTGGGGGTAAGCCAAATGTTTAGTGGAATGGCATTCTCTTCTTGAAATGAAAATATAGTGCTGAATTCTTTTCTCAAAGATTCGTCTGAGGTTGCGGTATAATTAGGTAATGAGAAAAATGAATTTATGTAGTCATACAGTATCTGTTTACTTTTTATAGATCCCCCTTTTTCATATTTCTCACTTCTAGCATACAGCACAACAGATGGAATACCTTGATGGATATGAGTCTGTGTACTCAGATGATATTCGTCTAGATTATTTGCATAGCCTGTGATAAAACTGGAGTCGGTTACGTCTTTCCAATTGAAAGCTAGGAAATCTTTTTTATTTGTGATATCAATGGATATTGTATCACTACTATAGATTATTTCATTGTTTTTGTAACCTAGCAGATAAGTCTTGTATGTGCCGGGTGAGTAATAAACATGTGCCCATTTGAAGAATGTTGTTTCCACATATCTGGCGTAATTTGAATGACTGAATACTTTAAAACTATTTGGGGAATGAGATGATTTCCACACTATGGAATCATACACTTCGCTTAAACAAGGTGCATCTTTACCAAAATCAAAAGATTGGTAGAACACAATAGGAGCAAATATGTTTTGAGAACTTTTTTCTGCTTCTAATATAATTTTTATGTCTTTATTTTCTGTTTCTTTATTTTTGTCACCATCCATATCGGCCTCTTCTTTGGAGCAAGACAAAGCAAAGAAGGTAAGTAGCAAACAGTAGAATCTCTTTTTCATATTGTTTCTGAGGCTTGGTAAATAGTTCTGTTTGTAATGTCGAAAACAAAGTTAGCAAATATATTTGATAATCTTAGCTCTATATCCTATATTTTATTTCAGACTGATGATTTGATAATCAAAATTGGTAAAAAAGAGACATTTACAGAGACTCGAAAGGTTCCTGCACATACCTCATATACTCCTCATAGTCTATATACCTTCCACCCATTGACTTTAAGTGTGGTGTCTCAAATTGACAATCTATCAAGGTCCCTCCCAATTCTTGAAATGTTTGTGCCAGATAGATAAGCGCCAGTTTCGACGCATTAGGAACCAAAGAAAACATACTTTCACCAAAAAAACACTTTCCCAAAGTGACTCCATAGAGCCCGCCGACCAGGCAAGATTCTTCCCATACTTCCACACTGGCTGCAAAACCTTGTTCATGCAGGCGGGTGTAGGCTTTCATGATATCCTCTCCCAACCATGCTCCCGCTTCTTCCATCCGCAGATTACCGCAAGTTTGAATCACTTCATGAAATGCCTGGTTAAAACTAACTCCGTATCGTCCTTTGTTCATAAGGGTACGCATGGAGTGGGAAATGTGAATTTCGTTAGGGAAAATCACAAACCGTTTCAGGGGACACCACCATTGTATCTGTTTCTCACGGAAAGCATACCAAGGAAATATGCCATTGGAATAGGCAAGGATGAGGCGGTCTACAGAGAGGTCACCACCCACAGCCAATAGTCCGTCCGGCTCGCCATAGTAAGGGTCGGGGAAAACAAGTTTTTGAGTTAGTTGAGAGACCATAATGTTTTTTATTTGTGTGATTCACATACAGTCTCCTGTAGGGACTGACTCGTATGTATGCCCCTACGGAGGAGTTACTGGTTTCATTTAGGCTTGTTGCTTTTTGAGTACTTGCAAGCTCAATTGTCCGTTCTCTGCTGTCACTTCCACTTTGCCTCCCGTTTTTAATGTTCCGAATAGAATTTCACGCATAAGCAGTGGTTTCAGATGCGAGGCAATTGCCCTGTCCATTTCTCTGGCCCCATATTCTTTGGTAAAACCTAGCTTCAGCAGATGTTTATAGGCTTCCAGGCTGAGTTCCATTTCTACATGACGCGCCGACAGCTTGTTTCTCAGTTCGCCGAGCTTTTTGTTTAGGATGAGAGAAGCCATTCCGTAATCCATATCATGGAAAACAACTGTTGCAGATAACCGGTTGATGAATTCAGGCTTGAAAGTTTTCTTAACTTGTTTCAACATTGCCTCTCCAGCAGCAACCTGTCCGCCGAAACCTATAGAGGCTTGGTGTGCGAATTGCGCTCCGGCATTGGAGGTCATGATAAGTATCACATGACGGCAGTCCGCTTTTCGTCCTTTGTTATCCGTCAGTACGGCATAGTCCATAACTTGCAGCAGAATATTGAACACATCGGGATGTGCTTTCTCGATTTCGTCAAGCAGTAACACACAATTGGGAGTTTTGCGGATAGCATCTGTCAGCAGTCCACCGTCTTCATAACCTACATATCCGGCAGGTGAGCCGATGAGTTTGGCCACTGTATGCTTTTCCGTATATTCGCTCATGTCAAAGCGTTGCAGGGCGATACCTAGTTCGGAAGCCAATACTTTGGCTACCTCTGTCTTTCCCACACCGGTGGGGCCGACGAAGAGAAGGCTTGCCAGTGGTTTGTTTTCGTCCAGTAGCCCGGCTTTGGCCATTTGTACGGCTTCCACCACTTGGCAGACAGCTTCTTCCTGACCGTATATCTTTGCACTGATGCGTTCATGCAAGGTTTCTAATGTGGCATTGTCTTCTTCCTTCATGGCAAGTACATCCACTTTACAGATACGTGCCAGTATATCGGTTATCAATGCTTTGTCCACCGTTTGTTTTTCTGTATCTGTGGGGTGGATCTCACGATAAGCACCGGCTTCGTCTACCAGGTCTATGGCCTTGTCGGGCAAGAAACGGTCGCTGATGTACCGTGCGGCGGCTGTAACGGCATACGCTATCACTCCTTCTTCATAAATCACTCCGTGGAACGTTTCGTATTTTTCTTTTAACCCTTCCACTATGTGGATGGTTTCCTCGATTCCCGGTTCTTGTATGTCAATCTGTTGGAAACGCCGTACTAATCCTCTGCTACGCGAAAAATAGCGGTTGAATTCTTCGTAAGTAGTGGAGCCGATAAATCGGATCTCTCCTCCTTCCAGATAAGGCTTGAGCATATTAGAGGCATCCATCGAACCGTCTCCCGTCCGTCCGGCGCCTATCAGGTTATGTATTTCATCTATATATACAATGGCGTGTCCTTCTTTCCGTATTCCTTCCATAATGGCTTTCAGCCTTTTCTCGAACTCACCCCGATATTGTGTACCGGCCAATAAGTTACCTAAATCCAGCTCGTAGATACGACAACCTGTGAGACGTTCGGGAACATTGCCTGCTTCTATACGTGCGGCCAGTCCGTAGGCCAGTGCGGTTTTTCCCACTCCCGGTTCGCCCACGTGCAGAGGATTGTTCTTTTCTTTGCGGCAGAGAACCTGAATGGTGCGTTCCAATTCCACATCCCTGCCTATAAGCGGATTCCGGTCTTGCAGGCCCTCGTTGAGGCAGGTAACATAGTTACGCCAAGGCTCGCTTTTCTCTTGCTCAGAGGAAGTTTCCTCTTGAAACTGATTCATGTGCTCGTAATTTGAAATGAGGGTGCTGAGGAATTCCGGCATATCTTCGCCCACTGTTTTTTTTAACAGATAGCCAGCCCATGAATCTTCCAGTTGAAGCATTCCTTGTACCAGATGAGGAACATCCATTTCTTCTGCGCTTGAATGGCTGATTGTCATATAGGCATATTGCAGCAGCTCGGAGAGTTGACCTGAAATTTCCAATTCATATTCTATTTCTTGAGGAACTCGTTCCACTTCTTTTGACAGATATTCGGAAATGGACTGGGACAGTTCTTCCGGGGTACAAAAACACTCTGCCAATGCTTTTTGAAAAGGAACTTGTTTCAGCAATGCGCTCAATAAGTGTTCGGGCGTGATAAATTCATGCCGATATTGCATCGCTTGGCTCTGCGCAGAAGCGAAAGCGTAGTTCACCGAATCGGTATTTGGTATATCCATATCTTATTCTTGATTTTTTATTCTTCTTCCGGTGTAACCGTGAGTCGGAGAGGGAATCCCTCTTCACGAGCCATACGGGTGGCTTTTTGTACTTTTGACCGGGCGATATCATACGTATAGATGCCTACTACGGCCGATTCACTTTTATGTACCTGCATCATCAAAGCTTCTGCTTCCATCGTTGATTTGAAAAAAACGGTAGTTAATATCTTTACAACAAATTCCATTGTAGTAAAGTCGTCATTGAAAATGATAACTTTGAAGCGTCGCGGCTCGTGAAGGTCTATACGTTCTTTTTCTTTATAAGATGATTGTTGTTGTTCCATATTGGTATTTGTCATACGTACTTATGGCACAAAGGTAGGGAAAGTATTGGAAAGGTAGGGTAGGGAAGAGATGAATTTTGTCTCTCAAAGTAGCTAGAATGGCGAACTTCACAAAACTCATAACCATACCATGGATTGCATTGAAAGATTTGTATCATTCATAAATGGTATCACTAATAAAAAAGGGCAGAAACAATGCTATTATAAATAAAAAGAACAGAATATCACTCTTTTTCATAGATAGAAATGTGTTTTTCATTAATATTTGCGACAAACATACGAAAAAACTTCTAACTTCCTAACCAAACAACAATTTAAATTCGAGGTGTGAAGGAATGGCAAATAAGATTGCTTTCAGGCAATTTTATGTATAATATGGTCTGTGATTAATAATTCGACGGCTCTTTATTTGTTATCTAGCCATAATCTTTTATCTTTGTTTCCCGTCATGGAATAAAGTAAAAAGGTTATTATGAAAACAAGAGGATGGATTTTAACTGTAATTTGTAGTATGTTGTTATTGGTGGCGGGTATCACTTTTGCATCAATGGTGCTTGTCGGGCAACCGGCTTTGGCAAACGAATCATTGTGGTGGTGGATCTTGATAAATCTTGGTGTGATGGTTTTATTATTCGGGTACGGCGTGAAGCGGGGAATCCAGATATTGCGTATCTTCAGCATACCGAAAAGCAAACTGACACGGGAACCAGGTGTCGTGGTTTGTGATTATAATATCAGCCTGAAAAAGTATGCTTTGTATAAATTGTGGGACATCCGTCATTTCAGTTTTTCTTTGTTGTTTATCATTTATATTTGTATTGCATTGTGTACAGGGCACTATATTGTTCCCGAAGAGCAAAGCCTGTTCAGCCCGCTGCTGATTTGGTTCTTGTGTCTTATCTATATCTTGATTATGCTGCCTGTCAGACTAAATAAAATTTATAAGCGGAGTATTGCAGGGCAGACTTGGGTGGAAATAACTCCGGAAGGGTTGACATATGACAAGGCGAAACTGAAACAGACATTCCCTTGGGAAGAGATAGCAGGTATAGCTCTTTATAAGACCTATTGCTTTCTGTATGATAAAAGAGGCGGTGAATTTTTGATTGTAACTTCGGATGAAAAGGTGAAAGAATCCCTTCTTTACTATTTAAATACGAAAAAATAATGAATTAAAGCTAAGTGTTTTTCATAATAAGGTTGTTCGTATTATTATAATGTGTATTTTTGTAACAAAGTAATAATGAAAAACCTCTTAAGTATGAAAACACCTGTTCTCGCGCTATTCATTTCTTTAGTGGCATTTGGAGCCTGTGTGTCCAATAAACAAACCCAGCCGTCAACCGATTATACCCAATTGGTGAATCCGTTTATCGGAACCGATTTTACCGGCAATACTTATCCGGGAGCGCAAGCGCCTTTCGGAATGGTACAACTTAGTCCGGATAACGGCTTGCCCGGATGGGACCGTATTTCCGGCTATTTTTATCCGGACAGTACGATTGCCGGATTCAGTCATACCCATTTGTCGGGGACGGGAGCCGGAGACTTGTATGATATCTCTTTTATGCCTGTTACTTTGCCTTATCAGGAAGCGGAAGCTCCTTTAGGCATCTATTCCAAATTCTCTCATGCGGATGAAGAGGCTTCAGCAGGTTACTATCGCGTGTTGCTGAAAGATTATGATATCAATGTGGAATTAACTGCTACAGAGCGTTGCGGCATCCAGCGTTATACGTTTCCTGAAGGGGAGTCGGCTGTCTTTCTGAATCTGAAGAAAGCGATGAATTGGGATTTTACCAATGATTCTTATATTGAAATAATTGACTCATGCACTATTCAGGGATATCGTTTTTCTGAAGGATGGGCAAGAGACCAGCATGTGTATTTTCGTACTCGTTTCTCCAAACCGTTTGCTTCGGTAGAGATGGATACTACTGCCATTACTTTGAAAGGTAAACGTGTAGGTACGGCTTATATCGCCCGCTTTAATTTTGATACGGAAAAAGGAGAACAGATTGTTCTGAGTACTGCTCTTTCGGGAGTGAGCATGGAAGGTGCCGCTAAAAACATGGCGGCTGAGTCACCTCACAATGATTTCGATAAATATTTGGCTGAAACTAAAGATAATTGGAACCGCCAGCTAGGAAAAATAGAAATAACAGGTGACAACAAGGACGATAAGGTCAATTTCTATACAGCATTGTATCATACTATGATTGCCCCGACTATTTACAGTGATGTGGACGGATCTTATTATGGTCCCGATAAGAAAATTCATCAGACGGATGGTTGGGTGAATTATGGAACCTTTTCATTGTGGGATACTTATCGTGCCGCACATCCGTTATTTACTTATACGGAACCTCAACGTGTCAATGATATGGTGAAATCATTCATTGCTTTTTATGAACAGAACGGACGTTTGCCGGTATGGAACTTTTGGGGAAGTGAGACTGATATGATGATTGGCTACCATGCTGTGCCTGTTATTGTTGATGCTTATTTGAAAGGTATTGGTGATTTTGATGCTGAGAAGGCATTGGAGGCTTGTGTGACTACTGCTAATTTGGATAATTATCGCGGCATTGGTCTGTATAAAAAGTTAGGATATATACCTTATAATATAAAGGATGAATATAATGCGGAAAATTGGTCGCTTTCCAAGACATTAGAATATGCTTTTGATGATTATTGCATAGCCGAAATGGCCCGGAAGATGGGGAGGACTCAATTAGCGGACGAATTCTACAAGCGTTCTCAGAATTATCGCAATGTGTTCAATCCGGCGTCAAGCTTCATGCAGCCGATAGATGATAAAGGAGTATTCCAACCTAATTTCAGCCCGGATGACTACACTGCCCACATTTGTGAAAGTAACGGTTGGCAGTACTTTTGGTCTGTACAGCAGGATATTAAGGGGTTAATTGCCTTGACTGGTGGTAAGGATCGTTTTACGGAAAAGTTGGATAGTATGTTTACTTATATCCCGGCTGGTAATGCAGATTTGCCTCTTTTCAGTACAGGTATGATTGGCCAGTATGCTCATGGTAATGAGCCTAGCCATCATGTGATTTATTTGTATAATAAGGTACGTCAGCCTTGGAAAACTCAGAAGTATGCGGCGCAGGTCATGCATGACCTTTATTTCAATGCACCTGCCGGACTGTGTGGTAATGAGGATTGTGGACAGATGTCTGCTTGGTATGTATTCAGTGCTATGGGATTTTATCCTGTCAATCCGGTAAGTGGTGAATATGAGATTGGTACGCCGTTGTTCTCCGAAATACAGATGCATTTGGATAATGGAAAAACGTTCACAGTACTGGCCCCTGGAGTAAGTCGTGAAAATATCTATATCCAGTCGGTGAAAGTAAATGGGCAACCATACGATAAGAGCTATATCACACACCGGCAAATAATGGACGGTGCTACTGTAGAATTTGAAATGGGTCCGGAACCGGGAAATATTTGGTATAGATAATAATTGGTTCAACTTATTAAGAATTGTACAGGAGGTGAGTTAAAAGTGATATTTGTTGTTATCGTTTTGCTGTAGAGGCGGGTTGAATCTGCCTGAAAATTGTATGATGAGCGGAAGCTTTCTACCCTTGCAGTGGATGATTGGATCGTTATTTGGAACATTGGCTCCCTCCTCATACAAAGGTGAATTATATAATATGAACGAGGAACTTGATGACACCTATAAGGCCGTCTTTCGTCAATGCTATCCTAAGCTGTTGTTTTATGCGACACGGCTGGTCGGTACCGAAGAAGCCGAAGATGTAGTGCAGGATGTTTTTGTGGAGTTGTGGAGGCGGAGAGATTCAGTCGTCATAGGAGAGCAGATTTTAGCTTTCCTTTATCGTTCTGTATATACCAAGGCTATAAATTTATTGAAGCATCAGGTTATAGAGAACAACTACAGTGCGGCAATGATAGAAATCTATGAACGAAAATTGCAATATTACCAGCCGGATCATGCTGAAGTTATTAAAAAGATAGAGAATCAGGAATTACGTCAGGAAATTTTTGAAGCGATTAATGAATTGCCGGATAAATGTAAGGAGGTGTTCAAACTGAGTTATCTTCATGATATGAAAAACAAGGAAATTGCTGATACTCTTGGTATTTCTTTACGTACCGTAGAGGCACATATGTATAAGGCCTTGAAATTTTTGCGCGAACGTCTCAGCCATTTATTATTGTCATTGATTATATTTTCAGCAAAACTGCTAAGTGTTTTTACAAGTTGAATTGTTTACTATATGAATAGGGAAAAAGATGAGTAAACTTAACGAAGATATTATTATCAGGTATTTGGAAAACCGATGCTCGGAGGAGGATTTTGTTCTTATCAATGAATGGATGAAAGAATCTGATGAGAATGCCGGAGAGTTATTCCGTATGGAGGAGATTTATCAGTTAGGTAAATTCCCCTTTGAGGAGGAAAATCTGGTAGCGAAGGCAGAGCGCAGGTTGGGTAGAAGATTGGAACAGGAAAATCAAAAGAGACAGGAGGTGTTCAAGCTTAAGAGTGTGTTGCGTTATGCAGCTGCTATAGTGGGCGTGATAGTGCTGGCTGCGGGATTGGCCTATTGGTTCCGGAATAAAGCGGAGGAATTGGTGGTAGCATCGGCTGCTCATGGACAAGTGCGTGAGATGTTGTTGCCTGACGGGACAAAAGTATGGTTGAACCAGTCGTCTGTTTTAAAATATCCGCGTGCTTTTGAAGGTAAAGAACGTCATGTATATCTGGATGGGGAGGCTTATTTTGAAGTGGCACGTAATCATGAGAAACCTTTTACGGTAAAAAGTCAGGCAATGGATGTCAGGGTTTTGGGAACCTCTTTCAATATAAAATGCCGTCCGGATAACAGTTTTGCTGAAACGACTCTGGTAGAGGGGGAAGTTGAGGTAAAAGATAAATCAGATAAAGGCAGAATTACTTTGTTACCGGGACAAAAGGCTGTTTTAAACAGGGTGACAGGGCGGATGCAGGTAAAACAGGTCGATCCCAAGATGGAGATAGTCTGGCATAATGATTTGATTCCATTTGAAAAATCATCTATTTTCCAGATTGCGGCAGCATTGGAACGGTTCTATGGGGTGAAGATTATCCTTTCACCGGATGTAGACAGTACCAATACTTATTCAGGAGTGCTGAAAAAGAAAGATAATATAGAGTCTGTGCTGAATTCTTTGCGTAACTCTATTCCTTTCAATTATAAGAAAGTAGATGATAACAATATATTTATCTCATCGGAAACGAAATAATTTTTAAATAAAGAACTATGAAAATCAACATGCTCTTAAGCGGCTGTCTTCTAGGGTTATTGTGTTTCACCGCATGTGATTCTGAGGGCAATGAAATGAATGATTACACCCATTATGTCAACTCTTTTATTGGTACAGGAGGCCATGGACATACCCATCCGGGTGCTATGGTTCCCCATGGCATGATACAGCCGGGACCAGATACTCGTATTGACGGTTGGGATTCCTGTTCCGGATATTATTATGAAGATACTACGATCAATGGCTTTGCCCATACACGTCTTAGTGGTACCGGGTGTGCGGATTTCGGAGATTTCCTGTTGATGCCGACTGTAGGTGTGCAACGCACTGATTTTTTGGGAACAGAAAGCCAGAAGCGTCCTTTCGCATCGGCTTTTTCTCATGAAAAGGAACATGCCGAACCGGGATATTATTCTGTCTTCCTGGATACATACGGGGTAAAAGCCGAACTGACCTCAACAGAGCGTGCGGCAATGCATCGGTATACTTTCCCGGAAAGTAAGGAGTCAGGATTTATCTTGGATATGGACTATAATATTCAGCAACAAATCAATCAGGTCATGGAAGTGGAGGCTGTGAATGATACTGTGTTGCGGGGGCGCAAACGCAGTGCCTATTGGGCATACCGGCAGGATCTTTATTTTTATGCCGTATTTTCCAAACCCTTCACGTATACTTTGTACACGGATACTGTTCAGGAAAATGACAAACAGATTCCTGTATGCAAAATGCTTTTGCATTTTGAAACGGCGAAAGACGAACAAGTGCTGGCTAAGTTCTCTATCTCTTCTGTTGATGCGGAAGGTGCTTATAAGAACCTCCAGGCTGAGATGCCCGGTTGGAATTTTGATGGAGTGCGTGCCGATGCTAAGAAGAAATGGAATGAATGCCTGTCAAAGATTGCAGTCAAAACCAATAATGAAGACCAGCGTGCCATTTTCTATACGGCTATGTATCATGCTTTCCTAAGTCCCAATCTGTTTACTGATGTAGACGGGCGTTACTTGGGAATGGATTTGAAAGTGCATACCACCGACATGAAACATCCGGTTTATACCATTTTCTCTTTGTGGGATACTTTCCGTGCGTTACATCCGTTACTGACTATTGTCGATCCTCAGTTGAATACGGAATTTATCCGTTCATTGATAAAGAAGCATCAAGAAGGTGGTATTTTCCCGAAATGGGATTGTGTATCCAATTATACCGGAACGATGGTAGGGTATCATGCGGCTTCGTTGGTAGCCGATTCTTATGTGAAGGGATATCGCGATTTTGATGTGCAGGAAGCTTACAAGGCATGTTTGCGTGCGGCGGAATATGATACGACCGGCATTGTCGCTCCCGGTTGGCTGATTCCTTATGTAATGCCTAAGGCTCGTTACTATAAGAATACCCTTGGCTATATCCCGTGTGATCGTGAGAATGAATCGGTTGCGAAAGCGTTGGAATATGCATACGATGACTGGTGTATTTCCGTGTTGGCAGACAGCTTGGGAGATACTGAAACCAAGGAGAAATATGCCCGTTTTGCGGATGCGTACGAATTTTATTTTGATCCTGCCACCCGTTTCATGCGCGGATTGGATAGTAAAGGTGAATGGCGTACCCCGTTCAATCCCCGTTCTTCCAATCACCGTAATGATGATTATTGTGAAGGAACTGCATGGCAGTGGACTTGGTTTGTTCCGCATGATATTCCGGGATTGGTGAAGTTGATGGGTGGAGAGGATGCTTTCGTTGGAAAGCTGGATTCTTTGTTTACGGTTTCTTCCCAGTTGGAAGGAGAGGCTACCTCTGCTGATATCACAGGACTGATAGGCCAGTATGCGCATGGCAATGAGCCGAGTCATCACATTACTCACATGTATAACTATGTAAACCGTCCATGGCGTACTCAGGAATTGGTTGACAGTGTGCTGCATAACCAGTATTTCAATGCTCCTGATGGCTTGTCGGGTAATGAAGATTGCGGTCAGATGTCTGCATGGTATATTTTGAACTCCATGGGCTTCTATCAGGTATGTCCCGGCAAGCCGGTTTATTCTATCGGACGTCCGTTGTTTGAGGAGGTGACGATTAATCTGCCCGACCGCAAGACTTTCGTTATCCGTACCCACAACAACTCGAAGACCAATAAGTACATTGAGTCGGTTCTGTTGAACGGAAAACCACTGGATGTTCCTTTCTTTACCCATAATGACATAGTACGTGGGGGAACGATGGAGATTACCATGAGTCCCGTACCGACGGAATGGGGAAAACAGATAAAGAATTAAAAAGTATAACTTAACCCAAATAACAATATCATGAAAAAATTATTTCTATCAGTTGCAGTCCTGTGTGTTACACTGTTTGTGCAGGCAAAGGATTATGCAGACTATGTGAGTCCGTTGGTAGGTACACAGTCTTCCTTTGAACTCTCTACAGGAAATACTTATCCTGCCATATCCCGTCCATGGGGTATGAATTTCTGGACTCCCCAGACAGGAAAGATGGGGGACGGATGGCAGTATGTCTATACGGCTAATAAAATCCGTGGTTTCAAACAAACCCATCAGCCCAGTCCGTGGATTAATGACTATGGTCAATTTTCCATCATGCCCGTAACAGGAAAACCGGAATTTGAGGAGGACAAGCGTGCAAGTTGGTTCTCTCATAAAGCTGAAATTGCAAAACCTTATTATTATAAGGTTTATTTGGCAGAACATGATGTGGTGACTGAAATGGTTCCTACGGAACGTGCCGCTATGTTCCGCTTTACTTTTCCTGAAAATGACTCATACGTAGTGGTTGATGCTTTTGATCGTGGCTCATCTATCAAGGTGATTCCCGGAGAAAACAAAATTGTGGGCTATACCACTCGCAACAGTGGTGGTGTTCCTGCCAACTTCAAGAATTATTTCGTTATTGAGTTTGATAAGCCGTTTACTTATGAGGCTACGTTCTCTAACGATATACAGCCTGAAAAACCGGACGGCAGTGTTCCTGTAACCTTGAAAGAAGGTAAACTGGAGCAGACTGATTTCCATACCGGAGCCGTTATCGGTTTCAAGACAAAGAAAGGCGAAGTGGTTCATGCCCGTGTCGCTTCTTCATTCATCAGTCCTGAACAAGCAATTCAGAATCTGAAGGAATTGGGTGGTGACAGTTTTGAAGTATTGGTACAGAAAGGTAAAGATGCCTGGAATGAGGTCTTAGATAAAGTAGAAGTGGAAGGTGGAACATTGGATCAATACCGTACTTTCTATTCCTGCTTGTACCGTTCCTTGTTGTTCCCGCGTAAATTCTATGAACTGGATGCCAATGGGCAGCCTGTTCATTACAGTCCTTACAATGGGGAAACATTGCCGGGATATATGTATACGGATACAGGATTCTGGGATACATTCCGTTGCTTGTTCCCTTTCTTGAACCTGATGTATCCTTCGGTAAATCAGGAAATACAGGAAGGTTTGATTAATACTTATAAGGAAAGCGGCTTCTTCCCCGAATGGGCCAGCCCCGGTCATCGTGGTTGCATGGTCGGCAATAATTCAGCTTCTATCTTGGTCGATGCTTATCTGAAAGGAGTACGTGTGGAAGATGTGGAAACATTATACAAAGGACTGATTCATGGAACGGAAGCTGTACATCCTGAAGTTTCTTCTACCGGACGTCTGGGATATGAATATTATAACAAGCTGGGCTATGTGCCTTGTGATGTGAAGATTCATGAGAATGCAGCCCGTACATTGGAATATGCATACGATGACTGGTGTATTTATCAGCTGGCGAAAGAATTGAAACGTCCGAAGAAGGAAATCGCACTCTTTGCCAAGCGTGCCATGAATTACAAGAACCTGTTTGATTCGGAAAGCAAGCTGATGCGCGGCAAGCAGAAGGACGGCAAATTCGCTCCTAAATTCTCACCGTTGAAGTGGGGAGGTGACTTTACGGAAGGAAACAGCTGGCACTATTCTTGGTCTGTATTCCATGATCCCCAAGGCTTGATTGACTTGATGGGAGGTAAGGAAATGTTCGTTACCATGCTTGATTCTGTCTTTTCGGTTCCCCCTATCTTTGATGATAGCTATTATGGACAGGTGATTCATGAAATCCGTGAAATGACAGTTATGAATATGGGTAACTATGCACATGGAAACCAGCCCATTCAGCACATGATTTATATGTATGATTATGCGGGTCAGCCTTGGAAAGCCCAATATTGGTTGCGTGAGGTGATGAACCGTATGTATACAGCCGGACCTGACGGATATTGCGGTGACGAGGATAATGGACAGACTTCGGCATGGTATGTATTCTCTGCATTAGGATTCTATCCGGTATGTCCCGGTACAGATGAATATATTCTGGGTGCTCCGTTGTTCAAGAAAGCGACACTGCATTTTGAAAACGGAAAGAACTTGGTAATAACCGCACCGGATAACAGCGATACCAACCGATATGTAGATGAAATGCATGTAAACGGTACTGTTTATACCAAGAATTATTTGAAACACAATGAATTGTTACAAGGTGGTGTTATCGATTTCAAGATGACCGACCGTCCGAATATGCAACGTGGAACACAAGAAAGTGATTTGCCTTATTCATTTTCAAAAGACGAAACAATGAAATAAAAGTTTCACCATGCATTTCTCTCTTGTAAAGAGAGGTTGGAGGGGGATGTTCTCTTTTGGCAGCATTGCAAGAGTACATCCCCTTTTTGTTTTTAAATATTTCTTCTATACGTCAAAGTCCGATGATATCACTACTTTTGCCTTTCCTCTGTTTTTTCTAGAAAATTTAGAAAAAAGAACGAGATGGAGTAAGTGTTTTCTTTTAGCTGCCTGTTTTTATTCTCGAAAGGGGCATGAGAACCCCTTCACTGGAGAAAAATAAGTCAGTGTTAACTAATTTAATAAATTATGAAAGGCAATCAATTAATGAGAAAGCCCAAATTACTCAGGGCGCTTTTGATTCTTTTGTTTGTGGCTGCACCCATGCAATGGACCCGCGCACAAATTGTTCTTTCAACTCCCAAGACAACTCTTGGAGCGGTAATCAAGAACATCAAATCACAGTCTAACTATCAGTTTTTCTATGATGACAAACTGGCTGAAACGCCGGTGAATGCCATTGATGTAAAGAACGGTTCATTGCAGTCTGTACTTGATGCAGCTTTGCAAGGCAAGGGAATCACCTACAAGATAGAGGATAATATTGTCTATCTTTCAGCACCCGGAGAACCTCAAACACCTCAACAGACAGGACAGGAACATACAGTGACCGGAACAGTGGTTGATGCGACAGGAGAGGCCTTGATTGGTGTAAACGTACAAGTGAAAGGAAACCCTACAGCCGGTACGATTACTGACTTTGAAGGTAACTATTCTTTGTCGGTTCCCGGAAATGGCGAGGTTGTGTTCTCATACATTGGTTACCGTTCGGAAACATTGAAGCCCGATGGCAAGAATGTACTGAACGTAACCATGCAGGAAGACACACAGCAGATTGGCGAAGTGGTGGTAACCGCTTTGGGGATCAAACGTGAGAAGAAGATGTTGGGTTATGCGGTTCAGGAACTGAAAAGTGATGAACTGAACAAGACAGGTGACCCGTCTGTGACCAGTGCCTTGCAAGGTAAGGTGGCAGGTCTTCAGATGAATACTTCGGCTACAGGTTTAGGTGGTTCTACGAAAATCACCATTCGTGGTAACTCTTCTCTTACCGATAACAACCAGCCGTTATGGATTGTGGATGGCGTTCCTTTCAGCGACAACACTACATCCGACGCATCTCGTTATGGTGGTGTGGACCGTGGTAGCGCTTCCATGGACATTAATCCGGATGACATCGAGAGCATTTCGGTATTGAAAGGTCCGAATGCGGCTGCTCTTTACGGTTCGCGTGCAGGTAATGGCGTTATCTTGATTACGACAAAGAAAGGCAGTAAGAAAGATGGTTTCGGAATCCGTTATAGTGGTAACTTCACTTGGACAGCTATCGGCGAGACATTGGATATGCAACGCCGTTACGGACAAGGACATATTGATACAAAAGATGCCAAGACTGCGGTGTATGACAAAACGGATAGCGGAAGCTGGGGCCCGGTATTGGATGGAAGCATGAAAGAGGCTTGGAACGGAGAAACTTACGCTTACTCTAACTATGGGGATAAGTTGAAAGATTATTTTGATACCGGTTTCTCGCATACGCATAACGTATCTATCAGCAACGGTACAGAGAAATCACATTTCCGTACTTCTTTCGGATACTCAGATAATGACGGTGTATTCCCCACTGAAAGTTTGAGCCGTGTGAATGCCGACCTGAATGCAGGAACGGAATTGAACAAATGGGTGTCTATGGACGGAAAGATTTCTCTTTCACGTACAAAAGCCGATAACCGTCCACTGTATGGTGATTACGGTGCTATTTCCCAGTTGATGAGAATCCCTAACAACGTCCGTCTGGATGACTTGAAACAATATTCTGATGAAACTCATGCGCATGTGAACTGGACAGGACCTACTGCCAGTATCCGTAATCCTTATTATGTATTGCATCAGCGTCAGAATTCAGATGAACGCTGGCGTGCTTTCGGATATTATAGCATGAAAATCAATTTCACAGATTGGCTGCATCTGTCTGCCAAATACGCTTTTGACTACTACCGCACCAGAGTGCAAAGCACCAATGCGGGTGATGGTATCAATGGAGAAGCCAATACTTCCATGATTACGAATGACTCAATGGATCGTAGTGAAGAAAACTTCTTCGAGTCAAATGCTGAAGTCATTTTGATGGGTGACCGTCAGTTGACTGATAACTTCCGTCTGGGCTTCAATGTCGGTGGTAACTTTATGTACCAGCGTTCGGAAACTTTGGGTGTGGGCGTAGGTAATATGGTGGATAAAGGTAATTGGATGCTGAATGCGGCCAATTTGTTGAGAACCGGTAGTGAGGATGGTTACAAGCGTGCCATGAACTCAGTGTTCGGCTCTGTACAGATGGCATGGAAGGAATATCTGTCTTTGGATTTGACAGCTCGTAACGACTGGTCATCCACTCTTCCGTCAGGTAACAATTCTTTCTTCTATCCGTCTGCCAACCTCAGTTTCGTAGTTTCCGACTTTTTGCGCTCCATTGACAAACCGTTGCCAAGCTGGGTGACATTTGCCAAGGCACGTCTGTCTGCCGCACAGGTAGGTAAGGACACAAGCCCTTATCAGTTATACAACACCTACTCTTTCAAATTCGATAATGGTGTATTGACTCCGACCAAGGATAATGTGAAGATGAACGATCAGTTGAAGCCTGAAATCGCGACCTCTTATGAAGCAGGTCTGGACATGAAGTTCTTGAACAACCGTCTGGGCTTTGACTTTACTTACTATTACAGCAAAACAAAGAACCAGATTATGAAAGTGCCCGCAGCAGCTCCCTGGAGTGGTGGCCAATGGGTAAACGCAGGTATGGTAACCAATCAAGGTGTAGAATTTATGTTGTATTCCACTCTGGTAGAAACAAAGGATTTCGCTTTTGATTTGAATGTGAATATGGCTCACAACGTATCGAAAGTGAAAGAACTGGCTCCGGAAGAAAATGTGAACTATATGTTCTTTAACGGTGATGGAAACTTCCCTGTAAAAGTAGGTACACGCGCCGGACACAAATTAGGCGAGATTTATGCTACATCGCTTTATAAGCGCAATGAAAACGGTGATATTATCGTAAATGAAAATGGTTTGCCCATGACTGTGACCAATGAGTCTGAATATGTGAACAAACCTATCGGTAATATCCAGCCTAAGCTGACCATGTCTGTATCTCCTACCTTTACTTATAAAGGGATTACACTGTCTGCACTGTTTGATATGAAATTCGGTGGTGATATCTTCTCTTATTCCGAGATGCTGGCTACCGGAAACGGTTTGGCTAAGCGTACCTTGAACCGTGGTGAGGAAAACAACTATATGATGGTATTCCCCGGTGTGACAGAATCAGGCGAGGTGAATACAAAACAGGTTTCCGCCTCAGAATACTACGGCTCATTGCAGGCTGAGGATTTCATCTACGATGCTTCATTCATTAAACTGAAAGAATTGTCAATCGGCTATTCATTCCCTTCATCTATGCTGAAGAAGACTCCTGTCAACTCGCTGAATGTTTCATTTGTAGCACGTAACTTGTGTTATCTGATGAAGCACACGCCGGGTACAAGCCCCGAAGGCGGCTATGACACTACGATGTTCTCACAAGCCATTGACTATGCATCGTTGCCGTTTACACGTACTTTCGGTATTTCTATCAACTTAGGTTTCTAATTAATTAAAAGGAAAAACTGATTATGAAAATCAAATTATATAAATCCGTAGCCTTATGCTCATTGCTGGCTCTGGCCGGATGCCATGATTTTGAGGAATTGAATACAAATCCTTACGCACCGATTTACGACCCGACTGTGGAGAATGTATCGGCCGATGGAATAGACATTGATTACACCTTGACAGACAATGCCATGGCAAGTTTGAAAGGGATGGAAGGCGCTATCGGAAGTATTTTTGCCAATTTCACCTACGAAGGTCTTTACAATGATTATCAGACAACGACCAATCTGACTCATGATATCTATGCCGGTTATTGGGGAAACAATGTCAGCGGCTTTGTGAATCAGGCGCCTACCTATTCTTATACGGATGGATGGTCGGCCAGCCGATGGAAGCATTTCTATGATGACCGCAGCACTTCGGAATACAGTCAGTTGGTCAAGACATTCTATTTCTGTAATAAGGATTATTATCATACGGCATTCTATATTACCCGCATTTATTATGCTTTCTTGTTGTCCATGCAGACAGATACTTACGGAGATATTCCCGTCGCTTATTATGTGAAGGGAGCTATGCCGCCGGAAGAAAATGTGTCTTATACGCCTCAGAAAGAGGTCTATAATATCCTTTTCCAGCTGTTGGATCAGGCTATAACAGAGTTGCACCAGGAAAATCTTCCTGCTGTCAGTCAGTATGATTTAGGTGACAATGACAAATGCTATGGAGGTGATGTGGACAAATGGCGTCGTTTTGCCAACACACTGCGTTTGCGCCTTGCTTTGCGTGTATCCAATGTAAATCCGGAATTGGCCCAGACTCAGGCAAAAGCAGCTTTGACAGATCCGGCCGGTCTGATGCAAAGCCAGGATGACAATATGAAGCAGACTCCAAAACGTCAGTATATCGCCGGCGGTAATGAAAATATATACGCATTGTTGTTCAGCTGGACCGGCAATGCTGTATTGTCGAAAGAAATGGAACGGGCTTATAAGAATCAGGCCTTGAAAGAAGGTGCGGCAGCCGATGCCGTTACTTTCAATGAGAATTCAGAGAATTGTTATCTCGACCCTCGTTGTGAAGTTTTATGGTTCCGTCCTACTCCGTTTGATTCGTTGACTACCAGTCCGCTTCCCACAGAGAATCTGAAGAGAGATTTCAACGGGGTGATGAATGGAGAAACCAATGTAGGCGGCTCTTATCTGAACAGATACTCTGCCAACCGTTGTATTCTGTCATCTGATGCCATGAACAAGGATTATTGGTGGAATCTGGCCCGTGAAATAGTCTGGATGGGGTATTCTGAAAGTTTGTTCCTGAAAGCGGAAGCAGCATTGCGCTGGCCGTCATTGGTGGATGAAACTGCTGAAGCTCTTTATTTGAAAGGTATCAAGGCATCTATGGATTATTATGGAATTGATGCGGACAAGGCCAATGAATACATCAGTCATCTGGATGGCGTAAAAGCATTTGCCGGTGGTAGCGAGGAAGAACAATTGGAACAGATTATTACTCAGAAGTGGATTGCCGTTTTCCCGAATGGAAATGAAGGATGGGCAGAAGTGCGTCGTACCGACTATCCGCGTTATCTGCTGGCTCCGGTTAATGGAAACAATTCCAATGGAGAAGTGGCGTCCGGCAAGCTTATCAAACGCATCAACTATCCTAACAGCGAGTCCCGTAACCCTAATAAACCGGGCAATGTGAACCAGGGTAGCCGTGTATGGTGGGATGTGGCCGATACGATGAATGATAAAGGTCAGTGGCATACTCCGAATAATTTCCGATAGAAATTGCTATCTTTGTATCCTAGGGAACATAAAAAGAAACAAAATGAAGCAAATTCTATTTTTATTGGCAGCCGTCCTGTTATTGGGCGGCTGTGCGGAAGAGAAGAAGACCGACGTTCGTTGGGCTACTTTTAATGTCCGTTATGACAATCCGCAAGACAGTTTGAACAATTGGCAATATCGGAAAGACCGTGTGTGCCAGTTTATTAAGGACCGTGAACTGGATATTGTCGGTATGCAGGAAGTTTTGCATAACCAGTTTCAGGATCTTCGTGCAGGCTTGCCCGAATACGATGGTATCGGCGTGGGACGTGATGACGGGAAGACAGCAGGTGAATATGCGCCGCTATTCTATCGTAAGGACAAATATGAGGTGTTGGACTCCAATACCTTCTGGTTGGCCGAAAATCCCGATAGCGTAGGAATGATGGGATGGGATGCGGTTTGTGTCCGTATCGCCACTTGGGCGAAGTTTAAAGACAAGGCCACCGGAAAGATATTCATGGCTGTCAATACTCATTTTGACCATGTAGGTGAAGAGGCTCGCCGTCAAAGCGCATTGCTCATTATCCGTAAGATAAAAGAGATCGTAGGCGAACGCCCCGCAGTGGTTACGGGTGACTTTAATGTGACCGATGCGAGCGATGCATACGAAACGATCACTACCAACGAGTTTGTGATGAAGGATGCTTATAAGACGGCTGCCCGTGTGACCGGCGTTGATTATACTTTTCATGATTTTGCCCGTATTCCGGCCGAGGATTGTGAAAAGATTGATTTCATCTTTGTCACTCCGCAAGTTCTGGTAAAGAACTGTGAGATACCGGCTGAAGTACCGGAAGCTTTGCTTTCCGATCATAATCCTCAGTTGGCTGACTTGGAATTCTGATTTTTTTAATAGGTGAACTTACGCCGGTAGAGTCTTTAAAAGGGCTTTATCGGCGTTTGTATTACAATAACTTTTTCAAATCTTCAATGTTTGGCAGAGCGTTACGAAGTCGTTCCGGCATATCTTTAGATGCACGGTAAGTGGCAACTCCCATCGGCTTGTTATAATCACGAACGGCAAACTCTACAAAGGTTTGGTTCATTTCTTTGCAAAGAATTATTCCGATAGAAGGGTTTTCGTGCGGTTTTCTGATATATGTATCTAAAGCGGATAGATAAGTATTCAACTGCCCCAAATAAGAAGTGCGGAATTTTCCGGATTTAAGCTCAACTGCGACTAAGGAGTTAAGCTCCCGATTGAAAAAGAGCAAATCAATAAACATTTCTTCTCCTGCAACCTCTATGCGATATTGATTGCCTATAAAGCTGAAATCTTGTCCGAAGGTCATAATAAACTTCTTCACATTGGCAACAATTGCCTTTTCTACTATTTTTTCGTCTAAGTCCTCTTCCTGCTTTCAGTTCCTCCACATTGATGAAATCAAGCAAGTATTCATCTTTGAATGAACAAACAGCTTTTAGCGCTTGCTTAGTATCAGGCAATGTTTGTGCAAAATTGTTGGGTAAAGTTCCCCGATGGCTGTATAGATCTGCTTTTAAGTAATCCCTTAACGTGTATTTACTCCAATAGCGAATGGCGCACTCATGTATATAAAATAGTCTTGCTTCTAAAGTCTTGGCTTTGGATATTATTTCGGTATGGTGACTAAAGCCGATTGAAAAGAAGTCTGACCAATTAAATTCATCCGCCACTGGCTGATGAATTGCTACAAGAAGCAATTTTTCATTCAACACCAAATCATCAGCCAATGGCGGATGATTTAAAACCTTATCCCACTCTTCATAAAAAATACGCATATTTCTTATGCTTGTTGCTGAAAATCCCCTCAGCCCCGGCAATTCTTTTTGTAACAGAGAAGATATTTGTTCAATGGCACCTTTCCCCCAAAAGCCTGTACGGGAATTTTCCGACACGTAATGCCCGATGCCGTAATAAAGAGATAATTGTTCCTTATTTACTGATGCGGCTGCACGGTACTGGCTTCGTAAGATAGCTTCTTTTATGGCCTTTACTGCTTCTCTATAATTCTGATTTATATTCATTTGCACTTTGTTGTTATATGTGACAAAAGTACAAAATTAATGCTGTCAGTACAAATAAGCTTATCATTCCCTCTCCCATTTAAAATAATTTTCCTCCTTCGATAAGTGTAATACCTTATTTAATTGTTTTATATTTGTATCATTAATCCAATTTAATATTATGAAGGCATACAGTTACTATGTATTATTTTTGTTAGTCGTGTTTTGTGGGTGTTCTCGCCCCACAGAATTGACATCGCCGGATGGCAATATAAAATTAGTATTCAATCTCAATGAAGCGGGAGAGATGACCTACGGAGTTTCTGTAGGAGGGAATCCGTTCATCACCCCCTCCGTTATGGGCTTTGAAGGCCGTGACGGGGTAAATCTTTCCAAAGGTTTTCTGATAGAAAGTACCGAGTACACCACAAAGGATGAAACTTGGACCCAACCTTGGGGAGAAAATAAATCAATCCGGAACCATTATAACGAAATGGCCGTGCGTTTGAAAGACCAGGCAAATACACAGCTGACTCTCCGTTTCCGCGTGTTCGATGACGGCCTGGGCTTCCGCTATGAATATCAAGTACCCCAAGTGGACAGTGTGTTCGTAATGGATGAGCTCACTTCATTTAATTTGGCACAAGACGGCAAGTCATGGTCTATTCCCGCCAGTTTTGAAACCTACGAATTGCTGTATCGCACCCTGCCCGTCAGCAAGGTGGATAATGCCAATACCCCGATGACTTTCAAAACAGATAACGGGGTATATGCCAGTATCCACGAAGCAGCTTTGACCGATTTCCCCGAAATGACTTTGAAGCATACCGAAGGTTGTCACTTCAAATCGGAACTGGCTTCCTGGCCCGATGGGGTGAAAGCCCGTTTTGCCGGAGGGACTTTCGTGACTCCGTGGCGCAGTATTCAGATAGCTCCCAAAGCGGTAGGTCTGATAAACTCCGGCCTGATACTGAATCTGAATGAGCCTTGTTTGCTGGAGGGGGATTTGAGCTGGATACGTCCTATGAAATACGTAGGTATCTGGTGGGGAATGCATCTGGGAGTCGAAACGTGGACGATGGATGAACGCCACGGCGCCACCACCGCTAATGCCAAACGTTATATAGACTTTGCTGCTGCCAATAACATAGAAGCGGTAATGTTCGAGGGATGGAATGAAGGCTGGGAAAGTTGGGGCGGTATGCAGACTTTTGACTATACCAAACCCTACGCCGATTTTGATATGGCAGAGGTGGCACGTTATGCCAAGGAGAAAGGGATTGAAATAATCGGTCACCACGAAACAGGTGGCAATATCTTTAATTACGAACGCCAGTTGGACAATGCTTACAAATGGTATGCCGACTTGGGAGTGCACAGCGTGAAGACCGGTTATGCCGGAGGACTGCCGGGCGGTCACAGCCATCATGGACAGTTCAATGTACGCCATTACCGCAAGGTGGTGCAGACTGCCGCCGGTTATCATACAACCGTTAATGCCCACGAACCTATCAAAGATACAGGAATTCGTCGTACTTACCCCAATATGATGACACGGGAAGGCGCCCGCGGTATGGAGTGGAACGGATGGAGTGAAGGTAATCCTCCCGAGCATCACGAGTTATTGCCGTTTACCCGCTTGCTGGGCGGTCCGATGGATTATACGCCGGGTACTTTTGATATTCTTTATGAAAAGACACGCAATTCTCCCCGTCGCAAGAAATGGAATGACTTGGATAAAGGAAACAGCCGTGTGAATACCACCTTGGCAAAGCAGATTGCCAATTGGGTAATCATTTATTCTCCATTGCAAATGGCATCGGATATGATTGAGAATTATGAAGGGCATCCTGCTTTCCAGTTCTTCCGGGATTTTGATGCGGACTGTGACTGGTCTGAAGCCTTGCAGGGCGAACCGGGAGAGTTTGTAGCCGTAGTACGGAAAGCGAAAGATAATTATTTCTTAGGAGCTACGACCAATGAGGAAGCACGTACGCTGACCATTCCTTTGGATTTTCTTGAAAAAGATAAAAAATACCATGCGGTGATTTATGCTGATGGAGAAGATGCCGACTGGAAAACAAATCCTACTTCTTATCAGATTAAGGACAGAGAGGTGACAGCAGCCGATACCTTGTCTGTAGTCATGGCAAAAGGTGGTGGACAAGCGGTAAGCTTTATTCCTGTAACTGACTGATTTACCAAATGCTTCGTCCTATTGCATTAATAGATTCCGAAAGGTAACTTCATCCCCTCTCAGAAGGAGATGAAGTTATCTTCGGTTATAGCCGAATTCAACAACCTTAAAACTTAGATATAAATGAAAACAACCGAAACCCCAACTCCGTCCAGACGCCGTAGTCCTATTTTCTGGGTTCCCACCGCTTATTTTGGTATGGGGCTCCCTTTTGTTGTCCTCAATATGGTAGCCGTACTGATGTACAAAGGTCTGGGAGTCAGTGATGCGGAAATAGCCTTCTGGACTTCCCTTATCATGCTTCCTTGGACACTGAAACCCCTTTGGAGTCCGTTGCTGGAGATGTACCGTACCAAGAAATTCTTTGTTGTCCTCACTCAGATGGTGTCGGGAGTTACTTTCGGGTTGATCGCTTTGTCGCTTCATCTTCCGTCTTTCTTTGCGGTCACTATTGCCTTGTTCGCTATTGTCGCTTTTAGCGGAGCAACGCACGATGTGGCCTGTGACGGAGTATATATGGACGAGTTGAATGCGCAGGAACAAGCTAAATATATAGGTTGGCAGGGAGCTTTTTATAATGTGGCGAAGATTATCGGTACAGGCTTGCTGGTCTATCTGGCCGGTTTTCTGAAAGATGAATACGAAGGGCCTGCAGAAGATGCGGTACTTTATTCCTGGACGGTCATTATGATTATCCTCGGAGTAGTGATGTTCGCCTTGGGAATTTATCATACCCGTATGTTACCTTCGGGCAAGCACGCCCATTCGGTCACCTCTTTTTCGCAGAGTATGACCGAGTTATGGAATGTCATCCGGAACTTCTTTACGAAAAAGCATATTGTTTACTATATTTGCTTTATTATTTTATATCGTTTTGCCGAAGGGTTTGTGATGAAAATTGTACCTTTGTTCCTGAAAGCCGGTCGTGATGTGGGTGGCTTGGGATTGACAGAACAGGAGATTGGTATTTATTATGGAACCTTCGGAGCGGCAGCTTTCGTACTCGGTTCATTGCTGGGTGGATATTATATTTCCGCACGTGGATTGAAAAAGACTTTGTTCTCCTTGTGTTGTGTGTTCAATCTGCCTTTTATGGCTTACACGCTGCTTGCCATTTTCCAACCGCAGAGTGCGCCCCTTATCGGAGGGGCCATTGTGCTGGAGTATTTCGGATATGGTTTCGGCTTTGTGGGGCTTACCTTGTTCATGATGCAGCAAGTGGCTGCCGGTCCTCATCAGATGGCGCATTATGCTTTTGCATCGGGTATCATGAATCTGGGTGTCATGTTGCCCGGTATGATGTCCGGATATGTCAGCGACTGGTTGGGCTATAAACTGTTTTTCATCTTTGTGCTGGTGGCTACCATTCCGGCCTTTCTGATGACCTGGTTTGTACCCTTCACACACGAAGACAAGAAATAGAGAAAAACTATTAACCTAACAAAAAAGAGAATATGAGTGAATTGAAGATTGCGGGCAATCCGTTGCCCGGTATGCCGTGGGAGGAGCGTCCCGAAGGTTGTAAAAATGTAATGTGGAGATGTAGTGCGAATCCTATCATTCCCCGTGATTTGCTGCCTACATCCAATAGTATATTCAATAGTGCGGTAGTACCTTTCGGCGAAGGGTATGCCGGAGTGTTCCGTTGTGATGATACAAACCGCCGGATGGCGCTTCATGTGGGATTCAGCAAGGATGCCGTTCATTGGGACATCAATCCGGAGAAGTTGCAGTTCCAGTGTGATATTCCCGAGATAGGTGAATGGGTGTATGGTTATGACCCGCGTGTCTGCTTTATCGATGACCGTTACTATGTGACTTGGTGTAACGGATATAAGGGCCAGCCCACCATCGGCGTGGCATGGACTACGGATTTCAAGACGTTCCACCAGGTGGAGAATGCTTTCCTGCCTTTCAACCGTAATGGCGTGCTGTTCCCTCGCAAGATTAATGGTAATTTTGCCATGTTGAGCCGTCCCAGTGACAACGGGCATACTCCTTTCGGAGATATTTATTATAGCGAGTCGCCCGACTTGGAGTTTTGGGGACGCCATCGGCATGTCATGTCGCCTGCGCCTTTTGAACAGAGTGCATGGCAGTGCTTGAAAATAGGTGCCGGTCCTATTCCTATCGAAACCAGTGAAGGCTGGTTGTTGTTCTACCACGGTGTGCTTCGTTCCTGCAATGGTTATGTCTATGCCTTTGGATCGGCATTGCTTGATTTGGACGAGCCTTGGAAGGTGAAGTTCCGTTCGGGACCTTATCTCCTCTCTCCGCGTGAACCTTACGAATGTATGGGTGATGTGCCCAATGTATGCTTCCCTTGTGCGGCTTTGCATGATCCGGTAACGGGACGGGTAGCCGTTTATTATGGTTGTGCCGATACGGTGACCGGTCTGGCATTCGGTTATATTCCTGAAATTATAGAATTTACCAAGCGTACTTCTATTATTTAAGCACAGTTTGTACTGTTCTCATTAGAAAACAGAGGATGTGTCCTGTGGCTGTCACTTCGGCCCGGACACATCCTCTTTGTTTTTTCCCGGAAAAGGGACCTGTCTGGTTATAAAGCGGTTCTTAAGTGCCATCTTCTCTTTGGCTAAGTGTTTTCTTCCGGATGATTAAGGGCTTTTATACTGAAACCTTCTACAGTCCATTGTAATGGACTGTAGAGTCTGCCGTAATGGACTGTACGGTCTGTTATAGTGGACTGTACGGTCTGCACCGGAAGACTATAGAAGATAATAGGAATAAAGACCTTAGTTGTATGGATAAAAAGGCTTATGTTTACTGTTGAACGTCTTCGTCGCAGAGGATGCGGAGTGTATTGCCGAAGTCGCGGAACAGTTCTTCTGTGACGGTTTGGGTGGCGGATTCCACCAAACGATCCGCATGGTATGATGTATCATAAATGTTCGTTTTATAAGTAAATAAATCTGTTTCTTCGAGTTTGTTTAAGTGGAACTCGGTGGAGATTTATTTTTTTATAAAGCGAACAGCATCAGGCCATCAAAGTAGAAAACCAGCATAAACATACACGAGTACGTGTTGTGGCATACGAAATTCATTCAGCCAGTCATCGGGTAGGAAGCAACTGAATACTATATCATCGAAATTATGTAGTCTGTCTTCAAGCATTAGAGCGTTTCGAGTAATTCGATAAGACGTTCGGTGTGCGCTACTGATATATTTCTTTGTTGCTCGATAAGTTCCGGTGTGGTACGGTTGCCGTAACTTACGCCGCAGGTATAAACACTGCCGCTATACTCCATGTGCGTCAGTCGGCAGGTTGCTTTGTAGCAAGCTAAAAATTCGTCTATGGTGTAGCCCATCGCCCCCTTGTGGCTATACAATGCTTCGGGTGCTCCCGTTGTGAAAGAGAGAACGAGTTTCTTGCCTTTGAGTTTGTCTCCGGTACTTCCGTGCGAGAATCCGTGACGGAAAGTCTCTTCCATCCAGCGTTCCAATATGGAGGGTGCGGAGTACCAGAAAAGGGGGAACTGCAATACGATGATGTCTGCCCGGAGCAATTTCTGCTGTTCGGCTTCCACGTCGATTTTGAAATCGGGATAGAGTTCATCCAGCTTTACGATTTCGGCTTCCGGCAGCCGTTCGTTCAGGGTTTCGAGAATCGTTTTATTGGCTACAGATGCGGCAAGGTTTGTATGGCCGCTGATAATCAATACATTTTTCATATTCATTCTTTTTATTGTTATTTGTTTTATGCACCTACACCACCGTCCACTTTATAGTCGGCTCCGGTTACGAAGCTGGCTTCGTCGCTCGTCAGGAAAGCGACGACGGCGGCAACCTCTTCGGGCTGTCCCATTCTACCGAGAGGCACGCTCTTCGTTACCATATCCTTGTGGGCTTTCGCGGCCTCGTCCGAAAGCTCGGTCTTGCCGTAAATAGGGGTTTCGATGGGCCCCACGCCGAGTGAATTGACACGCACGCCGTCTTTTGCCAACTCTTTCGCCCATGCACGTGTCATGGTATAGACGGCAGCTTTCGAGGCGGCATAGTTCGCCATCGTCGCGATAGGATTGGTTGTCATAGTTGTCGTGACATTCAGGATATTGCCTTTTGCTGCCTTTATCATCGGCAGGCAGGCTTGTGTCAGCATGACAACGGCACGCACGTTGATGGCGAATACCTTGTCGTATTCGTCGATTTTCATCGTTGCAAACGGGGTGACGGGTGCCCATCCGGCATTATTGACAAGAATGTCGAGACGACCGTACCGTTCTCCGACAGTACGGATGATAGTGCGTATCCCGTCTTCCGATTCGAGGTCGATGGCAAGATAGGAGATTTTATCACTGTAAGCAGCCGTTTCGACAAGTGTCGTTTCCGTGCGGCCTACAATCAATACGTTAGCACCTTCATCGGCCAGACGTTGGGCAATAGCTCTTCCGATGCCCGTCCCGGCTCCGGTTACAAGAGCGACTTTGTTGTTCAATGACTTATACATGGGTTATTATTTGTTATTAGGGTTAAATTGCTTGTCGTAATTCAGAAGGAATTTTACGAGTTCGGGATTACGGTGCGACCAGCGGAAGTCGGCAGGTTTGTCGAGCGGACGGATACTTTCCATATCTTCCGGTGTAAGTGTAAAATCGAATACATCCAGATTTTGTTTCATTCGCTCGATATGCGTGCTTTTCGGGATGGCGATGATGCCGCGTTGCACCAAGTAACGCAGGGCGACTTGCTGTACCGTTTTATTGTATCGTTCGGCCAAAGCCGTCAGTATGGGATTGGTCAGAAGGTCGGGATCGCCTTGTGCCAGTGGGGCCCAAGCCATGATACGTGTATCATAGGGCTTCATTTCAGCTTCAGCATCCCACTGCTGACTGAATACATTGGTTTTTAGTTGGTTTACGGCAGGTTTTATTTCGGCACATTCGGCCATATCCACGAAGCGGTTGGGATAGAAATTCGATAGCCCAATGGCACGGACTTTTCCGGCCTTTACCGCTTTCTCCATCGCACGCCATGTTCCCGGATAGTCGCTAAACGGCTGATGGATAAGCAGCAGGTCGATGTAATCGGTGCGCAACTTACGGAGCGATTCGTCGATGCTGTGGGTTGCCTTTTCCTCTCCGGCATTGGTAATCCACACTTTGGTCGTGAGAAAAAGTTCATCACGGGACACGCCGCATCTGGCGACGGCATTACCCACGCCCTCTTCGTTATAATAAGCCTGCGCCGTGTCTATCAACCGATAACCCGCGCCGATGGCATCGAGTACGCAACGCTCGCACTCTTCGGGCGATACTTGAAATACACCATATCCTAATACCGGCATTTCGATGCCGTTGTTCAATTTTACAGTCTGCATATGATTCTGTTTTAAGGGTTAATATTCTATTTGTTTTTTGAAATCATTCATGGATTTTGTGCAACCCGATACCTTTTACCGTAAGTAAATCCATGTCATCATAGATAGGACTTTTCCCTGTCTCCAGCAGGGCGATGGCATCCATTTCCTCTTTGGACAGCGTAAAATCGAGAATATTGAAGTTCTCGATCATCCGTTCCTTATGTACGGATTTCGGGATAACTACGATGTTGCGCTGGTTCAGCCAGCGAAGAATCACGGCTCCGACCCCCTTATCGTGTTGCTCTGCTATCGCTTTCAATGTAGGATGATTGAATATGTCATTCTGCCCTTCAGCAAAAGGTGCCCATGCTTCGTGCTGGATGCCTTCCTGCTGTAAGAAAGCATTGGCAGCCTGCTGCTGGAAAAACGGATGCGTTTCAAGCTGGTTTACGACGGGTTTTATTTCGTTATGCAAGAAAAGGTCTTGCAGGCGTTCATTAGAGAAACTCGTAACCCCGATAGCCCGGATGCGTCCCTCTTTATAGAGCCGCTCCATCGCCCGCCATGCGGCATAGTAATTCCCGTACGGTTTGTGCATCAAATAGAGGTCAAGATAGTCCAACCCGAGCTTTTTCATCGAGAGGTCGAAAGCCCGCAGGGCATCGTCGTACTCGTAGTCCTGCACCCACAATTTGGTGGTTATGAAGAATTCCTCCCGTTTGATACCGCTTTGCCGGATGGCATTTCCCAATTGTTCCTCGTTGAAATAAGCAGCGGCCGTATCGAATTTCCGATAACCGATCTCGATAGCATCATTTACGGCTCGTTCCGTTTCATTTTCAGGAATCTGAAAGACACCGAACCCGATAGCAGGCATCATTACTCCATTGTTTAATCTTACATTTTTCATATCCTTTATGGTTTTTAATTCTGATGCAAAGTTACAGGGTACCTATCATTTTATTGTTTCATTATTCGGGGAAGAATTTTCACTATTCGTGGTTTTTCGTTATTTTTGCAGGAAATGAAAGAGAAATGACACATACAGACTTCGACGGGATTATTTTTGCTGATACATTGCAGGAATTTAATGCTTTACGATATGCAGGAAGAGTAATCCATATTCTTTGCAGCGGAGGAAATATGGGTTTCACGTTTCAGGATACCCGTTATAACATCGCGGCCGGGGATTATGTAATTCTGCCCAACGCCACACTCGTATCGGAATTTTCGGACTCCGAAGACTTTCAAGGTATCCTGATGAACCTTTCGGATGCGTTCGTTTCCTCGATTGCTATTCGCAGCAATTACGGCATTATTGGGTATCTATCACTCTTGCAGAATCCGGTCATGAAACTTTCCTCTCATGATTTTCAAGTATGCGAGCAGGCAATGCGCTGTATCCGGCAACGTCTGAAAGATAAAGAGCATCTGTTTTGGGAAGAATTGATGGGAAGCCTGCTTACGGCGCACATCCTCGACCTTTATGATATTCATGCACGCAGTCAGAATACTATGCAGGTATCGGAGCGTATTACGGTCTTACTGCGAAATTTCATAGAACTGTTATATAACGGCGAATATATTCGAAATCGAGATCTCGATTTTTATGCATCCCGGCTTTGCATAACACCTCATTATCTGTCGGAGATATGTAAAAAGGTAAGCGGCAAACCTGCCACTTATTGGATTGACCGTTTTACTCTTCAAGAGATTACCCGCTTGCTGCGACAAAAAGAGTTGTCTTTAACTACGATTGCCGAACGAATGAATTTCTCCTCTGTTTCTTATTTCAGTCGGTATGTGCAAAAGAGGATGAAGACAACACCGTCAGAGTATAGGAAAGATATATCTGTCCGCTAAACAACAAGATATTTGTTCAAGATACAAATAAGAACAACCGTTTTATACGGCTGTTTTTTACTTAAATTTTTATTCCTCTGTATACGACCAGATCGTGTTATTGCAGTGGTCCTTTTCCACTTTGAGGAACAACTCGAAGTCGGTGATGAATGTCGGAGTGAGCTTTTTCAGCGCAATATCACTGGCCTTGTATCGCTTTTCGACGAACTCCGCGAGGTGTTTGTAAACGACGCAGTATTTCCAATAGCTGCGCAGGCTTTTGAGTTTACCGACCTGCGTCTCGTGGTTCATGCCCAAACCTAAATAGGCATTGCGAACTTTCTCGGCGGTAACATAGTTGTCGCCCGGTTTCAGTTGGCTTTTCGATGGCTTCGGTTTGGCTTCGATATCGCAGTTCGATTCTCTCTAAATCCCTTGTTTACAACCTTCTTGCTCCAATCCGCTCCCATTCTCGAATTTTCTCTTTATCTTTGTCAGAAAAATAAAGCAGTCCATGAAACGACCCAACGTACTTAATTTAACCTGCCCTGCCATCCCCGTAGTTCGGATCGGTTTTGTCGGATTAGGAAACAGGGGCATTCTTGCACTCGAGAGATATATGCACCTGGAAGGCATTGAGGTGAAAGCGCTTTGTGATTTGCGGAAGGAAAACATAGAGCGTGCAGAGCGGATTTTGCAGGAGTCCGGCCGCCCCAAGGCTGAGAACTATTCAGAAGAGGGGATGTGGCGCAGGATGTGCGAATGTAAAGAGATAGATCTTGTTTATATTTGTACAGACTGGCTGACTCATACCGAGATTGCGGTTTATGCTTTGCAGCAGGGACGCCATGTCGCTTTGGAGGTTCCTGCCGCCATGAGTGTGGCCGATTGCTGGCGTTTGGTGGATACAGCCGAAGAAACCCGCCGTCATTGCATGATGCTGGAGAACTGTTGTTACGATGCGTTTGCCTTGACTACATTGAACATGGTGCAGCAGGGGGTGTTGGGAGAGATCACTCATGCCGAGGGGGCATACATCCATGACTTGCGCAAGCATTATTTTGCAGATGAAAAGGCGGGTGGGTATCACAATCACTGGATAAAGCTTTACAGTCAGCAGCATACGGGGAATCCTTATCCTACTCACGGTTTGGGTCCTGTCTGCCAATGGATGAATATTCATCGGGGAGACCGTATGGAATATCTGGTTTCCATGTCCTCGCGTCAGGCCGGTCTTTCTGCTTATGCCGGACAGGCGTTTGGCGCATCCTCCGAAGAAGCGGCTCAGAATTATGAGATGGGGGATGTGAATACCACGCTGATTCATACCGCAAAAGGAAGAACTATCTTGTTGCAATATGATGTGACCACTCCTCGCCCGTACAGCCGCCATCAGACGGTGTGCGGCACAAAGGGATTCATGCAGAAATATCCCGTTCCCTGTCTTATGCTGGATAAATACGGAAAAGAGCCTTTGTCCGGCGAGCAGTTTGAGCGGATGATGGAGCAGTATAAACATCCTTTTACAGCTGTTATCGGAGAAGAGGCCCGGCGGAAGAATATGCCGAATGAAATGAATTATATCATGGACTATCGGCTTATTCATTGTTTGAGGAACGGTTTGCCGTTGGATCAGGATGTGTATGATGCCGCCGAATGGTCCTGCATTACGGAACTGAGCGAGCGTTCCGTGCGGCAGGGCAGTGTTCCGGTGGAGATTCCCGATTTCACACGAGGGGACTGGAAAAAGAGATAATGCTGTAGGTTCTTTAGCACAGGGGGATAAACCGAATGGTTCTCACCTGAAGATGAAAAGAACGCTGATATTTTAATCTCCAGATGAAAATATAGGCTTGTTTATTGAACTCCCATTGATGTTATCGTTTCTTGTCTTGTGGTGTTTCCACTATTATTTTTCCTTCTTTCATGGTGAACTGTGCGATTTTCAAATCATTCAGCGCATCCAGTACGGTATTCATCGGGAGTTGGCGGTTGATATGGAAATAGATGCGTTCGTCCAGCAACGGACGTGAACGGAATACGATGCTGATGTTATACCATGAACCTATTTCTTGCATGACTTGCCTCAAGTCGGTATTGTCAAAAGAAAATTTATTCTCCGCCCATCCTTTTCTCTTCTCCGTATCGACTCTTTTCAATTGGAGTTTTCCTTGTTTATCCAAGGATATTTGTTCCCCAGGGTGCATTTCCCGGCTTTGACGGCGCTTGGTATGACTTACATTCACTCGTCCTTGATAGAGGATGACATCCGGCGAGTAACGGGGATAGGCTTTCACATCGAACACCGTTCCCAATACTCGTGTTTGTAGTTGCTCGGTGCAGACTATAAAGGGGCGGGAAGCGTCTTTGGCTACTTCAAAACGGGCTTCTCCGCTTAGTTTGACACTGCGAATGGTATCTGTAAACTCTTTCTGATACTCCAGACGGCTGTTTGCGCTGAGCAATACCTTGCTTCCGTCGCTTAATTGAACGGAGGTAATGGTAGCGGGTGGGGTGTTTACAATTATCCTTTTCCCTTCTTTCCGAAAAGTAATTTCCTCAGGAACTTCCAGTGAAGTGAAGACTTCCACTTCCTGCTGCTCAGGTTGCAGTAAAGGCTGGAATACAAGTGCCAAGGCGATGACAGCGGCGGCTATACCTAGTATCATTATCCGGCGGATAGATTGGTGTCTGATACGGTGACGACGGATGAATGTCTGCCAGGCTTTCCGGGTTTCGTCCGCGGTGGGAGTATCCCCCAATGCTTCACCGAAGAGCTGTTCCAATTGATGGTCATTCCAAGTCCCGTTTTCTTGGGAGCTTTGGTTATGGGTATCCTTTCCGCTGTCCGGATGGATGTGGTCATTTGTTGAAAACTCCTTTTTCATTGTTTCTCCTCCTTTCCCAGCATCGCTTCGCGCAGAGTCCGCAATGCTTTTGATATATGTTTTTTCACGGTGTCGGGGCTGATTCCCAGTTCTTCGGCTACCTGTTGATATGTTTTTTTCTCCCAATAGCAGCTTCGCAAGATGGTGCAAGTCGGTTCGGGCAAACTGTGGGCTATGTTTTCTGCTTGCTGCAACAGTGCCTCGTGTGCACGATAACCTTGATTCATTTCCGCACGGGTGGCTTCGGTGAGGCGGTCGATGTGTTGCTGTTCCACATTCAAATGCTTCAAACGGTTGAGACACCCGTTACGCACGGCGGCATAGAGCCAAGCGCTACGGGTGTTTTCCTTCAGTTGGTCGAACTCCTTCCAGGCTTGTTCCATGGTTTCGCTTACTATGTCCTTGGCTTCTTCCGTATTGTTCATCAGGGTGGTAGCAAAGCGGACGAGGCGTGGGTACATTTCTGCGAACAGTCGTTCGAAGTGCTCTTCTTTATGGTTTCTTCTCCTGAATAAAATCTGCATGTTTCCTTGTCTTCCGTGAACAAAGGTACGGAAATTTCCTTTTCTCCGCTGGGGTTACAGACGATTCTTTTCGCTTTGTCCGGCTCCGGTTCCTTTATATTTGCTCTTGGTTGCATTGAATTTATAGGATACTTGGAGGCCGAAGCGTTGGAAGTCGCGGTAAATCCGATTTTCCATATAAGCGTTTATGCCGTATAAATTGAAATGATAGTAACCGGTATGAAGAATGTCATTGGCGGTAAGTGCTATGTTTAATGTTTCATTTAAAAATGATTTGGATAAGCGTGCACTGATTTGTCCTTCCGTGCGCGTTACAAAAAATCCTTGCCGGGAAGCGGTGGAGAGATATCCTTCTATATTGAAGAACCAGCCTTTGGGAAGGTTGAAGTTGTTGTCCAGACTGATATAGAAACGGGGTTGGTTCCGGCGTTCGGTGATTCCTATTTTATTTGCATTCATATCCAAAAAAGCCATATTCACATTGAGTTGCGGTTCCCAATACCCTAGCTTGGGAGAGGCGTTGAGACTAATGCCGTAATTATGGGTTGTAGGAATGGTCTGTGTGGCAAATAAGAGGACGCCCGGATGTGTATCTTCCTTGTATGGCATAATTATATTGGTATACATATTGAGAATACGGCTGAAATAGGCTGAGAAATAGAGCCAATTCCAAGAGGTACTGGCCGAAAAACGGTGCGTCTTTTGTGTTTTCAGCAAAGGGTTTCCTTGAGAATACTCATATTTGCTGCGATAGCGGATGGAATTGGTCAATAAACTATAGTCGGGATTATTTTTCCTTAACCGGTAAGAGAGGCTGAAACTTTTGCCATTGTGTGACCAACTGGCGGCCAATACAGGAATAATATCATTATAGGTAGGGCTTTGTGCATCTATCTTTATTCCTTTTTCATAATAATCTGTTTGTTGATGTTCATAACGTATTCCCATATTCAGTTTCCAATGGCGGATGGATTTTGAATAGTCAGCAAATGCGGCATATACGGATTGTTTGATGTGGTCGTCGGCATCGGCAGAGAAACCGTTTTGGGTAAAGATATCATGGCGGTTGGTAAAAGTTTCTTCCGTACCGAATGAAAAACGTCCGTTCCATAAAGGGGCACTGACTACCAGCTTGGCGGCATAGAGGGAGCTGCGCATACGACTGTCTGCTTGCACGGTTGCATCGTCATTATTAATGGCGTTCTGGTCGGAATGCGAGCGTTTGAATAGATAATCGGCGTTGAAGTCAATATTCCATTTGCCCAGTTCTCCTGCGTAGTAGGCGTTTGCCGCGTGATCCCAACCTGTATGTGTTTGTTCTGCTGTAGTAAAGTTTATCCGGTCGGTTTCTTCATCGTTACGTCTGGTGACGGTTCTACCGGATGAATTTCTGTCTGCATTCCCTATTCCGGTTTCGGGCATATAGCGCAGACCGAAAGAATGGTGTTCATCCGGTTCATAATTGAATCCCAGCTCACCGGAAAAACGTTGGCTCTTATGGGTTTGCACATCATTTTTGTTGGTTTGCCAAATGGCGGAACCCTTGATGCGGTTCATATTTGTGGTTTTTCCATACGAGTTTTGTTGTGCCAGATAGCCTTTTACAAAGAGATCCAGACCGCCGGTGCGATAATTTAATGCCATATATTCGTTGGCGTTGGCAGAATGTCCTTGTGAATAAGTCGTATTGAAATGGCCGCTCAACCCTTGTCCGCGCCGGCGGATGGTGTGGAGGCGGATGACGGCTGCTACGTCCGAGGCATATTCGGCTCCGGGAGTGGTGATGACTTCCGCGGATAAGATTTCGTTGGCTCGGATACGCTCCAGTTCTGTAATGTCGCGTACCTTCTTATTATTTATATAGATTACAGGAGAACCACATCCCATTACATTGTATTCGCCGTTACGGCCGGTGACGAAAGGAAGATGGGGCAACATTTCTGCGGCAGACCCCATTCGGGCCAGGGAAGTTCCTGCCACGTTGGCTTTTAGTCCGTTGGGACCCACTTCTATCATGGGGCGTCGGGCGCTGATGGTGACTTCCTGCATCAGTTGGGTGTCGGGAAGCAGGTGAAACGTAGGAGTAGGGTGGTAAGGTTGCACTTCTGTCTTATAGCCTATGTAAGAAACCCGTATCAAGTAAGGTCTCCCTTCTTCCGCTATCATCAGGAAACTTCCGTCTTCACGGGTGACACATCCGTTTACAAAGGTGGAATCGCCGGGGGTCAATAAGAGTACATTGGAGTAGGGCAGCGGTTCATTCTTTTCATTGGTTACTTGTCCTCGTATTTCGGTGGTGGGTACATTCTTTCCCTTTTTCTGTATGACGAAGTATTCTTCCCGTTCTTTGCAAATGAAAGGAGTGCCGTTCAGGACAGTGCCGATGGCTTCAAGTTCAGTTTTTTGCCGGATGGAGGCTGTAACCCGGTAACTTTCAGTTTCGTTATAGGAGAAGATAATATTCTTTCCACCTTCCTTTTCGATTAGTTTAAGGGCAGCGGGAAGTGGTTTGTCCTTTAATTCTATAGAGAATTGCCGGGGTGTTTGTGAATGAAGCGGAAGGATGATGCTGAATAATATGGTCATGATCCACGCTGTTTTCAAATAGCCGTCTGGTCTCATTTTACTAGTGTTTAATTGTTCTTTATGAGTAATACAACCGAGGTTTGTAATCGGGTACGGTAAAATAAGGAAAAAGATTCGATGGGTTGTCGGAATGGATTCCCGTGGTTGGTTCATGCAAAGGGAACGGATATAACTTTATGAAGAATTTATGAAGGATTGGAATAAGAATGATTCATTGTAATAGTTTGATATTCAGTGTATTGGTTGTGTATGAAGGATTTGAAGGGAAAAAAGGTGGAAAATGTATCTTGAAAGGAGATGATTAGGCCAGCTACTTGTGTTACACTTGTTGCATAGGAAATTGTAGATGGCGGTAGCTATGAAGAACAGAGAGAATAGAATAGGGTGGCTGAGAACCAAATCCAGCCACCCTGTTTCTATCGTTTAAATTCTTGTCTTATTCTATTTCAATCTGATGTTTTACCGGAGTCAGGATGAAAGTAAATTCATAATCACCGTAAGGCAACATATATTGAGGCAACGGCAGAGCTCCCCAGCTGTTTACACAACCTAATCCCATCTGAGCCTTGTCGATAATCAGGTTGGTCAGGTCTGCTTTCTGTACTTCGGGCGAGTGACGCTGGTCTTTTTGTTCGCCATCATCCAGTGAACAGATGGTATAATGCAAGGCAGATGCGGAGAATGGAGCATCACCTACCACCTTCAGGCCGTTACCACCGGCATTCAGTTGCTTCCACCAACGGATATCGGTCTTGGTTCCTGTTTCCTGCGGACGGATATAGGAATAGAATTGTTCATTCACACTCTGGCGATAAATACCCAAGTCTGTGCTGTGGTTGCGGTCACTGTAGTTTTCTACCGGACCACGACCATAATATTCTACGGTTTCAAAACACTTAGGCATCTGCATTTGCATACCGAAGCGGAACATCGGAGATACTGTGGCATTCTTGTCGGCTGTCATCTTTTGGGTCACTTTGATGGCTCCTTCGTTGTTGATGACATAAGTCAGATATAATTTGGCGGAAACATTCTTCATGTCATATTCCGCATTCACTACTATCTGGTCATTTTCTGTTTTGGAATTCAAGGAAATCAGTTTCAATCCCGGGTTCTTCCATGCTGCATATTTGTTTTGCAGGCCGGCTCCCATATCATTGTCTGTCGGGGCACGCCAGAAGTTAGGGGTCAGGGCTGCGCCTTCTTTCAGCATTTCCGTTCCGTCCACTGCATATTTGCTTAAGTAACCGTTCTGTTTGTTGAACTCGGCTACGAAGTTATTGCCTTTTACGATCAGATAATGATATTGGTTGTCGATGATTTGCGGAACAACGGTGGCTACATTGGTTGTTTCCACGTTCTTCAAATCCATAGACGGTGCTTTGTAATCATTCAGTGTCAACTGATTCTTGGCGACGGTGAAACCTGCAGGCAGCAAACCTTCGCGGTTTTTCAGTTTGTAGGAAACGTTCAGCAACCATTCCTTGCAGGTACAGGTCTTGCCGATATTCAACGTAATTTTGGCTGTTTCCTGAGGAGCGATTTTTAAATCATCCACGCGTCCGGTGCGGATTATTTTTCCATCTTTCAGTACTTGCCATTCCATATAGTAGGCGGATAGGTCACGGAAGAAGTTCTCATTGAACACATTTACTTCCCCTTTGCTTAAATCGGCGGGAGTAGTCCAAATGTTCTGATAGAAATAGCCTACTTCATACATGTGCGGATTAGGAACGCGGTCGGGGCTGATCAAACCATTGTCACAGAAGTTGTTGTCAGAAGCATCAAAGCGGTTGAAGTCTCCACCGTAAGCGTAAATCATCACGCCGTCTTTTCCTTTCCAACGGCAGGACTGGTCAACGAAGTCCCAGATAAATCCACCTTGCAGGTTCGGATATTTGCGAATCAAATCCCAGTATTCTTTGAAACCACCCTGCGAGTTACCCATTGCATGGGCATATTCACACTGAATCAATGGTTTGGTAGCATCGGTGCGTTGACCGTATTTTTCCATTCCTTCGTAGCCATAATACATCGGACAGAAGATATCGGTATGGTCTTTCTGGCGTGCTTGTTCATATTGGCAGGCACGGCTGGGGTCTTCTGCTTTAATCCATTGATAGCATTGTTCGAAGTTGGGGCCGTCGCCGGCTTCATTACCCAATGACCAGAAGATGATGCTTGGGTGGTTGAATCCGCGTTGTACATTGCGCTGGTTACGTTCCAGATGGGCTTTCTTATAAGAGGGGTTCTTGGCCAGAGTCTTGTCGCCGTAGCCCATGCCGTGAGATTCTATATTGGCTTCGGCTACGACATAGATACCGTATTGGTCACATAAATCGTACCATAAGTTGTCATCCGGGTAGTGGCAGGTACGTACAGCGTTCAGGTTGAATTGCTTCATTATCTGGATATCCTGTAGCATACGTTCGGGAGATACTACATAGCCTCCGTCCGGATCCATTTCGTGGCGGTCGGCCCCCTTGAACAGGACCGCTTTACCGTTAACTAAGATCTGGTCACCTTTCAATTCAATCTTGCGGAAACCTACTTTGACGGGAATTACTTCATTGCTGCCCTGCATACTGGCACGCAACGTATATAAATAAGGTGTTTCGGCACTCCACTTTTTGGGGTTTTCTACGTTCATCGTTACCAGACCGGATTTGTTGGCGGTAGCGGTTGCCACTTGCTTGCCCTGTGCATCCACCAGTTCCAAATCGACTTTGCCACTGCCTTTCAAATCCAGATTGATAGCCAGGCTACCGTTTTGATAAGCTGCGTCCAAATCGGGAGTTACACGGATATCTTGAATGCGTTTTTTGTTGCGGGCATATAGATAGCAGTCACGTCCCACACCACTGTAGCGGAAGAAATCCTGGTCTTCCAGGTAACTACCGTCGCACCAGCGGAATACTTGGAAAGCGATCAGATTCTTCTGACCCGGTTTTAAATACGGAGTCAGGTCAAATTCGGCTTCCAGTTTGCTGTCCTCGCTGTAGCCTACATAACGTCCGTTTACCCACAAATACATGTTAGAGGTAACCGAGCCGAAATGAGCGATAATATCTTTTCCATTCCATGAGGCAGGAACTACAATTTCACGTCGGTAAGAACCAACGTGGTTGTTTTCTGTCGGCACTTCGGGAGGGTTGTTCTGGAACTGGTTGCGCCAGGCATAGCCTACGTTCACATAAATAGGATCACCGTATCCGTTCAGTTCCCATACGGCGGGCACTTGCAGGTCATCCCAGCCTTTGTCGTTGAAACCGGTTTTCCAGAAATCAGTGGGGCGGGAATCCGCATCCTTCACCCAGTTGAACTTCCAGGTTCCGTTCAAAGTCATGTAGTTGGTTGATTGTTTTTTGTTCGCTTTCTTAGCTGCATCTGCATTTTCAAAAGCAAAGTAGTTCGTGTGCATCGGCGCACGGTTTACCGCATTTATTTCCGGATTGCGCCATTCTTGGAAGGTCTGCGCACCTGCTGTAAGGGCGAGGACTGTGAACAGACCTGTCATAAGTTGTTTCTTCATGCTATTATTTTATTGGTTTTGTGCAAATATAGTGAAAATAATAGTGACCAATAGGACATAAATCGGGCAATATTTGTTATAATTATGAATGATTTGCGTTCTATTATAAAAAATTATGGCATTCTTGAAGCATATTTGGAACAGGTGGCAGAATTTACTGCATGATGAGAAATTAAAGCATAAAATATATGTGATTATTTTTGAGAGTGACACACCGATGGGAAAGTTATTCGATGTGGCGTTGATAGGGTTTATTGTCTTGAGTATTCTGGTGGTTGTTGCCGAGAGTATCAAGAGTTGGGATGCTGTTATCGGGCCTTATCTGCGAGTGTCGGAGTATGTTTTTACTTTCTTCTTTACGTTGGAGTATGTGTTGAGGCTTTATTGTTCTCCTAAACCGCGCAAGTATGCTTTTAGTTTTTTCGGTATAGTGGATTTGTTGGCTACCTTACCTTTATATATAGGCTGGCTTTTCGGCACGGCACGTTATCTGCTGGTGATCCGCACTTTCCGGTTGATTCGTGTGTTCCGTATCTTTAAACTTTTCAATTATCTGAATGAAGGTAATTTCTTGTTGCGCTCTTTGGTGTTCAGCAGTCGGAAGATTATTGTTTTTTTCTTGTTTGTACTGATATTGGTGACTTCGATCGGTACATTGATGTATATGATTGAGGGAGAGCGGCCGGGCACTTCTTTCAATAATATTCCGAATAGTATTTATTGGGCGATAGTGACGATGACAACAGTAGGTTATGGGGATATTACTCCGGAAACTCCGTTAGGGCGCTTCCTTTCGGCCATTGTAATGTTACTGGGCTATACCATCATTGCAGTTCCCACAGGAATTGTGTCTGCATCTATGATTCAGGAACACAGGCGCAGGGTGGCCCTGAAATGTCCGCACTGTGGTAAGGACGGACATGAGGACGGGGCTGCTTATTGTAAATACTGTGGAGGAAAACTGGTAAATTGATTATGGAATGCTGTATGATAGAAAGTTATTCTATCACCCATCGCTTATCATGCGCCACCGTCTTTTTCGGATCATAAGTCATTCCTTCTTTGGTAGGGATTTTTATCACGTAAGTCCGCCCGCTGTGGTTGGACAAGGATGTTTCCCGCAACCAGGGATTCATATTCTTTAATATGGCCAGATTGATTCCTTTGCTGCGTGCGAAACGTGCCAAGTCTGCAATTCCTTTTGTCACAGTGACTTCCGTATAGGGAATGGGCGGATACAAATCCGATGCGCGCAGACGGAAACCGAAAGTAGTAGGGGCGCTGAACAATTGTTTGGCGGCAAGAATGCGGTACACATACCGGGCTGTTTCTTCTACCAGTTGCAAATCCAGCGAATCGTCCACATCCTGTTTAGCCAGTTGGCTGGCAATGCGTGCCTGACCAGCGTTGTATGAGGCGGCAACAGCCACCCAATCCTTATATTTAGCATACGCGTCTTTCAGATAGCGGCAGGCGGCACGAGTCGCTTTCTCAATATGGTAACGTTCATCCACATTGTTGTTAACCTCCAGTCCGTAATCCCTTCCCGTACCTTGCATGAATTGCCATAGTCCGGCGGCTCCGGCAGAGGAACGGGCGGTGGGATTCATATTACTCTCTATGACCATCAGGTATTTAAAATCATCGGGGATTCCGTTCTCTTTCAGTATGGGTTCTACAATGGGGAAATAACGGTTGGCTTTTTTCAGCATTTGCAGGGAAGTACTGTGCATATAGGTGAATGCCAATAATTCACGGTCCATACGCTCGTGGCGGTCAAAGCGGCTCAAGTCAATCACTTTACCACAAAATTCAATGCTGGAGGGAACTTCGGGACTACTGTATTTCAATGCCGTAATACCTAAATCTTCTCGTATGATAGTGGTATCTTCCTGTTCCGTTTGGGGAGTAGCACAACTGCTGCTCACTAAGGCGGGTGAGGCGACTACAATGCAAAAGGCTGCCACAGCAGCCAGATTGATGGTTATTTTTCTCATTTTTCCTTTATTCGTTTTCATTCTCTTTTTCTTTTCCTCCCCGTCCGAAGTTACGATATTCGGTAGGGGTGAAGTTGGTACGTTTTTTAAATACCGAGAAAAAGTGTTCAGTAGAGGTATAATTCAATTCATAGCATATCTCTTTCACTGACATGGAACTTTCAATCAATAATTGTTTCGCTTTGCGCAATTTCAGCTCTTGGAAATACTTGGCGGGCGCATAGCCGGTGTATTCTTTGAATACTTTGCGGAACCAGGAATAACTGATACCTAATTTCAGTGCCAGTTCTTCCGGATCTATATCCTTGTACACATTTTCGTGCATGATGATTTTGGCACTTTCTATTTTTTGTGCCGCATTGTCCACCTCATAGCGTTTGTTCTGCGAGATAGCAAGTACGGCTCCCATAATGTGTAAAACAATGCCGGACAAATATTGTTGCGCTGCGGTCTTGTCTGCTTCCGCTACTTCCAGTGCACGGGCAAAAAGACTGGCCAGTTCTTCATTGATACCGATATCCAAAATCTGGTTTTCTTTTGAAATAAAGCTGTTTTTTACCAGATTGTCTATAATCGGACCTTCAAAACCGATGTAATATTCGTTCCATCCTGTTTTTTGCAGCGGCGCGTAGGTATGCCACTGTCCGGGAAACAGGAAAAGTATCTGTCCTTTAGATATGTCGACAGACGGAGTAGTATCGCTGGCGAAAGTTCCCCGTCCTTTAGTAATGTATACCAACTGATATTCATGCAGCACACGTCCTTTCTGGGCCGTGAAATAATAAGCGTCCGGGTGGTTGCGTGGTGGATAAACGCTCCCGGCCCTGATGGCCTGGAATCCGACGGTAGTCACCGACAAGCCGAAACGCTTGTCACGTTCATTGACAATTAGGTATTTAAAATCAGCGCCTTGGTCGTTGTAATGCATGTTTCTCTGTTTTAAAATTAGGTCACACTTATCGGCAAATATACAATTTTTTATCTTAACTGCCTCTAACCTTTTTGTCCTAAGTGTTTCTGGAGGTATAATTTTAGTTTCTTATGTATGCGGATGAGGGAAATTTAGAACAAATCTTATGGAATATTTGCTTAAAATGCTTTTTTTTGCGAATATTGCATCAAATCTTAAAGTTGAATCTATGCACTTTGCACACCGTAACTGTGAATATATTCTTGGAGTAATATATCTTTTGTGTTTTCCCGTTTGGCTTTGGGCTGATAACAAGGTCAATACCTATCATTTTAAATCTATTTCCACTTCGGTGAATTTTCCGACCAATGAAGTCCGGAAATTATTTCAGGATAGCCAGGGGTATATATGGATATCGACTTACAATGGCCTTTTGCGCTATGATGGGTATTCTATTGTGGTGTATAAACCCGATGGAGTGAATCATGGACGTTCCATTGATAGTTTTGTGAACATGGTGGCCGAAGACAAGGAGAATAATTTGTGGATAGGTACGCACAATGGATTATATGTATTGCATAAGGAAACGGATGAGATAGAAAAAATAATCAGTCCTTTGTTACAGGTAAGCAATGTGGAAAGTATTCTTTATGCAAGCAACGGGGACTTATGGGTGGGAAGCAACAAAGGATTGTTTCGCAGGAAAGCCGGCAGCCGTACTTTCGATTGTGAAAAAACTATGGATATAAAGTCTGTTGTCGAAGACCGGAAAGGTCAAATATGGATTGGTACTTGGGAACAGGGGTTGCTGCGTTATAATCCTCAAGAGGAAATGTATTATACTTACGAGGGGATTAACCCTGGTAATTCGGCGCATGTCATATTTCAGGATGAAGCCGGGAATATTTGGATCGGTACCTGGCGGTATGGATTGGTGAAACTCATTAATCCGTATGATCCGGAACATTTCTCATTTAAAACATTCCGGAACATCAAGGGAAATTCTCATTCTCTGTTGGATAATATTATCTACGCCATTGCTCAGGATAAAAATTCCGGAAAGCTCTGGATCGGTTCACGCAGTGGAGTCAGTATTTTGGAAGATGAATCGGGGGACGGGAATTTTACCAATATTGTTCCGGGCAACCTTCAAGGAGATTTACCTTTTAATGAAGTGAATTCTCTGTTGTGCAGTAAAGACGGGCTGATGTGGCTGGGTATGTTGGGGGGAGGTGTTTGTACTGTAAATACAAATAAGTTCCGGTTTAATTATGATTCTTTGGAGGCTTTGCGTGAGCATTGCCCTACCAGCTCTGTCCGCAGTGTCTATCAGGAGGATAATGGGAATCTGTGGATGGGAATCATGGGATTCGGTCTGGTTTTTTATGATATGGAACAGCATACCATTGTTCCTTACCGCTCTCATCCTGTATTGAAGAATATGGGATATACATCGACGGTCAATGATATTATTTATCGTAAAAGGACAAATGAATTGTGTTTTGCCACTTGGGATGACGGTGTGTGGTTCTATAACGTCAAAGCCGGGAAAGCACACGTGGTAAATACCGTAACCAACCCGGAACTGAGTGATATTTGTATTTATTCTTTGTTGGAGGATTCGAAAGGGAATCTGTGGTTGGGGACACGTTCGGGAGTGTTTATTTTGGATACGGAACAAAGGCTTCATTCTTTGAATGAACTGGTGACTTTGACAAATCAGGCATTGCCCCAAATTTCTATTTTCAAAATGGCGGAAGATCAAGATGGCTTTATCTGGATAGCGACTAGCAATGAAGGGGTATGGCGGATAGATACATCCGGAGAAACATATAAGGTTAAGTTTTATACGCCTTCGGATGGTACATTATCCACTATCGGGGCGATGAGTGTTTGTGTGGATGGATACAATAGAGTATGGGTGGGGTCGAATGGTAATGGACTCGATTTGTATGACCGGAAGAATGATCGTTTTGTTTCAGTCTTGAATGATTATTTCCGGAATGGAGATGTTGTTTTCAGCATGCTGGAGGATGATGAGCATACTTTATGGCTTACTACCAATGCGGAAATGTATCACATTGATATCCCTTTGGATGGTGTTGCACCGAAAATACATACTTACACGGTAGATGATGGTTTGCAAGACCACATGTTTAACCGGAATTCTTGCTTCAAGGGGGCGGATGGGAAACTTATCTTCGGAGGATTCCGTGGATTGAACAGCTTTTATCCTGATAAAATTGTTCAGGATACTGCTTATTCTCCGGTAGTGATTACAGATATAAAGGTACATAATGTATCGGTACGTACCTACCCTCTTTCCATCAGAAAGGGGATTGTTGCAAACAGGGCTATTGATTTTATTGATAAAATTGTATTAGGATACCGGGAGAATAATTTCAGTCTTGATTTTTCAATATTGAACTATATCAATCCTGAGTTGAACCGTTATTTATATCGGTTGGAGGGATATGACAAGGAATGGTTGTCCGTTGAGGCTGGACGTCGGTTTGCCTATTATAACAATCTTCCGGCAGGTACTTATACTTTTTGTGTAAAGGGAGCCAATCAGAATGGAATCTGGTCTCCGGATATGAAATGTCTGCGTATAACTATTCTTCCGCCGCCTTGGTTATCGTGGTGGGCTTATTGCCTTTATGTCTTGTTGTTCGTTTCATTGGCATGGTATACTTATCGGATTGTCAGAAACCGTATCCGGATGAAACAGGCCATAGAGATGGGGAAGATAGAACGGCAGAAAATGGAGGAAATCAATCATGCTAAATTACAGTTCTTTACCAATATCACTCATGAGTTGCTGACTCCGCTTTCTATTATATCGGCTTCGGTGGATGAACTGAAACAAGAAGTACCGGCAAGTTCGTCGGTTTGTCCTGTGATAGCTGATAATACTGTGCGGTTAATCCGGTTGATTCAGCAGATCTTAGAGTTCAGAAAAGTGGAGAATGGCAAGTTGCGGCTGAAAGTCTCGCATGGAAATGTCAGTATGTTCTTGAAAAAATCAGTGTCGGCTTTCGCACCTTTGGTTAAAAAGCAGAAATTGTCCATACAATTTGATTTGTCTGAAGAATATTCGGGATATTTTGATGTGGATAAATTGGATAAAGTGGTGTACAATCTGCTTTCCAATGCCGCTAAATATACTTCTGAAGGAGGAACTATTGTGGTGTCACAGGCTCATGATGAGGAAAGGGGAACTTTTAAATTGAGTGTGAACAATCCCGGCGAGTTGATTCCAAAAGAGAAGTTGGATCATATGTTCGAGAGATTTTATGAAGGGGAGTATCGCAAATTCCATACCATAGGGACGGGTATCGGTTTGTCACTGACTAAAGACTTGGTATTGTTGCATCATGGAACGATACAAGTATTTAGCGATAAGGAGGAAGGGAATACTTTTGTGGTTGAAATTCCTATAAGACGTGAGGCTTTTGATGAGGATGAGGTAGACGAGAATACCGAAAATGTGGACTATGCTATTTTATCGGCAGATGAAATGGAGAATGTCTCGGAGATTGATATGTTGGAAGAGAAACCGGCAGCATCGACTATTTTGTTGGTGGAGGATAATGAGGAATTATTGGCTTTGATGGTTCGTCTGTTGCATGGCAAATACCATATTCTGAAGGCCGCCAATGGAACGGAAGCTTTGGAGATACTTGCCAAACAGGAAGTGGATTTAATTGTTTCTGATGTTATGATGCCCGAAATGGACGGTATGGAATTGTGCCGCCGGGTGAAGACTCAATTTGAGACCTGCCATATTCCATTGATTTTGTTAACGGCCAAGACTAGTGATGAAGACCGTGTGGAAGGGTATGAGTCTGGGGCCGATGGTTATATCTGTAAACCGCTCCGCCTCTCTGTCTTGTTTGCCAAGATAGATAACTTGTTGAAACGGCGCAAACGTATGGGGGTGGATTTCCGTAAGCAGTTGGTTTTTGAAGCCAAAGAATTAAATTACACCTCGATGGACGAAGCTTTCATTCGGAAAGCGGTGGATTGTGTGAATGCCCATTTGAGTGATTGTGATTTTGAACATGCACAGTTTATGGCGGAGATGGGTATGGCCCGGACTACACTAGCAGATAAATTGAAACTGTTGACCGGACTTACTCCCTCTGCATTTATCAGCAATGTCCGTTTGCAAGCGGCTTGTCGGCTGATAGACGAGAAAAAGAAAATCCGTATAGCCGATTTGGCGTATGCTGTAGGTTTCAACGACCCTAAATATTTCAGTTCCTGCTTTAAGAAGAAATTCGGACTTTCTCCTACAGAGTATATGATGAAGTATGATGGCTGATTATTACCGGAAATAGGCTCTATAGGGAATAAACAGCCTTTTTCCGGTAATAATTCTCCCTGTTTCTTTTCTGTTCCTCTTACTTTTGCTGGCAAATAAAACGAATTATCTTTATTTGTTAGACCTTTAAAAAAAGTATTATGAACATGAAAACTCTGACAGAAACCAGTACATTCCGGGTACTGAGCCTATTGCTGTGTTTCTGCTTCTTCATCCCTGCGATGAATGTGAGCGCTTCCAGTCTGCAAGCAGACAAGTTTAAAGTTTCCGGTATTGTAAAAGATGCCACAGGCGAACCGGTCATCGGTGCTAGTGTGGTTGAAAAAGGAACAACCAATGGAACGGTAACTGACTTGGATGGTAATTTTAATCTCTCGGTGGCTTCTAATTCTACTATTGTCATTTCTTTTATAGGATATTCCGATCAGGAATTTCATATTTCGAAAGACAATATGGTACTGAATGTAAATCTGAAGGAAGATACGGAAATGATTGACGAAGTGGTAGTAGTCGGTTATGGTGTGCAGAAGAAGGAAAATCTGACGGGTTCTGTTGCTGCTGTAAATTTCAAGGATGTAGCTTCTATGCCGGTAGCTAATACTGCCAATATGCTTCAGGGCCGTTTGCCGGGTGTTATGTTGACCAACAATGGTGCCCAGGCCGGTCATGACAGTCCCGAAATCCGTATCCGTGGTGTGGGAACTTTTGAACACAATGATCCGATGGTCCTGATCGACGGAGTGGAAAGCTCGGTGAGCCAGATTGCGGAAATTCCTGCTGATGATATTGAAAGTGTTTCTGTATTGAAAGATGCGGCTTCGGCTTCTATCTATGGTGTGCGTGCTGCAAACGGTGTTATTTTGGTGACTACCAAACGAGGCGGTGAGCAGAAACCTACTATTACTTATTCTGGTAGCATCGCTTTGCAGGAGGCTACCGTGTTGCCCGATTATGTGAATTCTTATGAGTGGGCGAAGATGTATAATGAATGTTGGCCTTCCAAGGCATATACAGATGATATGTTACAGAAATTGCAAAATGGATCAGATCCCGATCATTTTGCCAATACCAATTGGGCTAAGGAAATGTTCCGTACGGCAGCTATGCACCAACACCATTTGTCAGTGAATGGAGGTAGTAAGGCAGTACATTACATGATTTCCACTCAATATTTCCAGCAAGATGGTATCTTGCGTGAGACAGCTAACCAACGTTTCAATTTCCGTTCTAATCTGGATGCGCAGTTGGGTATTGTAAAATTAGGATTGAATCTTTCGGGAAGCCGCCAGAACATTGATGAGCCTACGACCAGTGTTACCGGCGAAGGTTTGATGCGCTACCTTACTTGGTTTACCCGTCCTACTGTTCCTGTACGCTATTCTAACGGACATTATGGATTTCTGGATGGAAATCCCAATATTTCCCAATCCGTATTCAAAAATCCGATTGAAGCTTTGAATATGGGATATAAGGATAACAAGCATTATCGTTTTGATGGTAAATTCTTTGGTGAGATTAACATCATGAAAGGATTGAAATTCCGTTCAAGCCTGGCTTATAAATATTATATGAATGATGTGACTACTTTCAATCCGAAGAATAATGTAAGATACGATGCTGAAGGAAATGCGCTGACCACGGTTGGTACCAATAAACTGACAGATTATCATTATCTGGAAACGACTTATATTAATGAAAATATCCTGACTTATGATTTTTCTGTAGGAAAACATTCGTTCAATCTGTTGGCAGGCCATTCTATCCAGGCTACCCGTTGGGACAAGAATGAGGCGTCCAAGCAAGGATTTGCTACCGATAATATTTATGAAATGGATGGAGGTACTATGAATGATCATGTGACCGGATCGGCGGAAGAAAGTTCCTTGCAGTCATTCTTCGGACGCTTGAACTATAATTACGGAGGCCGTTATCTGTTAGAGATGAATGTCCGTCACGATGGTTCGTCACGTATGCCCAAGGCACATCGTTATGCTACCTTCCCTTCATTTTCGGGTGCATGGATCATGACAAATGAGAAATTTATGGAGAATGTGAAGTTCCTCCACTCATTGAAATTGCGTGGTAGCTGGGGTAAATTGGGTAATCAGGAAATTGGTAACTATGCTTATGCGGCTACATTGGCGGCTAGTGGTAGTTACTATTTTGGTGATAGCAAACAGATTGGTATGAAGACTGCCAAGATACCTAATGAGAACATTAAATGGGAAACAACTACTATTACAGACTTTGGTTTTGATGCTGCTTTTTGGGGTGGAAAGATCAATGTCACTTTTGACTGGTATGAGAAAAATACCTCGGATATTTTGATGAAACTCGCTATGCCGGGTATTTTCCTGGGATCTTTGGATGCTCCTTATCAGAATGCGGGAAAGGTCCGTAACCGTGGTTGGGAATTGGCAGCTAACTATTTCGACCAAAAAGGTGATTGGGCATGGCAGGCAGGTTTCTCACTTTCAGGCGTGAAAAATGAGATTACTGATATGAAAGGGGTGGAAGATATAAGTAATAATACCATCAATCGTGAAGGTGAAGCCATCGGTTCTTATTATGGGCTGAAAGCTATCGGTATCTATCGTACCCAGGCAGATTTGGATCGTGTAAATGCGAACGGACAGAAGATTCTGCAAAACAACCAGGAACCGCAATTAGGTGATATCATGTATGAAGATATAGATAATAATGGCAACATAAATGATGCTGACCGTACTGTTATCGGAAATCCGTTCCCTAAAATGCAGTATTCTTTTAACTTGGGATTCTCTTATAAAGATTTTGATGTTAATACATTTTGGCAAGGCATTGCAGGTGTATATCGTTATAATTGGGATGAAACTACTATTTCCAATGGCGGAAACAAGACTAGCCGTTGGTTGGACAGATGGTCTGAAAGTAATCCGGATGGAAGCATGCCTCGTTTGGGAGGAACTATTAATAATAACTACTCTTCATTTTGGCTGACAAAAGGAGATTATTTGCGCCTGAAGAACTTGGAAATTGGATATACTTTCAGGCAAAGAGAGTTTTTGACCAAGTTGGGCGTTCAGAGTCTCAGACTCTATTTGGCAGGAACTAATTTGCTTACTTTCACTTCCTTGGATGATTATGATCCTGAGAAACTGAGCACAGATTCCCGTAATGATGTGCATCCCAATACAAGAACTTATTCATTTGGTGTTAACGTTAAATTTTAAAAGCAACAACTATGAAATCAATTAATAAATTTATAGGGCTAGCTCTGTTGTCAGGAGCTTTGCTGACTTCTTGCTCTGACAGTTTTTTGCAGAGGGACTCATTGACAGAATCTTCATCCAATACATTTTGGCAGACACCGGATGATGCTTTGATGGCGTTGGCATCTTGTTATGATGCTTTGCAGAGCAATCAGCTTTATAATTCCGACCAATATTCATTGGGCCCTTTATATATGGATTGTATATCAGATAATGGCGGTCATTTTAATTGGAGTGGCTGGATGGAAGGTTATGATATGGCTATGGGGATTCATACCCCAAGTTCTTCTATTATTGGCAGTTATTGGAAAGATTGCTATGAAGTGATCAGTCGTTGTAATGTGCTGATTGCTAATATTGATAGAGTGGATATGGATGCTTCCCAAAAGGCGATTTATCAGGCTGAGGCAAAGACCATACGTGCATTGATGTATATAAACTTGACTATGACGTATCAGGATGTTCCTTTCCTGACCGCCCCTTTGACCATTGACGAGGCTGAATGTGAAAAGACGGACCGTGCAGCTATTGTGGCTCATATTATGACTGATTTGCAGGACGCGGCTGAAGTACTTCCGCAAAACGCGTCTTCACGGGGACACATCACCAAAGGAGCTGCTCTTTCCCTACTGGGGCGTGTGGCTTTGTATAATGAAAAATGGGATGACGCAATTGCTGCTTATAAGCAGGTGCAAGGTTTGGGATACTCGCTTGATCCGAGTTATGCCAAACTGTTTACTCAAAGTGGAGAAACTTCTCCTGAAATCATTTTTGCAGTCCGTTATGAAGGACCGGGTATGAGTGAAGGTGCTGCTTTTAATGCGCATTGGAATACTCCGCTGGAAGCAATGAATGGTACTATAGATTTGGCGGATGCTTATTATTGCAAAGACGGTAAGCCGACTACCGATACGAAGATAGCCGAATTAAACAATGAGGGTGGCTTGGATGTTAGCAAGCCTAATCCTGCTCATTTTGAGAATCGTGATCCACGTTTGTATAGTACTTTGTTTGTTCCCGGTATGCTTTGGAACGGTAAAGGAGGTATAGATACTTCGGCTTCAAATCCGTATGCCAATGTATATGGTGGAGCTGCCGCTTCCCTGTCTACCATATATGTTTATAAGTATTTTGATCCTACGGATACTTCTAACTCTTGGGATAATGGACAAGACTTTTATGTGGTGCGTTATGCTGAAGTTTTATTATCTTTGGCGGAGGCAATGGTACAGAAAGGAGGCTATGCTTATAGTGATGTAACTGCTTTAGTGAATGAAGTGCGGCAACGTGCAGATGTGAACATGCCCACAGTAGAGGAAGTGGAAGGCACTTCTCTTTCTAAAGATGAATTGTTGGAAGTCATTAAGCATGAGCGTCGTGTGGAACTGGCCTTTGAAGGTTTGCGTTTGTTTGACCTTTATCGTTGGAAGGAATTGGATAAGGCGGTAGCTAATATAGAGAATGAACGCACTATGTATGGCTTGGCTTATGAAGCACGTAAGTTCAACGGTGAGAGGGATTATGTATGGCCTTTGCCAACTGCCGAACTGGATACTAACAAGAAACTGGTTCAGCACGACTTGTGGAAGTAATGTAGAGTGTAGGTTTTCATCACAGGGTACATGGATTGTCACAAAGAAGTAGGAGGCAAACAACCTTTAAATCAAAAAACTGTGTGAATTTGCGTAATCTGTGGTGAATTCTGGTTGTTCTGACAACTTCTGGAATAAATAGATAACTTTTTAAAAACGGAAGAGAAATGAGAAAAACAATGATCCTTCTTTTATTTTCCTTCCTGTTGGCAGCATGTTCTGATAGTCCAGTGTGCTATTATCTGGATGCTACCGGCGGTGATGATAATAATAGTGGGTTAGCCCCGGATGAAGCATGGAAAAGTCTGGAAAAACTACGTGGAGTGAAATTACTGCCGGGCAATAAAGTTTTGTTGAAGCGCGGTGAGGTTTTTAATGGCGAACTTGAAATCACCGGACACGGTATACCCGAAGATCGTATTTATATAGATGCTTATGGTGATGGTGAACGGAAACCTTGCATTGTGGGATATGATACTTCCTTGTATGCAGCTCGTATCTGTAATTCGGACTATATAACGATGCAGAATTTGGAAATCGTGAATACAGGTAGACAGCCTCTGCCTTATCGTTCGGGCTTGAAGATAGAGTGTATGGATTATGGCGTATCGCAGAACATTGTTGTCAATAATGTGACTGTACGGGATGTCAATGGTTCGTTGGTAAAAGAAAAAGGCGGAGGGTGCGGTATTTATATAGTGAATGGCGGTGAAAAGAAAATTTCAACATTCAATAGGTTAACCATAGAGAACTGCCATATTTTGAGATGCACCCGTAATGCTATGATTTGGGCCGCTTATAGCGATCGGCAGAACTGGCATCCCAGCAAGCATACCGTGATACGGGGAAATTTGATAGAGGAAGTACCAGGTGATGGTATTGTACCTATCGGTTGTGACAGTACCTTGATAGAATACAACGTAATGCGTGATTGTCCTGATATGCTTCCTGACACAGAGGCGGCGGCAGGTATTTGGCCGTGGAGTTGTGATAATACTTTGGTGCAATTCAATGAGGTAAGTGGTCATAAGGCTCCGTGGGATGCACAGGGGTTTGATTCGGACTGGAATTGCCGGGGAACGGTCATTCAGTATAATTATAGTCATGATAACTATGGTGGCTTAGCATTGGTTTGCAATGACGGCACGGCCGACGCATCTTTTAATGTAGGTAACTTGGGCACTATTGTCCGTTACAATGTGAGTATAGGTGACGGAGTGCGGCCTGAACCGACTCGTGCCGGGATGTTCTCACCAGCTGTTCATCTGGCAGGTCCTGTAAAGGACAGTCGCATTACCCGTAACATTATTCATGTGAACCGTAAACCTGCGGCTGATATCGATCGTACTATGATTACTTTGGATTCATGGGGCGGATATCCGGATAGTACATTTATTAGTGGAAATATTTTTTATGCTCCAGAATCCAGCAGATTCCAATTGACAGGATCTACACATAATTTCTTTGAAGGCAATTATTACCTTGGTCGGTTCGAGAAATTACCTGAAGATGGTAAAGCCTGCCAATCAGCTGAAATTTATCAGCAGGAAGTATTGGCAAAGGATGAAAACGGTTATCAGGGCTTGGCTTTGTTGATGGATACGGTGGAAGTGACCGGAGTAAAAGGAGTTTTTGTCAATAAGGAAGCCATTGAGAATTTCTTTAGCCGGTTAGAGAAATAAGTAAATAATAGCTGTAATTTAATCAGGGGGGCAAAACTAAAATGACCTGATCATATAGCACGATAGGTTGTTTTAGTTTTGCCCCCCTTTTATTTATGGCTCATTCTTTCTTCTTTAGATCCATTTCTCCGGAGAAAGAAATAGATTGTCTGTTTGTAGGGGTGACCTGTATGTTACTGCTGCCATTGGGATAAATGATGATATTGTAAAGGTAATTGTCTTCCTCGTTCCGTACTTTTAGTGTGATTTTAGCATTCCCCTTTTTATTATATGCTGAAGTATATTCTGATAAAGGAGCACTAAAATTTAATCCTTTTCCACCCCCGTAAGGAACGTTATACGCCACTCCGAAATAAGGCAGATAGGAATAAACCGAATCGTTTCTTATTTCTAAAGAATAATCGGAAGTCAGGTGTTTGCTGCCTCCTTTCATAGGCATTACCCGGTCCACATTGATTTTGTATGTCTTTGCGTCAACAGCTTCGCGTACAGCTTGTTCTGTCTGTTGCTTCTTCTCTTTCTTACTCTGAGCCGCTATAGGTGTCAGGCTGCTTGATAGAAAGAAACTTGCCAAAAGGAATAATTTATTTGCTTTCATATATCTCTGTAGGTTTAGTGAATCTGTCTTTGTCAAAGATAGCCAAAAAGAGTACTCGTTGTTCTAAAAAAAACATAAGATACTCAAACTGTCAATGAGTTAAGTACGCGATTATCTAGGAAGTGTTTGCTATATAGGGAGTGTTAATCTTTTTAATCAATAGAATAATGAGATAAAAACATAAATTGGTCATTTTATATGCTTGTTCATTTGTGATGAATATCGTGTGATGAAAAGCTTAAGTGGCAATCTGGATCTCATTTATCTTTTAAGCTCCGATAATAAAAAAGATGATTTGTCCCCATGTGGGTTCAAATCATCTTCAAAATCTCCCCATTAGGGGAAGACCATAAAAATATTATTTGGGTAGATTAAAAGCCACACTCATTTCTTTCATCTGTTCCTGGCTCATGCCGTCGGGTTCAAATCCCATATTTTTGGCAGCGATGTAAATTAATGCGGATTTATTTAAAACATCAATTTGGTCGAATGCGGCCATTACGTCACAGTCAACAGCAAAGATACCGTGTTTTTCCCACATGACTACATCATAATCAGCCAATTCCTTGATAGTTGCATCTGCTAATTCTACAGAACTGGGTAACTGATAAGGAATCATGCCCAATCCACGTGGGCAGAATGCTTTTGTTTCGGGAATCATGCTCCATAGCAGGTTGGTTGCCACATCTTTCTCCATGAACTTTTTGTTGTGAGACAAGGCAATCAGTTCGATGGGGTGTGTGTGTACGGATGCTTTATAAGGAGAGCCTATGCTAATGAGATAATTGTGTACGCTCAGGTGGGAGGGAACTTCCGAAGTAGGTTGAACCGGTTTGTCGGCAATAATGACATAACTAGCACAATCATCTAAAATACGGATGACAGAACCGTTATCCATAGGCCAACGTGCCAAATCCCGCATACGCATATTGGTTCCTTTGCAATAAAAATAACAGCCTTTCAAGTGAGGCAGTGTTACACCGATTTGTTTTACTTCGCTGATAGCGGGCATCTGACGGATTTCATCGTCTACATACTCGGTGATATTGACGGTGATATTACCTCCGTTACGTTCGGCCCATCCTTTTTGCCACAAATATCCGGCTACTTCGGCTACTTTATTCACCTCTTTGACCAATTCGGGGCGATTGTCTAAGATTGATTTCATATCTTCTTTTATTTGATTGTTCATAGGGTATTGTTATTCATTTTTTTATTCTGAATAACAGTATGCTACAAATATAATAATTCTTTTAGAATAAATTAGGGAATACAAGAGAAAAGATAAGAACTACCAGTCCGGTTACCAGAACAGTGATAGTTTGGGTGGATACACCTTTCCATTCTTTTAATAAAATACCCCATACGTTACTGAAAGTAACATTCAAAGCCATTAATATACACCATGAGAAGGCAAGCAGTACAGGACTTCCGGTCAGGAAACTTTTACCCATTTCCAGTCCGAAGAATTGCATGTACCACAGTACTCCTGCCAAGGCGCAGAATATCAGGTTGTTTACCCATACATTGCCTTTGGCATAATCACTCATAGTTTTGTTGGCTACATTTTGTTGCAGACAGTAAACGGCATTGGTTAAAAAACCGCCTAGTGTTACCAGAAAGATTACAGGAAGTCCCGCATAAAGACCTTCTACACCTCCAGCTAACGCAGCTTCCTTGATGGGAGTTCCTGCATCGAGTCCCAAAGCGAAACAGGCACTCATCACACCTGCCAGTAGGGCTACCAACAGTCCTTTAGTCAGAGCAAAATCTTTTACTGCCGCGCGTTTATCTTCCTCGCTCATGTTTTTGGCGCGAAGACTGCCGGCATATCCTATAATGGCAATGCCCGACAAAGTGATACATACTCCTAGTAAAAGAATAAGTCCGTTTCCTTTGAACAGGTTGGTTCCGGCAAAGATGGCGGGGAACAGTGTACCGAATCCGGCACAAGTACCCAGTGCGATACTTTGTCCTAAGGCTACTCCCAGATAACGCATGGAAAGACCAAAGGTAAGGCCGCCCACTCCCCATAATATACCATAAAAGATGCTCATTGGAGCACCTCCCGCTCCCCAAAGGTCAAACAGACTGCCTCCTTGGGGAATACCTAGCAATGCGCCCAATAGTGGGAACACCAACCAGGCGAATACACCTTGTATCAGCCAAAAACTTTCCCAACTCCATTCTTTTACTTTCTTGATAGGTACGTATGAACTGGATTGGCAGAAGCTTCCTATAGCGATAATGATTAATCCGATAATGATTTCCATTGTTTATATTCTTTAAAACCACAAATACGTTCTCTGTAGGGGCAGATACATGAGGCCACCCTTACAGAGGACGATATTGTGGTTGGATATTGATTAGCGTTTAGAAGTAACTTCTGCTTCGTATTTCTCTACTTCTGCAATGAACTCTTCGCCTACGGGTACATTGTTCTTCAAGCAGAACATATCCCATACAGCATTCCAAGGCAAAGCTTTTTCTTCTTCGAGCAGAGCCAGACGTTGGAATCCTTGTCCGTTTGCTTCGTATTCGCGCAATTTGGCAATCGGTTCCAGCAAAGCGCGTACCATACATTTCTGAGCTGCACGGCTGCCGATAACGTATGCACCGATACGGTTGATGGAAGCATCGAAGTAGTCAAGTCCATAGTGTACACGATCCAAGGCGTTGCAACGAACGATTTCGCTGAACAAATCCATAGTCGGGTCGTCCATGATGGTTACGTGGTCTGAGTCCCAACGTACGGGGCGACTTACGTGCAGCATCAGTTCGGGAACATACAACAATAAAGAAGAAACTTTGTCTGCAACACTTTCTGTCGGGTGGAAGTGCCCGGTATCCAAGGTAATCATCTTGTTGTTCTTGACGCCATAGCCGATATAGAAATCATTAGACCCCACTGTATAGCTTTCCAGTCCGATACCGAATACTTTGGATTCGATACAGTCTTTCATGTTCTTGTATTCTGTTGCGAAAATCTGATCCAGAGAGTCTTTTAACAAAGCACGATATTTCATGCGGTTTACAGTGATGTCTTTGCTGCCATCGTGTACCCACAGGTTCATGATACAAGGATCGCCTTGAGCTTTACCCATTTCTTCGGCTACGGCACGGCAACGTTTAGTATGTTCAATCCAGAAGTTGCGGATACCTTCATCGGGATTTGACAAAGACAGATCACCGCTTTTGGGATGGGAGAATGAAGTAGAGTTGAAATCCAGTTTCATGTTGTTTTCCTTACCCCATTCAATCCAACTTTTGAAATGTTCGGGTTCTACTTCGTCACGATCTACGACTTTTCCTTGAAAGTCGCCATAAATTTCGTGCAGATTCAAACGGTGAGTACCTGGTATATATGAAGCAGCTTTCAGAATGTCTGCACGCAGTTCGTCGATGTTGCGAGCTTTGCCGGGATAGTTACCTGTAGCCTGGATACCACCGGTCAATGAACCTGCCTGAACTTCGAAACCGGTTACATCATCTGCTTGCCAGCAATGCAGTGACAGATGGAAATTCTGCATGGTTTCCATTACTTTTTCTGTGTCAACACCTACAGCGGCATAACGTTCTTTTGCAATCTCATACGCTTTATTAATCAATTCTTCTTTCATGATATTATTTGTTTATTTAATGAATAAATTTCAAGGTGAATATTAAATATCTTCTCTATAATGAGCTAAATACTTCTTATATGCTTCTTCCCATTCTTCTGCTTGCTGGGGCTCAAAAGAAACGGTTTCTATGGAAGTGCTGATTAGTTGGCGCATAGCCGCAATATCGTTTACCAGCCCGTTGGCTTTTGCCTGTAACATAATGTTGCCGATAGCTGTTCCTTCACTGGGACCTGCTATAACAGGTACGCCCACTGCGTTGCAAGTGAATTGGTTTAACAAATTGTTTCGTGAGCCTCCACCGATAATGTGCAGCTTTTCGATGGGGAACGGGGCCATTTGTTGCAAATAGCCGAATACTTGTTTGTAGCGCAGGGCAAGACTATCGAAAATACAACGAGTGATTTCGCCATAACTCTGTGGTACAGGTTGGTTGGTTTCTTTGCAATAATGTCCGATGGCTTGAATCATAGATGACGGATTGGCGAAGCAGGGAGCATCGGGATTGATGACACTGCGGAAAGCGGGAACTGCCAGGGCTGCATCTATCAGTTCTGTATAAGAATAGTTGTTGGTTGCTTCCCATTCTTTGCGGCAACGTTCCAACAACCACATGCCACAGATATTTTTCAGGAACCGGGTCGTTCCTTCCACACCTCCTTCGTTGGTGAAGTTCTGTTCAAAGCTTTCCTTATTTATAATAGCATCTTTCACTTCAATCCCCATCAAGCTCCACGTGCCGGAACTCAGATATGCGAATTTTTCGTTTTGTGCCGGTACGGCAGCTACGGCTGAACCTGTGTCATGACCGGCAACGGCAATAACAGGAATAGCTCCCAGACCTGTAATTTTTTGCACTTCTTCTGTCAGCACTCCAATAGGTTCCCCTGGAAAAACAAAACGGCCGAACTGTTCTTTCTTGATATCTGCTACATCCAGTAGTTCCTTTTCGAAGCATTTGGTGCGCGGATTCAACATCTGGGAAGTAGAAGCGATGGTATATTCTGTTACCATTTTACCGGTCAGCATATAACTTAAAGCATCCGGCATAAACAGTATTTTATCTGCTGCTTCCAAGGCCGAGCAATGATTGCGGTGGAGTGTTGATAATTGGAACAAGGAATTGAAATTCATAATCTGGATTCCAGTGATGTCATATACTCGTTCACGGGGAATATGGGTAAAATATTCTTCGGGTGCACCTATTGTGTGAGGGTCGCGATAACAATAAGGATTGCGGAGTAACTCTCCATCTTTGCCCACTAATACGAAATCCACCCCCCAAGTATCAATACCGATAGACTGGATAGGCAGATTGTCTTTGGCTACCACTTTCAGTCCCTTGATAATTTCATTGTATAAGGCATAAATATCCCAATAACAATGTCCTCCGGTTTCTATAATATGGTTAGGGAAACGAGTCAGTTCTTTCAACTCCATTTTGCCTTCTCCCAGGCAACCTAAGATGGTACGTCCGCTGGTGGCTCCCAGGTCTACCGCAAAGAAATAAGTGTGTTCCATGCCTTTATTTTTTGATTTTAAGGAATTAATAGTGATGCAAAAATAGTTTATTCCCCGAAAGTCGTCCTTGTTTTTTTGATATTATAACTGTTGGATTTGGTTGTACCTGTCGTAAAACATAATATTACCGTCTTTTTAAGAAGATTGCATTGAAAAGAAAAATTTGGTATGATTTTGGTTTATTCTTAGGATGATAGATAAAAGCTTTATTGAAAATATGCATAAAGTCGCAAAAATATTCTCTTTTTTGTATCTATATTCCCGAATATTCTGTAATTTTGCAGCCGAATTAGAATAATTATGCAGTATGAAGAGCAAGAATAGCAGACTTGATGCCATTAAGATTATTATTTCGAGTAAGGAAGTAGGTAGCCAGGAAGAGTTGTTGCAGGAATTGGCGAAAGAAGGATTCCAATTGACCCAAGCTACTTTGTCTCGTGACTTGAAGCAGTTGAAAGTGGCGAAGGCAGCCAGTATGAACGGAAATTATGTATATGTATTACCAAACAATACCATGTACAAACGTATGACTGAGCAACATTCGGCCAGTGAGATGTTGATGCATAATGGATTTATTTCCATTGAATTTTCGGCTAATCTGGCAGTAATCAAGACTCGTCCCGGATATGCTAGTAGTTTGGCTTATGATATTGATAACCGGAACTTTGATGAAATATTGGGAACTATTGCTGGTGATGATACTATTATGCTTGTCATTCGTGAAGGTTGCACAAGAGCGGGAGTGAAGAATGCACTTTCATTGATTATACCGAATATACAATAATATAATAATAGATAAAAAAGGAGATGGATGCTAAACAAGTGGATGTGATGGTGGCAGATGCCTCACATGAAGTTTACGTTGATAAAATTTTAGATACTATTAGAGAAGCTGCTAAGGTACGCGGAACAGGCATTGCAGAACGCACACATGAATATGTGACTACAAAGATGAAAGAAGGAAAGGCGATTATTGCTTTATGTGGAGATGATTTTGCAGGATTTACCTATATTGAGTCATGGGGAAACAAGCAATATGTAGCAACCTCGGGATTGATTGTGCATCCTAATTATCGTGGAATAGGTTTGGCCAAGCGTATAAAGGCGGCTTCGTTCCGATTGGCACGTCTACGATGGCCTAAAGCAAAGATATTCAGTCTGACCAGTGGCGCGGCGGTAATGAAAATGAATACAGAACTGGGATATGTTCCTGTAACTTTCAATGAACTGACTGATGATGAGGCCTTTTGGAAAGGTTGTGAAGGCTGTATCAATCACGATATATTAGTGGCGAAGAACCGTAAGTTCTGTATTTGTACAGCCATGCTTTACGATCCGGCTTTGCACGAAGAAGACACTATTTAATAAATTAAAAATTAAGAATTAAAAATTAAGAATTAAAAGATGGCTGCGCATTCATGTACTTATTTCTCAGTTTTCAATTTTTAATTCTCAATTAAAATAATATCATTATGGAAGAAAAGAAGAAAAAAGTAGTAGTGGCATTCAGCGGGGGGCTTGATACCTCTTTCACTGTAATGTATCTGGCTAAGGAAAAAGGGTATGAAGTGTATGCAGCTTGTGCAAACACGGGTGGTTTCAGTGAGGAGCAGCTGAAGCAGAACGAAGAGAACGCTTACAAACTGGGTGCTGTGAAGTATGTGACATTGGATGTGACCCAGGAATACTATGAGAAGAGCTTGAAATATATGGTATTCGGTAATGTGCTCCGTAATGGTACTTATCCTATTTCTGTAAGTTCTGAACGTATCTTCCAAGGGTTGGCTATAGCGCGTTATGCTAATGAAATAGGTGCGGACGCTATCGCACACGGCTCGACTGGTGCGGGTAATGACCAGATTCGTTTCGATATGACTTTTTTGGTACTGGCTCCGGGAGTTGAGATCATTACATTGACCCGTGACATGGCATTAAGCCGTCAGCAGGAAATCGATTATTTGAACGAACATGGTTTTGCCGCTGACTTTACAAAATTGAAATATTCTTATAATGTAGGTCTTTGGGGGACTTCTATCTGCGGTGGGGAAATATTGGACTCTGCGCAGGGTTTGCCCGAAAGTGCTTATTTAAAACAGGTGACCAAGGAAGGAAGCGAACAACTTCGTCTTACATTTGAAAAAGGTGAACTGAAAGCTGTTAATGACGAGAAGTTTGATGATCCTATCAAGGCTATTCAAAAAGTGGAGGAGATCGGTGCGCCCTACGGTATCGGCCGCGACATGCACGTTGGGGATACCATTATCGGTATCAAAGGGCGTGTAGGATTCGAGGCTGCTGCTCCTATGCTGATTATCGGTGCCCATCGTTTCCTTGAAAAATATACGTTGAGCAAGTGGCAGCAATATTGGAAAGACCAGGTTGCCAATTGGTACGGAATGTTCTTGCATGAAAGTCAGTATCTGGAACCGGTAATGCGCGATATTGAGGCAATGTTGCAGGAGTCTCAGCGTAATGTAAATGGTACAGCTATCTTGGAACTCCGTCCGCTTTCATTCTCTACTGTGGGTGTTGAATCAAAAGACGATCTGGTGAAGACCAAATTTGGTGAATATGGTGAAATGCAGAAGGGATGGACAGCAGAAGATGCTAAAGGCTTTATCAAAGTGACTTCTACACCTTTGCGTGTTTATTATAATAACCACAAGGACGAAGAAATTTAATAAGTATGATTAAAGCAGGAATTATCGGTGGGGCAGGTTATACGGCGGGCGAATTGATTCGTCTGCTGATTAATCACCCTGATGTAGACATAAAGTTTATAAATAGCAGCAGTAACGCTGGCAATAAGATTACCGACGTACATGAGGGACTCTATGGTGAAACGGATTTGGTTTTTACAGACGAACTTCCTCTGGATGAGATTGATGTATTGTTCTTCTGTACGGCTCATGGAGATACAAAGAAGTTTATGGATAGTCACAATGTACCCGAGGATTTGAAAATCATAGACCTCAGTATGGACTACCGTATCAAGAGTGATGACCATGACTTCATTTATGGTTTGCCGGAACTGAACCGTCGTGCTATCTGCCATAGCAAGCACGTGGCCAATCCGGGATGTTTTGCCACTTGTATTCAATTGGGTTTATTGCCGTTAGCCAAACATCTGTTACTGAACGAGGATGTAATGGTAAATGCCATTACCGGAAGTACAGGGGCAGGGGTGAAACCGAGTGCTACCAGTCATTTCAGTTGGCGTAATAATAATATGAGCATTTATAAACCGTTTTCTCATCAGCATGTTCCCGAAATCAAGCAATCATTGAAACAGTTGCAAAACAGCTTTAATGCTGAAATAGATTTTATTCCTTACCGGGGTGATTTCCCGCGTGGTATCTTTGCTACTCTGGTAGTCAAATGCAAGGTGGAACTGGAAGAACTGGTGAAGATGTATCAAGACTATTATGCCGAGGATTCTTTCGTTCATATTGTAGACAAAAATATAGATTTGAAGCAGGTGGTGAACACCAACAAGTGTTTGATTCATTTGGAGAAACATGGCGATAAGCTGCTGGTTATCTCTTGCATTGACAACTTGTTGAAGGGGGCAAGCGGACAAGCGGTTCATAATATGAATCTCATGTTCAATTTGGAAGAAACCGTAGGGTTGAGGTTGAAACCGTCTGCTTTTTAATAAAGAAGAGTTTATGAAATTATTTGATGTATATCCTCTTTTTGACATAAATATTGTCAAAGGAAAAGGTTGTCATGTATGGGATGACCAAGGTACGGAATACCTTGATTTGTATGGTGGTCATGCGGTTATTTCTATCGGTCACGCACATCCATATTATGTGGAAATGATAAGCAAGCAGGTTGCACAGTTGGGATTTTATTCCAATTCGGTGGTTAACAAGCTACAGCAGGAAGTGGCAGACCGTTTAGGGAAACTTTCGGGTTATGATGATTATCAATTGTTTTTGATAAACAGTGGAGCTGAAGCTAATGAAAATGCGTTGAAACTGGCTTCTTTTTACAATGGTCGCAACCGTGTGCTTTCTTTTTGCAAAGCATTTCACGGACGTACTTCACTGGCAGTGGAGGTAACCCACAATCCGAAAATTATAGCCCCAATCAATGACAATGGGCATGTGACTTATCTGCCTTTGAACGATATAGAAGCAGCTAAAGCGGAATTGGCAAAAGGAGATGTCTGTGCGGTGATTATTGAAGGTATTCAAGGAGTAGGCGGTATTCAGGTTCCGGAAGTAAAATTCTTGAAAGAACTGAGTAAGGCTTGCGAAGAAGTGGATGCAGCCCTTGTTTTGGATGAAATACAATCCGGCTACGGGCGTAGCGGTAAATTTTTTGCTCACCAACATGCAGGTATCCGTCCCGATATAATTACGGTAGCAAAGGGGATTGGTAATGGCTTTCCGATGGCTGGTGTCCTGATCAGTCCGAAATTCAAGCCGGTATATGGACAATTGGGAACCACTTTTGGTGGTAACCACCTAGCTTGTGCTGCTGCTATCGCGGTGCTTGATGTTATGAAAGGTGAGAATCTGGTAGAGAATGCTGCCAAGGTAGGTGCTCATCTGCTGAAAGAATTGAAACAATTCTCACAGATTAAAGAGGTGCGTGGCGAAGGTTTGATGATCGGTATGGAATTTGAAGAACCGATTAAGGAATTGCGTCAGCGTTTGCTGTTCGAACAGAAAGTATTTACCGGAGTCAGTGGTACTAATGTGATTCGTCTGCTTCCGCCTTTGTGCCTTACTATGGCAGAGGCTGATGAATTTCTTGAACGCTTTCGTAAAGTGTTGGTATAAGCTGGAGATTCAAAAGGGATAATAATCTACGAAAGAAAATGAGGTCTCGTCAGGAAACATTTCGGTTCCGGCGAGGCTTTTTGATTTAATCTTCTTCAAAGTAATTTTATTTTTAGCTTTTCATAATACGTTCTTCTCCTTTTTTTCCCTTATCTTTGTAGCTATAGACTTAATCTTTAATAATATGAAAGTAGCAATTATTGGTGCGGGAAATATGGGAGGGGCTATTGCTCGCGGCCTTGCCCAAGGCACTATCATTCCTGCGAGTGATGTAACAGTAGCCGATCCGTTCAGCGGAAGTCTGGAAACTCTACAGGCGGATTATCCGGAGATTAATGTAACAACGGAAAACCCGAAAGCGATAAAGGATGCCGATATCGTTATTCTGGCTGTAAAACCGTGGTTGATAGATCAGGTATTGAGTGTGATTCATTTGACTCCTCAACAAGTATTAGTTTCTATCGCAGGCGGTGTAACCTTTGAGCAATTGGTGAAGAGTGTAGGCCCGGAACAGACTATATTCCGTCTGATTCCCAATACTGCTATATCTCAGCTGGAAAGTATGACCTTGATATCCAGTCGTAACGCCAGTAAGGAACAAGAACAACTGATGCTGGATATCTTTAATGAATTAGGATTGGCTATTCTTATTCCTGAAAGTCAGATGGCTGCTACTACGGCTTTGACTTCATGTGGTATCGCATATGTTTTGAAATATATTCAGGCAGCTATGCAGGCAGGTATTGAATTAGGAATTTATCCGAAAGATGCACAGAAAATGGTTGCTCAATCTGTGAAAGGGGCTGCTTCCTTGATATTGAATAATGATACTCATCCCAGTGTGGAAATAGATAAGGTGTGTACGCCCGGTGGTATGACTATCAAGGGTATTAATGAATTGGATCACGAAGGGTTTGACTCAGCGATCATTAAAGCAATGAAGGCTTGTCTGAAATAGATAATAGGTATGATGGAGCTGTGATGGAAATCAGCTTTTATGTCTCTATTTGAACTGAGCAGGCGTTTGGAGAAAGGAAACCAGCGCTTGCTCATCTTTTAATTTTTCATATTATAGGGATATCTCCCAATATTGGGATTAGATATCGTTTCCACCTTTCTTGATGAAATATTGTGTGTAAGTGGAAGTTTATCCGATGGAGAGTATCCAATCATTTCATAGTGTGGAGAATTGTTAAGATAATATGTATAACTGAAAAATATAAGTTGCTATGAAAAAAAATCGTTTATTTGCTATATTGATAGCATTCTTTACTTTTTCTTGCTTTGCTCAGAATTGGAAAGCCGACCATGTGTTCTTGATTGGCCTTGACGGTTGGGGGGCTTATAGTGTGGAAAAGGCTGAGATGCCAAATGTTAAAACTTTAATGGATGCAGGTTGCTATACTTTGAAAAAACGTAGTGTGCTTCCTTCTTCAAGTGCAGTAAACTGGGCTTCTATGTTTATGGGGGCAGGACCTGAACTCCATGGATATACAGAATGGGGGTCTAAAACTCCCGAACTTCCTTCACGTGTAGTAAATGAGCATCATATATTTCCAACTATTTTCAGTGAACTTCGTAAAGCTGTTCCTGATGCTGAAATAGGAGTGTTGTATGAGTGGGATGGTATTAAATATCTAGTAGATACTTTGGCTTTGAATTATCATGTGCAGGCTCCTGACTATAATCTATATCCCGCTGCTCTATGTGAGATGGCATGTAAGTATATTACAGAAAAGAAGCCGGTCTTGACTGCAATTTGTTTTGATAATCCTGACCATGTAGGTCATGTGGATGGACATGATACTCCGGCTTATTATGCAAAATTGAAAGAATTAGACGGATATGTAGGTCGGATAGTAGATGCTATCAAGGAGGCAGGTATTTATGATAATAGTATTATTATTGTTACAGCCGATCATGGAGGAATAAATAAGGGGCATGGTGGAAAAACGATGCAAGAAATGGAAACTCCATTTATTATTGCTGGAAAGAATGTAAAAAAAGGAGGAATTTTTGATGAAAGTATGATGCAGTTTGATTGTGCTTCTACAGTTGCTTTTATTTTTGGCTTGAAACAACCGCAGGTTTGGATAGGCCGCCCTATGATACAGTTGTTTAAATAATTATTTTCAATAGTGATCTATGTGAATTAAAAAGTGATTTGCTTTCTGTAATTAAAGTTGTTTTGATTATTAAGGTTGTGTTGCAAGGAATTTCATGAATTCTAATTAACTTTGCATTAACTGATGATCAGGCTATAGTGGTGGTTTACAGTAAATAAAGGAAGGTTAAGTAAAAGACTATGGACAAAAGAGACAAAAAGGAAATGAACCGTAGAGAATTTCTAAAAATTGTGGGTGTTAGTACAGTTGCATCTACGGTGGCAATGTATGGTTGTGCATCCGGCGAGAAGTCGAATGCGTCTGAGGCTTCTATTTTAGGCGAAGTGCCTGTTGATAAAATGACTTATCGTACTTCTCCAAAGGGAGAACATGTTTCACTTTTAGGATATGGATGTATGCGCTGGCCGTTGAAACCAGCGCCGGACAGTGATGGAAATGTGATAGACCAGGATGCGGTGAATGAGCTGGTGGATTATGCTATCGCTCACGGAGTGAATTATTTCGATACATCTCCTGTTTATTGCCAGGGATTTTCTGAAAGGGCCACTGGTGTGGCTTTGAAACGTCATCCTCGTGAAAGACTGTTGATTGCGACAAAGATGTCTAATTTTCAAAATTATACTCGTGAGAATTCCATCAAGATGTACCATCAGTCGATGAAAGAATTGCAGACGGATTATCTGGATTATTATTTGCTTCATTCTGTAGGTGGAGGGGAAGGGATCAAAACTTTCCATGACCGTTATATTGACAATGGAGTTCTTGACTTTTTACTAAAAGAGCGTGAAGAAGGCCGTATTCGTAATTTGGGATGGTCATTTCACGGATCGGTGGAAGTGTTTGATTATTTGCTGTCGCTGGATGTGAAATGGGATTTTGTGCAAATTCAGATGAACTATGTAGATTGGCGCCATGCTTCGGGTCGAAATGTTAATGCGGAATATTTGTATGGAGAGTTGGCCAAGCGTGGAATTCCGGCTGTGATTATGGAGCCTCTGTTAGGAGGACGTTTGTCTAAACTGAACGACCATCTGGTGGCGCGCTTGAAGCAGCGTCGTCCGGAGAACAGTGTGGCATCGTGGGCATTCCGTTTTGCCGGTACGTATCCCAATGTGTTGTGTGTGCTGAGTGGAATGACTTATATGGAACATTTGCAGGATAACCTTCGGACTTATTCTCCCTTAGAACCTTTGAATGAGGAGGAAAAAGAGTTCTTGGAAGAAACAGCCCAATTGATGCTGAAGTTCCCTACGATTCCTTGCAATGACTGCAAATATTGTATGCCCTGTCCTTACGGCTTGGATATTCCGGCGATTCTGGTGCATTATAATAAATGTGTCAACGAAGGAAATGTGCCTAAAAGCAGTCAGGATGAGAATTACCGCCGTGCACGGCGTGCTTTCCTGATAGGTTATGACCGTAGTGTGCCCAAACTGCGGCAGGCAAGTCATTGTACCGGATGTAACCAGTGTAACCCGCATTGCCCTCAAAGTATTGATATTCCCAAAGAACTGCATCGTATAGACGCATATGTGGAGCAGTTGAAACAAGAGACTTTATAATGGAATGGATAAACATGATAAAATAACGAATGCTTATGTTACGTAAAATAAGACTCGTCGCCGCCCTTTTGTTCTTTACAATGATCACGTTGCTGTTTCTGGATTTTACAGGAACTGTGCATAGTTGGTTTGGCTGGATGGCGAAAATACAGTTTCTTCCTGCCGTGCTGGCACTGAATGTGGGGGTGATGATAGCCCTTGTTTTGTTGACGTTGCTTTTGGGGCGTGTCTATTGTTCGGTTGTCTGCCCGTTAGGTGTGTTTCAAGATATTATTTCCTGGGTTTCGGGAAGGGTAAAGAAGAATCGTTTCCACTACTCGCCTGCTTTGTCGTGGTTGCGCTATGGGGTATTGGCGGTGTTTATCGTCGCTTTGGTAGCAGGGGTAGTTTCATTGACGGCATTGATTGCTCCTTACAGTGCATACGGCCGTATCATTTCTAACCTGCTGACACCTTTGTATCAGTGGGGGAACAATGTACTTGCCCTATGGGCGGAGCGTGTAGACAGTTATGCTTTTTATTCGGTAGATGTTTGGATGAAAGGGCTTTCTACTTTTGTAGTTGCAGTGGGTACTGTGATAGTGCTTTTTATTTTGGCATGGCGTGGAGGAAGAACTTATTGCAATACCATTTGTCCGGTGGGTACAGTATTGGGACTCTTATCTAGATATTCTTATTTTAAACCGGTTATTGATACGTCTAAATGTAATGGTTGCGGACTTTGTGCTCGTAATTGCAAGTCTTCCTGCATTAATCCCAAAGCACATGAGATTGATTATTCCCGTTGTGTTGCTTGTATGGATTGTTTAGGTAAATGTCGTCAGGATGCGATAAAGTATGTATCTGGAGCAATAATTCAGAAAAAGCAGGTTTTGAGAAGAGAAGAAACAGGTCAGTCAGCTTCTCAATCGTTTTCAAATTCAGAAAAGGTGAATACGTCGCGGCGAAATTTTTTTACGGTTTCTGCTTTACTTGCTACAAGTGCCGTAATGAAAGCGCAGGAAAAGAAAGTGGATGGAGGATTGGCGCCTCTTATTGATAAAAAGAATCCTAAACGTGCCACTTCTATTGTTCCTGCAGGAGCGAGAGGTCTTCGTCATTTTGCACAGCATTGTACGGCTTGTCAGCTTTGTGTGTCGGTGTGCCCTAATCAGGTATTGCGTCCATCGGGTGATCTGAAGCGGTTGATGCAGCCTGAGATGTCCTATGAACGTGGATATTGTCGCCCCGAATGTGCGAAATGTGCAGAAGTATGTCCTACTGATGCCATTCATTTGACTAGTTTGGCTGAAAAGTCGGCTATTCAAATAGGGCATGCCGTGTGGATTGCTCAAAATTGTATAGTGAATACGGATAAGGTAAGTTGTGGAAATTGTGCTCGTCATTGTCCTACTGGTGCTATTCAAATGATACCTAAAGATGAGAATGATGAAAGTTCACCTAAAATACCGGTTGTGAATACAGAACGTTGCATCGGTTGTGGCGCTTGTGAAAATCTTTGTCCGGCACGTCCGTTCAGTGCCATTTATGTGGAAGGACACGAAATGCATCGTGTTATTTGAATGAAATAAAAAATGGATAAATTAATCAAACTGTTGCATGAAGGTAATTATTCTTGTGTAATAAAGAATAAGGAAATCAGCACTTTTACACAGCGTGGAATAACTGATTTGTATGATTTGTTGAATACGGATCCGGCTTTTCTGCGTGGGGCTCAGATTGCTGACAAGGTGATAGGAAAAGCTGCTGCTGTTTTGATGGTATTAGGTAGAGTACAGGAAGTTTATACAGATATTATCAGTGAACCTGCATTGGTTTTATTGCGGCGTGCGAATATAAAGCTAGATTGTATGCAGGTAGTTCCTCGTATTCAGAATAGGAACCGGACAGGTTGGTGTCCTTTGGAAACTCTTTGTTATGAGGAGAATTCTTTGGAGATTTTGTATTCCATTATTCATGATTTTGTAGAAAGAATGAGAAATAATTTATAATGTGTACAACTTTTATGGTTGTTAAGATGGTTGCTTTTCCAAATACCTAATCTGAAAAAGGATAACATAAAGAAAATTTATTCCGGTAATATTGTTTTGCCGGAATAATGTTTTTATAGCATGTAATTTTCTCAATGATCCTTTATAAAAGTTGTATCGTGTTTCTTTTCGTCTTTCTCAATTATCTCCTTTTAACTCTCTTTTCTCGGGGGAATAATAGTTGAGAATATTAGAGGATAGTTCAATGAACTTTTAATACTTATTTCATAGGTATATGTTTGCATTTTCCGCTTGCCTCTTCTATATCTAGTCGGATAATTTCTGTTCTGTGAAAAGATTTTTGGGCATATTGGTTACCAATTACTTTGTCGTTTGGAGAGTATTTTTCTATTAATAAATGTAAAGCGTTTATTCGTTCTTCTTCATTTAAGCCAATGTATGCCCGACATTTCAATATAATACTCTCATATTCAGTTGTGAATTGATTGGATATGATATGAGTCTTTCCTATAATACAGAAAGAAACGGTGTTGCAGCGTTTGATACAATGTAATTTTCGTCCTTCGGGAGCACAGTGAATGTAAATGGAATTTTTCTTGTTCCATACATAATTGATAGGAACTCCATAAGCGCCGTTTTCTTCATCTTGCATGGACAAAACTCCGTATTCTCCGTTTTTCAATAAGCTGATAGCTTTTTCTTTTTCTAACAGACGGTCTTGGCGTCTGATTTGTTCATTCGTATAATTCATTCTATTTCATTTTTCTGCAAAGTAAGTATAAATATGATTATAAGAAAGGTTATGGGACAAAGATTATTTTATAGTTTCAAATGAAAGTATTTGAATGATCACTTTCTGTAAAAGGTTTGTTTGTGCTCATTGTAAGCGTGTTTGTGCAGTTTTATTGTCTGTTAGATAGTTTTCTTCGAAACTTAATGAAACTTTGCTAGGAATTCTCAAATCTTCATTATCTTTGAGGCATAAAACAATAAGATTATGAGTGACCAGATAAAACAAATAGCTGAGCGTCTCCAGGGATTAAGAGACGTTCTGGAACTGACTCCTGATGAAGTGGCTAAAAGTTGCCAGCTTTCAGTGGAAGAGTATTTGGGTATGGAAAGCGGGGAGAAAGATATTTCTGTCAGTGCTTTACAGAAAATAGCCCGTAAATACGGTATTGCATTGGATGTATTAATGTTTGGTGAAGAACCTAAGATGAGTTCTTATTTTCTGACTCGTTGTGGTTCAGGAGTGTCGGTAGAGCGTACCAAGGCGTATAAATATCAGTCATTGGCTTCCGGTTTTCGTGGGCGTAAGGCTGATCCTTTTATTGTAACTGTAGAACCGAAACCGGAAAATACTCCGATTCATTTTAACTCACATGAGGGACAAGAATTCAATTTGGTTATTGAAGGAAGAATGTTACTTAATATAAATGGAAAAGAATTGATCTTGAATCCAGGTGACAGTCTTTATTTTGATTCTTCTATTCCACATGGTATGCTGGCATTGGACGATAAGACTGTGAAATTCTTGGCAGTAATATTATAATAAATTGAGATTAAAAAGACTGTGTTGTCATTGACCGCATAATATTTCTAATTTTTAGTTCTCAATTTTTAATTGAATAAGATTATGGTAGAAAAATTCTTAGAACAGACCACATTTACCTCACAAGAGGACTTTATAAAGAATTTAAAGATTAAAATCCCTGAAAATTTTAATTTTGGTTATGATATAGTAGATGCTTGGGCTGCCGAAGAACCCGATAAGAAAGCATTGTTATGGACTAATGATAAAGGGGAGCATATACAATATACTTATGCTGACTTGAAAAAGTATACGGATATGACTGCTTCTTATTTTCAGAGCCTTGGTATTGGTCATGGCGATATGGTGATGCTTATTTTAAAGCGTCGTTATGAGTTCTGGTACTCTATTATTGCCTTGCATAAATTAGGAGCTGTGGTTATTCCTGCGACTCATCTGTTGACGAAAAAGGATATCGTGTATCGTTGTAATGCTGCTGATATCAAGATGATTGTAGCTGCAGGAGAAGATGTGATAACAAAGCATATTATAGATGCCATGCCCGATTGTCCTTCAGTAAAAAAGTTGGTCAGTGTAGGACCGGATATTCCGGAGAGTTTTGAAGATTTTCATAAAGGTATTGAGAAGGCTACTCTTTTTGTTAAACCGGAACATCCTAATACGAATGAAGATACTTCATTGATGTATTTCACTTCGGGTACTACAGGAGAACCTAAGATGGTGGCACATGATTTTACATATCCTTTGGGACATATTGTAACTGCCAGTTTCTGGCATAATTTGCATCGTGACAGTCTTCATCTTACCATTGCCGATACAGGTTGGGGGAAAGCTGTTTGGGGAAAACTTTATGGACAGATGATAGCAGGAGCCAATATTTTTGTGTATGATCATGAGAAATTTACACCGGCAGATATTCTTGGAAAGATTCAGGATTATCATATCACTTCTTTATGTGCTCCTCCCACTATTTATCGTTTTTTAATTAAGGAGGACATTAGTAAATATGATCTTTCTTCTTTGGAATACTGTACTACGGCGGGAGAGGCTTTGAACTATTCTGTATATGAAACGTTCAAGAAAATCACAGGTATTCGTCTGATGGAAGGTTTTGGACAAACGGAAACCACGTTGACTTTAGGTACTTTTCCCTGGATGGAGCCTAAACCTGGAAGTATGGGGGTACCTAATCCTCAATATGATATAGATTTGTTGACCCACGACGGGCGTTCTGCTGAAGATGGAGAACAAGGTCAGATTGTTATTCGTACAGATAGGGGTAAACCATTGGGATTGTTCAAAGAATATTATCGTGCTTCGGAATTAACGGAAGATGCTTGGCATGATGGTATTTATTATACAGGTGATGTGGCTTGGCGTGATGAGGATGGTTATTTTTGGTTTGTAGGTCGTGCTGATGATGTGATCAAGAGTTCGGGTTATCGTATAGGCCCGTTCGAGGTGGAAAGTGCTTTGATGACTCATCCGGCTGTTGTGGAATGTGCCATTACCGGTGTGCCTGATGAAATCCGTGGTCAGGTGGTAAAGGCGACGATTGTCCTTTCTAAAACTTTTAAGGGTAAGGAAGGACCTGAGTTGGTAAAGGAGTTACAAGATCATGTGAAGCGTGTGACTGCTCCGTACAAGTACCCACGTGTCATAGAGTTTGTAGAAGAACTTCCAAAGACCATCAGTGGAAAGATTCGTCGCGTGGAAATCCGTGAAAAGGATAAATAATCAGTTGTGGACTGATCGGAGTTTTATTGGTAAAATAATTAAAAATGAAAAAGGTTTTACTTCTTGTGTTTTTAAGTCTGGCTTGGCTATCAGTAAGTGCGCAAGCTTTGGTTCCTATTACATGGACAGCCTATGGTCTGACTTTTGAGGCTCCAAAAGGGATTTTGGTGGAGGAGGATACAGAGGAGACTTTTCTTCTGAACAATTCCAAGTTTTATATCACCATTCAGTCTTTGGATTCGGATGGTATGACAAAAAGTGACTTGAAAAGTGTATTAAAAGACTATGCCAATGATGACGGGGTGAAAGACCAGTCGGCAGTGCAGGAGTTTGAGTTACCACAGTTTTTCGGTACTTATTTAAGAGGGAGCTGCGAAACAGATCATTGCCTTTATGCTTGTTTGATGACTAAGACGGCAGGTAGTGGATTTTATATATCTATTATCTATAGCAAGGAAAATGAAAATATTGCCGAAAAAATACTGAAAAGTTTTATAATGGAGGAATAAACAAAAGAGCGTTAATGCTTGTTTCTTAGATAAGAGAGCGTTCAAAATTTACCAGAAAATTACTAGATTATTAATAGCAAATGAAAGGGCTGTCTTCGTGAGAAGGTAGTCCTTCTTTTTTGTGTAGTTATGAATGTTAAAGGACTCTATGATCCATGTGTAATATGCTTTGCCGGCATCAGAAAATCAAATGATTTTGGGCATAATAAGGGACACTCATAGAATATAAGTTAGCCAACTAATTCGCAATACTTTAAGTATGAATTAGCTGGCTAACTTATATTATTCTATGAATGTCCTAGGTTAAGACATTAACGTCCGGTCCACCATAAAGGAGTGATGATATTATCTGAGCCTCCTAACAACTCTACAGCTTGTTTATAGCCTTCGGGATCTGCATTCTCCAGACTGGAAGGATATCGCATACGTTGTGGATAAAATTCCCACTTCTGTCCGTCTTTCCAAGAATTAGGATTCCAAGCATTAACCATGTCTGAACCAGTCATTGAACTTTCGTTTGCAGGAATCTCAAAGAATGGTAATCCCAAACGGCGGAAATCCGACCACATTTCCAATACCAAATACGGAGTTTGTGCAATGAATTTTTGAGTGATAATTTTAGTCAAGTGGTCATTCAATGCTTTTCCATATAAAGTTTTAGAAGCTGTAGGATATTCATAAGTAACAGTTTTCTGTTCTTTGCTGTATCCATCCACATAAGTCATTTGTTCAGCAGTCGGTTCAGTGGTATGATCAAATTTGACTGAAGTACCTACACGATTATAGTTGGTGGAATTCAGATAATCATTCACATATTCGCTAACACCAAAGTATTCAAAACTAGCTTTAATACCGTTCTCATAGGCTTCTTTTGCTGTTGTTCCAGTGTTCCAACCATACAATGAAGCTTCTGCTAACAAGAAATAAGTTTCCCATGCTGCAAAGAATATGCGAGATTTGCCCTGACAATAGTCTTTACCCAACATTGGAAGAGTACAGCCGGGGCCATATCCATTTGTCACTAGTTGGTTATAAGCCAAGGTTGGCGACCATCCACCGCGCGAACCAGCGGGATAACCATTCCAACAACGAGTTGCATCAATCTTTATTTCCCCAGGATTATCCTTATTAGGAATCGGATTCCCGTTTTCGTCTACTGTGTAAAGAACGAAATCTTTAGCTGTTCTATCATTATATTTATCTATGTAGTTCTCAGCATTTTCATCATCAGGTAAACAGAATATCTTTAATGCACGCGGATCAAGATTTTCCGGCATACCATCCAGCCAATATTGTTTAGTAGGATTATCTGTATTAGCAACATAATGTCTGTCATATTTAATACCTAAATAATTAGCTGGTTTAACATAACTAGCCAAATCGGAACGTTGTTCTGTTACTTTAATACCACCTAAATTGGTCAGAAGATTAGCAACTGTTGAGGAAAGAACCTGATCGTCAAATGAACGGGTATATACTCCGGAAAAGACATCCCATCCATCATTTTCTTTTACTGCAAACATCTCATCAGCCGTTAAAATCTTGTTACCTTTAGCCGCATCCTCAAATTCGGTCTGCGCAGTTGCCTTGTCGATGTTTGATAAACGCATAGCCAGACGCATACGGAGTGAATTTGCATATTTCTGCCACTTCACAGGATCATATTTTACATTGTCAAACGGGTCGCATTTACCTTCTGCCTCAACAGGTAGGACAGAGGTGTTGATAGCTGCTGCGGCTTCTTTCAACTCCTTTAAAATGAATTCATAATCATCTTTCTCTGAGTTGAAAACAGGATTTTCCCCTAGGAAACTTTCAATAGGATAAGGTCCGAAATTATCGACAAACTCACTGATAAGATAGGCACGCCAAATACGGGCAAACTGCTTTACGTTCGGGAAAAATTCTTTTTCATGTGCAGTGGTAGTGGCCGCTTCGAGTTGGTTCTCTACTGCTGTAATAGCCAACGTCGCATTTTTAATACTGGCGCTGAGATCAGGATAATAATAAGCAGATGTATAATCATCACTATAGCGGCCTACGTTCAGAAAACTCATTTCTCCACAAATTCTGGCAGCACTAGCCCAATTATAGACTACTATACGTTCTGCAGTACCGGGATTCATCTGTGCCTGTCCTATAGAATTATTCAATGCATATTGAGGTTTTACATATTCCTCACCGGCAGCTGTGGGATTGGTATTGACTTCATCAAAGTCAGAGCAGGAAACTAATCCGGCGCAAAAGCCAAGCCCCAAAAATAATTTATTCATTGTTTTCATTGTTCTTTTTCTTTTTTATGATTAGAAACCAAGAGTCACATTAAACAGGTAAGAACGTGATGTCGGAGCTGACGAGTTCTCCAAACCTGTTGCATTAGTGCTTGTAGCATATACTGATTCCGGATCAATACCATCCAAATGGCTTGAAATCATCCATACATTATTCACAGTGAAACCAAGCTTAACCTGTTGGAACGGAGTCTTTTTCAACATAGATGACGGGAAACGATAACTCAAGGCGATGTTACGCAAACGGATGTTGGTAGCATCATAAATATAAGCTTCCGAAATACCGGCGCGGCCTGTAGCCAAAGCTTTATAATAACGTTCTAAAGAAACACTTTGATCATTTACCTTATAACCATTACCATCTTTGATAACTCCCGCTACAACGATATCCTCACGTTTACCGCCAGGAGCAGTACATTCAGAAATACCACTACGTTGCAAGTTCATATTGGTGAATGAGAAAATATCACCACCAAAACGTCCGTCAATCAGGAAACTAAGTGTGAAGTTTTTATAATTAAATGTATTTGTCCATCCTAATAAGAAGTCAGGCTGTTGTTCACCAATCTTATGCTTGTCACTAGTGGCCTGTGGCAGTCCTGATTCATTGAGTAATAATTGTCCTTTAAATTCTCCTTCTTCTACTCGTTGATATTTGGTACCCCAGATTTCACCATAAGCACCTCCCGCAACTGCATAGACCTGCAATGCGTCAGAACCTCCTAAAGCATACTGCATACCTGGTTTTCCCGGCAATAATTCAATAATCTTACTCTTGTTCTGAGAGAAGTTCAATTGAGTATCCCAACTAAATTGAGTTGTTTCGATAGGGCGTGCATTCAACATGATTTCGATACCGGTATTTTGAATGTTACCTGCATTTACTTTCATGTTATCATAACCGGAAAGGTTATTTAAAGGAATATTCATTAACTGGCGTTTTGCATTTGTCTTGTACCATGCAAAATCAACTCCTAAACGGTTATTGAAGAATTTCAATTCAGCACCGGCTTCCCAAGAAGTAATCAACTCACTGCGTACATCTGCATCGTATTTAGTTTTTCCTTGTCCGGCAGTTGTATTGCCATTAGGGTCTGAACCAATACTATATGTATTATATAACTGATATGCATCCATATCGTTACCTACTTGTGCGAAAGATGCACGTGCTTTAGCATAAGTAAACCATTCGGGCATACCTTTGCCGACTTTACCCACCATATCACTGATCACCCATGACAATGAAACAGACGGATAGAAGAATGAACGGTTTTCTTTATTCAAAGCTGATGACCAGTCATTACGGAAAGTTGCATCCAAGAATGCCCAACCATTATAGTTGATTCCAAGAGTTCCATACAAAGAATTGATTTTTTTATGAATATAGGTTTCGGTTATTGACAAATCTTTTTTGTCACCATTGGCTAGAGAGAATAAATCGGGCGCAGTCAATTTTCCCATAGCATTGTCCAAACCTGTAGATTTTCTTTCCATTAAGTTACCACCAAAAGAGAAATTGCCACCAAATTTTCCAAACAATTCATCTTTATGGCCACTGATCAAAAAGCTGAAATTATTTTCGAAGAACTTTTTCTCGCTAGTGCTATAACGGCTGTTCTTATTATTAGTAGGACTTCCTGCATACAACTTCTCTTCACCCTCAGTGAAATACATATCACTACCGGCTTTGATTTCAGCATCCAGCCAATCTGTGAATTTGTACTTCAATGATCCGTTCATCAAGAAACGATTACGGCTATCTTTATTTGGATTATAATCTTTGGACCAGTAAGGGTTGATTCCCCCTTTACTCCACCAGATCATTTCGCCATATTCGTCTTTGACAGGGCTGGAAAAGTCACGGATGTCAATAGTCGTAGGCATATTGAAAATAGTATAAAATGCATTATTCCCACGTGCACCACTGATAGGACGGTTTTCTGCGAGGGTATTGATGTATTGTACTTTTGCATCGATGCTCCAACGATCATCTTTACCAAAAGTAGAAGATGCACGCAAAGTTAAGTTTGTACGGCTTAAGTTAGCGCCCGGTATCATGCTGGAGTCATCCATACGATTCAATGAGGTGTAAATGGATGTTTTATCATATTGCTGCTGGAATGATATGCTTTCTGATAAGTTCACACCTGTATCAAAGAAATTTTTTACGTTATCAAAGATTTGCATATTTGCAGTTGTACCATCCCATTTTGTATAGCTTTGCCCTGTTACTTCAGGTCCCCAGCTATAGCCGTTAGTTGAATCGAACACACCATTCTCACCTTGTCCAAAGGTCTTTTGGCGTTTAGGGAGCATAAATGTTGTCTCAGCAGAAACTGAACCTGAGATGGTGATACCCAAACCTTCACGCTTTGTTCCTTTTTTAGTTGTAATCAAAATAACACCATTACCGGCACGAGAACCATAAAGTGCAGCAGCTGACGCACCTTTCAACACAGACATGGACTCAATATCTTCAGCATTAATATCTGAAAGTCCATTACCCATATCCAATGTCGGGTTATCAATATCATTATTACTTGCTCCTGTAAAGTTATCCATTGGCACACCATCGACAACAATTAACGGCTGGTTCAAACCTGTTACAGAATTCGCACCACGAAGCTGGATTTTGGAAGAGCCACCAGGACCATTGCTTGAACGAATAATCTGGACACCTGAAACTTTACCTGTCAAAGCATTTGCGAGGTTCGTTTCACGAGCTTCAAGTAACGCGTCACCCTTTACCTCCTGCATGGCATAACCTAGCGCTTTTTTCTCACGTTTGATACCAAGAGCAGTCACTACAACTTCGCCCAATGTTTGTGTGTCATCTTGTAAAGTTACATTCATGGGTTGTCCATTCCAAGGAATCTCTACTGTTTGATAACCTACAAATGAAATTTGAATGATATCCCCTTTTTTCACATTGGATAAAGAGAAGTCGCCATCAAGTCCGGTTATCGTACCATTAGTCGTACCTTTCACTATAACAGACGCACCAATGACAGTTTCACCTGTAGCGTCTACTACAACTCCTGTACAAGCTCCATTTTGTTGTGTGATTTTCACACCGGCAACGCCAGGATTGGCGACCGCGTATGCTGCTCCGGTAGAGGCACCCATTAGGAACAGCAACATACTGACTGATTTTAGTCGTTTTAACATAGCTGTGATTTTTTAATATTTATTGAAAATCAGATAATTACATCTTCTTAGTTCCTTCAGAACTACTCTTACAGCTATATATCTGAATATCAGTGTATTTTATTTTTGTATCTCAAAAAGAAAAATTGTATTTAAAAGTCTATAGAAGGGCTTTTAAATACAATTTTCTATCTATTTTCTACCGAAATCACTACTTTGTACAAACAAATAAGGGAGTATTATATTCCGTAAAAGAATAAGAACTTCCAATAATTGATTGGGAAAGTTTTTCATCTTACAAATGAAAATAGCATCGGTTCATTGTTTTAAAAGGTCCTTATCTTTTTCAAGAAGAATCAATTCTCTACTTGCATATAAATAATATTTGCAAAATAATTCTATGTATAGTCCTGAGGGTCAAAATAAAACAATCCCCTTGTTCTTACAGGAAAAACAAGGGGAACTGCTATTCTTTAATTTTATTTTCAGTTCTTCGGTCCGTTACCAAAATCAGGATTTTCTTTATCCATCCATACACGTTCGTCATGCAAAACCTGTGGATTCTTTGCATTTGTACCTTGATATGTATAACCTTGTGCTTTATATGCAGCGATAGTTATGTCATGTAACTGATCTGATTCCAAAGGCTCCGTAACAGCAAATCTTCTAGGGATAGGATAGGAATCACCCAATTGTTCGTCAAATTCCTTACGCGGTAAAAGGGAACTATTTTTCATAGGAACACCAGAACGCATAATGTTAACATATTGATCAATCGGTGCATTAAAATAATGGAGATATTCTTGGATATACACTTTCTCCAGATCAGAAACTTTATCTCCACTTAAAATATAAGCCTCTTTCTTAAGCAGTTCTGTCAGCCATTCATCTTGCAGCTTAATAGATACATCATGAGGATCATTTACGTAGGGACTGTCATAATAAGGTATATGATTCTGACTGGCAACATAATCATATCCTTTTACTGAAGCAGTGATACCATCTGTAAAATACTCTTGGGCACTTTTTTGTCCATTCCAAGTGGCTCCCAACAGGGTGAATTCAGCCAAGAAGAAATTGGTTTCCGCTGCCGAAAAATACAGTCCATACCAACCATATTGTTGAGTGTCTTGAACCGGAGTAACATCCGGGGCATCCGGATAAGTATATGTCAACAGACCTTTTACCATTTCTTGATTCCGGTAAGTACACGGATAATAGCTTTTCTTGGCACCAGCTGCCGAGTACAAGACAAACAATTGTCCTGTGGGATCAAAATAATCCTCGTATTTGTCCATCTGCCCTGCACCTATTTCCACAGGAAGACCATAATAACGTACCCAAGGTTCACCTGGCCCCCCCCATTCTTTAAAGACTTTCTTTCCGTCTTTAACCTCAGAAATTACATTCTTCTCTACAAAATCCGGCATTTCTCTTTTTTGATCAAAATAAGCCTGTACAACATTAGAATTGTAGTCATTCTTTTGGAAGAAATAAAGCAAACGCGGATCTTTGTTGTTTACTAAAAAGTCTATAAGATGTTGCGTACCTACTCCTACAGAAAAATCATTATTCCAATTGTTATCGAACTTACCCTTGTTATATACAAAATCATCATCCGTAGTAGCAATTAAGCCAACAGGACTTTCTGCTACCTGTTTTACTATTTCAAAAGCGCGGTTCCGATCTTTGTTTATCAAACGGGCTGCAATTTTCAATTTCAAAGAATTGGCCAGTTTGCCCCATTTTTTCAAATCACCTTTATAAATAAAGTCCTGATTATTCAAAACATCTTTGATTTCATTACTGCTCAGATAATTAATAGTCTGGTCCAGTTCTTTCAGCCATACTTCCAAAAGTTCCTCTTGAGTGTCATATTTAGGCAATAACAAAGGAGGATTGGTATATCTGGCTTGTTCTGCTTCTGTATATTGACGTGATCCATATAGGTCAGCATCTTGGATACTTAAGTAAACCAACAAAGGATTACAAAGATATTGGATGTATTCATAAGTCGCTTTTTCCTCTTCAGGCAACAGGCTGATTTGATATCGAATCTCATTAGCATAACGAAGCACTTCGTTTACTTCATAACCACAACCATTGGCTTCATCAGTCGGACGATTTGAACGAGTTGTATTACCTCCTGATGAAACTGTTGTTTGCGACCAGGTAGAAAGGTCATTAAATCCTCCAAACCATTGTGCATAATCTCCCGGTTGGAAGGAAGCTTCACATTTAGTGAACAGGAAACGGATATCAGGCTTTGTAATAGTAGACGGATCTGAATTTAATTCAGAAAATTCATCTACACAGGAAGTGAACATTACACTTCCTAAAAGCAGTGCGGCTGCTAAAGTTCTATATTTCATTGTTGATAATTCTTTTAAAGTTAACAATTAGAAATTGGCATTAATTGTAAATATGTAACTTGCTGTATAAGGTTCGAAACCACGAATACGGAACTCTGAAGCTGAATTAGAACGTACAGATTCCGGATTTAGATTATTAGGTAATGAATTATACAGATATCCCAAATTACGTGCACTGAATGATAGGTTCAACCCTTTTGCACCCAATTTATGACTGATGCTATTAGGCAAACGATAATTTACAGTAATATTACGCAAAGCGATATAACTCAACTTGTGTACCCAAATGTCATCAATTGTCTGTGCTCCCCATGCATAATTATTTCCATACCATGAACCGGCATGAGTGGGCTCCAGTTTTCCTTCCTGTACCAACTGTGCGTAAGACAGACCGCTGACATCCATTTTTGTTCCATCCACCAAGGTCGCAATTGTTCCTTCTTTAAAAACACCTTCCGGAATCATACCATCAGTATATTGAATACCTTTAGAATCGGCATATTGACTAGTCCAAGTCATACCTCCATGTTCCGGATCACGGTATTGCAAAGAGCTTTCCGTCCAACCGGCCTGAGTTCCGTATAAGTTACAGTAAGATGCCACCAAACCTCCAAAACGCATATCCAGTCCAATATTCAAACTTAAATCTTTCCAAGTTAATGTTGTTGCTACAGATCCCAGAAAATCCGGTGTCATGTTACCTACTACTTCCGCTGTTTTGCTTTGTGCTCTATATGCGCCTCTCCAACTGTCATCCCACTCCAACAAAGGTACACCGTTTTCATTACGTGCCTGAGTGACATCTGACATCAACACACCATAAGACTCACCGACTTTTGCTACAGAGCCGATATGATAGTCGTATGCGTTTACATAACCGGACAATTCAATATAGTTGGCAACATTAGGATGCAAGGATACAATTTTACTTCTGTTTCGTGTATAAGTGAAGTCCAGATCCCACTGCCAGTCTTTAGTTTTGATAGGAGTGGTATTTAATGCGATTTCAATACCTGAGTTTTGGATATTACCAGCATTTACCAACTGTTGGGTAACACCGGAAATAGCAGGAACATTGATTTTCATAATCTGGTCTGTGGTATTTTCCTTATAATAAGTGAAATCCAAATTCAAACGATTATTAAAAGTACGGAAATCCAAACCTATTTCCCATGAATTCTTACGTTCCGGTTTAAGGTCAGCAATCTTCATCAGTTTGTCCAATTCATTGGTATAGATATTGCCGTCATACATTTCCATTGTGGCAAAAGAATACGTCTGATTGACTGTATATGGGTCTGTATCATTACCTACTTGTGCCCATGATGCACGAAGTTTTGCCAAGTTAATCCATGAAGGCATACTTTCACGGAAAGTTTCATTAATCAACCATGAACCTGATACGGAAGGATAGAAGTATGAGTGATTACCTGTACGATTGGCATATACCAATGCAGAAGACCAGTCATTACGTCCTGTAACATCCAAATAGACTTGATTCTTCCATCCTAAATTTAAAGCAAAAATGGTAGAAATAATTCTTTTGCTACCCGATATTGTCGCTTCGCTCTTTTTAGTCTTTTTTGAGTTCTCCACGAACCATTCTCCAGGCACCACCATTCCTCCGTCAGTTGATACTTTTGAATGTTTGGAAGAGGTGTTGTAATACTCAAATCGTGCGAATCCACCGAGTGAAAAATCTTTTATCTGCTTGCTGGCAGTAAAAGTTCCCCCTACGGTAAATTGTTCTTTTATATCTTGCGTAATACCATAATACCCTCCTTCGTTTGCATAACCGGAACCTAATTGCTTATCTTCTATTGAAGTATAATAACGGTTCATATTAGCGTCTGCTTTAAATTTCAGCCAATCTGTCATCTTTACATTTACTTCAAATGTAGGACGAATAACAGTTTCCTTCCGCACATAATCATAATTATCTACTTTGAAGAAATAATTTTTAGCGCTGGAAGGAACCGAACCATATTGGTCACCATAGCTGGTACTAGCGATACCACCATGCTCACCTAAATATTTGTTCCGGAAATAATCTACATCAAATAGCGGGTTAATCACATTGGTATTTGCATTGACAAATAATTCACCCGCATTCAGTTGTGCATTACGCGGTTTTGAGTTGGCAAAGCTAAAAGAAGCGGCAACGTCCACCCAATCGTTCAACTTATGGCTAGCTTTCAACAACATGGAGTAACGCTCAAAAGTATTGTTTTCTGTTGTTGATTTGGCATTTTTATAAGATAAAGATGTATAAAATGATGTTTTTTCATTACCACCGCGAATAGAAACATTCGTATTTGTATTGAACCCTAATTTATATAAATCCAGCATATTATTTTTACGTGGAGAATAGGTAGTCCATGTACCATCATAATTGCGGATTTGAGAGCCATCATATTTAGGTCCAAAACCAAAGTTGGGTACCCCTACTAATGTATGTTCTCCATTCTGATTTACCGTAAACTGATGTGCATCCCATATACTTCCATTTTGGTCGGCATCAGATTGTCCCGGCATATATCCAGGACCATATAAAGTTTGAATATCCGGAGTCTTGAAAGCATGGTCAATACCAAATGTTTGAGAAACGCTAATACCCAGTCCTTGCGTACCTTTACCGGATTTGGTAGTAATTACAACCGCACCATTCAAACCACGAGAACCATACAATGCTGTTGCTGCCGCACCTTTCAATACTGATACAGTTTCAAAATCATCAGGATTTAAGTTTTTCAACTCATTACCATAATCGCTGGCGTTGTTGGCACCTGCATCCCAGTCTGCTGTCGTATTACCAGATACACCGTTATCTAAAATCACTCCATCCACCACATAGATAGGCTGGTTGTTGGAACTTAAGGTTGAAGCTCCACGAATCTGTATCTTGGTACCACCAAATAAACCACCATCTGAGCCTGAGATTTCAACACCAGCTACTTTACCTTGCAATGCGGCTACCGGAGAAATGGTATTGGCAGCTTTTAATTCATCTCCCTTCACTTCAGTAACTGCATATCCCAAAGCTTTTTCTTCACGCTTCAATCCCAAAGCTGTTACCACAACTTCACCTAACTGTTGCGTGTCATCTTTTAAAGTTACATCAATAGGCTGTCCGGTCCATTTAACTTCCTGTGTCTGATATCCCACAAAAGAGATCTGAATGATATCTCCTTTTTTTACATTTGACAAAGAAAAGTCACCGTCAAGTCCGGTAATAGTACCATTAGTCGTACCTTTCACTACTACAGATGCACCAATGACAG